>Ga0228710_1000085_pt1 | contig 74206 bp, 24 predicted proteins | sample MedpolnodulmetaG_FD_177995 | JGI IMG/M metagenome (GOLD analysis project Ga0228710, IMG submission 177995) | Root nodule microbial communities from Medicago polymorpha collected in Santa Monica, California, United States - pink nodules | ecosystem: Host-associated > Plants > Roots > Nodule...
AGCAAGTTTCTCAAAAAAAAAAAAACTAAAAACTCATAATTACCCATATATTTCTTTTGCTTGCAAAATTGCATTATCAAAATCACCCGAGTCGACATGTCAAGTGACTCAAAATATTGCACCATCTTATCAGCGAATTCTCCCCTAGAGAGCAATGAACTCTACGGTTTCTACAGTAAAAAATATTAAAAAAAAAAAAAATTTCTGTAACTTTGTTTTTACGTGACCAGCTGTAATATACTTTAGTTCGCTTTGAATTGCAGTGCTGAAATATAATTTGTTAATATGGCCCTTTCGGTATGTGATTTTTAAGTGAAACAGCTTAACAGTCTACAACCTCCTCTTAAGTATATGGCCCTTTCAGTAAATGAAAAGCAATGTAAATCAGGAGTCATTATGCCAACTAACGAAATGCAATTAATCTAAAGTAGGGAATATCATTACTCATGCCTAGGAACGTGAACAACCAAAGACATTTATTTTGTGTATGTTTACAATATAAGAAAAAGTCTGGAGAAGCACAACAGTTAGAGTAGTGATATATGTACAACCATATGTAACAACTTTGATGACAATTCTTATTTTCTCTCATCTTATTGGTTTAAAACAATAGAAAGAGAAAAAGAAAGAGAGAGAATAAAAGTATAACGTGAGTATGAGAGATAAAGTTATAAAAAAGTTGTCACAAAATGGTTGTACAAATATCATTACTCCAACAGTTAACTATCTCCTCATTCTAAACTATGATTTAATGTAATTTGTGGGTTCATTTACAATATAAACCTATAACAATAATTTGTAAAATCACAGGCTTACACACGTGTGATAAACCACTTAAAGTGTGTTTAAGCCTTTTTTTAAAAGGTTATATAATTTTTTTTAGATGAAGGTAAATGAAATATAAAAGTCAGGAGAGGCCTGAACCAAATACAAAATCAATTTATAGAGATGCGAGAGAAAGATAAGCCTAGACTATCTCTAAAAAGAAAAGAAGAGATAAAAGATGGAGTCGAAGTCCACCACTGAAAAAAAAACATAGAAAGACCCTACCCATTCTTAGCAAGAACATCAGCGGCCCTGTTTCCTTCTCTATCATAATAATCTTTTAAGAAATTGTATCATTGGATATTAAATTGCTTACTCATAAATGTTATGTTAAACTGATCTAGCGGAGCATAATTATGATGATGATAGAATAAGAGAGATTGAGAAGTTTTTAAGAGAGGTTGAGAAGTGTTTTTAGAAGTGACACATCATTATTATCCTAGTTAGAGAACACCGAAACTTAGTTTCTAGAGTTGCCACATAGGCAAAATCCTAGGTTAATAAGAGCTTTTAACTAAGGCAAATTCTATGGTACACTGAAAAAAAATTGAATGTATTGGTACACCAAATCGTTAAATTAGTATTTAAATGAGTTGTTTTTTGAAGAAAAAAATTTATTTTCTATCATTGAAAATTATAATAATTAAATCTTATTTACCAAAAGTTTCGACGAAATAAAAGTTACTTTTTTTGAATTTTTATTACTCGTAATAAAGAATATTGATTATTTTTTATGAGAAAATGTTAAAATTTTTATATGATTCTTATAAACAATGAAATTGTGTTTTTTCTTATGAAATGATGTTTTCTAAAATATAAATATTGATAAATAACTTTTTATTTTATAAAATGATCGTTAATTTATAAATTTATAGAACAGGAGTACCGATACGCCTCAATTTATGAGGCGTACCATAGAAGTTTACAGTAACTAAAGGGTGAGATTGTAGTATGGAAGTGCCAAATAGACAAGTTCGTTTTATATATACAGGTACATTTTGGTATTTTTTTCAATGTTGTAATTTCCTTTCTTGAGAGAATGTTATGTAATATATTGACATTTATTTTTCATTTTTTATTTTGACAAATATATATCGACATTTATTCTAATGGTGCCTTACATTTTTTTGTCTCTATGTAAACCTTTCCATATGCTTTGGAAGATATATAGTAGTGGTTAGATTTGCCTATTTAACTTTCATTTAATTTAATTTTTTATCATGAAGATCAAGATTGAAAGTGTGAAACTTTCTTAGTCCTAGAGGTGACACATCATCATAATTCTATCTTAACATAAACCCAAATTGTTTACAAAGATGGTAATTTAGAGATGCCACATCATCAAGCTTGTTTTATATATAGTATATATATAGATAGATAGATAGATAGAAGATAGATAGATATAGGGACGTTGTTACGAATCTGGAGGCTCGGCTCTGTAAGTGAAAAGAGACTCGTAATAAAATAAAAACGTATATTTTTAAAAGATCAATGTTCTATTTAAATTTTTTAAAAGATAAATACAAGGTGTCGTATATATGTGATACACGCAAAGATGAAAATCACTACCGTATACATGAACAACCTCAAACCACCCTCCCAAAAAAACACTCACCTAACACCAAAAGAAAGAGGAGTCAATTCTAATAGGCCTAAAACAAGACAACAAAAGAGGAAAAAGAAATCAAATCGGGGAAGAAGAAAAGGAAAGTCTGATGGAGTGATGGTGATGGAACGTCTAGTATCAGAGAGAAAGAGAATAAGGATTTTTGTTTAGTGGGGTAGTACTTAGTAGTACTACTGGGCTACAAATTATTTTTTTTAGGCTCATACCTTAGGAAGGCCCAGCTCCATTGAGCTCCTTGCACATCCCATGGTCCGGCTCTGGATAGATAGATAGATAGATAATTTTATCATAGACATTTTTATTTATAAAAATCTTTTAAAATCTTGATTTTACTCAAATAATATATATAGAAAATTACATAGAAATGAAGGACAAATCGACAACAAGTTGGATTGTTAACCCGTTTTAGGTGGCAAAATTATAATTATAATTAATGAGTTAAAAAAATATGCACCCCCTAACTTAGGATCCTGAATACGCCACTGAATACAGACTATGATACAATACAAATTATTCAGACACAAAAAGTTGGTTGGCTAATGGGGCCAAGGGCGTAGCCACTCATCAAGGAGGGGTAGCCTTGGCTACCCCAAAAAAAATTATTCTTTGATTAATTAGTATGTATTTAAATTCGGCTACCCCAAATAATAAATATTGAGCTACCCCAAATATAATTGTCAAAAATTAACATAAATAAGTTGAAAAATTATTACATGATTGATAGATTTATTTGTATTGGTTTGATACTTCCGGTCTCAATAACAGCTATAGAGAAAACTATTTCTAACAATAAAAATTATCAAGACAATTGTCATAGATAAATTAAATAGACAAGAGTTTCTTGCAAATAACCTATTTCTTTACATCGAAAAAGACATTAATAATCTATTTAGTAAACAATCAATTATGGATAAAACTGGTTTCTTGAATCACATTTTGTCAAACGTTTCTAAATAGTGATTTTTGTGTTGAGTTCCTAAGATTTGTTTAATTCTAGTTCTTAATTTTTTTGTTAGAGATTAAATGCAAGACTAAAAATACTTTTTTTTATATTTTTTTAAAAAGTTGAGACAAAAATTGAATAAAATTTTTGTAATGACTAAACCTAAAAAACTGTAATTAACGACACTAAAAACATATTTTTTATCTTTAAATTTATATATATTTGTTTTAATTTTTTCTTTATAGTTGACCCCTGCGTAAATTTTTTGTTAGCTTCGCCGCTGAATGGGGCATATGGAAACTGAAAATTGAGTGCTCAGTTGATAACCAAAACAAATTATTCAGGATCATAACTCTTAAATGAGTCCCTAAATTTAGTTTTGGGGAGCCGTAGAAAAGACCAAGTACAAAACACATAAAAAGAGCAAATTTACATTAAAAAGGTGCAGGTTGTGAGTTTTCTGCTGTTGTAACACTTAAAAACTAGAGAACAAGTTTTACAAAACCCATGAGACAACAACGTTCGGAGAAAAAATGTGTTGTATTAGAAGGAAAAGTAAGACAAGTCCATTTCCTTTTGTACTGAAATACATACGAACGTATTTCTCGCAAGACAGATGTGTATGCTTTTGGGGTTGATCTTTATGCTAAAGCATCTATGATCAAGATCGATAAAAACGAGTTCGAGTAAGAATTAAATACCTCGATATGGTCAAGGAAAAGATATGAAAATTTGACACAATTGAAATACAACATGTTCTCCATGAACACAACGCTCGAGTAGGTATCCTTTCAAAACTAGCGAGGACCAAAACCAAAAGAGGAAATAAATCTGCAATGCAGGAAATACTAACGACATCAGGCATCAAAAAGAATAAAGCGATCCACGACATTAATGTTACTCCCACTGAAAATTGGACGACTCCTATTAAACTCCACATAAGCACTTTTTAATGACTATGATTCTTCTTTCGTTAGTTAAAAGTCCTAAAGCCATAACACTAAATCAAAATCTTCGACATAGGCTGAATTTTGCGTATATTAACTCATGTTATAGGACAGGATTATTTTTCTCATTTGAATTTAAATTTTAGTTCACATTTCATTAGTGCACCAAACACATTGAACTTGACTGTCTCCAGAACACCATAATAGACTATGCTTTTGCAGTTGCTCTTTATGAACTAATTTCTGCTAAAGTTGCTATGATCAAGATCGTTTAAACCGAGTTCGAATTCAACGCCCTTGAAACTAAGAGCAATGAATCTATTGATGAGTACTATAGCCTTATAGCTTTGGTAATTGATTGTTAATTAGCATTCTTCATATAGAGGGAGATCCTATGGAAAACCAGAACATTCAAGGCTAGGAGATAACAGTTCAAACAAAACAAAACAAAAACAAAAAAACAAGGTATTTATGTATCACAGACAGCTTGAGCTTTTGGACCATTGAATCTATTGATGAGTATAAGAGCCTTGTGGCATCCTTATAGTTATACAAAAGTAATTAGTGTCTATATATATGTTTATATATTATGCTTTTATTATAAAAAAGTTATGATGTGTATGCAAGTCTGATGAATTTATTGATAAGGAGAGAGATCCTATAGGTCTAAGAAAACTGGTTGATCCAAGGCTAAGAGATAACTGTTCAATTGATTCCATTAACATGGTATTTATGTATCATAAATATTTTATGTGTTTATTACTTCAGCATCAGACAAGATTTACCTGTTTTCCATTGGCAGAAGCCAAGCCTTGCACAAACCGAGATCCAAAACGACGTCCACGAATTGAGAGCTGTTGTCGTTTCTCTTATGAAACTAACATCTACTATCGATGATGGAAGTAGGAAAGGTAGTGAAGCATTGAGTCCTGCTATATATGAAGCTTGACTTAAATTGAAAAGAAATTCCAATGTGAAACTTAATACAGTTCTATTCTGCAGTGGTTGTAAAACTTATTATAAGAGAAGTATAAGAAAAACAGAATAAAAAAACAAATAACATGGTTAATGGTTTATTGAATTTTGCCTACATGATTTGTTTTTAATTAAAAACAAAGTGTGGAACCAAATAACATTAATGCTCAAGACCAATGCTATGTAGCAGCAAAACATGGATCAGTTACTTCACTTGTCCAAGTATTATGTCCCACATCGGATATATTACTGCAAAATCAAGTCTATATAACAATCTGACAACATGGACAGTTTGCTGAGTTGGGTAGCGCCAACTTGTGACCCAAGTGGGAGCATTAGAGTAATGGAACATGGCTACGGCTTGTTGGGCTGGTCTGTTAGCTGCAATATGCGGGCCTGCCCACTCCAAGTTGAGAGTTGTGCCACGGGACATGGGCGAAGGCCTATGTCTCTTGGTTCCTAGACAAGAGGGCAATGCGTGAGGCTGGTTTCACAGAGCAGCGAATACCTCTGGCTCCCAACAGTGGAGGGATTACAGGCTGCTGCAATTTCAGTCCATTAAGCCCGGTGAGCCTAGCCTTTGAACCATCACTTTTTTGTGGTCATTTTGGGCTATCTTATATGGATGTAAAATATCATTGATCAAATAATAATTTTCAAATTTTTAATGGCCGCAACTAATACAAATTTTTTTCAAATAAAAGATTTATTTGTTTACTGATACAGAGTTTTGGGAAAAGAGAGGTTTATGGATTGATCCACACACATAGATAAAGTGATTAAACAAAGCATAAACTGGTTGATTTAATATCCATCACTCAACCACAGAATACAGATTCAACATCTATGCCTACTGCAGTGTCTGTCCATTTTCATCCGAACTGAGAAAAATTGTGTTCATGTTTAATCTCCATGGTCCTTGGCTTTTCCAGAACTGAAGACACAGAACATCATTTAAGAAATTCACGGTGATTAAGGACTTTGCAATTCCAACTGAATTAACCGGAATAAAAAAATGTAACTCGATTTGAATTTTCCAATTAATTATGAACTTTAACAGCCAATATTGTCTTCTATAGAAGATTCACACTCATATTTCAAAGTTGTTTGGATTGACTTATTACATAAGTACTTGCGAGACTGTTTGAGAGAGTACAACTTATATAGCTTATGGTAATTACCGTTATATAGCTTATGACTACAACTTATAGCTTATATGAAAACAGTTGACTTTATTTCATCTTTTGTTAAAGAAACATCTTATACATAAGCAGTTATATTGTAAGTGTTTATACTAATAAGTGCTTAATTTAGCTATTTGTCCAAACAGAGGTTTAATGCATTCAGAAAGAAAAAATTACCTGTGGATAAGCAATGATGTTTTTGGCAGTCACTAAGCAAGCTTCTTTGTAGAAACACTCCTCAGCATACTTCCTAAGAAATGAAACACCGATTCTGTATGTTTTTGGTGATTCACAAGTTTAAAAATCAATATTTACAATTGAAAATTTAATAGGAAAGTATATACCTTATCCATATTTACAATTGGTACGATTGCGGGATACATAATGGTCTGCGTCTTTTCTTTATCAAGAAGAAAGTAAACTTTAGCGTCCATTGAAGAAGTTTGATGCCATGATTTTACAGTAGACACTATGGTATCAAGAAGGAACGAGAACATGTCTTTCCAACATCCTTTACATCCATATTCTTCAGACTGAAAATTTTAAGATGATATATGAGCATACAGATAAGTGTATTCTTTAATTACCTTAAATTACAATATAAGTCTTCAGGGTTTAGGAAGCAAATAAAACAAAACATGTCAGAAACCAAAATACTGAAACAAAACATGGATGATGAATGAATGCACTGTCCTGTTCTGAATGTGTTGATATACTATGTCTTTTTGCCTTATTAGTGACTGGCAATATGAAGGTTGTCCAAATGGAAGGTCTAACCTTGGATTAAGAGTGGCAGAAATATAACCCAAGACAGAAGATGCTAACTTTTGGTATGCTTTTCGGCACACCTGTGTATTTAATAACAGCCTTTTCTCATTCGCTTTGTAACGGTTTCATACTTGGTCTTTACTTTTCCCTCCGAGATTGGAAACCACAACCTTACTTTAAGTGAAGTGCTGGATTCGAATTAGTGACAGTTGCCGCATTATGTATTGATGCCGCCTTGGCTTCTGATTGTAGCCGCTACTTTCTTAAGTCAACTCCTCCACCCTCCTCCAAATTCAACTCACTTCTTAGCGATCCACATTCTTTTCTAGAGTTGTTTTCGAAACAACCCTCTTATGTTTTTCCTATGTTTCCAACAATATTCTGGACATTCACGTAGATTGTGTTACTCACCCTGAAGATTTCAATGTGAGTTTTATGCTGTTGAAACACTAAAAAACTAGACAGCAAGTTTTAAAAGCTCAGGAAGAATGATGGAGAAGAGGACGTAGTGTATTATAAGAGATGAGAAACCAAAACTATGGATAATCAATTTGATTTTATATGTCAGGAGGTCGACCATAGAAGCAATTTGCTTGTTGCGATTAATAACAAAGCAATATTGGAGGTACATAAAAGACTTGAATGAATGTGATCTTCATTGATTTTGAGAAGGTGTAGAAAAGAAGTGGAATCAGTCTATCTATATTCGGACTATCGAAGATATGTGTGGAGGGCCATAGAGGATTTCCCAATAACTATACGACTGCACCAAGTATCGATTTCAAACATCTATTTGTTGAAAACTAATAGTTACACCTTTCATCATCCTAATTTTTAAGGATATTATCTTTCTTCGAGAGACGAGAGAAAATAAATGGGGAGTTCGAGAATTGGAGACAAACTTCAGAAACGTATAGCTTTCAATTGAGTAGAAGAAAAATGGAACACATGGAGTGTGTGTTTAACAAAGGGCGAAACAAGCCCGGTTAAACATTAATACAGAAATTATGAATCACATTTAATATCAATTACATAATTAGCATTATCTTAAAAGAGTACAACAACTTCATAGATGCCTGCAAAAACTTCAAAACCTAAAGGAGGCTCCAAACAATGGTTCCACTTGTGCACTGATACACATCAGTCTCATGTTTTTCTCCAATCTAAATTAGGAGCCACCCACTATTAGAGGGGTCCCATATGCAATGGAAGGGTGAAAAAACTTGCAAAGCATATTTGACTATGCAGTTTTTTCCCTTTTGTCCAACAGAAAAATTGTAGAGAATGTGTATTTATTACAAATTAACATCTCATGTATAAACAAATTCCTAAAGATAAAAACTCTTCATGAATGGAACCGAGCTTAGATCATGGAAGAGCAGCTGAAGAAGCATTTGAGGGATCTGCCAACGCTTCATTGAGAAATATCAATTAGCTTTTGGCCATGAATGGACCCCAACACAGGATAGAAATATATTGAGTAAAATGAACAGGTGTGACAGGTGGATGTCTCAAAAAAAAAAGGATAAGACAATGCAACCATCGACAGTTTTCGCTCATTTCCTTTTCCCTGTACCAATTGATAGGAGCTCAAAGCTCTTGAGTGTATCATCACGACCACCACGTGTCCCTGCAGTACGGGTGAAGGATGGTTTGGATTCAAGACCTGGTTGAACCCTCTGAGTAGTCGATAGACGACTACTGCTCGAGATCAATCGACTAGACCGGCTTTCACTAGGTTCCCCAGAAGAGCTTGGTCTGCTGCTTGATATCATAGGCCTTTTTGAAGCACTGCCATTACGAGTAGAACTGCGTGCCCTATCAGAATCAGGTTGCTACAAAGATCCAGTGTTGGACAACAAGAAATTTTATAGAAGTCAGTCACAATTTATTTAAAAACTGAACCAAAAAACAAAACAAAAGACAAGCCATACAAAAAGAAGATCATGTGAAGAAACACTAACCACATCTTTGGAAGACGGCATATTATCTAGAGACCTATGCTGCAGTCCTTGCGCAGAGCCATTCCTTCTTGAAAATGCCCCCACTGCACCTGATAATCTATCTCGAATTTCTTGTCCGACTAAAATAAAAGGGATTAGGAGTTAGCCAATGATCAGAGTCTTTTCATTTACAGCCTGGAATTAAAATAGCACAACCTTTGCAGTGTATCATATAAACATCCATATTATTTAAACATGTGGTTAAAACATCCCTATTATTTAAACATGTGGTTAATAAAGAGAACACATGCAGAAAAGTGAAACTTGAAGACTGATGAATCAATCAGAAACGAAAACTATTTAATGTGTTATCAGCATAGCAGTGAAATGCTTCAGAATGAAATAGATTTCAAAACTTGCAATAGGAATCAACCTGAAGGCCGCTCTAATCGCTCTCCAGAAGGTCCTGGGTTTAAGACTGGTTTCACACTTGGCTGTTGAAAATACAACGTAAAATTAAACCAATGAGAACAAGAACCATAACTTATAGATGAAGATGAAAACTAATAGAAGTACTCACCCGTGTTCTAGAACTGGATCCAATTTGTGGATACTTCAATATAGTCCAATCAAATACATAGTCAAACTGATAACCTAAAAACACGCAATTTCTAGTAAGGTACTTTCAAAGCTTTAGGAGAACTTTCAACTAAGAATTAATAAAGCTAATGCATCTACAAGACAACCTTCTCGAATGAATAGGTCCCGGAAGAGTCTCTTAAGATATGAATAATCGGGTTTATCTTCAAACCGCAATGATCGGCAATAGTGGAAATATGATGTGAATTCTGTTGGATGTGACTTGCACAATACCTGTTACAGAAATCCAAACCGTAAATTCGTTGCGAATTGTGAAAGATGAAAATTGGAAAAATAATTAATTGATTAGTTTGCTGCTCAAACAAAATTTATTTCAAGTAAAGAATATGGTTCTTACGAAGAAATATTTACGCATGATGCAGAAAAATAATGGTAAACAAATAATTCTTATGAATTCTTGTCAAAAAAATAATAATACTTATGAAATGCGACTAATTCCTGTAGAAAACAAGACCTCATCCTGACATAACCAATTATCCAAAGCATCGAAGTAGAGTATTATTTTTCATAAAAGCATTGAAGTACCTCTATTGGAGTAAGCATTTTCTTTTCACTTATCTTGTCATATTTCTGCTTTTTAGTGCCAGCTTTCATTCCTTGCCATGGAAGACTGGAAAAAGAAATTATATACCAAGTTAGAAAGTACAATGACGAGGACAATAAAGTAAATAAGAATCTCAGAGTCCAACTAACCTTCCTCTCAAAAAGTACATTAGTACATAACCAAGTGATTCTAGATCATCTCTTCTGCTTTGTTCTGCAAGATAATCAGAACAAGAGATGTAAATGTACACCCAATTTATTTAAATTAGAATTTTAATGAAAAAAAATAAAAAAATAGCTTATTCATGAGTTTCTGAAATAAACTGCCTCACTCACCAACTCCAAGGTGAGTGTTAACACTTGCATATCGAGCAGTTCCAGTGAGATTCTTGTTTTCCCTATTGAAAGAAAAATAGTGCAACCGTTCATGTAACAGGATGGAAGAATGTGCAAGACAGTAACTATTGTTTCAATTTAAAGAAAATGAAGAAATGTAATTCTACAAGTAACAACGGCAAGTTAGAAAAGGTCAATAATATATATATCCGTTATTGCACATTCATTGGCACATAAGTCAATGAAACTGGCTTTCAAGTCAAAATAAAATGTAAAGAGATGAAAAACTAGAAATGAAGTATCACAGGAGGTAGACACTTAACAGCAGTAAACTTCCAAATTAAGAAATACAAAAGGGAAAAAAATACAAAGGAAGCGCAGAAAATAAAAAACATGTAAACTTGAAGGTAACTGTAGAAAGATGAGACAAAGACAATATACTCAAGGAATCAAAGAAAAACAAGCTAGGCATCCCAACCAAATCTTATATTAGTTACCTGTATGGTATATGCTTATGTGTCTGAAGATCACGATACTTTTTAGCAAGGCCATAGTCAATAATGTATACCTGTAATAATTACAAGAAAATCAGGAAACTTAACATAGGATACATAAGAGCACAATAAATTTTAGCGAATGGGATTATACGGTGCTGCCGAAAAAAATAAAGGCCTATTTGGTTTCTATTTCTATTCTCTACTTCCATTTCTTGTTTTCCATTAAAAAAAATTAACAAAGTGACATTTTTCATTCCTGTAATTGACAACGTTAATAGAAAATGAAAAAAAAATGTTCACAACGCAATCAGATTCTTAGAACTTGAGGAATGACAGTTAGAGAGGTAAGTCATGATTAAACTCCCTAGCAAATATGTGCCTAAATAACAATAAATGCAGAAAAGTGACGCATTAGATACCTGATTTGCCTTGCGGCCTAAACCCATCAGAAAGTTGTCGGGCTTTATATCACGATGCAGAAAACCCCGAGAGTGCATATACTCTACTCTGTTTATCTAGGTAAAGTAGTAAAACATATTGAAGGTAAATCAGTAAAATGCTTTAGCTTGATGTTAAAAATATGGTTTTCTTGAAATTAAAGTTATACTTACTAGTTGATCAGCAAGCATCAACACTGTTTTCAGAGAGAATTTTCTACTGCAATAGTTAAATAAGTCTTCGAGACTTGGTCCAAGAAGGTCAATGGCCATGACATTGTATTCACCCTCGACTCCAGACCACTTTATATGAGGTATGCCAGCTTCAAATATAAATTAACACATTAATCAGATGAACTCAAACTATTATGTTTGCTTCATAAAAGTAAACAGATGCAAATCCTGGCTGCCAGTGCTGTCAATCGCGTACCGCAAAAAACAGAGATTTGTTTTAATTCCACTACGCAATAGTGCTATAGCACCGTTATAGCCACTGCTTGAAAGCATTTTGTACTAAATAGAGTATCTCATAACAAAAATGATCTGTTCAAATTCTGCTATGCTACAGCAATTCTATAGCCGCTATTTAAACACACTTTTGGTAGCACAAAAAGAAATTGAACCGGTATAAATTAGGAAGGTAAAACGAAAACTTACTTCCTCCTTGAAGAAGCATATACAATTTGGACTCGTACAGAAGTTGAGGATGCTTTGTCTTCACAGGTTCCTGAGAAGCCAACGAAAACATAGAGAAAAGTATTGGCACATGTATTAAGTTATGCTCTTCAGAAAAAGTAAAAATCATAAAGCACAAAGCCAAAACTTGCATATTTTAAAGTAACCCAGCTTTGAGACAGTATCATTGGCAAATAGCATGCTGTTAGACATCTTATTAGTATTTTTAGTATGTTATTAGGCAGCAGTTACTATTAGGTAGTTATTGAATAAATAGGGAAATGGAATGAAAAGTTGGTGTTATTTATTTTGGGATTGAATTTTAATTGGGAGAGACCAAGCTCTTGAACATCTTGGGTGTTATTGTTTTCTTGTTCTATTTCTATCAAGATTGTGAGTGTTTGTAATTTGAATTACAACTGCCTCTATTTTGAGAATCATTCTTCAGAGAAGTTACCAATAAAAGTCTAGAATTATTCATATATAAATTCTGTTCGGTACCAGTTTCTATCACATGCCTAATAGAAGTATACAAATCTTGAAGCAAGGGATAGCACATCAAAATACGCAAACCTATGACTTAGTTCATATCTTATGTAACATTTACAGAACTGAAGGGGAGTGCATAGTTAAGCAGACTCATGTGGTCATGCATATAGACACAAGCGAAAGCAAACTCCATAAATATGTACATAACTACATAAAATACGCTCCAATGATCAGAATATTGAAAATGCAGGTGATGCATATTGCTACCAATGCGGACAATGAAGTATTGACACAGACACAATGTCGAAAACGATGTTTATTTAAAAAAATGACATAGTTGAATGTAATCGCATGTGTCATTGTCGTGTTGGACACTGGCATGACGTGGGAAAACAGACACGCCTTTGATCAGAAATGTTTGTGCAACAGTGGTTAAAGGCATTTTGTCCAACTGCGGGTAAGGGGACGAGTACTATTGTACCCTACTCAAACACTACTTAATACTTATCGTTGCCCCAAAATCGTGATCGGATTGATAAAGAGATCATGGATTCAATCTCCCACTAACAAAAATAAGAACTAACATTTTCCATTTAAAGGTCAACTACCTAGTAAACAATCACCAACACAATTCAAGTCAAAACTATAAAAACACAAAATACCAATAATTCACTACAACTACAATACAATGCATCATTCATTCACAAATCAAAAAACAAAAATATAGCAACGTGAATCATAAAAACTCCAAAACATGCAACATGAATCCATAACAACTTCACTCACCAGCTTAACAGCCACTTCCTCTTGAGTTTGCACATTAACACCTGAAACAAACAAATCCAAATTATTCAAATATAACTTACAATAACAAAAAGTCAAAAAGTCAAAAAAAGAAAAATTGATACAGTGCATACCCAAATAAATTTCTCCAAATGACCCACTTCCAATTTTCCTTCCGAGTTTGAATTTTCCACCAATAACAAGATCCATCATAACAAACCCAATAAAAAAAACACCCCAAAATTCAGAATTTAACTACTGTAAAAAGTAAAAATCCAATTTTTATGAAAATAGGATGAAAAATGAAGAAACTAAAAAAGACCCATCACTAGTTGAATCGAAGTAAGAACGAATCTAGGTTGTGAAAAGAAAACCCTTTTACTTTGTTCTACTCCAGAAAATGAATTTATACAAACAAAAAAAATTAAAAAAAAATCTAATGGGTGAGAAGCGATATTGACGCAGAGAGAAGAGTGAGGATTTGGATCTGTGCGTGGAGATGAAGGAAATGATCTGAGTTCCGAAATTGTAGAGATTTTGTAGGAAAGAAGGAAAATGGATGAGAATGGAAGTGTGAATGATTGTGGTGGTATGTGCTATTATCATTATTAAATTAAATTATTCTATTATTGTTGTATAATATTGTCAACTAAGAAATTCAGGGTATTTATTTAATTATTTTTTGGACAAAATAAGAAATTCAAGGTTAGAGTTTAATGATATATTATATACACATTAATTTAAGAAATTCAAGGTTAGAGTTTAATGATATACATATTAATTCTAGTATACTTTTAGATTTTTTTCAATTTGACTAAATTACATCAGAGATTATTTAAGTTATTTAATTATGGGAAATGTGAACCAATGTCAAGTTAAGTAATTATAAAAAGAAATATTGTCTTGTAAATTGTATAGTCTACTTCTTTAAAGTTAAAAAAAAAGTTCTTTTCAATATAAAATTTGACTCTTCTTTCTACTTTTAATTCCTTAACTAGTGTCCGGGAGCACTGGTTAATAAGACCTTTTAATTATTGGCTTCATTGATATTTTCGTCGTTTAAGTTTTTTTTGTATTGCTTTGATTTCATAAGTAATAAAAATTTGGTGATGTGGTTTTTGTTCTCGTTGTTTCTTCGCAAAAATAGAGTATGAAAACTTTCTCAGATAAAGAGAAGGTTTGGAGATAGAGAAAAGTGATAGATGAGTTTGATCTGAATAGTTGTTGGTCTTTATAGACAAAACCGTGTGCAGATGGAAGTGGAAAGAAAGAAATGATTTAACAGTTGCATTAGGGATGAGGAAACTGAAAAAGTAGTTGACAAAAGAGAGAAAGTAGCCGTTTGGAAGAAAGAAAGGGGTTTGGTTGATTTGATAGTTAAGGTTTTACATGGTGATTAAACCTTAAACATACTGCCCATAACCAAGCATTTAATGCTTGAGATTATGGAAGGATTTCAGGAGGAAGACAACACAAAATCGCACGCATGAGATTTCTGACCCAGAAATTTAGTCCTGAACATTCTGAACTCATATGAATGTTCTGATTAATATTGATTTATCTGAATTGAATCAGCTAACATCAAGGGGTTAGTCTAAGGCCCACGGTGATCAGTAATCAATCTTTATTGAGATTTTTTGTTGGTTGTTCTATGGTATCAAGAAAGAGTGCCATTTTTTGTTTCTTGCTACTTTGGTATTGTGGAAGGGGTGGATATGTGGCACCAAGATGTTAGTGATCATCATGATCTAAGGTGGTTGGTTGTTCTGTCTGTTTTTTTTCATTTAATTTGTATGAATGAATTTTTCTCATTCTTATCGAAATTGTTGATAAATTTAATGCTTTGTTATTTTTGCTGGTTTACGCTTAAAATTAGAGCTAATGATCTAACTAATTAAGTTGTTTTTGTGTTGTTTGATGATGTTGTAAAAAAAACTTGCCCCTGAAACTTGCAAGATGTTGAGCTCCATGGTATTGTGATGTTCAATTTGTCATTTGTTTAGGTTGTTTTCTTCAAATAATAGTAAGTTATGTACCTTGTGTAATATCTTTAGGTTTATTGGTTCTAGGAGGGATATTGTCTTCATTCACTCCAGTGTTTTTCTATTTTGATAATGTGATATACTCTTATGCATTATGTCATTTCCTTTGAATGTATTATATGTGGTTTGATATGTCCGGTGAAAATGGTTGAGTTGCAACGGTTATAGAGAATACTCCGATGATCTACAACGGCTTCTAGTGCAGCGGCGAAGCGTCTTTTGCGGTGGAACGAAAGGTGCCTGCAAGCACGGTTGCACTCCGACGATCAAGTCAGTAATGGAAGTGAGAGAAAAAGTCTTAGAAGTGTTGTGTACCTTAAGGGTGAACTCGCTTCACCCTCGTGGCATAACCATTTCCGGGTTATGCGGCGTGTGATTAGGAGCGAGAGAGAACACATGTAGCATGATCCCGACAAGGAGGTGTGCACCAGTGTTGCACGACGCATACAAGTTGGCGTGCTCCTCTGAGTGTGTAGCCTTAAGGCGGCGTATTATTGTACATGTGCAGCTGTGTGAGTGGTCCAGGGCATAGTTGTATAAGTGTTTCTCTTATTAATAAACATCTGTTTTCGTAATTATTATGAGATTTTGTTATGTTGGTTTGCCATGCTAAGGAATGGTTTTATTTTTCTATGTTTTGGACTGACAATACACAAGTAAATTATCCATCCATATTATGCAATTAGATTTACTTGATATTTTTGTAGGCATGGTGGTGTTTTTTCTAATTATATAACACCAATGTTAGTTTATGTAGAACTTATTTTAAGAATTTGACCTTTTTTTGAGAATTTTCGCAGAACTTATTTTTACTATGCATGATCGAGATAATCAATTGCTTATTCGAAATAACCATAATTGTATAAGCGTAACATAATAATCGGTGCAAGCATAACACACATGTAACAGATCAGAAAGTCCCTTATTTTCTCCATTTCTTTGATAGTAGTTGCGTCAAAAGTGATCGCAACCCGTAATAGTCGCCCTGTGCGGTCCCGTGCTTTTTGTAGGCATGATGGTGTTTATTTTCTAATTATATAGTTAAATATAAATTTTTACTTTAAGGATTTCATTAAAGATGTGTAGGTCATCTGAATTCATATAACCATAGTTTGTGCACTCTAATCCCTTTGCTAGGTTGATTTAGTTTAATAGTCACATCTTCTATTTACCTTCCCAGGAATTTTGATAAAAAAAAAACTTGAATAATATTTAAGCTGTGACAGGATATTATGTATAATTATTCATGGTTGATAGTTCCATTTCTTGTTGCTGCTTAGTCTTTTTGAAGATTGAGATTGAGGCTACTAAATGTCAAAATGATATTTTTTTTCTTCTGTTTTTTCTCCAATTTCTTCAATGTAGAGTGGGTTGAGGTGGTCACATTTATTTCGAACAACTATTTGGTTACTCAAAATGTGTATTTAATTTGATTGAAAGTGGACAACTGACAGGCTATTGTGAACTACTAGCTGCATAAGTTATCTTTGATGGTGCATTCCATTTATGACTTAGTTTCTATGATTTATAGAAGGCTTGTTAGAGGTTGTCAATGTTCAACCACTACCCAGGAAAACCGAGTATTGCTCAATTGTTAACATGAAAATGACCAAATTTAGTTTACTTTTCAGTTTCTTTATTGGATATTATATTATTTTTCATTTGACATTCAATGGGCCCATATCTATGTAAGCTTACATTTCATTGCGCTGACACTAATTGAGGTTCACTACTTTGTGTTCTCTAACATAGTTCGGTGTAAATTATATCTAAGTTTGTATACTTACTTTATCACTTATACTATTTGGATGGCTACGTGAGGTCATGTCAAGCCCTTAATTTGACTCTACCATATCTCTCTATATGTCTATAGAATTTTTCGGTAAATACAGATTTCAAACTTTCCCTTTTTGAGTTATGAAATGAGTAAAATTATTATTTTTAAAATATGAAGCACAAGTGCATATGTGCTAATATATTCCACCTTTTTACGTTTATGTGTGTAATTATATAGAATGTTCTTCTTTATATGCTTCCTTATCTCCTACCTTTTAAGTTCACTATTTCTCTTATATTTCCAAGCTTTCAAATATTATTTCACTTGTTTTCAAAAGTTGGATTCAAGATGAACTTTCCAGTTAGGAGTGTTCTCTCACTTCAACCAAATAAGAACGATTGGTCCATCACCCTCAGGTTAACTCCATTGAGATGATTTTGCTTGATTGATAGGTAATCATCATGTTGAGATATTACTTGAGTTTGTAATATATTTGAAATGTTTGTTGGTTTGATATTTATTTGTACACATGAGTTTATCATATTTTTTGTTACAACACTATTTACGTGTGTTTGGAGGGTGAAAAGATTTTGGCATCCGTCCCAGCTCAAGTTGTTAATTGTTTTATTGGTATTTTGGTTGAAGACTGTGTGTACTTTTTTTCATGTCCTTCCTGATATAGCTCACTTCAAGGCAACTTATAATAAGTATATGATTGTTATACACCCAAGGACTTATGTGAGAAAGGCGCACGAGCTTATGTTTCATGGGATGGGCTCTCACTTCCATCTCTCGTTTTGGCAAAACCAAAGCTCGATGTTGGCTATTTGGTTGGTAAGTGTTGTAATATGTTTTTAGTAGAAACTCTTTATTTGATCTATTTTTAAGATCTCTGATTTTGAGTTTGTTATAGATGTTATTGGACTTTTAAATGTCATTTGTTATGAGACTCCTGGGGATTCAATTGGAAGCATGACTACCATTCTGAAGTTTGAGCTTACTGACTTTAAGTTATATTTCGTATTTTTTTTTAAAATAATTGGAATGTTATTGTTTGAGATATTGTTCATTGTGTTATGTTTTATTATCTGCAAGGGTAAGTTTGAGTGTGCTTTGTATGGAGACTATGTTGGGATGTTTCAGAAGTTATTTAGTCAACCACCATCTGGTCTTCCTGTAATTGTAATGAAGTTTGCAAAGATTAATAACGAGAAATATTTTTTAGATTGCTTATTTTACTGATTTCAAAGATTTTATTTCATTTGTATTTGCTAATATACTGATCTTGCTTATGTGGAAATTTTATGTCATAGCCAATATTTTGGTTGAAGTAATATAAGAAATTTCATCGTTCAGTTGAAGTAAATATTGAAATGCTGCTTATATATAAATATATGTTTATATCACATAAATATTATGAAATAAGAATATAACCTGCATTGGAAGACAATATTTCAGTCTAACTACGAAGATTAAATATAAATTTTACTAAACATAGCTTCAAGATAGCTTCCCGATAACCAATTGAATTTTATCGGCTTTGAAAGATCTTGTGTTGCAGCATGACTCAGGAAAACAGTACCAGCATCCCACTTTGACATAGACAACCTGTTTTGAATTCAAAACATGAAAATATCATCTTATTTAGTAGCAAGAATTACAGGAGATCACTCGTTGCTCTATTCTATGTTTCTATAAAATAAAATGGTAATGATCTATGCAAAGCTTAATAGTGGTAAAATGATAATTATAATAATTGCTACGCCATTTGCTCATATTTCTTCGATATTGATAATGTTAATAAGGTGAAAAATAATTACAAGTAGAGTGATGCAAATCAGAAACACTTAGTCAATTGTTTAGTAGTGGTAAGTTATGTTTGAATGGTGTGAGGATTGTTGAAGAATTTGATGTATTTATAGGATGTATTGTGCAAAGTACCGATTAATGCTGATGTGCGCTCTACCTGATAATGTTACCGTTTTAGTACTATTTGGATTATTGTTCATAGTCATCGGTCAATTGGTCAATAGCTTTAATGGTCTTTGGCACTGATGTTCCTGCAGCTTTTGCTGCTTTTGCTTCTCCTACCTGTTGGCCATTGAGCGAACATGTAATAACAAAAAGTTACTGTTTATTTTAGAAAATAAAAAAGTTGCATATTTTTTATGAAAAAGATATGAGGAATTGTTATTTAGTCATTTAATATTAACAAAAAAACAAAAACAATTTGGGTAACCCACTACCTAACTCAAACCGGCCCAATAGTATAACGGGTAGTTATTTTACCCCACTCAAACCGGAGTACCATATATGGTTTAGGTCTTGATTGGCCAAATCCAACCTAAACCGACCCATGTACACCCCGCTATGGAGCTCATTGTTTGTGATCCAAAGATTAAAAATATTGGTGATGACTTATTTATGATCAATTTTGGTTTGTTTGTTTTATCAATATGGATTTAACATCGTTTATAAAATTTTATTGTAATTTAGGGTGATTGAGTTCATGTCATCACTCAATACAAATAAATAGAGCATTGAAAGGCTTTACTTGAGGAACATGATACATATGTCATGTATAACTATCATGTGTTTGATAATGATGTTGCATTTAAGGTTATTAACCAACCACTTAAGGTTGTTTTTGGTTCTGGTTCAAAACTGCAAAAAGATGACAAATTAACTAACACTCCTCTTCATGAATTTTGCTTCAGAGATTTTACGGAAATTCAAGACAGAAACTTCAAAACAGATGTTTTACATGGTACATTTTTTATGTATTTCAAATTATTCCATTCTAATTTAAAGTTCTATTCCTGTTCTGTTTAACTTGCAGTTATACAATGTCGTTATTTATAAAAAAAATCATTGGCCTTCTTCATAAAGTTGTGAAAACTACACTAATTGGATATGGAAAGAAACTGTGTACGAACATCGTGTTAAATGATGGAAGGTTGAAGCTTGAAGTTTGTGGTTGGTTGTGACAAAGCTTTTGGTAGTTGAGAGAGAAAGGAGGGAATTTGATGGAAGAATGCCAGTAGAGAAAGATGAGGGAGGAATATGATATAACCATTTATGATATCGAGAGGTGTCATACCCCAATTTTTGACCCAAACTATCACTGACACGTGTCGTTGGGCCCTACGTTCGTACGGAGTTTAACCTGATTGATATCTGATTTTCAGTGAAAATTTCGGCAGAGAGGTATTTTAAAATACCTCATTTTTGATTCCGAGTCAGGCCCTCTTCTCACTTTATTTTTATTTTTTAATTGCCATCTTTATTTAAATTCTTTAGTTAACTTTAATTTTGTTTATAAAAATCTTTATTGTCTTTTTATTAAACTTTGAAATACCTTATCTTTTTATTATTCGTTTTAGTTTTAGTTTGTTCTTGTCCATATCCGAAAGGTCAATCCAAATCCAAAATGAAAGTATCACACGCCTCTGCATCACAAACTCAGGAACAAGTTACTCAAAATTCAGTTTCTCCTCCCCAATTCAAGCATCGCTCTATCCATATCTGTTCACATTTCCAGCACAACCCAGGGGCTATAAAAGGAACCTGCAAACACGCACGTTAGGGACCGAAAATTGCACAGCATAAACCTGCAAAGGATCCAGAATCGCACAACACAACATCACCATTAACAAAGCAAAAACCCTCCATCGACCTTCCATACACACGACGCAAACGAAAGGAACAGAAACGAGAACGAACTGAACACAACACGGTCACGATTCGAGTACGAATCACGGACGACAACCGTCAAACCAACACGACGTACGGCCGTAACAAGTCAAGCCGTACCAGATCCGCGAAGGAAGCGTAAGGAAGAGGTAAATCGTTTTTTGATTTGTATTTCATAAGATCTAGAGTGATAGGTTCATATTTTGAGAATTTCGGGGCCAAAATCGGGATTAGGAGATAAAAAGGAGTGGGAAAGTCGTTTTTTTTTTTAAAAAGGAGGAAGATTTTTCGTTCCGGCGCGGTGGCGCCGCCTCCTCGGCCGGCCAACCACCGCGCCGGCCACCTTGCCGGAATCTGGGTTCGTATGAACCCTCGCCGTTTTCTCCATCAGAGAAGGAAGAACAGTAGGAGAGAGAAGAGAGCTTGTTCTTGTTAAGAAAGAGAAGAGAGAGAAAGGTGTTAGAGAAATGAATAAAAATGGGCTTACAGCCCTTATATACCTCCCTCCAAACCGGTTCGGTTATCCTGGAACCGACCCGGTATCCGAACCGGTACCCAGCCCGTTTCAACCCCTAAGGCCCAGCGCCCAGCACCTGTTCAAGGCCCAATCCCCCTTTATCTTAGTTTCTGCATACCCCTGATCACTGCTACACCCCCCCTGCTGTAATTTATTTCCTTTTCCGCGTTTTTTTCCGTTGTTTCGTTAGCATTGCATTTCTTTTACTATTCTCATGCATTTTCATCCATTTACGTTTGTTATTCTGCTCTCATCATTAATCGTATATTTATTTCTTTATTTTTATTTCTTAGTCACTTAGAAAATGTATTTAGGTCTTGATGTAATTTATTTATTTAATTATGTCTTTTACACGTGATTTAGGATGTAATTAATTAGGCCTCAATGTAATTTATTTTATCGCAGACCATAGAATGTATAATAGGTTTTATGTAATAGTTTTAGGTGCATGTGTGCGTGTGTGGGTGTATGTCTTTTATTTTGCTTCTAGTTTAGGTTAAAGGTCCTCGTGGCGGTCCAACACCACCATATGGTACGTACGCTTTACTTTCCTTGCTCCGTTAGTTTAATTTTAGTCTTATTATTCAAAAAACAAAAACATGCAAATAACAAAAGTCACAAAAATATTTTCATAAACAAACCTTGACCTCAAATCAAGTGATCCTTTTATTTCCTTTTTCTTTCGTAAGTCAAATTGCAATCAACTTTAATCATACTTTAACTATTTTCTTTAATATAAAAAAACACAAACAAATTTATTTTGCCACTTGGCTTTTCATTTTAAAACATTTTTCAAAACTAATAAAAAACACAAAACGAATCAAACGTCAATTTTTACCCCGAACTACGAGGTTTTGATCCCTCACGGGTACGTAGGCAAAGGACCTAGTCCTTCCAAATCAATAAAATTGTAGGTAAATAGGTCTCTTTTCTTTATCACTTTAAAGTCATTTTTTTCCAAAAAAAAGCAAGCAAGTTCTATAGCACAAAAACGTTAAATAAGACCAAGAGGTTCCCGTAGAGTACTACGGACATAAAGGGTGCTAACACCTTCCCTTTATGTAACTAACCCCCGAACGCTAAATCTTTTCAAAGGGGTGTTTCGAACTTTTTTCCCCTTTTCTCTTAAAATTAAATGTTCGGTCGTAAAATAAAATAGTGAATCAAACGCTAATCAAATAGCCTTGATCTCCGAAAAATGGCGCGACAAGAGGGAGATAATTTGATACAAATATTCTATTCACAGTTTTTTAGTGCGAGACTTCTACTTGGTATATGCATGCACCTCTATTAATTAATTACATACTAATAATTTTTACCAATGTTACAAATGTTACTCATAGATAAGTATGCGTCGGTATATCAACCATTTATAATTGATAAAGAAAAGTTTCATTAGAAATCCACTAAACATTATTGATGAGGCAGTAAGCTCCATGCATTTAGATTCATGATGAGATTAAGTAGGAGTGGGTTTGGAATGATAATTTAATGAGCATTTAGGAGGGAAGATTACTTAAGTGGAATTATGGTTTGTTAAAGTAAATGATAATTTTGATGTTATTCACCATACTTTGAATGTTGAATGATAGACAATTAATATACTAAGTTTCATTGTTAAGACACATTACATTACGATGACGCCATGCCTACCAAGTGCAAGCAGCGAATAAGAAGGTTTGGGAACCCAAAGAACTAACCTTGAGCCAATCATGCATATCCATGTTGGTGAAAAATCCAGATCATTAAATCCAACAATCTGCCAAATACCTCTAGAGAAGGAACAATCTCGCTCACAATGAAGAAACGTCTATTCAGCAAGACAACAACGAGTGCAAAGCCAACCAAGAGAGAGGCGGGGGATGAAGTTGTGACAAACAATCAAAAACGAAACTTAAAGCTTTTTCGGAAGATTTAATTTCCAAATCCAAGACCAAGAGCCAAAGTTTTAAAAACCGGATCGGTCGTCGACTCGGTAAGGTCACTGGATCACTGAGTCAATGGTTCAACCACTGGGTCATTGGTTGAACCCCATGACAGAACCTGATTAAATCGGATAACTTGGATTTATAACTCGGTCTCTATAAAAAAAAAGTGTGCTTGTATTAAACCGAGTTGAATTATATTAATCTGGATCACTCAATCACAATAAATAAAAATAAAAAACTAATAAAATCTACCAATTGTCAAAACTCATCAAAATTAACCATTATATATTTATATGTGCATTTCATACATACACAAATTCATATCATATTTAAATAAATATCATAAATTTATTCTAATTTTAATAAATATATTTAGAGAGAAACAACAATATTAAAAAAAAAATATGTATTTTAATTATAAATATAATAAATTAGAAACATTAATAATGTGTTATAATTTAAAATAAGAATGAAATTAACTTTTTTTATATATGATGAAAAACAACCGCTAATCGTTAAATATAATTGATAAGAAGTAAACTTTAACACAAAACAACATGTGGTGTGTTGGTTAAAGGATTTACATTAGCTTTGCTGTTGGTCACCTGTTAAAATCCCAGCCATGCCAATTTTCGGAAATTTTTTAATTTTTTTTAGAAACGTGGCCAAAGGTGCGCGTTGACCCGGTCGGTCCTCACAAACCGCCGGTTCATCGGTTTTTACCGAGTTTAGCCGATTCTTATCGGTTCACACCGGTTTGACTACATAACCGATCCAATATACAACTTGAACCGGTTACCCCACCGGTTCCAGGTCGATCCGGTCCGGTTTTTAAAACTATACCAAGAGCCATTTTGATTAGCAAGAGAAATCAAGCTAGTGATGGACAACAATCAAGTATACCCACTTTTGGGTAGTGTAGGTTTCATTTTTGTTTGCTCGAGCCACTTGTTAGATTGTGAGTTCTGATAAAATTAATATTTGGTCTTCCATAACCTTTGATATCTTGTTTTTAAGTTTTATTCACCATCCCTATTCCGTCTCCGAGATCCCAACGAAGCTCAACAACATAAAAAATAACTAAATTGGTACTATTTTTAATTAGTTAGTTGGTAAAAAGAAATTAATATTTAATCATATAACAAATATAATATTAAGATATTATAATAAACATTACTTTTAAAAGAAATTTCTACACATATTTCGTGAAAAGACAAATAAATATAGTATAATAAATATGTGTTTATACAAATATAAAATGTTACAATGAATTGTTTGAGGACAAATTGCCATAGGGCAGGGGTTATGATCCTCGTCCCCATCCTTGCACTATCCTCGAAGGAACTTTTTCCCCATCCACATTCCCATGGGAAAAATTTCTTCGCCCGCGGATCCCCAAATAAGGCGGTCTCCGCGTGGATCCACATTCAAAGATGAAATTGATACAAGTGTTAACACCTATGCATAAACTATTTTCATAGAAAAACTAATATAAGAGCAGTGCTAACAACACTTTCTTTTCAACACTCTTTCTAACATCCACTCTCTTATTGACTGAAATCAATGAGTTCTACCATTTTATGCGAGTCTCGTTTTCAAAGTAAACGACCCACGTTGATTTCATGCAATAAAAAGTGTTGAAAAAAGAGTGTTGGTCACACTCTTACTAAAATAAAGTTAAATTATTTTTCGTATAAGCTATAAACAATTTTCATAAATTATCTTAAATAATTTATAAAAATAAGCTGAATCAAAATAGCTTATGTCTCTTTCATAATTTAAACCTCCACACCCTCTTTTTTCTAAGTATGCAACGTGGCTAAACAAAAGCCCAAAGTTCAAACAACCCAACTCGTGTTATTTCTTTCTTTCTACCAAAAAAAAAAGCTAAATCGAAAAAACAAAACTAGAAGAACAATAACAAGGTTCTCCATTTCCAACACTTCCGAGATCCCACTGAACTGATCCACCACATCTCCGCAGGTACATCTTCCATCTTCAATTTCATATCCTCTCATTCTTCCTTCATCTCATTCTTAACCCATTTATCCTTATCTTAATTTACGCTAATTGCTTATTTTCAAGCTTAAGCTCAAATCTATGTTATAATTTTAATTTTACTTTTCATTCAATTTTTGGTATAAACACACTCAAGCTTGCAATTCATATGCATTTCAATCTGACCCACAATTTATTTCTTCCTAGATTTGTAGATACAGATTACCCACAACGCTTTTTGTTCTTTTTAGGGTTTCAGTAATTTCCCCAAAATCCATTTTTTTGTATTAATTATTCAATTTTTGTGCACACATTTTTTTTTATAGTTGAAAAATCGTGTTTTTTGTTTTGGGTCTGTTTGGATTGACTTATTTGAGCTTATTTTCAGACATAAAAACTTGTGAGACTATTTTGTGAGCTTATCGAAACAACTCATGACATGTCTATAAATTGTGCAAGATAGCTTATGAAAACAACTTATAGCTTGTACGGAAATAATTTGATTTGATTTTATCTTTTGTTATAGAAATAGTGTATGAGTAAGCACTTATATGATAAAAGTTTATGCTATAAACAATTAAGTTGTTTATCTAATTTTGGTCTACGACTAATTGGTAATTTGGAAGCTTGTCTTTTGAGGTTTGATTCATGTGCTTTGATTTTTATTGGTTAGCCCAATTTTAACAACATTGTTTTGTTTGACTAAGGGCCTCTTTAGCATCGGACTATTTGGTTTGAATTGATTATGGGCCTCTTTGGATTGACTTATTTGAGCTTAACTACTGATATAAGTTTTGTGAGACTGTTTGGGAGAACTTATGACATTGGTCAAAAGTTATTTACGCAAGCTCTCCAATATAGCTTATAAAATCAACTTTTACAAAAACAATTTAACTTTATTTTATCATTTACTTTCAAAAAAAGCTTATACATAAGCTCTTATCATGATAGTCTTTAGCTCTATCCAAACAGGCCCTAAGTGGTTATTTGAAAACTTGATTTTTACTCACGTGCTCTGTTTTTATTGGTTAGCCCAAAAGTTGATAGACAATTTTTATAGCATTGTTTATTTGACTATCTTTAGCTCTGGACAATTTGGGTTGCATTGATTAACTTAAATGTTTTGTTTGGAAACTTGAAATTATTTTCAGGTTGGATAACCATGAGGGGCATTCTTTCTTTAAAGAGGGCAGTGTTGGTTCGACAACATAGTGAAAAGTTGGGTCTTGGTGTTAGATTATTTAGCACTCAGGGTGCTTCAACTGCAAGTACTCCACAGCCTCCACCACCACCTCCACCTCCAGAGAAAACCCATTTTGGTGGACTTAAGGATGAGGACAGGATTTTTACCAACTTGTATGGGCTGCATGATCCTTTCCTGAAAGGCGCCATGAAACGTGGTGATTGGCATCGCACTAAAGATTTGGTAATTAAGGGTACTGATTGGATCGTTAATGAAATGAAGAAGTCTGGTCTCCGCGGGCGTGGTGGTGCCGGTTTTCCTTCTGGCCTTAAATGGTCATTTATGCCAAAAGTATCTGATGGTCGTCCCTCTTACCTTGTTGTTAATGCTGATGAAAGTGAACCTGGTACTTGCAAAGACAGGGAGATCATGCGCCACGACCCACATAAATTGTTAGAAGGTTGCTTAATTGCTGGAGTGGGAATGAGGGCTACTGCTGCTTACATCTACATCAGGGGTGAATATGTGAACGAACGTCTAAATCTTGAAAAGGCTAGGAAAGAGGCTTATGCAGCTGGTCTTTTGGGTAAGAATGCTTGCGGCTCAGGCTATGATTTTGATGTTCATATCCATTATGGTGCCGGAGCTTATATTTGTGGTGAGGAAACAGCTCTCTTGGAGAGCCTTGAAGGGAAACAAGGTAAGCCAAGATTGAAGCCCCCTTTCCCAGCCAATGCAGGGTTGTATGGTTGTCCCACCACTGTCACAAATGTGGAAACCGTAGCTGTCTCTCCAACCATTTTAAGGCGTGGGCCAGAATGGTTTGCCAGTTTTGGTAGGAAAAACAACGCTGGGACGAAGTTGTATTGTGTGTCCGGACATGTGAACAAGCCTTGCACTGTTGAGGAGGAAATGAGTATGCCACTGAAGGAATTGATTGAGAGGCACTGTGGAGGTGTTAGAGGAGGATGGGACAATTTACTTGCTATTATTCCAGGAGGATCATCTGTTCCACTGATTCCAAAACATGTCTGTGACGATGTTCTGATGGATTATGATGCGTTGAAGGCTGTCGGGTCAGGGTTAGGGACTGCAGCTGTGATTGTGATGGATAAGTCTACTGATGTTGTGGATGCCATTGCAAGGCTCTCGTACTTCTACAAGCATGAAAGCTGTGGGCAGTGCACACCATGCAGGGAGGGAACTGGATGGCTTTGGATGATCATGGAAAGAATGAAAGTTGGCAATGCCAAGCTAGAAGAAATTGATATGCTTCAGGAGGTGACTAAGCAAATTGAAGGGCACACTATTTGTGCCTTGGGTGACGCTGCTGCATGGCCAGTGCAGGGACTTATCAGGCATTTCAGGCCCGAGCTTGAGAGAAGGATTAAAGAGAATGCACAGAGGGAGTTGCTGCAGGCCACTGGTTAGAGGCCTAGACCAAGGTTGTTCACTAAATTATTTACCCTCATTTTGCTTTTAATCCCACTTACAGAAATAGCTGATAAATAAACACATGGGTATATAGATGAAAAATATATTTAGCTTAAATTGAAGGATCAGACACTAATATGTTAGTTGTTTAGATAGGTATGAGAGATTCCTTTTGAAAACTTAAATGTGACAGCTTGTTCAATGTTTATCTTAGAATTTAGGTTAGGTCTAACAATCACACGAAGCCGGCTGGTATGGTGAAATCCCCCTTATAAACACCTTTTCAAGCCATATCACATCCAATGCAGGACTTTCAACAAAACCACCCCTCACGACCATGTCTGCAGATCCAGAGCGTGATCCGTGTGGCCCGATAACGAGTGACCTAATAAATTTAGGACAGACTCTCAAACTTAACTCATCCACACAAACCCGAGTAGTAAGCAGAGGGGTGACTCCCACTTATAAACATTATTTAGGCCAAAATGGATCTAACTTGCGTGATCCGTGTGGACCAACCCAATAACGGGTGGCCAAATGGATTTAGGACAGACTCTCGAGTTCAACTCAACCACACAAACCCGAGTAGTAATGGGAGGGATGCTTCCCACTTATAAACATTGTGTTTAGGCCATATCACATCTAACGTGGGGCTCTTGAGTCTCAATTTAGTATTGAAATCTCATTTTAAGGGTGCAGCTTGTTCCGTCAAAGAAAAGGATGTAGCTTGTTAAATTTGATTGCTTAAAGAAAGTTTCAAGGGTTTGGTTAATTTTTTGGGAAGTTAGTTTTAAAAAAGCAACGATTTGAGAGTGTGTGGAAAGTAGTTCCTGGATCTTTTTTATTGTGTTCTGCATTGTTTATGAGAACTGCTTTTTATAAATTATAACATGAAGTTCCATTGATCCATTTTAGCGCAGTAACACATTTCTTTTGTTTAGAGTCTTGTATTTGTATTCATTTGGAATTATTTTAGAAATTCATATATGGCTGGCTGAATTGGATATTGTTTTTTCATAGCTTTGATTTGTGTAACATTCAGTTCCCATGTTGTTCATATAATTATGTTTGTGATATGCTTCAATAGGAATACAAGTTCTAATATAAAAAGATAATTGTGGGTAAGAAATATTGTGTGTTTGGTCTGACCTATTATGTATGTGTGGGAGAGAAGACCCGTAGATGCTGTCGTAAGAAGAGTAGATCAGGTGGAGGAGAGTCAAGTCAAAAGAGGTAGAGGAAGACCTAGGAAAACTATAAGAGAAACCATTAGAAAGGATTTAGAGGTCAATGAGTTGGAGCCAAATATGGTTTATGATAGAACACTATGGCGTAATTTGATCCATGTAGCCGACCCTACTTAGTGGGATAAGGCTTGGTTGTTGTTGTTGGTCTGACCTATTTTTTTTACCTCTCTCCTCCTTAAAAAGAAGTTAGGCCAACCGCTTATTTATTATTTTTTTTAAATTCTTAATTATAAAAGGAGGTTTTCTTTTATGTATGAGAACTAGATGTAACAAACTTTTTCAGAAATTAGTTGAAAGGAGCTTTTCAAATCAAGTGGGAGACCTTTTAAAATTTTATCCATGTTTTTATCTAGCTTAAATTCTAACTATAAAAAAGAAACCTAAAAAATAACAAATTTTAGCTCTGTTTCTACAGTTCTTGTTTTAGTATTAATTATAAAGTAGCTTTTAACCCAAAACTAGGCCAAGTGGAGCTATAGTATGTAATGATTTCTATCCTTTTCTGTGCTAGAGTTTATCGTGGGTAGTTTATTGTTTAGTTTATAGTTTTTGTCATGCGTCAAAACTCTAGCTATTGACCAAAAATATTAGCCTGAAAAGTGCTTGGTTCATATAAATAGTTTTTCTCTCTTAATATATTGGTATTTTTGTTATTGGGTCAAATTGATCCATCTAAATGTGAAAGATTTTTTTTATATTTGAATACCAATTATGCTGAAAATTTCATCTTTCCTAGGGAAGATCTGCTTGTTTGATGCCTGATTTTTCTTTTCATTTGTACTGTAATATGTGTAGGGGTGTGACTGTACCGGTGATAGCTAAAATCAAAATAAAGCAGTGCTAGTCATTTTGGAAAGATAGGTGGCTCAGGTTCCTTTGGCTTTATTGCTACTTCTTTTTACTTTTATGTGGTAGCAATTATGGCTGGATGATACCAGAGAAATCATCTGGGCCGGTATAAACTGTGCTACCTAAACTTGTTATTTGGCACATTTTCATGTAATTTGTTAATAATATCTGTATACTGTCATTAATTTTGAGAAACATATCATGTTTATGTTTGTTATTTATCAATGAATGATGAGGGATAATGTCCACTAGATAGCAATGGCTTTGATTTGGGATTAACTTGTTCATTTGTATCTACTATTTGTTTATTTGTATGTCAATGTTCAACAACCAATCTTAACTTGCTTTTATGAAGTCTATAAGCTAAAATATATTCATTATTAGTATTGGATATTCACTATTATCAACCATTGTTCAGATGAAGGGTAATAAACTTTTACACTACAGTTGAAAACAAAAACATAATCAGAGACATGATCGTTAAGCTATATAACATTTTCAAAATTTGTTCTTATGAATTTGGCGATTAAAACACCCTATTGCCTTCATATACTAACAATAAAACTATCTTCTAATATCTGTTTTGGCACTTAAAACTGTTGTCCTCTCTTTTAGCTCTGTTTCAAGCACTTTTAGAGAATCTGAAACTTCAGCTCTGTAGACATAGAATTTTGAGACAATCATGAAGAAGATGAAGTTCAGGGCATTTAGTATTGCCAAAAACGCGTAGTAGTAATCAAGATGAGAAGCATTAAGGTTGTTCAAAATCCACCCTTGGTGACTGTGTTTTTTTGTGATATGTGAAACTGTTGAGAGAAGAAAAGTGCTAAGGAAACTACCAATGCCCGTGGTAGTTAAGGAATACGAACTCCCAAGGCTCTTCATGCTTTCTGGGGCTTGGTCATAGAAAAACTCAATTTTGGCACCCTCTAAGAGGGCTTCTGCTATTCCCATAAGTACAAATTGTGGAGCCAAAATGAATATGCTCAATGGAACCTGTCCTCCATTTTCAATTACTCCATGTTCTTTGGCCACACGTAGTCTATGTCTTTCAGCCAAGTATGCAACTATCATTATCACTATATGGATTATGAATCCTATGCTCATTCTTTGAAGGAGAGTAATCCCTCTAGGGTTCTTAGTCAACCTCTGCATAATCTTGACAAAGAAACGTTCATAGATTATATACGTGATAATCATGGTCAAAATTGTAACTGCAATTAAACTTGATGGAGGAATATTGAAGTTGCCAATGGCTCTGTTAAGTGTAGATCCTTGCTTTACAAACAAGGTATTTATTTGAGCAATCATTGCACTAGGAATAAATGTAGCAACCCAAATAGGGATTACGCTTAGGATTTGTTTGGTCTCCTCTACTTGTGTTATTGGACATATCATCCACTCACTACCGGTACTTGAACCAGTGTCAACACAAGCCTTATTAAGGAATCTGCAAATGCATTTGTAAATACAAGAATCAACATTTCCCAGTAAAACCACACATCAAAAGTATGAGAAAGTAGGCTAGAACTTATACCTGAATGTTGGAGTGGAATCAATCTTGAACTTCCCTTTATTGGTATACTCTTCCAAACTAAGCTCATATAGTTCTTTTGGGTCTTCAGGAACAGTTACACCCCATTTCCTTATAGCTACCACAATGACTTTAACCATTCTATTAATGGGACTCCCTGAGAGCAATTTGTGTCTATAGAAAGGTGTGCCTGCCAAGAATGTGATGATTGATACTGCAAATCCAATTGTTTGAAGAGCATAACCAAGAGTCCAACTCACATTATCTTGTATATACACTATAACTGTGAATGCAAATAGTGACCCAAAGACAATGCAGGACATCCACCAATTGAAGAATGAAAGCTTAAGTCCCTTCTGTTTTGGGTCAAAATCATCAAACTGGTCAGCACCAATGGTGGAAATGTTGGGTTTGGTTCCACCTGTTCCCACTGCTATAATGTAGAGTGCAACATAGAACACAACTAGCTGTAGTGTGGAAGCTTCTTTACACTTTGTCACATCCATTTCATGGCACTCAGGTGGCTTTAGGCTTGGTAGAGAAACTGATAGTGTAAGTAGACACATACCCTGCCATTCACCAAAACTCATGAATTATGAGCAACCCAAAAGAATCAGAGAAATACTAACAAGTAGCAAGCTTGATAAAAAACTACTTTGTTCTATCAATAAAGTTATAAATTGCACATAATAATTTATATGAAAGGCGTACCAATAAATATATAAGGGACGCAATGACAAAAGTCCAATAGCGGCCAAGGTGAGAATCAGCAACATAAGCACCTATTATGGGAGTAATAAAAACAGTGCCAACCCAATTGTTGACATTGTTGGAAGAGGTGACAGTGCCCTGGTGAAGTTTCTTTGTCAGATATAGGATCAAATTTGATGATATACCATAGTAAGCCATTCTTTCAAATGTCCCATACACTGTATGACACATGTCATGAACTCATTGGATTAGAACAATTAAATTCAATGTGTAATAAGGTTTATACATATCACAACCTCATCACTAATACTTATTGTCTCATTAAATTTCACATTTGTGATCCGGTTTTTAAGGAATTGATTAATTATATTGATTTTAATGGTAAAGTTCAATAAATCAGATGATAATAGTGAAAAAAATAAATAAATGTTGCATTGATATTATAAAGTGACTAAAGTAGTTAAGTGAAATAAAACTCAACAAATTAGAGTATATTAGCGAGAAAAAAATGTTGCGGTGATAATTTTTGAGATAGAGTATATGATAGTGTTAATTTATGCATGAATGTGGCCGTATGTAAGTTTACTTCCTAACGAGTATTAACCATATGTTTTAGTCATGTGAAAGTTGAAATTTTTCTTGCCAAGTTTTGAACAAGATCTTTGCAATCTTTTGATGAAAAAAAATGAGAACCTTACTAATTTCATAGAACTTGAAATTTTATCCATATGTTTGGCGATAATAGTTTTCTTAGGGATAATAGTTTTCTCCATTCGATGAGTATTATAACATCTCAATCTAATTTTAAAATTGTTGTTTGTCGCAATAAATTAACACGAATCGTTTTAGTAAACTTTGTCCTCACCTGAATATTTAACTAAGAAGCTTTTCAAAAGGTCACCCATCGCACAAGTGTTCTAAGTCAAACACACTTAACCATACAATTCTTATTTTCTAAGATTATGAAAAAAATGCATCTTGTTGACATGATTAGTATCAATAACTTCTGATAAGCCCTCCTTCAAATGTCCCTTTACCAAAAAGCATCCTAGGATTCGCATGCATGGATGACCATTTCCATCCCTCATGAGCCTAGAGTGTGACATGCCTACCAATTTTTGATTCGTTCATTTCAAAACTACATTTCATTGAGAGTTTTTTTAGCGTGCTTTGTTCTTACTTGTACGTTTTTCGAGACACTTTTCAAATGACTCATCACTATTGAGAGTTTTTTTTAGCGTGCTTTATTCTTATTTACACATTTTTCAAAACACTTTTCAAAAGGCTCTCATCACGTTAGTAGCTCTAAGTAAAACACACTTAGTTGTTTTGTTTTATGCTCCCAAGATAAGATGAATATTATTGTCATAGGTAATATCATCAACTCTTATAGGAAATCCACATACACTAACTTTAAGATCCCTATCATTTTGATTTGAGTTCAACCCATTCGCCTAAAAGTCTGCCAAGAGCCTCTTTTGTCCGTGTCTCATGCTGCGACGATTACTTCTCATCCTCATGAGTCAGAGGCGTCATAATTTCACTATGACAATCCCTTTTTTTTAGTAATGATATTTATATTTTAGACACAAAAACAGACACCGAATAAAAATATATTCAATTCAATGTTTGGTTTGATGGTAAGATAGAGAGTAAATTAGTAAAATAAATTAAAATCGTACAATATTTTTTTAGAATCTTAAAGTGAGAATTGTATGGTTCAAAATTGATAGATAATCAAACATGAAACCTTGAGGAGGAGCATACTCTAAGATTTCAAGCCAACACCTTTAGACCAATTCAAGTGGATTTAAACTCGCACAATATACTGTATCATATTTAATTCTTTTATTCAAAATAACATTTTTCTTTTTAAAAGACCAATGGTAAGTCTCCAAAAAAAAAAAAAATACTTGGATGACTTTTAGTTTCCGTGATTTTGATGACTTCAGTGTATTTGATGAGAAAGAAGGATAAATAAATAATTAAAATAAATTATTTTGATTAAGTTGGAACAAAAATAACGCGATGGTTTTTCTTGTAAGTCTCTTAAAATCATCTCAATTACTCAAATAGTAAATTAAATTAAAAAAAGTAATGCAATGATTACAATTTCAGATTCTTACTAATTTTATTTATTTATTATTTGGATTAAGCATAGCTGGAGTTCGAAACCTAAATTCCCCACTTATTCACGAAATTCTAGTCAATAAATTACATGATAACTTTTTTTTAAAAATCTTTTTGTTCCGGTATGGGCCGTCCCCCAACCACACATATGTCTCAAAGGGATTCTAGCACAAGGAGCTGCTGGGGCCATGGCACATGCAACACACGGGGCCAAGCGTAAACAACTAACCTGGTCCGTGACACTAATCTCTCACGAGACCAGACACTCACAACTTTCTCTCAAGGACAACAATTTTCCTTCAAGAACAAATGTCCAAGAAAAGTCACAAGGATCAAAACTCTTAAATCTACGCTAGAAATACTAGCTCATGGATATTGGGTCAGGTATGCTCACTTCACCCGCATATACCTATCATTTCATGTTGCTTATAATGACTTGAGTGTCAGAGTGTGTACATATACACCACCCACATTCATTTAGAGAAGAAGACAACCATCAACAGAGGCGCCGTACTCTGATCCGATATGATTAGTTTTACAATTATGTAAAAACATTTGTGAGTTCTCTCGGATTCAATCCTAATTAAGTTATATATATGGTCATAAAAAAATCCTTAATTTTTCTTCTAAAAAATCCTTAATATACTAGTGATGTAATATATATTTTTGACAAAAAGTGATGTAATTTTAAAAGTGTGTATATAAAAGAGAGAGAACTAGAGGCTACCAACAAGGAAGGAGCAAGCTTTCCAACCTCCTGTTTTTGATCTGAGAACAGGTTTTCCTTTAAGATCCACAGTTCCATCTTGTGTGTACTCAATATTCTCTTCCATTGGCATATTAATTTTTTCGAGGATCACCAAACAAAGCAAATATTACATTTTTTTTTCCATCAATAAAACTATATATGCTAATAATATTTATACGACGGTTTCATGTTCCAGAGGCCAAATGACAATTTTGAATCTAATAATTAACATGAATAAAATTTGGTCAGTCAAAAAAAATCAATAAAATTTGGTGTTTGGCTTATCATATTATCGAGGGGCTTATTAAAAAGGATTAAATGAAAAAAAATCTATATATGTTATGAGAAATTTTTTACAAATTAAAATATTAAAATATTTAGTGCGGTTAACTCTGAAATATAAATACATTTTAGAGAGTAATAATAGCTATTTCAATAACATCCACGTGCTCTTGACAACATATATTAATCATTCCGTTCCAAAATACATGTCACATTTTTACAATGTGTACTATTCACATAACTTACTTTGAGTAATAGTCTGTCACAGGTTTATTTATATTCATAAATCTGACATTTTTTACTAAGTAATTAATGTGTTGATACAGTTACTTGTTAGACAAGTAAGTTAGTTAATGGTAATAACTATTTAGTTTGTTATTTTGATTTGCTAGGCATGTTGATTTACTTGCCAATCAAGTAAGCTGTTTGTTAGTTAGTTGTATTGATCAATATACACTCTTTCATAATAACAAACTAAAATCAAAATCAAACTCATGAGTTTGTTAAAGTTGGTTGGAAGACTTAGTAAATAAGTAATCATTCAATACACACTCTATTCATTCCATTGTTAATAAAATTTTGATTCTCATATCACTCTCTCAATCTTTCTTGATCCCTTTCAACCCTTAATCTTTCCAAGAAATTGGTATAACAAAACCTGATTCATTCATTTGCAATCAAGATTGATAGCTAATTCGAATTCAACCTCAAATGTTAAATTTCTTGCATATATTCCAATGTCCAAAGGTTACAACTACAATCGTTGGTGCGCCCAAATGAAGGTGATATTGTGATTTCAAGATAAGTTTGAAATTGTGAATGATGTTGCTCGAGGGTCTGCAAAAAATTAAATTGAGGTGCAAAGAACTATTAAGCGTGAGCAATGGAAGAAAGATGAAAAAGGTCTACTCCTAACCCATCATTGTGTTGATCCAAACCTCTTTCAGAAGATCACTGAGGAGGTAACAACAAAAGGAGTTTGAGATACTCTTGAGAAAGTGTATGTTGGTGATGACAAACTAAAGAAGCTAAATTTACAAGCTTTATGTCGCCAATATGATATGCTTCAAATGTCAGAACAAGAATCAATAGCATAGTTCTTCACAAAGTTGGTATGTTGACAAATCAAATGAAATCTTGTGGAGCAACTATCACTGAGGTGATAAAGATAGAGAAGGTTTTCAGAACCTTGAAGTCTATTTTTGATCATATTGTGGTGGAAATTGAGGAATCTTGCACAAACAAATTTGGAGGATCTTTGGAAGCAGGTGAATTGAGAGTCAAGCAAAGAAGCTCAGAGAAAGTGACCAAGCAAGTAAATCAAGCAAAAGTGCACAAGAAAGTGAATGGTGATGAAAGGAGGTAAAATAATGGCAAAGAAAAATGGAGGAAAAATAAGGATCATGCAAATATTTCAAACATGTTACATGGTGAAGAAACAAGCAGGAATGAAGGTGGAAGTCACAAGAATGAAAGAAAGAAGTTTAATAAGAAGAATATGCAATGTTACAACTGTAAAATATTCTAGACCTAACATTCCATGGATTTATTTCCAAGCGCATCGAATTAACATCAAATTTGGGCCTAATCTTCCATACCTAAGAAATAAAATCAATAATAAATTAATACATCAAATAAGAATATACAACTAGGATGAATGAATGATAAGACATTTTATTTTTCTTTAAAAATATTCCTCACTCCAAAATATACCTAAGATGCAACGACCCGATTTTAGGATATTATTTTATTAATTATTTAATTGTTTGATATGTTTGAATTGTTGGGTTAATTGATTTTTATTAGAGATAAGTGAATTAAGAGTATTTTGGTAATTTTTGGAGTGAAGGACATTTTAGTAATTTAGAAATGGAAATATTTATTGAAGTTAGTAGTACCTTTATAGAATTAATAGAATAGAGGTAAATGGTAAAAGAGAATTGCTTTTCTAAGTTTCCTAAAAACACATTGAAAATACCATTTTGCCCCCAACGGTAACAAGAATGGGTTTCAATCACATAAAACAAAATACAAATAAATTGAATCAATAAATTGAATCAATCTTTGCCTTTATCACTGTCAATAAAACCTAGAAACAACACATGAATCTTTTTTTTCTTTCTGTTTTTCTTCCGGTGGCATTTCACAACCAAAAATGATGAATTGGTTTTTTTGGGTGTTATGCTTTTCTATTCAAAATTAATATTTTAAGAACATAAATCAATCCTAATAAAATCCAATTGTTAATTCTTCCATGGTAGGTGGAATTGTGATTCTGGTCTTCAATAAATGTTCCTCTTTCGATGGCTTTGAAACAAAAATTGTAATTATGTTTTTTAACAATAAAATAAAAAAACAATGATTCCAATTTCTAACAGAGAAAGAGATGACAAGATGAAGAAATCATCCCACAACAACAACTACACGAGGATGAAGAAATCGGAAGAAAGAAATTTGACTCACCCATGTGATTCTCTTTCCTATGATGTCACGATTTTTAGTTGTATCTTATGAACGGTGGTTAACGGGACTCAACGGTAGTTAAATGCTGCTGGGTTCTCAACGATAGTTAACTATCATCAGGGGTAGTTTAGAAATTTCCATGTGTTATTAGGAATATATTGAAGTCAAAAAAGCAATTTTTATGGTAAAATAGGATATTAAGTGAATTAAAATGAGCAGCGTTATTTTTGTTGACTATTACTTTTCCCACCCTATTCATGTCCTCGTGCGCTCTATTTTTTTTCTTTCCAAAAATACCCTTAGTCCGAATTACATAATCCAGATACTTAATTTCCCAGAAATTTTTGGATTCTATAATCCGGAACAAATTTTTACCAGAATTTCACACTTTGCTTACACTTTGATTTATTTTATATTATTTAGATGCTAAATTCATAAAATAAATGCAAATAAAAACACAAATGTACGAACAAAAATAATAATGATTACATAATCTTTGAAAACCTTTTGAAACCTTTGTCCAAAATATCCTGACACAGTTCAGATTACATAATCCGTACACTTCCCATGTTTTCCGGATTATGTAATCCGAATTCTTACGACATATTACAAAAAAAAGGGCCTTTAGGCCTTTACAACAGGAAATCAAGGTCGATGAAGCGGAAGTGCCCTAGAAACCAAGCAAGTACGGTGTCGAGACGACAAGAAAGGCAGATGTTGATCATATCATAATCCTCGTCTGCACCTGGAGATGGCAAGTGAGAATTGCGGATCCTGTTGCTCATCGCACAAACCCCGTCGGAAAGACAAGTTAACTTGTAGTGCAAACTTTGGGGCATAAAACGTAGTTCCAGTTGACCCCAATCGAAGAGAAGACCATCAACATTAATGACGCTTTTACAGTGACCAAGACGCTGTCGAGTGAAAAGGTCGTGAAAGAGAGATGCAACCTCATCTCTGTCAAAACCTTTGCTTGCCAGTACCTTCAACATGATTAGAAAGTACGTTGCTTCATCTGACTCTTCACGTTGGGCGCTGCTGATAACAGACTGAATCCTTGGCAGGTCAGGGTGCAGTTGTTGACGCATTTGAGCCGCTCTAACAACGCAGTGCAATGCATGACCAATAAGAGTAAGTTGCAGCATGAACTTCCCTTGTCCTGCGTTAGGCGAAGGGAGTTCAAGAAGGTGCAAACAATCTTCCGATACCGCTCTGAGCACCATAGGGTTTTCGGAAAGTCTCCGATGGAGTTTCACGGATTCTCGGAAGCTAATAACTCTCTAGTGCCCGAAGCGGTGATCTTTTTGAAAATGACGAGTTGAAGTGTTGGCGGAAGCATTTCCATGGCGTGAAGGAGTCTGTTGCTGCCTTGCGAAAGAAAGAAAGATGCAAAGGAAAGAAAGTCAAGATTTGGTGAGAGAAAGAAGGTAACAAGACATTTTATAATGGTGGAGAGATGCAACTATCTTGGAAAGAAGCAAAGAAGCATAAATGCCTTAAGATAGTGGATAATTAATTGCCTTGGGAGACATAAAATCTTGGAAATCTTGTGAAGAAAGGTGCAATGATGATGAAAATCGGAAATTGCAATATGGAAAAAGATGGAAAGTTGAAATAGGTGACATGTGGTGCCCTAGGATCATAAATAGGTCTGATGATCTCCCAAACAGGAACCCTAGTGCAGTTTGGGTTATATAATCCGGAATATTTTTGTCATGTCTGGATTATATAATCCGAACACCCTCATTTATTTTGACAGTGCGTTTCACCGAAGGTTTGGCTGATTAGTCGAGTTTTAATGCGTTTTTTGAACGGTTTTGAATGCCAAACACGTTTTCATTGTCTATACTTATGACCTAGGACTTATATAATAGTCAACAGAGACATATGACATCAAAGAAAACACCAAAAATCTCATATCGAAATTGTCCAGATTTGGTGTTCCGAAAATCTCTAACAATTTGGTTCGGATTACATAAACCGGACCAGGGGTATTTTTGTTTTTTTTGCAGGGCGCGCGAGAAACAGGGAGGGTGGGAAAAGTAATAGTCATTTTTGTTAGTAAGAATAATGACTAAGCCCAATAGGAGTAAGTGAACTAAGCCCAATTGGTGAGAGTATATAAGACTAGTAGTAGTCACAAATTAGGGTTGTGAAATCATTTGTCAAGTTTACACAATAGAGGCTAGAGAGAGAATAAAGAAAAGAAGAGAAGAAAGAAGAGCTAAATAGGAGAAAAGAAGAAAAAACTTGGGAGAATCAAAGTAGAGTGGAAGATTGGAGGTAGGAAGCTTAACTTTTGGAATCTAAGGTAAGGGGGAAAGTGTTACGTTCACATTTAGAGCTTATGATTATTTGTGTGGTTTTAGGTCATGTTTGTTCTTGCAATTTTGTGAAGTAATTATTGAATTAAGTTGATTTTCGTGCTCCACTGTTTATGATTATTTTGAATATGTGAAAAGTGTTAAAAACATGTTGTTTCATGAGAATCATTGTTTGATGATAATAAGTTGATATATTTGAGTTTTAGCTTAATTTCATAGAAATCATGAAGTTGTTGATGAATGATGTTGAAACTATGTTTAATCTTCTTGCTATGTTATTAGGTAAGTGAAAGTACTGAAATTATGTTGATTGTTTATGTCTAAGTCATGTTTGGTTGTGTTAAGTTGTTATTGTTGAGGTTTTGTTGAATTGAATTAAGTGAAAACTACGATGAATTGAAATATAAGTTGTTTTGTGTTGTTGTGAAAAGAGTTTAAATGGTGTGTTTGAGCCTTGGGAAATGATTTTAAACACTTTGGGTGTATGGGGGTTTTAAATAAGCACTTTTTGGGTGATTTTGAAGGTAATCTGAGGCCGAAAACATCGTTTAAGCACTTTTTTGTAGCGCAGGCACTGCAACTGAGGCGCTAGGCTCCTAGTTACACGGAGCCAGTGCTAGGGCATGGCCACTGTGGTGCCAGGTGCTCTTGACAGTGCAAGTAATTACTTGCATTTTGTTTTGGGTGCTTGGGGATGGTGTGGTAAGTCCCTATGCGTTCCTTTGACGATGTAAAATTGTTGTTTCGATGAATGAATGAATGATGACCAAGGCTTGCATGAGAATGAATTGATTATGTTAGTTTTGAGACGAAAATGAATGAAACTTAAAACATGAAAATGACTTAGAATGAAATAGAGCTTTTTCCAAGCGAAACAAGGTTGTTATGCTTGCACTACTGTGATTATAAATATAGAGATAACATGTAAAGATATGTGTGAACATGTAACTTGGTTTTGGTGAAATATGTGAAAATAGACGAACTTTGGAAAATAGACGGACTTTGTGAAATGATGAACTATGCCATGTTGAATTGTAATTGGTTATATGATAATGATTAGATGATGAATATTGGTTAGATTGATTAATGATATGTGAAGGAAGTATTGATTAAATAAGTGTAAGTGGTGAATCGTCTAAGACGTAAATTAATTAAATGAAGTAATGTTGTTTGATTGATGTGAACGACGATCTTGGTGTGATTAATATGATGATGTGATATTGATCATGAAATGCCGATGATGTAGAATAGTGACGATGAATATGTATATATATGTAAAATGACGATGAAAATGATGATGTTGACTAGTGACGATGAATATACATACATACATACATACATACATACATACATACATACATACAGTGACAATGTTGGTGATGTGTGTTGTGTTGTATGAATATATGCATTGTTGAGTCATATGTTCATGCATTCATGTTTGTTCAAATGAAGATGTTAACCAACGATGATTAGTGACGATGAGATCACTCAGTAACATAACCCTGATATCCAAAACGGTACCACATGCATATAGAGTCGTGTCTAGAATATAACATGCATTTGAGTCTATGTTAGAGTCATGATTTGATTATGTGGATATATGTGAAGACGTGTGCATGACGATGTGTGTCCAAGTGATATTTGGTGATGGTGTTGAAGCATGAATGATATATTTTTGGTTTAGCGATGAAGTGATAATGCGATTACTTATTGTATCGTGTGTTGATGATTTGAGATTTAATATGTTTTGTTGATTGACTAAGAATGATTGTAATGATGATAGTTTAGGAAATGAATATGTATATCCATATGTGATGTTTTAAATTCCTAAATATTATGATCATATTCATATCTTCTTTATGTGAATGTTTATCTTACCCTTCGGTGGCTGTTTGGTCGCCTACATCACTATGTGGCGTAGACGTGTAAGTTGAGGACGCTTGATCGACGTGAGTACCTGAGAATGGCTTGAGGCCTATCCTATTTCTTTGCTTTTTCTTTTGGAGTCTTAGTGGTTGTGCTTTGATTAGGGTGTTTGTGAGTCCACTTATATTTACTTTGAACTATTTTGTTTTGAGGAACCCTCGAGTTCTCATGGATGATGTATTTTGAGATGTTGAGATGATACCTTTACCTTGTTTTATGTTACTATTCCGCTGCAACTATTTTATGATTATGATGATTTATTACTATTTTGGATTAATGATGAAGTAACATCTCGAACCTTTAAAAATTATCTGTTGAATTTATTATTAAATATTGTATTGGGGTTTGAGGGTGTTACATAAGACATAAAAATATGCTTTAATTTGGTTAAAGAAGAAAATTACAAGCACTCCATTGATAATGCCAATTTATTTAACTAGGTAGATTTGGTAGCTTAAAATTAAACATACAAAAAATAGTTTTATGGCAAGTTGAATTTGGTTCCAGGGTTTTAAAATCATTTTCAAGTTTATCCATTTCCATTAGAGAAATGATATTTGTACAACCACTTTATTACAATTTTTTGACAACTTTCTCTCTCATACTCACATTATATTCTTATTCTCTTTCTTCCTTTTTCTCTCTCTATTGTTTTGGACCAATGAAAAGAGAGAAAATGAAAGTTGTCAACAAAGTTGTCACAAATGGTTGTACATCTATAACTACTCTTTCCATTAAGGCAAAGGTTAAACACAATAGTTTATTATCCGAACATTTAACTTCAATTTAAAACTAAACAGATAAGGTGAATTTAAGCCCTAACAAAGTTGACATGGGGGAGAGAGAGAGTGTGTTTTTATCCTAGTTCATTATCAACCTGCTAGCTACTCCAGTCCACCTTATCTAGAGCATTTTTCCACCTCAAGGTAACCACCCCAAAATTTCACGTAGCATCATTTATAGTAAGTCTATTACCCCCATCTAGAGTGCTTTTATCCAATTACCAACCTTGACATTCACATCACATTACCGGTGGCACATCCAGGATGACCTCATCACTTTCCAGTTGCCCAACCATGATGATCTCTTCCACTTACTCGGTTGCATAACCATGACAAGTTTACTTGGTAATGCTCCAGACTTATAAGTATACTTTGTATTCTCACATCTGGTGAGTTCTAGTCTTTAGAGTATATGCAGACTACCATGACTGCTTATAGTAACCACTGACTACTGGGCAATGTTATTGATAAGTACCAAATTTCAGTTATTTTTACATATCTATCCACGACACTTATTAACTTGTTTTACAAGTAATATCAAGCAACACCGCAGAAATCATGCAAATATAAACTCCTTATACTTATGATGCCATTTAAATATATTTTAGCCTAATTTCCTTGAATTATACTCCCTCCCTCCCTCCCAAATTGTTAGAAAAAAAAAATCAAATCACATTTATTAAGAAAACTAAAACATAAGAACTTAAAGTATAATTTTTTGTGTTTTCATTGGAATAAGTTTCATGGAAAGATGTAAAAACAATTTTAATTGGCTATTGATTATGGAGAAAATGGAAGAGAGAAAAAATTGAATGTAATTTGCTTTTAATTTCATGAGAATAAACAAAAGTTTTCCTTAGAAAAAATGATTTTTTTTTTAAAACAAGATTAAATAAGATAAAAGTTTGCTATTTTATGACAAAAAAAATGAGTTTTTTTTTGCTTACATTTTGGAAGGGCGGGAGTATATGTTTTCGAGTTAGATGACCAAAACAAGATAGAAAGTTCTAGAATTGTCAATATTGAGAATGTTGTCATTTTCACTTAGCGAGGAGGGAATCTCTCCTAGCGAAATTTTGGCGGCTTAAAACAAGGTTTATGATATGGAAAAGGCTTTGCCTTCTTTCATTGATTCTGTTGAGATTGGCGATATCATAGAAGATTTGCATACAATGCTCAAAATTTCTTCAATTGATGGAGTGCTCGTGATGGAAGAATAAGATACTGAAATAGAGAATGATGAACCTAAAGCTTCTTAAAAATTTGCAATGATCGATGGACACACGATTATTAAAGATGAAAAATGAAATTGAAATGTTGATCATTAGACCATCTTTCCCCTAATTCCTATTTTTTTTTGTATGAATTGGTTATTCTCTGCATGCAAGAGTTAGTATATAATATCATAAAAAATGTAATACATCTGAGATTAAATAAAATTCAAACGAGTAAACATTAAGTAAACGAGAGCCACAAGACTAACTATCTGGCTAATTCATAATACAAAAATAAAATAAAATGAATGCATATGACAGAGAGAACTCACTCATAGATATACCTTTCAAAAGCCTTGCATCCTCATATTCATCTAGAAGAGGCGATGAAAGATCCACCAAAGGAAGTATGGTCAATGTATGTGGTGATCTCACATAGACAATAACCTTTATTGGAGGAGGTGATTGCCAATATATCTCAAAACTCATACATTCATTTCTTGATCTAATCTCTTTATACAACGTAACGGTGGAGAAGCTGAATAATTTTAGTTATGGGATAAGGAGTTGGAGGTCCTGAGTTTAAACCTGGACGAAGGAAAATTTATTCTAACAACTATTTATTGACATTTGTTATTAAAAGAAAAAGATTCTCCTTCACTAGATGATGATGAGTAGTAGATTTCGTTCTCTTCATACATGAGTCATCTTGGTCCTATCATGTAACTTGAAGGCAGACATACTTAAACAATAAAAAATTCAAAGAGAAATTACCATTTTTCAAATCATTTCGAATTATAGAAACCGAAATGATGAAGAATCCACAAGGAATCCATAAAGAAAAAAAATCAAACCCACAAAATTTTGAGAAAATGTGCACTAATGTGCACTAACCTCTTGTGTAGTTGTATAAAAAGTCTAAAATTTAAAGGATTCAACCACATTTAGTTGACATTTGACACAATGAGGGAATATTTAGATTTTCTTCGAATGATTTTAGATTAAATTTCAAAAATGGGAAACAACGAAAACTCATACATTCATTTCTTAAACTCATACACTCATTTTTTTTTAATCAAATGTTTAGGTGAGTTACTCTTTGGGACTCACCGGTTAAGGGTGGACTTCAAGGTTCAACAATTCTTTCTTTGTTAATGTACTTATAGATTATTCATCAAAGAGATTATCATATTAGCAACGAGAGTTGAACGCAAAATCTTGTAGATCAGTCTACTTCTTACCAACCAAGTCAATTTTCATTGGTTAAAAAAAAAAAGTTTATCACACCATGCTTCTCACTTACCCTTTGGTTTTCTCATTTTATACAAGTTCAAATTCTATAATTTATTTGAAACTTAAGAACATGTTTCAGATTATAGAATCGAAATCGTACCAATACATATAATCCCTTTGATGAATAATCTATAAGTACATTAACAAAGAAAGGATCGCTGAACCTTAAAGTCCATCCTAACCGGTGAGTCCCAGATAGTAACTCACCTAAACATTTGATTAAAAAAAAAAAAATCTCTTGTTTCAATTTGGGTCTAACCCACACAACACACGGACTTGGTTATAAAAAAGTAAGCAAATAAAATAAGTAGAAGTATTGTGTTGCTTTCTTCATATGGGTTTGCAAGACATCGTCGCTTCATTCATTCTCGTCATAAAACAAAACCAGGTTCTCTTTCTTTCCCTTTTCCTTTCTCCATCAACGTTCAAATATTCATCCATTTATTTATTGTCTTGTTTATTTATTTATTTTTGTTACTACTATGCACCCTTTGGAAACAAAACCTTAGAGCATTCAACAACATAAATATTCATTCATTCACGTTTCTCTCTAATCAACAAATCCTTAATATCTTTAACTTGCATGCTTCTGTTATCCTAATCCTATGCCTGTCATAATAACATAGGGATAGCTATTATTCTGAATAACTTATCAGTGTATATGATGGGTGGTGAGTAACACCGGTATATTACTTTTATTCCTAGTTACATTAATAACTCGTGTTTGAAGAATGCATCTTGATTATGTTATCTAATCTACATGACTTGAGTTATTTGATCATGGCTTAACAATAAATGTGTTATAAGATCAAGAGACGGAGGACCATTTCGAGTGTGAACCTTTAGCTTCAGCGATTCAACACTCTATCAATTTTTTTCTTCCTAATCTTGGAACCCTACTTGCATCTCAGATGCACAATCTTCTGATTTGAAACTAACCAATTCAATCACTGCGTTTGACACTTTGATAGGGCAGTAGGTGGACCGAATCCTAATGAAGAGGAGGTCTTAGTGATCTTGAATGATGAGAGGCCCAAGATTTGGAGGTTGAATGAGAGAAAGAGGAAGGGAGAGAGTAATAAGATATTCTCTGAATAAATCTTAGCAAAGATATTATATTAGAAATATATAATAAAGATATTATCCAAGTAAATCTTAGTAAAGATATCATATTAGAAATATATAATAAAGATATTGTCCAAGTAATTCTTAGTAAAGATATTATTTGATATAAGTAAGTTTGTAGAGAGAGTTTTAGGGAAGCAATCAGATATTTGTTAGTACCTTAATAGGGCTGGCAGCAAGAGACTTTGTTGAGGATTTTTGCTCTGGAACTTGTAACTCTTTTCTTTATTCCATCTACTTGATAATATTCACCACTATTCTCTAGTTCCTATTGATTTCCTGCTTAATCACACTTTTGACTTCCTAGCACCAGAGGCTATTGACCTTCTACAAAGAGTTCAAAGGGTTATGCGTAGCAATGTTGTGTCAGCTAGGTCTATAGAAGTTGTATTTAAGAGGATTGGTTTTGTCATTCAAAATGGATTAGCGCACATTTTGTTGCCCGCTTGCCTTCCATTTCTGTATAATGTATAAATTATAATTTGCTAATTAAATACACTTTCTCTTGTTGTAAATGCATTCATTCAGAATTCAAGATTCTAGATTATCCCGTATTTTGCTGTTTGTTGCAAGGTTTTGGAATAATTTTTTCCCTACAGTCATTCACATATTTTCTTCAGTTATAGACGAGGTGCAAAAATTAATGCAACAAACATTGTAATCTTGTCGTCTATCACACTTTCTCAACATATACCTAACATTTACTGAGTTTGATGTGAATTGTGATCAATGCAGGAACAATTAACAAACGAGGTAAAGCAAAACCAGCACTACTGTGGTAACAGCTGAGGTGATCCTATTGAAACATTTGGTAAAGGTAATTCAGTTCAATATGGATCACATGTTTATGGCTATGTTTATGATTCACATGTTTGGTAATGGTATCCTCAATTTTTTGCTATGGCTATTTAGCAGTCCATGTAAAGTTATGAAAAACAAGCAGTTTCTTTATACTAATTTGAATACAAAACCTTGCAATACAGACTTTTGAACATTTCAGCAATTGAATGCTCTGAGATACAAGTAAAACTTGTTCATTCGTGTTTTAATAATCTTGAGATACAAAGAGGTTTTCCAGTGATCAAATCAGATCTACAATACATATGATCGTCTCTTAAATTTCACTCACAGACCAAAACAAAATTATCACCTGTACAATATCAGTCAACAACAGGAAAACCACAGATGAACTATAAACAGATTATTGACTACACTTTACAAAAAGTAAAATAAAGTAATGTACTTTAGCTTGGCTTCAGGGTAAAATGATATCATTGGTCACCATTGTTTATCTTGATCCCAGTAAGTTGCTCAATAGGTTGGTGACTTATATGACATACTTAGTTGATTGATACCACAAAGCTGTTGTACACTCACTTCCATGATTAGATAACATTTATTCTTAGTAACAACTCATTTTCTTTATAACATTTATTTATTCTTAAGCCATGATTTGAGTTTATAGTTATCAGATTTTGTTTCCATATATATATTTTTGGCAGATGTTGTCCTTTGAGGAGAATGACGATGCTATTTTCATGGAGCACGTTTCTCATGAAGGCCTTGATCTGAGTCCTAGAATAGGTCATGAGTACCAGGCAGAAATTCCTTCCGTGCTTAAAAAATCTGAGCAGCTTTCACTTAGAATGAATCCTGGTGATTCAGAATCTGTGCATGATAAATCACTTTCCTTTGCAATTGGTTTACCCATCCCAGTCACATGGATACCTAATGAAGAGTGTGGATATCATGGAGACATCAATTCATGTCAATTGGCGCCTGGTCGATTGAGTAGCTCATGGAGTGATGCGGATACAAAAAGTTTTCTACTTGGTTTGTTTATTTTTGGGAAGAATTTTATGCAGATAAAAAGATTCTTAGATAACAAACGGATGGGGGAAATTCTCTCATTTTACTACGGAATGTTTTACAAAACTGATGGATATCGTAGATGGTCAGAGTGCAGGAAAAAAAAAGGGGGGAAACGTATGATAGGACTGAAACTCTTTAGTGGACCAAGGCAACATAAACTTTTGTCCCGCTTGATTACTCATGTCTCTGAAGAATCGCAAGATACTTTGGTACAGGTATTCAACTGTTCCATATCATGCGTAGTCCTTCATCTAATGTTATGAAGTCAAAGCTTCACTAATTTTTGGAGCATCTTATATCTTTAGTATTATTACATGCTCTGTGTATTTGATAAATGGTAATTGCAAGAGAATAGCTGAGTGAGTTATCATTTTATTGTGATGTACCATGAATGTTTGAACCTCTATGCCCACACCAGTACCTTTTTTTCATTACATCGCACAAGCTATATATATCAATTGATCCGGTCCTCACTTTGCATATATTTATACTCAGGTTTCTAAGTCATATGTGGAGGGCAGAACTTCTCTAGAAGAATACATATCTTCTTTGAAGTCTATTGTTGGACTTGGTGTTCTTGCAGAAGCAGTAGGTATTGGTAAGGAGAAGGGAGACCTTACTAGGCTTGGTGTCGAGCCTGTGAAGAACAGTCGTAAGGCATTTTTAGCACCAACTTGCAAAGCTTTGTCTTCCTTTGGAATGAGTGATATAATACAATCTTTGACTGGAGGGTTTCGGCTGAGCAAAACCAAATGTAATGATCTCTTCTGGGAAGCTGTTTGGCCCCGCTTACTGGCAAGAGGTTGGCACTCTGAGCAACCAAAGAATCGAGGCTATGTTACCTCCAAAGATTATTTAGTTTTTCTTATTCCCGGTGTTGAGAAGTTTTCGAGGAGGAAACTTGTGAAAGGTCATCATTACTTTGATTCTGTTAGTGATGTCTTGAGCAAAGTAGCAGCTGAACCGAATATTCTCGTGCTCGAGGAAGAAGCTAAAGTTGGTAGCTGTAATGAGGAAGGGTTAGAAAAGGGATCAAATGAAGATGATGTTTGTGACGATCATCGTCAATGTTACCTCAAGCCCCGATCTTCTACCTACAATAAAGATCATATGAAGTTCGTGGTTATTGATACCAGTTTGGTACATGGCGGAAAACCATCTGATCTAAGGGAATTGAAATCTATGCCTGTTAATTCAGTGAGTAAAGTTGATGTATATGCTGCTGGTAAAAAATATAAAGGGAGAAAATATACGAGGAAAGTAAACCATAGCACGGATACGTCTAAAAGCCCTAAACAGAATGCAACAATGTTGACAGTTATTGATACCAATCAACTTTCTGACGGAAAAGTATTGAAGCTGAAATTGAAACATCTTCCAGTTGAATTAGAAGAGGCTCCTACGATGACTACTGGTCTTCAGAGAGAAAGTAAGGGTGGCTTTTCAACTTATGATTCACCAAAGACAGTGAAATCAAAGATGCTGATATGTGGCAAAAAGAAAATCAATAAAACCGACAGTCACAGAGGTGTATCTAACAGCGGTGCTACTAGTAAAATACAAACATATGGTAATGATGCAAATAAGGTGGTTGAAAACCAAAAATATCAACACGCCTGCGAGTTTGATGATAATCGACTGAAGAGGATCATAAAGCATCAGTTCAATCGGAGAGTAAGATCAGGTGACTCTAATCATACAGTTGTTCCTATTAAAAGGAGGAGATTGACTGCTTGTGCCAAGGAAGAGAAAAACCGCACTGTTGAGAATTCTTCAGGAGGTTTGGGATCGGATAATCTAGCATTTTCTCCGTCTTCTAGCTTTCGAGTTGCCAACCCAATTGTTTGTGATCCAATTAGTCATCAGCAGAATCAAAGTTCACCTGCTTCTTCAGCAGACAGAAGCTTGGCAGAGGAGGATAATGAAAAAAGCATTCACAACGACAATACTCAACGCGTGAGTGTTTCTTGTGCTAAAGTTACGAAATCTGAATCTTTCAGTTTCAACATACCTCAGATTCTGTCGAATTCTGAAAATAGCAAACTGATGGCAATGGCGGAGGAAGGCGAGCAATGCCTAAAGGCAAAAGCTCCATGTCTAACAGCTGCCACTCAGGAAGTAGTTGAGGAGCCTCTGAGAACCGATGTTGTTTATTTGGAAAAACAGCCTGATATAAATCCTAGGAGACAAAGCACTCGAAACAGACCGTTGACAGTTAGAGCGTTGGAATGTATAGCAAATGAATACTTGCATGTACAAAAGAGACAAAAAAAGAAAGACATCCAGACACACAAAGATCCTTTCAATACTTGCCGCAGTGCTCGAACAAAAGGCAAATCAATGCTGCATCATCATTGTTCAGATCATGGGAATGCAGTTTTAGTACAAGAAGAAAATTATTCGATTGGAGATGGTAGTGTTAGCTAAATGTTTGCAAGCCACTTGGTTATGTTAAAGAGCAGAGGTCAATAGTGGTAATTTTTTAAGCTACCTACCTTTCTGTCATCATGGAGTTTCTGACTTTTGTAATCAAATTGGTTTTGAATGTATTAATGCTTCTCTTGCCTTACTTGCAAACTGTGTTCTAAGGCTGCCAAATGACTAGACTTACTATACAAAAAAATTTGGTTTATTTTGATTTCCAAAATTTCCTTTTCTCTGGTTATGTTTTTATTTTATTTATTGAATCAAAATGTCGTTCAAGCGGATGAGTGTTAGAAATTTTGTTATGTGTCGGCTTTCTGTTCATTTATAGGTTGAAATATATTTTGACGGGTACCGAAATATCTATCTTTTGTTAAATGGTTATTGAACATCACATGTGAGTGTGCTTAAATAGTGTAGAAAATGATATAGAAGAGATCCATGATGGATGGAATCGTTGTAACCCGACATTAGAGGGTAAGTCTCTTTTCGCGTTCTTTGTAATGAAATTGCATCTACGGTCAGAAAAGAACTGGAAAAAAATTCACATCAAATAACCAATGTAATCATTCAAGACATTGAAGAGATACTAATCTCTATACATTCTTATTATATTTAAACTTGAGTAGATCACAATGAATATCTTTCAAATAGTAAGGTCTACTAAAATCATTAACAAGAGTAATAAAATACCTATGACCAGAGGGAGTCAATTTATACATATTGATACAAGATGCATATAGAGAATCTTGAAATTGTTTTTATCAACATATGATTCCTAAAAATATAACTTGTATTTTCTTTATATTTGACTCCTTTGTAAAACATCAGCTTGCTCCACCACTGCTTAAAGCTGCAGTATATACTCTTGTTTTTTATTTCCAATCAATTGAAATTTGCTTTCTTCTCTGTCAGTTTTGCTTCAAGAACTTTTAGAGAATTTGAAACTTCAGCTCTATGCACATAGAACTTCGAAACAATCATAAAGAAGACAAAGTTTATGACATTTAGTATAGCCAAAAATGCATAGTAGTAATCAAGATGAGAAGAATTCAAGTTATTCAAAATCCACCCTCGGCGACCATGTTTCTCAGTGACATGTGAAACTGTTGAGAGAAGAAAAGTGCTGAGAAAACTACCAATTCCAGTAGTCGTTAATGAATACGATGTTCCTAGGCTCTTCATGCTTTCTGGTGCTTGATCATAGAAAAATTCCATTTTTGCACCCTCTAAAAGTGCTTCAGCTATTCCCATAAGTATAAATTGTGGAAGCAAAATGAATATGCTTAATGGAACTTCATGCTTTTTGGCCCCAATAAGTCTATGTCTTTCAATCATGAATGCAACTATCATTATCACTATGTGGATTATGAACCCTATGCTCATTCTTTGAAGGAGGGTAATCCCTCTAGGATTCTTGGTCAACTTTTGCATAATCTTGACAATGAAACTTTCATAGAGTATGTAAGTGATAATCATGGTCAAAATTGTAAATGCAGCTAAACTTGATGGTGGAATATGGAAGTTGCCAATGGATCTGTTAAGAGTAGTTCCTTGTTTTACAAAAAGGGTATTTATTTGAGCAATCATTGCACTTGGGATAAATGTTGCAACCCAAATAGGGACTAAGCTAAGGATTTGTTTGGTTTCTTCCACTTGTGTTATTGTGCATAACATCCACTCATCACAATCACTTGAACCAGTGTCCACACATGCCTTGTTAAGGAATCTACATATGCATTCTAAACACAAGAATCAATATTTCATAGTAAGAGGAGTGCCAGCAACACTCAGTCTAAAACTCTCTTTCTAACCTATGAAACACCGACATTAACACGACTAGTGCTTGAAGCAGCAGTGTGCACACATGTCTTGCTGGCAACACGTTACAAACTTCAAACATGCCTACGATCAGAAATGTTTGTGCTACAATGTTTCGAACACTTTGAATCAAATTCACGTAGGTCTTGTTTGTTTTGAAATCGTTCTCACATAATGTGATGAGACCTACATGAATTTTACCCAATAAGAGAGACAATGTTTTTCTAACACTATCAAATTCATGTAGGTCCCGCTATTTTGGAAATTTTTCTCACATAATGTGATAAGGCCTACACGAACTTCTCACAATAAAAGAGATAGTGTTGAAAAGAGTGTTCAAGTAAGTGCTGCTAGCAGTAAAATCACAATATCAAGTGATGAAAAAGTATGCTAGAATTTATACCTGAATGTTTGAGTGAGATCAATCTTGAATTTCCCTTTCTTTGTATACTCTTCCAAACTAAGCTCATAGAATTCTTTAGGGTCATTAGGAACAACTACATCAAATTTTCTTATAGCTGCCACAAATACCTTAGCCATGCTAATGAAAGGACTCCCTTTAATCAATTTGTGTCTATAAAAAGGTGTACCAGCCAAGAATGTGATGATTGATATTGCTAGGCCAATTGTTGGAACAACATAACCAAGAGTCCAACTCACATTATCTTGTATATACACTATAACTGTGAATGCAAATAGTGACCCTATGACAATGTAGGACATCCACCAATTGAAGAATGAGAGCTTCAGTTCTTTTTCTTTAGGGTCAAAATCATCAAATTGGTCCGCACCAATTGTGGAAATGTTGGGCTTGGTTCCACCTGTTCCCACTGCTAAAATGTAGAGTGCAGTATAGAACACAATTAGTGTTTGTGTGGAAGCTTTCTTGCATTTTGTAACATCCATTTCATGGCATTCAGCTGGCTTTAGGCTTGGAAGGGAAACTGATAGTGTAAGCAGACACATACCCTGCCAATCATCAAAAGTGATGATAAGTACAAAATATTCGCCTTCGTTTATTTGTGACCAATCTTCGTTGAAAACCTGATGGGCACACAATGCGTGTCCTTTCTTCTTAACTTGATTATTTTCTCCGTATGTTAGAGCCAGAGATCAAACATTTGACCATTTACTTAAGGTGTCTGAATCCTTTACACTCAAACCAACCACATGTTTGTTTTCCGAAGTAAATTTTATGATTTACTTGCAACTCTCCATTAAGTAATTCGTTTTATACTAAGACGACTACCACATATATCGAATATGCTTTATATTAAGGACATACAAATTTTTCATCAAATTTTGACAAAAAGTTGGTTGGTTAACGTCGTTTAAATACATGGTTAATTACTTGAAGTATATGATTAATTAATATAACAAGGTATCATAATTCATTAATATCAACTTAACACAAGCACACAATTAGCCACAATTCGTACTTTATTAACCACAATTTTCAAGTGTATATTTGAATAGAAAACATTGTCAATGAGTATCATGTATATTTGAAAACCTAAATATCATGCATACTTGAACACAATTTGAATGGTTAATGAATACATGTATATTTGAACACCTAACATTTTGGTTTATGACATCCGAAATCATACTCAATTGTACTGGGTAGATGATTAACGAGTTGTAACACATTGTTGTATTCATTAACCATGTAATCGAATGACGTACCGATAAATAGATAAGCGCGGAAATGACAAAAGTCCAATAGCGGCCAAGATGAGCATCAGCAAAGTAAGCACCTAATATGGGAGTCATAAAAATGGTGCCAATCCAATTGGTGACATTGTTAGAAGAGGTGACAGTGCCTTGGTGAAGCTTCTTTGTCAAATACACGAACAAATTTGATGATATTCCGTAGTAAGCCATTCTTTCAAATATGCCATACACTGCATGAGACATGTCATGAATTTATTCAACCAAAACAATTCTCAATTCAATGGGAAAATGCCAATAAGGTTTGAACATATGAGAAGCTTATCACCAATATATGATAGTGAATTATGGAAAAAAACAATATATGATAGTGCTAATTTAAAGATGAATGTGACCATATATGATTTGGGAAATAAGGTTTACGAGCATCAAGGGCTCGATGTCAAATCATTTTCGACATTTCACTTCTATAGCATGTTTCTCTAAGAATATCCGGAGAGGTTTTGATATTATTTGGCTTGAGTAGTGTTTGCATTATTTAGAAAGAAAGAAACAAACGAATTTTTCAGCACAAAGATAAGTGCATGCAAACCTTAAGTGATAAAATTAAGTTTCAGGCGTTTTGGTGGTTGAAAGCGAACATACCCAACCTTCGTTTTCAATTATCACAACTGGTGGACTCATCCTCTTCACCGTCTAGCTTCTGTTTCTTCGTTGCAATTGTATTGCTTGTTTATGTTTTATGGCTCAGAGCTATTATAGTTATTTGACTCTTGATTTCTGTTTCTAATACATCTTATGCACATCTTGTGTTGGAAGGACTTGTTTGCGGTGGTTATTTATATATTCCTTTTTTTTTTGAGTTGATCATCTAAAGCAATTAGTTTAGAGATAGGAAAACGATGAAAACGGATGAAAGATATAAGGAGAGATATAAGGACTTATATATTTCATCTGTTTGCATCGTTTTCCTATCTCTTTGTCTTTCTTTACCCTTTCCCTCATTCCTTTTACTTATTTCTTTTAGGTATTTACATCTCTCAAGTTTCTATTAATTGTTGCTGACTAAATTCTAAAAACAATAATTTTTTTTAACTTTTTGAAAGTCATTAATAGATTTCTCAAAAAGAATGTGAACAATGGGATTAATATATATGGTAAAAAACAGCACTAATTTATTTGGTAAAAAAGTAGCATAAAAGTCAATGTCCATACTACCTATTTAAATAATAAAAACTAGATTTAATTTTATAACAAGTCTTTTAAAAATGTTGTGTCTTTTGAAAGTGAATTATAGATTTATCAAAAGGAAAGTGAATAATAGCATTGTTTTATAAAAACTAATGCCAATACGACCAATTTAAATAATTAATTTCATATATAGTTTTATTAAAAGTCATTTACAATTGTTTTAGCGATAATGATATAATATAAACATGATGATGTTTTATCTTATCTTAGACAATGTTTCATGTGTATCTGATGATAAATTAGAATATACCATATAATGTTCTATTACATATTTTAGGAAAACAAATAATTATAGATATATTATATGTAAATGGAAAAATTACAATGTGTGAAATTTTTTTATTTAATTTGTAAAAACATTAAATTAAAATTATAATATTTAATTACAATTTTATTTTTTGTTTTAAATATTATAATTCAAAGATTATTTTCAATAATATTTAATAGTTTTTTTTTTAAAAAAGTTTTTTAGATTTTCTAAAATGACAAAGTTACCATTATGGTGATTTTTTTTATTTCGTTATTGGCCTAGTGACCAACAACATACACTTGGTGAGGGGAAACGTGGTGACTTGATTCAAACTCGTGATTATACATAAAATGTTCACACAATTAAATCATCATGACAAAATTATACATTGTAAAGTAATTATTTATACTAGCCTTGAAATTATAAACAATATTTTTTTATAAAATTTTGATTTTGATTTTCTTTATAAAAATTGTAATTTTAATTTTTTATTAAAATAATCTATATGCATAGAATTTTGTGACTTTTAAATATTAATAAACGATGTTTATCTTTTTATCCAGAATATAACAACTATAATGATGAAACTTTTATTTTTATTTTATCAGGTTAGTTTAAGTAAAGAGACATGATAGATAAACTGACATGATTGAGACATGTCTCTTTTATCTAGGCCATCAAACGTCACCTTAAGATTTTTCATACAAATTAAAAATATCTTACAACCAAGGTGTTCATATCTATCTATTAAAACATCGATGTATATTTTTATCATGACCATATAACGTCTTCTGTCAAAAAAAAAGACCATATAACGTCTCTTATTTTTCACTGTAAAGATTATAAATACTCCATTACAAACAATCTCGTAAAAAACCATCCTAATTATATCAAGATATAATAAAAAAATCTTGTAAAGGTAGATTATATTGCATTTCTTAACTCTCTTGTTTTGAAATAAAATAAAAATACTAATACAATAAGAGTTTTGCAATGAAGAAAATAATTTCACATGACATAATGAAAATCATGCCAATAAAGTGTGTGTGAGAGAGAGATGGTATACCAACAAGGAATGAGCAAGCTTTCCAACGACCTGTCTTGGATCTTAGAACAGGTTTTCCATTAAGATCAATAGTCCCATCTTGTGTGTACTCAATTGCAATGCCTTCTTCCATTGGCATAATAATTTTTTGGAGCAGGGAGCATCAACAATGCAAATATATATTTGTTTTCTCTAACAAAGGAACTACACTAATTTATAGAGATAGATTGATGTTCTTGAGGCCAATTATCTGTCGATTTATATTTGATCTAATCAACAATAATAAAATACTGTTTTTTTTTTGTTGCCAAATATAAAAAGTATTTGTAATCAATTTTGTAAAAACTTTTTATCAAATATTGTTATATAATCACTATACTAACAAAAGTTTTCACCAGAATGGAATAACTTAAATAAAAGAAAATGGAATAACTTTTTCCTTAATAAGAATCATAGCTGACCACCTTTAAATGCAGGTTTCTATCATAGAAATTTACAAACACCGTTTGTACATTTGTGTCTACTTTATATTTTATTTTATAAAAGTAATATTTGGAAACTATTTAAAAGTGAACTAAGAAAATAATAAATGAAAGAAGAGTGTAAAGTGATAAAAAAAATAAAAATTAATTGCTCATTTTTTGCTTCATAGTTATTAACTTTTTTATTTACTTGAACAAGAAAGATTAAATGAAAGCAAATCCCACAATATGAACTTGTATGAGTTTTCTGATGTGCATATTTGGTGCGACACTTGTGACGGGGTTTGAATCATGTGTTGAACAAGAGTAATATATGTGTCAAACTTGCATGAGTTTTTCCGACGTGCATATAATTTGGTGTGGCACTTGTATGCCACTTGTTCGATTCTGACATGGACATCGACACATAAACATCGCTAACTTAAAAACATTGGACACTGACACCTCTATATATATATATATATATATATATATAAAAGATCAAAATTGAGAATCAAAATATTTGAACAATTTATTTCATTTAAAAGAAAAATTAAAACAAGATGTTGATCTTATCGGATTCGGTGAGACCTAAAGACGAGGAACCGTTGAAAGAATATGTTGATGACGCTTGACCGAGGTCCATGGATGAATGAAGGGGGAAAGACCTCCAACGCACAAGTCAATATTTGATTGAGATGAGTAGCTAGTGTTAGAATGAGGCATACCATGTAAGGTCTTTATGGTAGCCTTATATAGACCTAGGAGATAGAGTTGGGTCTTATTGGATCTTTACCTTGTGAATGGTCTATGACTCTCAAGGGACACGTAAAAGTAGATTAAAAAAGTTATAATTGGATCCATCATAAAAAAGTTATATATGGTTCCCTCTGAGGGGTCATTATTCTGGTGCGGACTAGGGAGAGTCCATGTTATAGTCCGTCTACGTGTAGGCTGTGACGGGTACGTAGATCTAGTCAAGTGTGTTTGACCTTTTATTTGCCCATCTACAATTGAAAAACCTAAAAATATTGTAATCAATTTTAATATCTTTGATCACTAAATTTAATATCTTTAATCACTAAACGATCAACAATTTTATGTGTTTGAGATGCGTCTAAAAAGTCTCTTAGGAAATTATTATTTGTTAAACTTGTCTGAGTTGTTTGATACGGGTTCAGACATCGATCTATGGAAAGTCATAGCCAAGAAAATAACAAAATTGGAAACTTGTTTGAGTTTTTTGACTGATGTCGAACAGCAAAACACGCCTAGTCTTAGAGGTGTTATGCTTTCATAGGTTGTTAGTTTTATTTGTGTAGGGTAAATTCTCTAGGGCTCCATAAGTCATAGTTTACTAGTAAAATTGGAAAAATATTATTACAAAGTACGTTGTAACTGGGGTTCGAATGACGTCTCATTCACTAATATATGTGAGTTTTCAAATGGTTGTTGCTATTTGTATATCTAAAAGAAAAATATCTCGAGCTTCCAAATTGTCTCGTTAGAACCAACAATTCATTTAGCTTAAAATCTTAATTTGGCCGAACTTCTTATTTCAATGTTCGTTCATCATGTTTGCAAAAATGTTCATAATCAGTGATAAGACATTCAACATTTAAAATGAAGTTTTCCTTATAAAAACATTTAAAATGGAGAATAAAAAACTTTTTCACCCTAGTTGAAAATTGAAAACCATTTTAAATGAATATACTTCAAGAAATTTATTTTTCACCTAATTTGGTTTCCATTCACTCAAACAATCAGAGACTTTGTACAAGCCTTGACACTTAAAGTCAAGGGCGCAGGGTCAGTCCTAAATTTTTTGGTGTCCTGGGAGAATAAATAAAGTGTGCCATTTTAATTATTCGTATGTCTCTCTTTTTGTATTTTTTGTTGCAAAAGATTCATTATAATCAATGTTCTTTAAAAATATATTCTCAATATAAAATTAATAAAAACTAGTTACAAAAATATATTTGTATTTGATACTAACTACTAAATAAAAATAATAAATTTGATGCCCTTAAAAGAATGGTGTTATGGGCGGTCGCCCCTCCCACCCATGCTTTGGGCCACCCCTACATGGGCGTAGGGTAGTGTAATTTAAGGTAGCTTTGGCTGCCTGTTTTACAAGCCAATTTTTTTATTTTATTTTATAAAACCTGTATTTTTATATTTAGTTACAATTGTAATGTTAATCTAACTACTCCAAATAAATCTATTTGTTAAAAGTATATAAAAACTATAACGCCCACACTAAACGTATCTAGAAAGTTTAGCATGTGCATTAACTTAGCATTGGATACATTAGAATTTACAACATTATCAATCCGATTCATAGCTATATACACTTGAAAACATCTAAACATCCTACAACCGGTACGAACGAGCACGTTGCTGAATATCCATCCGTCACATGCCACTACATCCTGCTAAACCAACATGCTGATCTGAAACAAAATAGGATTGGGATGAGACATAATGTCTCAGTGAGTTCTACCTAATCCTAGGCTATAGGTAACCTCGGGGAAAACCTAGGATCACCACGTGTCTACAATACAACCTGTCGGTTGATTATACGTGTGTGGAGCATTCTTACCTAGACGGTAGTGCATACTAGGACCGTCACAAGGTTTTACATAACATGGGTTATAAGTCTTGTCATCTTCTACGTGTCATGGCGGTCAAGGGAACCTAAGACCGCTACTTAGGATACGATAATCGCATCGAAACCTAAACATAGGTCATTCATGACATAGTCCTAAACTGGACGATCGGGGAGATACTAGAATTGTTGACAGTTCATATTCATAGTCTTGCCTTGATACATAAGCTTATACATACTTCATAGTCTAGCATAAACATATCATATCATAATTCATAACCATTCATTATGTTAGAGGTTAGCGTTGAACAAACAATATTATCTGAGTTCATTTTACGGAGTGTGTCGTGTGGAGTAACCCTGAGTACAATCCCATACATGACCGATGAATTCCTAGCTAAGGTACATCAGACTGCCTCAGTGTCATGCGGGCCCACCTTGCGGTGCGTAACTCGTCCCCAAAACGTGAACCTCTTGGAATCCCCCTTGGCGTGGATCGCAAGAGACACGACACCTCCATCTTGCTTAAAGTCTTGTTCATACATGATGACTTATACATAACTTACTTAAATAATCACCACGAGTCCGTAACCTACTTGATTAGCAGTGGATCATTTCGTGCATAGTCTTGATCATACATAACTTATACCTAATGTGTTTAGGTTACATGATAACATACTTATTCTCGACTACCTAAGTCGAGGCTCTAGAATCTTCCCCATACTTAAACTGAATTCCTACCCGAGCATAAATCAAGAATATTATCGTGCTCTCATATGCCACTCACCATTGAAAAATGTTAATGTTAGTCATGCATATCATTTATAATACTTCAATATGTAATGCGCATTAGTTTCTTGACATTGAGGCTTTGTTAAAGTTACAAAAGTTTGCAAAGAAAAGCATCGGATTGCATTCTGGACCACAAGAAGAATTTTCAAAAATGCTGTGTAGGTGCTGCACGCTTAAGCGTGCTCCCAAGCGTGCAGTTCGCTTGTCAGTACGCTTAAGCGAGCTTGTAAGCGTGCAGAGCCTGTAGTTACGACGTTTTGCACGCTTGAGCAAGCAGTGCATGCTTAAGCGAGCATTTATCAGTCCAGAAATGCAGAATTCGTATTTTTGACATAAAAACCTCAAAATCAAGCTTTTAATGATCACATTACACACATAAATCATGGAAAACATCCTAGGTCCTTTGCATGAAAACAATTAACACAAATCCAACAATTTAATGGCATAATGGGTACTAAAATCATACATTCATAACTTAACAATATCATGCTTTCTCACATAGATACACACAAACCCAAGGTGGAAAGCTATCTAAAGAACTCACTTGATAAATTTCAGAATGCTAGCACAACTTCAAACTTCAACATCTAACTTCCTTCAACATCAAAACCTAGCTCCTTGATTCTTTCTTTGATGATATAGAGTTGGAAATCAAGCTAAAACCAAGTTCCTACTTGCTCCTAGTTCATGAGAGTACTAAATCTTGAGTACAAAACACAAGGGAAAGGTGTTTGCAAGCTTGATGGGAGGAAGGGAGAGAGAGAAGGCGTGAGGTATACAGAGAAGGGAGAGCAAATCCCAAATTCTGAATTGTAGAGAGAGAAAGCATTAAGGATAATGAAATATTTATGACCTCCAACCCTCGTATACTCCTTACGCGTAAATACCAAAACACCCTTCGTTTTAATCGTATTTTATCTTGTCTTTGATAATTACGCCCGTGCTTAACCGACACTGCATCATAAAACATTCTTTGTCATAAACGAATTTCCTGAACATTTATCCTCTGCTACGTTCGGCTGGTAATATTCCAATAACTAACGAGTGGGGTATTACAAAAACAGGAAAGACAAAAAATGATCACTTGATAAATAAATTTATTCTCTTTATTTTGACATTTTCAATCTTTGTAGTAAATACACAGATATTTTTGTTGATAACAAAAATTGTCAACCTAAGATAAATATTTTTGTTGACAACGAAAATTGTCAACCTAAGATACATAAAAATTAATTTTTACTTTTATTTATATTGGACTCCTCTGGAAAATTCAGATTACAGATACTTAATAGTAGAGATAATGCTAGATATAGCAAAACCCACTAATTATTGGTGCAAGAAATACTAACAACAGAAGGCTTTTATTTATATGGTCAAGTCTTTGCATATTTCTTCATATTATCCAATGTGAGACATTTTCCCAACACTAATTCAAGACATATCTCAACAATCTTCAACAAGAAATGGCGAGAAACGAAAACAGATGGGAGGAAACATGAATTTGTTGTGTTGAATAGTTTTGGTTTTGGAGAAATTTTTTTGAACGGAGGAAGTAAAATGAGAGAAGGATTCTAACATGATGGTGGTGGATGAGTTCTTTGGGACTGTTTTTTCTTTTTAATGAAATGTATATGGAGCTGGAGTTAAAATTATGACATTGATGAATGTGGTGTGTATATGTTCTTTGGGATTGAAAAGAACATAGACGAATTAATGAAAATACGAGTTTGATGAATTTTTGAGTGATGAGTTGTTGGCAAATTAGGAATTTGGTGTTGAAGTTGAAGATTAAAGAAGGGAATACTTTTTAGGGTTTGATGTTTTAATTAAAATATTTTATGTCTGTAAATATGAGAAAAAAATTAAACAATTATATTTTGATATAATGCAATTTTTTTAATTGTAAAAATGAGTCAAATGTTACTTAACCAATATATGTACGCCACATCGTCAAAAATGTGCCAAATTGTCAAGAAAGTAGCAGCAAGGGTATTTTTCATATTTTTTAAGGACATCCAACCAAGCCACATTTGCACGGACCATTTGCTTATTTAAAACTTTTTTTTACTGGACTCCCAAAAGCACAATAAGGGATACTAGGGTTAAGTATCGTATTCTATGGTTTAGATTGATAATTGGATGCCTTGAGAATGCTCTCAAGGGTTGTATTTATAGTCTTCTATGGGCCTGATTTGTGATTACTTGGGCAGCAAGTAATTGGGGTATTTTGGGTATTTGGGCGCGTTCTGGATGCTTCTAGAAGCGGGTAAAGGTGGCGTCCTAGGGAGGACGCGCCTTTGAGTCTGAGGGCCCTTTTGGAGGATGCTGAGGTCTCTGGGAGGGTCTAAAAGCCCTTTTGAAGGCCTTTTAGGTCTTTAGGAATACAATGACAGTTAAATAAACCTATTTGTTAAAAATATGTAGAAACAAGACAAAAAAATTATCACTTGATAGGTAAATTTATTCTTTCTATTTTGATACTTTGAATATCTATAGTAACTACAAGATAATTTTGTCGATAACGAAAATTGTCAACCTTATTTTGATACTTTGAATATCTATAGTAAGTACAAAGATAATCTTGTCGACAACGAAAATTGTCAACCTAAGATTCATAAAATTTTATTTTACTTTACATTTATATTTTGCCCCTTCGTTAAATTCCGTCTAGCTCCGCCACTCATCAAAGATGTGGTATAATCTTCTCGTTTCTGATTTCCGATCAGTTGATACTACTTGCTTTCTTCTCTGTAAGTTTTGATTCAAGAACTTTTAGAGAGTTAGAAACTTCAGCTCTGGACACAGAGAACTTTGAAACAACCACAAAGAAGACGAAGTTCAAGACATTTAGTATCGCCAAAAATGCATAGTAGTAATCAAGATGAGAAGCATTCAAATTGTTCAAAATCCACCCTCGACCGCCATGTTTCTCAGTGACATGTGAAACTGTTGAGAGAAGAAAAGTGCTGAGAAAACTACCAATTCCAGTAGTAGTTAATGAATATGATGTTAATCAACATCAATAAATTTTTTTGGACAAATATAAATAGTTTTTGCAATAATTTTTTATAAAATATTGTTAAATAATCACTAAAAATCGTTTTCATCATAATGGAATAACTTTATTTTTTTTTATGCAAGGAAGTACTATTTCTATTTCTTTAAGATGGACGAAATGATAGTAGTCACTGAAAATTCATATACACAAGTGGAGGAACTAGAGTTTGAAGTTCGGTCACAACTTTTGACTTAACAATTTCAACATTCTTGTCAAATTATAATATAATTTAAAGAAGAAAGGAAATGAAATTTGTAAAAATAATTACACATTTTGTTTTAAAAAAATGTTATATATGATTTTTACATATATTAATAATTGTAATAGATAGAAGAAAGAGTTTGACAAAAAGAAAAAGAATAGTAATTTTACATTTTTTTTTTGAACTAAGTGTGAAGAACATCAATGAGAAGTGTAAACATCTCGATAAAGTCTGCACCTTCAAGAAACTTCCATCATTTGCCACTCACTCATATATATTATTAGAAAAAGGAAAATATTGTACAAGTTATCTTATTGATTATTAGTATGTTTCTTATTATTATAAATGCAAAGTGAAATATAATGTTTCTTTGGAAGTAAAGCATGTTGTATTAGTTAAAGGATCTAATTGAAGAAATAAATATTTTTTTTAAGAAAAGAAGAAATTGATATTATAGTGAATACTGAAAATAAAATTCATTTTACTTTTTTTGATGAAAAAATATAAACAAAATCTATTTTAATTTATTTTTTTATTAAATTGACCCTCATTGTGAAATATAGAGTATGGGTTTCTTTTTTACAAACAGTATAAATTATATTCACAACGCAAAAATATGGCTTAGTGGCATACTGGTAGTATTTTGAAATAAACTCAGAACTTGAGTCACCCTTGGAACATATTTTTGGCTTTATGGAAAATTACAAGCAGGGAAACACGTTAGAAAAATAGAAGGAAATGACAAAAATTCATGAGAAAAAGATAGTCAAGTCTCTTTCTGCATAGAAAAAATCGGAGCTGCCTAAAGATACATATGAGGTGAGAGATATTTAAGTCAAGGGGAGCTTTTACGGTGCAGTTAGGAAACTGACTTTTTTGAAAAAGATAATTTTAATTTTAATGTTTGATTTATTTTTAAATTGTTGATTACTGATTAATGATCAATAGTAATTCATCTAGTAATGTTTGCAACATCTTGGACTTATATGTACTATTTTATCGTTGACATCTTTAACATGCAAACATATTTGATGATATTATGTGATAGTCTTGAGTGTTGCACTTTGTGGGGCGTTACACTTAAAATAAGGTAGGATAAAATTAGATTAAATGTAGTCTTGTTAATCTGATGAATTAATGATACTATGGGGACTGGACTTTTGATGCCACTGTACAAACAGTGGGGTGTTACTCACTACAATTTTGATGTTGTAGTGTTAACTTCATCAGAAAAGTCAGTGATTTGTTAGGACCTAAAGTAGTGCAAGAGACTATGGAGAAGGTTAAGATGATTCAACAGAACATGAGAGCGTCTTAGAGTAGGCAGAAGAGTAATCATGATAAGAGGAGGAAGGACATTGAGTTTTAGGTTGGTGATCATGTTTTTTTGAGTGTGAATCTTGTAACCGGTGTTGGACGTGCTTGGAAGTGTCGGAAGTTGACTCCTCGTTTTTTTGGACCGTTTGAGATTGTTGAAAAGGTTAGGGTTGTAGCGTATCGGATTGTGTTACCACCGTCTATGTCGAATCTTCATGATGTGTTTCATGTGTCTCAGTTGCGGAAGTATGTGTATGATGCGTCTCATGTGATTCAAGTGGATGACTTAGAAGTAAGTGATAATTTGATCGTTGAGACTTGGCTAGTTAGGATTAAGGATCGAGAGGTGAAGCGTTTATGAGGCAAAGAGATCGTTTTGGTGAAGTTGATTTGGGTTAGACCAACTGGTGAGAGTGCTACCTGGAAATCAGAGAGTAGGATGAAGGTTTCGTATCCGAAGTTGTTTCCTTCAAGTAATTTTCGAGGGCGAAAATTCTTTTTAGAGGGGGAGAGTTGTAACAGCCCGATTTTCGTTAGATTTATTTTAATTCATTTTTATATGTGTTTATATGTGCTTGTACGTGATTAATTGTCTGTGTGTGTATTTTGGTTGGGATTATTAGAATTCGGTGTTAGAAGGGTATTTTAGTCATTTTGGACTTGGGGGTATTTTGGTCATTGTGTGAGCAAGGGTAAATTAGTAATTCCACTGTGAGGATTATTTTTAGTATTTCAAGTGGGAACCATTATTTTACTAAGTTACTAGTGGGTTGTGGTAATTAGTTAAGAGCCGGTAGCTATTCGTTATTTTTAACCGTAAGTGAGTAGAAACTTTGTGAGTTAGTTAATGAGAGCTTTAAGTCCATTAAGACATTTTGAAGGTTAAACCCATTAGAGAGAGAAAGAGCTAGAGGAAGAGAAAAACGGTTAGAAGAGAAAAGCTTGAAGATCAAGAATGGGGTAGAGATTCAAGGAGCTATATTGAAGTTAAGGCTAGGTTTGTGCTCAATTGAGGTAAAGGGGATAATGTTCTATCATAATCTTTAAGTTATAATCCCTTTTTTTACTCATATTCAAAAGTGCTTATTTGTGAAAAGTGATAAACTGTGAATTTAAATGGTGAAATTCGGGCTCTTATTTTAGTGCTATGTTTGAGTATGTGGATTTGATGATAATAAGTTGTTGATGTTGAATTTACATGCTAGTGATATATATATATATATATACTTGTATTTTTCTCAAAATTAGTGAAGTATGTTATTGTTGTTGTTGGATTGTTGAAGAATTCATGGTTAATTGATGTTGTTGTTGTTATGAGATGTTGTTTGATGATTGATGTCATGGGTATTCATAATCATGGAGTTGTGGTGTGAATTTGAGTTGTTTTTGAAAGTTTTATGAAAAATGGGTGAATTGGTGATTTGTGATGGAATGATGTTTTGATTCAAGTATTATATGGTTTTGAGTGCCTTTTTATGTTCATAAACGTTTAGACAAACTTTAGGGACAAATTTGGGTATTGGGGAATCAAAATTGGGGTTTTGGAGTGAAAATGGAGTTTTTCCCGAGAGTTGAGTTTGTTGTGAACTGTCCAAGCTCGCAATGGCGAGTAACTGGTGGCCATGGCGAGTGAAGCAGTCTGTCAAGCTCGCCACGGCGAGTAAATGGTGGCCATGGCGAGTTGCTCGGTACAACAACTCATGTTTTATTCGTTTTAGGGTTTTGGGGTCGATCCGGACCATTCCAAACTGATTCTTTTGATGTAATTAAATGTAATTATGCTTTTTAAACCTATGTAAACATCAATTGAATTGATTTGAACTTGGTTTGATATATCATACCTCAAACTTTTGAAAACGTCAAGAACATCGATTTTTTCGAAACTTGTTTTTCTTAAGGAAAAAGGGTGGGGTTAAGGTTGTATACTGATTTTATGATTTCTAAAAATGGTTGTGATTTATTTCATTGAGTTTTAACTTGTTTTTATTTGAAAGTGGAATTCTTTTGAAAAAGAATAAAGGGAGACGAACCTTGTGATTTTTATGATTTCGTCGCACTTGGCCAGTGAATCGCACATGTATACTCAATTGTACTCATATGTGATCTAAATGTATACATAGTTGAGGCACTAGAACTTGTTTGCTTAGTTTTGATTCAATTGTCTCAATTGTTTCAAGGTTGTATGAATGATTGTTAGGTGTGGAATATGATGATATCATAGTATGGTGTACTTTCTTCTTTACTTGAATTGTGAGAAATTGTATGAAGTTGTTTAGTTGTGTTGAGGTAGTTGTCGTCGATTATTGCATATATGCTAAATGATGGTGATATTGTCGGTGAGTGCATATATGTGAATATATGCATAATGTGTCATATGTTCATGCATTCATAGTTATGAGATATTTATATCCAGTTGAGGTGATTATGATGTGTTGTTGGCATCATGGGGTGACGGCCTAGACGTTGTTGGTGACGGTACCACATGCATGTAGGGATCGTGTCTAGGGGCATAATATGTTGTGGCATGTGTCCTAGTCGTTTTAGTGCTTGGCGTTTGATGTGATTGGTGGTTTGCATAATTATGATGTTGTGAATTTGTTTGTGTTGATGAATAATGTTGAAGTTAAATTATCTCTCAATTTGAATTATTTGAAGTTTACTTTGATGAATACATTTTCAATTATTTATCTCTGATTATAATTGATGTGAAGCTAACCCCCAGTGATCTTTGGTGGATTGCCTACCTATTTGTATGAAAGGGTAGACGACGTGCATGATTAATCTTTTAGAGTGCTTGGTGAGTTGCTTGAGGATAGCGGGAGCTTCCTCTGTTTATCTGTTAGAGTCTTAGTTTAGGCTATGATTAGGATGTCAGACTTTATGTTATGCGGGATCGATTATGTTGTTGAGATTTTACCCATATGTCGGGATTTGAAGATTTTATATGGTGATGTATGTTTGAGTTTATGACATGAATATTTGGAGATGTATGTTATATATCCACTGCGATTTTTGACGAATTTTTATATGTGTGTTTTGAGGTTTATTGGAGACGTGACATATATTTCTTGAATATTTGTACTATTCGCGTGTTTTATCGCTTTAATAGAAATAGGGTGTTACATGTACCGGCACGAAACCAAATTGAAAAAAAGAGGTTTGTGATGTTTGCAAGCACGAAACTTAGATTTTGAGGGTGGTGAGGTAACTTGACCGTCAACACGAATAAAAAGTTTACTCACTAGCAACCCACGGCGACAAAAAACAGCGAGCATTCATGGCTATTTCGAGCCTAATGGTCCATTGTCAAATTAATAGTAACTCGGGTAAGACGGCGGCGGCGGTGTGAATCTGTTGAGAAACAGAACCACCAACCGAACACAATCGACTACACTTAAAATATCTCGCTTGAACAAACACAACCAGTCGCATCAATGACGAACATACTCCAACACTATGATGGAGGCGTTTTGAACAAGAAACATTACGACCCAAAAAAGGCTGCGACAAATTACAAAACTCAACAACAGTGTCAGATCCGCAAAGAGCGAATGCAGATCACGCATATCAAAGCAAAAACGCACCAATCCAGATCTTGCTAGTAAACCCAGATTTTGAAACCGCAAAACCTTGACAAACCGTTACTTTACTACTAGAAGAAGCCAAGAACAATTTGGCCGTCGTCGTACTATTATGCATTACCCTGAGAGGGTTGGGGTGTGATGGTGCGAAGAACAACTTTCATCGCACCACCAGTTGTCATGGTTACATCGTGGAGGCAGAGGTTGGATTTGGGGGAGTGAGGCGACGATAAGCTTAGAGAGAAGGCCGAGAAAGGTATTTAGGAGAGAGAAATGTTTTTTTGTTTTATTTGTTCATCTTAGATGTTTATTTCTTTATATATTAACAAAAAATTGATGCATCTATTCTGAATGTCAAATAAACATTTATCAATTTTGAAACAATAATCGTAAGGTTTGTATTATTCTTGGTATAGAATCAATATATTTTTTCTTTCTTTATACATTGTGATTATTTATTTTTAATGGAAGTTTTACTTCATTATTATTTTTTATTATAATAATTATTATTATTTTATTATTAAAAAATATTTTATTGTTGTCGATGCTCTAATATTAACAAGGATGATAATGGGCGTCCACAGGTATACATAGTAGTTTTTTTTTGTTTTTGAAAAGAGGGTATATACATGGTAGTTAACTCTTTCTATTTGATAAAAATGCTATTTATGTCGTTCTCACATTCGTGTGAATGTTCGCTTGACGAGTATTAGTGGATATTAGGGGTGTTCGCGGTGCGGTTTGGTTCGGTTTTGAGCATAAAAGTCATACAAACCGCGAGATAAAAAAGCATGTGGTTTGGTTTGGTCCGGTTGATTTTTAAAAAGTCATCCAAACCAAACCAATGCGTCTTGGATTGGTTCGGTTTGTGCGGTTTATCGCGAGATAAAAAAAATATTATTAACTCTAATATTGCCAACTTGTTACAAAATAAAAATAGGATTTTGTTGTTTATATGATAAAATATTAGGTAAAACTTATATCAAAATAGGTAAAATTAAGAAGAAACATAAGCATGAAACAAATTACAAGGAAGTAAAAGAAATAAATTCATCACTGGAAATGAATTGAAAGAGATGGAAAAGAATTAGAATCGAACTTGATGGTGCAACAATGCAAAAATCGAATCGAAAGAGATTATTCTTGAGCTATGTAATTGGGCTAGTACATGTTTAAGTAATATTCATTATTCTTGCGGTTTGGTTTGGTTGCTGAGATGCAAACCGCAAACTGAACCGAACTGCGCGGTTCATTGCAAAAGTCATCCAAATTCATCCGAACAAAGTGCGGTTTTTTGCAGTTTCGGTTTGGATTTGTTTGGTTTGCGGCTTTTTTATTGGGTTGGTTCGGTTTTGAACACCCCTAGATATTACCGTATTTACAAATATTTGCAAATATCAACAAGTAAAATGAATTTTTTATATGAAAAAAAATGCATTATTATAAAATAATTGAAATTATGTAGAATTTATCCCTTAAATTTTATTATTAATAATTGTGGCACTAATAGTCATTTTTTAAACAATGTCTCTTAAAGTTACAAAGTCGAGCTTTTACAACTGAGCTGACACCTCTTAGCCTCATTCATTCTATTTTCATAAGACAAAAATATTATACCATACACATTTACTAATCAAACAAAAATCATTAATTAGTAAATCCAGTTATGTTTTATTTTATGACGAGAATATTTTTACGTAAGTAATGCGACAATTGTATAATTTTACTAGTTTAATAACGGGTACGGATTGCTGCGAGTTCGGGTACTTAAAATGTGTTTATTTTATTCTATATGTGATGATAATTTTATGAAATTCAATTAATTTCATCTGTCGGTGCATCTATTAATTTACAGGTACTTAAAATATCGTTTATTTTATTTTATATGTGTTAATAATTTTACAAAATCCACTTAATTTCATCGGTTTGTGCTTCTATTAATTTACGGTACTTAAAATATGGTTTATTTTATTCTTTTTGCATGTATCCATTTTGATATTGCCTCATACCGTTCAATAAAGAATTTTATTTTGGAATATCATGCATATACAATTTTGATCATCCTTGATTATACTCTAACCGAACAACGTCGTGATTAATAAGTTTGGTGATAATTGATGTCTTTCGTACTCAAAACGTGTATCGCGTGGTTAAGTATTAATAAGTTTGGTGATAATTGATGACTTTCGTTCTCAAAACGTGTATCGCGCGGTTATGTATTTTTGTCATACTTTTCGATTTTCAAATTTCAGAACTCTCACTCAAGTCTCAATAAGTGATTTTATTTTTTTTTTTCCTTAAAAAAAAGTGATTTTATTATTTTTAAACATTTATCAATCAGTACCGACTACCGACATCTATAAAAGAAGATAATAATCGGTGGCAGAGCACACATGGGAAGCACATCAATGAAAATGACAATTACAAAATAAATCATAATAGTTCATATATATAAATGGTCTTGTTAATCAGTACTCTAAGGACAATGGTTAAGGATTCAAAAGAGGAAATAATTAATAAATTTAATGAAGAAAAACTTCATTTTTAATTTTCAATGTAATGAAAACACAAGTTCAAATAAAAAGTTTTTTCTTTAGACTTTTAAACAAGTGCAGTGCTTCAAATGCACTTGTTAGCATTTCCCTGTATTATATATCGATATTGTAGTTTTTTATTTTATTTTATGAAAACTCGGTATCCGATTCAAGAATCGACCAATCCGAGGGGATCAATCTCACCGCCCACTTGCAGGGACCCCATTTAAAGCCTGAGCAAGCTCTGTATGGACTTAACCCACCAAAATTGGCACCAGAAGAAATCGAGCCTGAGACCTTTGAAGGAGCAAACTTAAATATCTCAAACCAACCACTAGGCCAACCTCAAATGGGTTCAATAATGTAGTTAAAGAGGATAGTAAAGAGTTTTGTAATCACTAAACTATTTCACAAATTTTATTTTACACAATAGTACAATTTTAAAAAAAAAAATATTTTGCAATAGTACAAAATTGAGATTAAAGACCTCTAATTTTAATCTATTAGTGATAGTTGTGTTTAACAAGTGTAAATTTCTTTTGGATATCCACTTCTAAAATGAATGGCTCAAGATAAACCTTATCCCAAAAAACGATGACCAAAATTGAATTGGCTACATATAAATGCTTGATTATAACCTGACACATACACATACATAGGTTGATACTCGCCACTATTTAAACATGTTAGCATGCATACAAATATCACAATTGAATCAAAAACCAAAAATATGTCTTCCTCCAACTACTCTTTTATCTTATCCATCTCCTTAACATTCTTGATCTTACTATTGAACAAGGTGAATGCAGCAGAAACAACTTCCTTTTCCATCACAAAGTTTGTCCCAGGCCAAAAGAATCTAATCTTCCAAGGGGCTGCTGAAACTACCACAGGGAAGTTAGAACTGACTAAGGCAGTCCAGAACTCTATTGGTAGAGCTCTTTATTCTGCCCCTATCCACATTTGGGATAGCAACACAGGAAATGTTGCTAACTTTCAAACTAGCTTCACCTTTTCCATAAATGCACCTAACAGTTACAATGTTGCCGACGGTTTAGCCTTCTTCATTGCACCAATTGATACTCTTCCCCAATTACCAGGAGGATACCTTGGAGTTTTCAACAGCAAAACTTACAGTGCATCAAGTCAAACTATTGCAGTTGAAATTGACACTTTCTATAATTCTGCTTGGGATCCAAGTCCAACAAGTACAGGTATCACACCTCGACATATTGGAATCAACGTAAACTCTGTCGAATCAATAAGCACTGTGCCGTGGACCTTGGAAAACAATAAAAAGGCTAATGTTGTGATAGGTTATAATGGTGCCACAAATGTGTTGAGTGTTGATGTGGATTATCCTTTGATTCAACATTATGCCTTTAATAAGGTTGTTCCTTTGAAGGATGTTGTTCCTGAGTGGGTAAGGATTGGTTTCTCGGCTGCCACTGGAGCAGAATATGCAGCACATAATATTTTTTCTTGGTCTTTTGAATCAAAGTTGACCCTAGGTTTTAATAACATCAATGCCAACGTTTCAAGCTCTGTACAAGCTGCAGAGTGAAAACTTATTGATTACTGTGTATGTATGTGTGACCAACCTATCTAGGAAAACTATAATAAGACACCCGGTCTATTTATAAGAAATATTTGATTTTTTAGATTTATTGAGTAATTGATGTATCTTGTCTACAATATAGACCAAATACATTATTTATACAATAAATCAAAAAAGTCAAATGTTTCTTGTAAATAGTTTTGTGTGTCATCTTGTCATCTTGTATGTCAGTCAATGGTCACACAGTATCTTATTTTTAATAAACAACTATCAATTTTCTTTTAATAGTTTTGTTTGTTATCCTAATCCATTTGATATATAAAACGATGTATCATGATTTTATGAACAAACCACTTCAATAATCAAATAGGAAATGTGATTTCATATACAACAAAGTAGAATACGACTTGTCTAAAATAAACGGTAAAAGTATTAAAATCTCACATCTCATGTCAAAATTCCACACTTGATCCTTATTAAGTGTTCGCTTTCTCTTTGGAAGAACAAATTGATTCTAGCTGTTCATTATAAAGATCGGATTTACAACTAGGTACCGCGTGTTGCACCAATGCATGGGTTGGATTATAGCTTGTACTTAAAAAATAATAATTGTGATAAGTATAATCACATATTTTATTGATCTATAATATTTTAAATGCAGTGATATGATTATTTTAATATTAATTTATACTAAAATATGAGTATTCATTAAAACATATGAGAATTTGTATTGATTTATATCGTAGATTTGAGTAAATATTGTATGGACATATAATATAGTTGTTGGTGGATCCTATAATATTTAGTAAGTTGAAAAACATATATTATAGTTTATCTTAACAATGCAATCATATAAGAAAATTCTTTTACGCTATCGTAGTGGTGTAATAATATGTTGCTTGTTTGTTTTTTTTTTTTTTTTTTTTGTA
>Ga0228710_1000086_pt1 | contig 74202 bp, 45 predicted proteins | sample MedpolnodulmetaG_FD_177995 | JGI IMG/M metagenome (GOLD analysis project Ga0228710, IMG submission 177995) | Root nodule microbial communities from Medicago polymorpha collected in Santa Monica, California, United States - pink nodules | ecosystem: Host-associated > Plants > Roots > Nodule...
TAAATATTTACTTTATTGTTGAGTTGAGATTAACACAGTCCTCGTGGATACGAACTTATTTTATTACTTCGATGCATTTTTAGTACACTTGCTAAAAGTCTATCAGGGACCATTGTCTTTTTCAATCTGTTCCTTGAGAGAAAGAAGAGGACTAGGAACAAAGACTTGTTCTTCGTCTTCCTCATCTTCACTAGCAACATGACGATGATGGAAGGGATCCTGGGTAAGAAGATCTTTACCCGGGATGTATGAAAATCGAAACACCTTTAATTTTCTTTTCTTTTCTGATTCTATTGTTATTAGGTTTCTTGAAGATGATGAAGAAAAGGAGATTAAATTGTAAATTTGTTGTGTTTGAATTTTTTGATGAATTCATGAATGAAGAATGTTATAAATTTTGATTGGGTTTGTGTTTGTTTTAAATTTTGGGTTTGGTTGTTCTTACCTGGGTTTGATGTTACAGAGGAACAATAGAAGAAGACTCATCGCTTCTCTCCTTAATTCTTTCCTTTTTTTATTTATTATTTTTTATTATTTTAATTCTACAAATACACTTGTGGCATTTACATTCATTTTAAATTCAAAAAATAGACAGCTGGCGATTTTTTAACTGATGTGGCGTGACACATAGGCTTGACTAAGTCAAAATTGAGGTTTTGCAAAAGGGGGAAAACATGGGGGGTCATTTTTGTCATTTTTTAAAAGGGGGCCAAAATTGCAACTTTTGCAAACTTAGGAGGTAAAAAGTACGTTTAAACCAAAATAAAAATAAAAATAAAAATAAAAATCATAGCTTGACGGTAGCACATACTATATTTAAACATCCAATAAAAATCTAACATTTGTTCTTCAAAAAATCTAAGATTTGTTGTCGTCGTTCACCAGATACCTACTTCAAACACTTCATCTTAACATACAACTATTAACATACAACTACTTTATAAAAAAATAAATATATTTTATTTTTTATGATGATATAATATAATTTTGTTGCAAAATAATACATATCGTCGGTTGGCATAATTTTATTGTTATATTAAACATATAATAAGTTTAACAATAAGGATTTTTTATACTACAAATATACTTTAAAATTTCAAACCTAAATACCTTAATTTATCTATACAATATATAAATTTCAAACCTAAATACCTTAATTTATCTATACAATATATAGATATTTCCACAACTAATAATAATTTTTTATTTTGAATTCAATTTACAATTATACTTACAACTTTAATACAAAATAATTCCCTAAAAAAAACTTTAATACAAAATAGTATTATTTGAAGTCATTTGATAAAAGAATACATAGTATCACATTAATTTAAACAAAATCCAAGCCCAGTTCCACGTATCTATCCTTCTGCTTCACTTTTCTCCTTTTTATTTTTATTTTTTAAATTAAATTAAATCCAAGCCAATCATCATCAACCTGTAACAACCCTTCCACATGTTACATTCTCATTCGTCTCTCCCTATATAAATAAATAAACCTCTCTTTAACCCAATATTTAGAAAACGCTTTCAATGTGTTTAGTTTAGTTAATTCTTTTCCACTCTCTTTTAGAGAGATGGATTATGGTAGATTTGGTGATGATGATTCTTCTTCTCACTTTGATCTCTGATTCGCTTGGTGCAGGTCGGGAACCATTACATGTTTCCTTAGAAACAGTTTCCCTTGGTAAATTGGATCCCGCCTTGCATCAATCAAATCGGAGGCCGCGGTGAATCTTTATGCGGTGATAGACAAGTTTTGTACTTCTGTGAGAACTCTCAATTATATATATCATGTTGTTTCTTTGATTGATACTAGCTGTTTTTTTGTTGTTATTGTTAGTGGATGTGTTCTCGTAGGCAAATACGATGTTTAGTTTGCCATTTCAACCAGAATGGATGAATGATTTTTATCTAAACCTTATTTTGAAATTGTTAAAGCAATCGTGAAACGCTTGAGCTAGTAGAACATTCCTTAGTTTGTTATTAGTTTTAATAATTCCAGTGACGTGATCCCTAAGCTTTCCCTCATGTATTTTTTTTTTGTACGATGCTTGCCCACAACCAATATATATAGAACTTTATTAGTTGTCAACCTTATTTTCCTTGTTATAATAATCTTCTTATTTTCCTTGTTAATAATTAAGTATAGTAACTTTTTTTTACCTTTTTTTATTCAATCTAAACTACAACAAAAAAAACTGATAAACCCATAATGGATGAAGCATTTTCTTGAAACTATGTCTTGTCAAGCCTTAGCGATGGAGTTTTAGAAAGATGGGCAGAGAGAAAGATAAGAGTAGAGAGAAAAAAGAGAGTAATTTAGAATAGTAATGATGGCCCTAGTGTCTTGAAAAATATGTGAAAAAACTTAACAATGAATCACAATGATATTAATATTTTTCTAAATAATCGGTATAGAATTTTTTTTAAATCTATTTTCTATCTCAAGATTATTTTTTTAGCTGTCTTTCCACTTTTTTGGGTCAAAGGCTGAATTTTCTATACTATTATGATATGGGAACTAGACTACATAGATAAGTAAAGGGAAAATGTTGTCGAAAATATGAATGCAGATACACTACTAATCACCTTTTGCAATCGAATCAATTGAAATCGCTCTAACAAGTTCTTTTTCACCTTTGAGGGAATCGGCCCTATGTCCTCATCTCTAACAGACTTGAACCATTTCCGCATAACAACATAAACGTGACTCCACGACCCAACCAACAATACTAATGCATGTGAAAATAACTTTACCCATGTGAAAACGTAAAGGGTGGAAAGCAAAATATTGTCTTCGGGATAAACTCTCTCGCGACATTCAACATTTTTGTTTATATATATATGTTCACAACAAATACAAAATGGTTAAAATACGATAATTACCAAACTACAACAAAACTATTTTTTTATAAACTACAAAAATAAATAATAATACATATATAATGAACGAAATAAAATACATTTATTTTTATTAACTGAAATCAATATTACAACATTGACCATAATAATATTAAAGGAAATAGTAATATTTTAAAAATAATGTCACTATTGTTATACTTTTACATCAATATTATAGATAATTAGTAAGTATCCTAAAAAAAAGATAATCAGTAAGTATAGATTTTTTTTTTTAATATTTATTTTCACTCAATAATGTTTCTCACCGTTTTTTAACTTTTTTGGGTCAAAGGCTGAATTTTCTCATTAAAACTCATCCCTAATGTACGTCCCTCATTTTTCTCATCTTGAAACAGTCATATATGTGTGGCTCTTTTTTATTTTAGTAGCTTTTCACAACATAAAAATGACACTTACAAGAAGTTCCATACACCATACTCTCTCACAAAAACTCTTTTGTCATCTTCCTGTGTATAAATTATTCTTGCCAATCAAGTTCTCAAAAAACTCTTGACTAACCTCATTCTGGATGGATTTTTGGAATGATCGAGTTTGTTGATAAATCAAGAATGCCACATTTTAAGATAAATAGCCCTTATGGTTACGATGTCAAAATGTGGCATCCCTTGAATTATCAACAAGTTTGGCTAATCCACCAAAAATCCATCCAAAGTGAGCATGGACAAGAGTTGTATACAAGTGGGACCCACTTAAGAAAATTGTTGGAAACTTTGGATTGAAGAAGCTGATCACATTTCCATCACGCAGAACCAAACTGTTGTTACTCTAGTGCCGGAAGTGGTGGCTGTTGGAGAGGAAAGCGCTCTTGTGTACGTTGTTCGGATGCTGATTTTGTTGTGTTGCCTCTGCACTTGAACGCATATACACTCTTGTGTGGTAAGCATGCAATTGTTGACTATTTATGTTTGCATGAATTATAATTTCAAACTTGCATCATATAGTTATTACTCGAAACTGAACTATTTCGCAGCTTGTGCTTACCGTCATGTCTCTTGTTAAATACATGCCAACTTTTGGTTATTGGCTCACAAGGTATTGTTTTCACATGCATTTTGTCACTTTTATGTCTTTTGTTCTTTAAGGTGAACATTTGTTAAATTTAGGGGTTAAATCTACTGCCACTACTACATATATATGATATTTAGAACAATGACATGTAACAAAGAAAAAAAGCGTTACTATTTGACAATTTTTGAAGCATTTTTTAAAAAGTGTTACCAGAGCTAGGTAAGTTGGTCCTTTGCTATAGCAGAATCTCTGGATTGTGTCCGTCACGCTGAAAACAGTTAATACACACTTTTATATAGCAGAATCTGGATTGTGTCCTTTGCTTAATCAATAAAACATGGTTAAGAGAAAGAATGAGGTGTCCTTCAATTGCAAGCTTCTCAACTATTTCAAATTTAGAAAATTCAATTGAGTTTTTGGAAATTTTATTTATACATAGTGTGGCAATGCTATGGAAATTCAATTGACATGTACATCAATTTATTTAGATTTGTCATCATAAATTGATGCACAAGATGTCGAAGATGGAGATAATTACACTGATTCCAATGTCTGATAAGTTATTACTTCTGAGGTATGTAAGGAGAGGAATAAAAAAAGAGCAAAATTTACAAGTAAGCTACAGAACACTGGAGCAAAATTTAACAAGGTAAGACTATTGTTTTGTGTTATGCACTTTGTGTGTTGCGGTCTAGATTTGGACTGGTTTAAAAAACTCTATATATGCCTAACTTCATTTGAAAAGACGACAAATTAAGAATACAACCAAAGAGGCCCTTAACCTGCATTTGTGGAACTTCCGTTCTCATTTTTCACCTGTGCTGGTTGTGAATATTTTGATTGAAAGGAATTTAGAGGATTTGCATAACGAAGTCCATTTGAAAAGATTTCGCGTTCATGTGTGTTTTTGCTGCTAATTCCATCTTTGAACTCTAACATCTTTCATATCATTAAACAAACATTCACATGCTTTGTAGGTAAAATTTGTGTTCGAGGCATTTACGAAACTTCACCCTAGCATACTGCCAAAGTGCCTTCATGGGAGGATGAAGTAGTAAAAATGAATGGCAATATATTCCAAGTTCTGTGAGAAGCTCTCAGCTCTTAGTTTTCTTTTTCAAGCCGATATTCAAAACTTTAATTTGTAACTTCAATGTTACGGTGTTTTATGCAGGAACTCAAATTTGACAAGGATTCAATTATGGTAGAACTTTAAATTAATTCAGAGAAGTGAAACTCTTGTTTGGTGGTTCAATAGGGAAAACAAAAGGTAATTTACTTTCTGATCTATGTGCATGATTATGGAATTGAATATACAATGCAATATGAAATTGAATAGTCTGAGGTTATTGATATCAGACTAGGTAGTCTCTCGGATGTCTTTTTGTTTGTTTTTATAATGGTTGAAGGATTCTTAAGTTTTGGAGTGTTCTGTTCTGTTGCTCAGTTTTAAGTATTGTTTTGATTTTTTGGTTCAATAATATTTTGTTTTGCTATTGTATGTTGGTCTGATCTGGGATCATATCAAAAGTATCACTTTCTAGTTATAGGCTTAGGAGGATTTCTGGTTGTTATCTTGTACTAGTTTTATTGGGTTTTTGCTTAATAAGCTGAAATCTATGGTTTTGTCTATAGTTTCTACATGATATATCCATGGAGCTGAATTTTATACAAATTTGGCTTGAGGATATTGCTATTGCAAACATTAGTGGGGCTATAGATGTGCACTACTTAGCATGTAATTGAAGTTGTGTTGCATAGTTTGTTTCCATTATAAAATCAAATTTCAAACGTTTGTAACATATTTGGAATTGCAAATTTGAACGAAGTATGATCTTCTAAAATTGGTTGATTCAAATATGAATGAAGTTTAAGGAAAGACAAATTTGATAGATTCACAATTTTTTAGTGTAGACAATTTTACAACATTTTTTACAACTTCTCAAAAATGATAATTGTAACATTTTTTTATCGTTACCGGTGATACAAAAAGTGTTACAATAATGTAACATTTTGCAACACTTTTTGAATGTTACAGATAATACCCTAAAATGTAACTAAAGCTCTTTAGTTAAAAGTGCTTTACCTATCAATTGTCTAAATGTTACTAAATTTAATTAGTAACATTTTTCTTATTTAGTAATAGTTTTCAAGTGTTACTAAATTTCAATTATGTTGTTGTGACAACTAACCGTCGTAAGCTATTGATGCCGCTTTCATCCGACGCTGGAAGTAAAGAAAATTGAAGGGAAAAGAGAAAGTGAGGTAGGCAAAAAGATAGTAAGTTGAATGGAGCAGACTTTTGACTTTAAATAAACTATCGCAGGTTAGTAACAACTTCTTTGTTTTTCAAATTTTTTTATGCTACATTTGTTAGAGGAAGTTGGGAATTGAGATGAGTTTAAAGTGTTTTTTTAAAAGAGTATCGATGTTATTGAATTTTATTTGAAAACATAACAAATATTGGGAATTATGAAATGTTGAATTGAATCATGAAATTGATTGTTTTTATTATATACTAATATTCTGTTGGTTTCATGGTTTGTGATGCTGACCTAATTGTTTAAACAAGTGTGTATAACCAACCTGATTGTTGGTATGGAATGAATGTTATAGGTAAACCTTTTTATTTATTTATTTTGGGTACAAAATAAACCTTTTTAAACACATATCTATTGTTGATTGTGGATTAGCGATTATAAAGAGCATTATTGACGCTAATTCAATTGCTCGTGCTAGAATATAATTGTCTCAGTTAGATGTAATCTAATTTTCTTCTTAGTAGTTGACATTCTATCATTAGAAGGAAACCCCTTCGGTTACAAAAAAACCCTAGTGCCGCCTCCCCTCCCCTTCTTAGTAGTTGACATTCTAATTTTCATAATATGGTTATGTTATGTGATTCTGTTACGTTTATTTTTCATTGATAATGAAACTTGTTATCTTACTACTATATCATAAAGGCAAACAAAATGTTCATAGCCATCTGGACTGTCCCTCAATATATTGCCCTCTAATACAAACTGATGTGTAAGGTGGTGATACAACTTACCAAGTCCAAGGGAATAAGAGGGTACAGTAATGCATTTGGTGATAAGTAAAAGAGGTGAGTTTCTAGATACAAGACCAACACCACTTCCCATATTAATCTTAGTTAGCACCACATAATTTGGAAAAGACGTGGTGAGAATCACTCCTAAATCGTAACTACTTGGTTTTCTCTCTCTCTCATTTTTCATTCTCCCACTTTTTTTATTACTTATCTTGTTAAGGCATTTTTTATTTCTATTTTTTTTTTTTTTGGTTTAATAGCCTAGTGGCAAGATCACACACGTTTTTAAAGTGTGGAGAAGTGGAGAATCCGGGGTTCGAACCCCGACCCCTGCAAACATTGTCCCTGGTAACTACCAACTGAGCTACACTTACGGGACTTTTATTTCTATTCTTATTGTTAATGAATCGTTACCTTCTTTTTGTTAAGAAATTTTAATTAACGAATCAATATCTCCACTTAGGGGTGAGGGTGCACACGCTAATTTCTTAAAATCCCCTGCCATCTTATTTAATTATAGTTTGCACACCCTCAAAGAGCGAACAATTTTTATATCAAACCCATGAGTCGTCTATAAAGAGCTCATTACAACCTCAATTGCTTGGTTTGCTGTTGGTGTTAGCCTTGCTGTTGACTAAGCTTTTTCACAAGAATCCAGAACTATGACCAACTAGGTTTTATCTTGAGTAAAAGTCAAAAGTCGTAACTTTAAATTTGCCTCCTTTGTGTAATCACATTGATTCTGATTTGTTGAGAAAGTTATCCAAGGAAAAAAAATTATTATTATTATTTTTGACCAAACAAAGGAAAAAATATTATTTGGTTTATAGAAGATGAGTATTGTAAATTAGTTTGTGTTAAAAAAAAAAACTATCTTTTATGTTTAGAAATTCGTGAACTAACACGTGAAAAGTCCGGTAGTTACCGTTCATGTTGGTTTTGGTAGGGACCATAGCAGAACTATTGTTTTTTTGTTATGATTTTGGTATTACGGGTAGAGTGACTTCAGTTGAATCTTATCTGGTCGAATTCTTCTTTGGTGGATCAGATTTCATTGGAATCATACTTGGTAAAATACTTCAATTGTTTTAAGCAAATAAAAGATGAATCCTGGAAAGAGAGCACTATTGTAAAATTAAGAAAGAGCAAAATAATTTGTTCACATATTCCATGTTTATTTTTGGTGTAATATCTTCTTTATCGGCCTTAACAACTACAAGAATGTCGAGACCAAGCACAAAATGTTATCAGGTGTCGTGTATATCCTTGATGGTGCTTTTTTGAATGGTTTTGCTGTCAACATTGAAATGTTTATTATCGGCCAATGATAAGCATTCAAAACCATTCAAAAATTTATAAAGATAAGCATTTCAATGTTTAGCCTTAAAAGGTTGAATAAGTTAAAAGTTGGAAAGTTGATTTTAGTCGCAAAATACCCGAAATAGCCTTAAAAGGTTGATGTTGCTTTAGTGATGTTAGTGTTTGTGACAAAGGGTATTGTTAGTCCAAATTGACAATAGAATTGTGAGGCATTCTTTAAACTTAAATTATTAATTTTAGCCTTTGTAAGTTGTAAAAATGTGAAGTTAAAAAAGTTAGGGAAAAGGATAGTTAAATATATATATATATATATGATTTGATTAACTGAGCAATATATAAGATGTCAGTCATATCAATAAGGCGCGTTTGTTTTAAGTTATATTCGTAGATTCTTGGGAATAAAACGATAGAAATATACATGTTTATGTTTGTTACAATTTTGCTAAATTTTATTCTCGGGTATAAAACGTTCCTGGGAATAGAAAATTTTTCCCAAAGAAAAGAGTGGGAATAAAGTTCGCATGAAGATGAGAACAACTTCATCTGTAATTACCTATTATAATCTCTATTTTTATGGTTCCCAGGAATATTATAATGTTAAGCAAACATATTTTTCTAAATATCTTAGAAATAAATTTGGTAAACTTGAAACAAATACACCCCAAATACTTATCAAGCCAGTTCAATTCATTTATTAAAAATCATAGCTATTGAAAAAATTAGAACTTCTCTCAAAAATAAAAATAAAAATTATAACTGTCAATTTGTTCGAATTGTACCTGTCAGAATCTATTTCAGAATAATTATGCTGCCATGTCTTAAATAAAATAGTTTCCTTCTTCAATGCGCGCTACGGTCTACGGCACAACACTTGATCTATTTAAATTTTTTATCCGTATACTAGTTCTTACAACTATCATTGTCTTAATATTTTATCAAATAATGTCAACCAAAGTAACAACAAATAACTATATACTTGGACATCTCCATAGACGGATCTACAGATTTAATACATGTGGTCTTAGGTCAAGTTTGACCCAAGTCTTCTGTTATTCAAGGTTTTATTCTCTCTCTTTCTATCATCATAGACTCTTAAATTATTTAGATCCTTTTCATTTTATGAGACAAGCATCCAAAGATTGTAACTACATAAATTAATTGATTTTTGCGATGTCAATATGTTGGACACCTCTTAACTGTTGATATCGTAAGCCCTGATCTCTCTATCCGACTTGGGTCAGTGTCCGACACGGACAATATTTGATTACATCAATTAAATCACTTTTCCGATATCAACGTGTTTGTGTCGGTGTCATGTATGGTGTTTGTATCCGTGTCTATGTCCTTCATAGATACCGATCAATAAATCAATGTTTTTTTAACGGATAAATTTATTGAAAGCATACCTAACACAAAGATGTGAATAGGCAGCACAAAGATTACAAACATGAAACAATGATTGTGATAGCTTATTTTTTACCCTTAAAAGTGAATTGTTCACTTTTGAAACAAGGTTTGCATGGGATTAGTTATATAATGTCGAATTACATTATTGTTGTACGTGTGAAATGACGAATTAAGTGTACTCTAGTTCTTTAGCTGGATTCCTAGTTTTCAAACAAAAAAATTAAGAATGTATTCTGCCCATCTTACATGATTTAATCGTTTTCTTTTATCATTACATTTAGTTTAAAAAAGAATCTGGCTATGAAGTTGAAGAATGCAAAGTGACAGTTGTTTATGTTGATCCTCTTAAACTACCATCGCCAATTCAAGAAGGATTTGATGGAGATTTGTCTCCTCAAGCATCTGTATTACCTGGTAAGTTTTTTTTAGATTAATTTGTTTAATGTAGTTCAACTTCAGATATAATTTATATGCAACTACATCGCTACAAACCTTGGGATAATGATCTTTATACATTGATTTTCTTTTTCATTTAAGCACGTTCTCTAGGAATGTCCCCCCATATAATCTTTTTGAAGTTGATTACTTCATGTCATTTATAATTTACCATGATATCGAAAACAAATATGCTAATATACTCCAATGTTCAGCAGACCCTATTTATGTTTGGATTGCTCTTAGTAATATTCAAAATCAAATTTGGAAAAAATGGTGTTCATTTTGAATTTCTTATTATGTCAGACAAGTTCGCGAAATTTATATCATGGTCGTTAGGCGTGACACATTGAAGCTGCCAACTAACTACAAATCAGACTTTAAATTTACTTTTGGGGGGTGGGGGAAGTAATGTCTACTATTTATAAGATAATCATAGACAGATTGATGAAATCTATATCATGGGATCTGTTACCTGACCCCTCATTTGTTGTTGGTTGTCTCAATACGAAAATGGCTTGATATTAATGGATAATCTATACGATATGCAATTTTTTTGGGGTGGTGTCTGGGGTTTGAATTTCAGACTTATTGATCGATTCTTGAAAGTGGTGACATATCAGGATGAAGAAAGTCACCTCTCAGACCAAAATGTCATCGATTTGGATGAGGGGAAAATTCAAAAGGATGTTGCGGCACCATGTCCTATTGTTATAATAATTGATTCAGACGAGGAGGATGATAGGGATCAAAATTATTTTCTTCTGCTTCATGAAGTTGTTTTCCCGAAACGGCAGTCTCCTGCACTAAAAATGACTGTAAGCTTTGCCCTGCTTTTATTTTTGGAATATATAATTTTTTTCTGGAATATGCTTAAAAATACGCCTTAATTTGGGTTGTATATCCCTCCTGGGCTCATTTGACTGAACTAACATATTTTATGTTATCATTTGTGGCAGAAGATTCTTGTAAATTCACAATTGACTCGTCTTCAATTTCTATCTTTTCCTTATTTTTATTTTTTTTTTGGGGAACCTAGATGTTGCACTTCTCTTAGCCGTGAAGTTCTCTCCATTGAACCATGTGTGTTTTCAAGTACAAAGTGAATTTATCCCGTTCCACTATAACGTGTCACCGAAGTGAAGTCTGACCTTCTGTCTTAAGTGTCCCAGTTCCACAATCATTTGCTATCTTGCTTAACTTGAATCTTTCATTATAATATAAAATTTCTGGTACCTTGTTTCTTTGTAGTTATGCAAATTATAAAGTTGAAAAATGAGAAGTAAAATAATGGATGTTTGGATTTATATTTATTTAAATGCCTTGTTATTTCCACCTTCCTTTTTTTTTCCTTAACTGATACGAGTCTATTACATACGCCATAATTGTTGAAAGACGAAAAATATACAAGGTTTCCATTTAATTTTCAGAACATATTGTATGAACTTTTTCCATAGAGATTGTTAGATTTTCTGTTAGTAATAGGACTCCTAAGGGCAGAAATTATAGAATACTAGTTGTTTATTTAATAATATTATAAATAAGTAACTGTTACTTGTGTGTAGTAATTGTTGTCTGCAGTAATTGCTGTCTACTAAACTTCTATGTAACAGCTATAGGACTTGGTAATTATAAATAAGATGCAGAAGAAAAGAAAGGCATTCAGGGATTGGGATAAAGGATTGGTAGGGAGAGACCAAGCTCTCGAATTCTTGGAAGGGAGAGAACCAAGAGTCTCGAATTTCTTGGGGTTCTATTGTAATATTACTATCAGTTTATATTTTGATATCAGTATCTATCATGCTCAAAAAGGTAGATTCCTTTGTAAGATTTTGTGTATTAGGATTAAAAATTGTAGCTACTTTTCTCAAGAAGATACATGTCTTTCATTTACAATGCAAGTTGTTTCATTGACACAGAGTATTAAGCCATTTTTTAATTTTTCATTCTTTCTAGCTGACCACACTTAGTGGGATAAAATTTTGTTGTTCTTGTTGTTGTTTCACTGACAGTCTTTCCTATTCTCTGTGCAACAATTCTTTATAGGGCTATCATCCTCTGTAGTTAATATAAGGCATATTGCATGTGATTTTATCTTCTGTATTATGATATTTGATTATTTGGCTCTTTCATTCAGCATTTCCTTCTCTATGATATATATGTTTGTTATATGCATGTGACTTGTAAAGCTTCTGTCAAATATTACATTGTAAGTAAGCTTCTGACATATCTTGGTAATTTAACTCTAAGAGCATTTGTAGTGTTGTTATTTCTATTACTAAAACCTGAGATATGTGAATTTGCATGTACTGTTCTTTGCTTTTTATCATTATTCTCATTATAGTATCTCTTAAAATTCTTTTGGGATTAATTTAGTTTAATTTTTACTCCTACTAGGATGTTTATGAAGATCCTCCGCCCGAAGAAGAAGAGGAAGAAGATGCTGACTGTGATCATTCTTTTGTTCTAACAGACGATCTTGGATATGTTTGTCGTGTTTGTGGGGTTATTGATAGAAGAATTGAAACCATATTTGAGTTTCAATACAAGGTTAGACACTTGTCTATGCATGAAGGCTTTTTTTGGTCATAAATCTTCCAAGAACATTTCAAATGCATGAGTGAATATTTCAACGAGGCATAATAATATTAAGAGTGAAACAGTTAGAATTTAGATACTTGATGTGTTACTCGTCAAGCTATTGGTCGTGCTTTTCGGCCAGGCTAGAAAAAGAAAGTCTTTGTGTATCGACTGATAGCTGCTGATTCTCCAGAAGAGGAAGATCACCATACTTGTTTCAAAAAGGAATTAATTTCAAAAATGTGGTTTGAATGGAATGATTATTGTGGTGATCGCGCATTTGAAGTTGAAACACTTGATGTGAAAGAATGTGGAGATCAATTTCTTGAGAGCCCGTTGTTAGGGGAAGACGTAAAAGCTCTGTATAAAAGGTTAGACCACTTTTACTTACCTTTAAGTGTATCATACAAAAACATGACATTGATTTTGTCCTAATTCTTGTTTTATTTGTCAGGTAGTCGGTGGGCATTTCAATATATGGAATATTTAAAGGTGGATGTGACAAAATTAAGTCTCCTAATGGTCCGATCCTTGCAGTTTTATTACCTTACCAGAATGTTTTGCAATATGATTGATTACTTCTTCTTTATCTTAATGTTTCGGAAAAGACTATGCTCTCAGCTGACTTATTCATAAGTCTTCTGCAGGAATGGTAATGACAGTCCGAGTGTGGAAGTCACTACATACAGTGAGCTGTGTAGAGAGTTGCCGAACTGAATTAGTTGTCTTTCTGAACTTGTTTGTATTGCTGAAATCCTCTGCTCTAACATTGCTATTGCATCAACTGTTCAGAAAAATGTTTTATGTCGTGTATGTCTGGTTGCTCTAGCATATTATGGTTACTGATCAGAAATGAGTAGGCAAATAACTCAATACCTTCTTTCTTTCTGACACAGTGAACATAATCAAGGTTCTTCGGCTTAGACGCGAGGTGGTACATAACAAAATAGGTTTTCCTCCATGTCTAATTTCATTTGTGTAATGGCTTCATTGACTACAGATTTTCCTGAACCACCGTTCTTGTTGAAAACTGAGTCTCCATATGGCGAAGTCTCGGAGGAATTATCATTGTTCAAACTTCCAGGAAAGTCATCTACACGGCAGTTACCATCATCAAGAGAGGGATCACTGAAACATTCTCTTCTTACCTTTTTCATCTCAGATGTTCTCCTAATGCACCCTTCATCCGTCAACCTCGATCGGTTAAAAGCAGTATTGGATTTGGTTTCGTGGTATTCTGAAATAAAAAAAGTATCTTCAAATGAGAATTGATTATGATAAGCTTTCTTTAATAACGTATCAAGAGATTATGAAAAGGAAAAAATTTCATAATAAAAGGAATTCCTAGAAACTAGACGTTACACGGCTAATGTACACGCATCAAAAGACCTACATAGTATTCCAAAAGAAAACTACATAATTATCAAGAGAATATGAAAATGAAATATTTCAACCGATATATGCTGAAGAGGAAAAAATACCATGTCATTTTGTAGTAAGTTTTCATAATAAACATCATGAAACAGATTTTGTTCAATATTTAAAGACAACTCACTTGTTAAGAAAGAAAATGCCTCTCATTATATTTTCAGGAAATTATCTCATACGTAATATGTTCCTTTCTTAATGTCATCTTTCATGAAATTTAATGTCGTTTAGCCGCTCAGGAAATGATGATATAACTAATTTACTTTTCAAGATTCACTATTAATGAAAAAAAATCTAAATCACCAAGGCGATGCAACTTCATTATTACTGACACATCCCAAAAACTAGAAAGAAGTTGATGGTAGTTCCTAGATATTATAATTATAAATGTGTAGGTAGCATGGAAAAATTAATCCAAGTCTTCAATTACCTTTTCATTCTGATAAAAATTACGTAGGATTTCAATCATTCTTTGTTTCTCATAATTATCATAAGATCGTTCTTTTGATCCATCAAAGACAACGTCTCTACAGTATTTGAGATAAGTAGGTAAGTCCTTTGAATACTCTGCAAAAATACAAGATGTTAGACAATCATTTTGACTATTGTAAAAATTTATATAACCTACATACTTAAAAAATGAAGAGTATCAGTCGGTATCTGACACATATCTGATACTGGTGTGTGTCTGATACGTCCAAATACATACCCAAAATGCATGATAATAATTTAAATTAATTTTAAAATACTTTCACTGATACTTATAAGATTGGAGAGGATTGGGTAGCTCAACTGGTTTGAGCTAAGGGATTAAAGGAGGTGAGGAGTAAAAAGTCCTAAAAGGAGAAAAATACTAACATAACAATTAACATACTAACATTTGTCATTCAAAAAAAAAAACTTATAAGATACATCAGACATTTCTCACCAACTAAAGACACAATTTCATATAGACATTATATATGTCCAATGTCCAATACATCTTACTTACTAAAGAAACAAAATTGTATGTTTTTTGTGACAAATTAATAGTATAAGAATATAGGCGGAGGGATAATATGTAGCTATGCCTATTCATACTTGTTATGCTCGCAAATATTTAAAAAGAAAAGTTGTGATCATCATATATTAACTACTGATAAGTTTATGTACTAACGAGCAATTAGCAATGTGAACGTCTCTCTATAAACATTGTGCATTTATGTTCTCTCTCTTTCTCTCTTAGTAAACATTAATGTCCTCTCTCTTAGTGAAAAACATGAGTTAAGAAAATACAAAACTCACAACATAGGTTCAACAAGATAATAATGCAAGTAAACAACTTTACCGTGGTTATCTGCAATCTCATTGTATATTGCATGAAGGTGTTGGAGAAGCACAGCAGAATCCATTTTGTGTTTTTGACATCCTATTGGATGTTTAGCAGAATCTTTACCAAAACCATGCCCGTCATGAGAGGCAAAAGTGGTATCCATTTCGCCATTGTCTTTAGCACCAACATTACAAGATAAACTTTTCTCCCATTCTCCATAACCATTTATGTTATACAAAATCCTTAAGCTATCACCAGAATTGATACAACACAAACATGAGTAGGTAACCAAAGATAAACTAGTTCCTAAGTTGACTAGTTTCTGAGGGGATAGTTCGTCTGATCGACTTACCTCCGGGAACCCGATCTGAGAAATTAAAGTTTCTATATCCTTTTAGGTCTAAGAAGGTCATTTTGAACTGTCAGATTGATTGTATTTGTTGTCGTTTAGATTGTAGCTACGTTTAGGTCCCCGGAGTAAATTAGTTCCTAAGTTAACTAATATTTGAGGGGATAGTTTGTCAGATAAAAAAAAATATCATAAATTTTAAGATGTGGTTATTGTTTAAAATCATAGAAGAATAAATATTTGTCATGAGATTTTATTACAGAATCGTTGACTATTTATAGTCATTTATTATTTGGCATGAAAAATAAATATTAATATTAAAAGTATAATATTTAATATTTTTATAATCCATAAAATAGAATAAAAATAACACAAGGGTTGGATGCCAATTATATTTGTCATGGAAAGACAAATAGAAATAGAACTAGCATGTGAAACTGAGAAGATGGTTGGTACTAATAGTTATTCAATTGTTATAATAATATTTATCTTTAGAAAATAATTTTTTAAGGCAGTATTATTTAGCTTTAAACATTTTTTTTTAAGCTAGTATTTATCATATCCATGTTATGGGCTTTTAATACTATATCAATCTTGATTTAACACATAAAAAATTAAAAATTAAATTAATTAAAACATGATTTTTTTAATTAAAATAATTATTGGTTACAAATTTATGAACGACAACCATCATCATCAATCTTTAAAAAAAATATCATCATTAAGTGAAATAATTTATGCAAATTAAATGACTGACATAAATAAATCAATACATTAACGTAATTTTCATTCAGCATGAGTTCATTATAATTATATACCAAACGTAACAAGATTTAACCTGAAAATTCCTATAGCCCGGTGGTAAAAAGACTAAGCTCGTAGCCTTGAGAGAACCTGGTTTGATTCTTGGGATGGATGAATCCTGCCCTTTTTCATTTTTAATCTGTGCTGTTTTTTTTCAAGCAAATAAAAATAAAAAATACCGTGGAATCGAGAATCGAACTCGCAACCCTCAAGCCATTCAACGAAAAATAAACCACTGCGACACGATATAAACATCATGATAAAAAAAAAAGTCATCGCTAATCATCTTCAACCTGACTGATTATAATTATATATCAAACGTAACAAGATTTAACCTGAAAATTCCTATAGCCCGGTGGTAAAAAGACTAAGCTCGTAGCCTTGAGAGAACTTGGTTTGATTCTTGGGATGGATGAATCCTGCCCTTTTTCATTTTTAATCTGTGCTGTTTTTTTTCAAGCAGATAAAAATAAAAAATACCGTGGAATCGAGAATCGAACTCGCGACCCTCAAGCCATTCAATGAAAAATAAACCACTGCGACACGATATAAACATCATGATAAAAAAAAAGTCATCGCTAATCATCTTCAACCTCCAGCCGGGTCATACTGACCCGGTTCAAACCCTCGTAAGCCCGTATAAACCTGACTGATTTTAGACCATTTCGACGTCGAAAATAATGATTTTATTCAAAAAAAAATTATACCAATCGTATCCAATATTAGAGTCTTCTCATCCTCCTCTTCATGTGCTTCTTCTAGATTTGGGTACCACATGGGTTGTGCAATTCAAACCCATCTAATTTATAGAGAAAAATAATAGTCAAAAAAAGAAACCGAGCCACCATTATTTAAGATGAAGGATGAAATAATAAACAACCACTTTTCTGGGTTTGATAATAAGAAAATCAAGAAATTGTCAAACTTTAAAATACTCAGATCTGCTTTAGCAATTGTGATTTTTTTGGATTCTGGATTTTCCAAGTGTTAATTTTGACTTGTGTTGTTTAGGTTGAATATGAAGATGAAAATGAACAAGGTTGATGAGGATAAAATGAACAAGATTGATGAGGATGATGAACAATCAGATTTTGTTTTGAATTTAATTAGACTAATGTTAAACGTGTTTGGTTTTTTTTAGAGTGATTGGTTAATTAGATTTCTTATTAAATAATTTAAGTGGGATTAGAAATTCTTTGAAAAAAAAAGAAGAAGAAGTGAGATGTGAAATAATTTGGTACAGATGATCTACCATATTACTGTATGACGTAGATCTATTACCATCTAAAATTTCCACTCCATCATGGTCCATGGTGGAACATATGGTCATAGTGGTCCATGGAAGAAGTCGTCTTCATTCATATCTACTTTGATTTTATCGTCTAAATATTTTATTTGTTTGTTTTTATTACCTTGTGATTTTATTTTAAGATAATTTATTTCGTTAAGTTCCTATAATTTTATGGAACAACTTTCTATATTATATATATAACCATTTATAATTTATTTTTTCAATGGAAACAAACCGCTTATATTATTCTCACACTTTTTTACGTGTTTTATTCATGTTGTATTATATTTTTTTTATTTCTTCCATAAAAAATTATTATTATTTCATCTTGACTTCTTTTTCTTCAACATTCTTCAACCATTTTATTTATTAGGGTTCTCTCCTACTTTGTAATATTTATCTTTCGCTATGTTATTTTTTTATTTTTTTTTTATTTTTTTTGCGAGTACATGTATTTAAAAAATGTTAATTTTATTAAATATGTGTTAATAATTTTACTAAATCCAGATAATTTCATCCGCATGTGCATATATTAATTTGCGGGTATTTAAAATATGATTTATTTATCCCCGTGAGCTTAGCTCGGTTGGTAGGGATATTGCATATTAATATAATATGCAGGGACATGGGTTCGAACCCCGGACACCCCACTTCTCCACATTTAAATGTGTAAGCTGTAGCCACTAGGCTACTTGACAAAAAAAAATCTGATTTATTTTATTCTATTTATGTGTACTAATAAGATATTTGATTCGTACCGGACAATGGCAAATTTTATTTGCGGGTACCATGCATACAAAAATTTGATCATCCATAATTATATATCTAACCCGGGCAACGCCGAGTAAATACACTAGTAATTTAAAAAATAAAACATAAACGGGCCGGCCCGGGCTGGCCCATGGCCCCCCAGAACCGGGCTATAGAATTTGCGGCCCAATTATAAATGGGTTGGGCCGGGGGGCGACCCATTTCTATAGTTGGACAGGGCCGGACTGGGCCAGCCCATTTACCGTTACTCAATTAAACTCTAAGTAAGGGTAAAATAGGAAATTCCGGCACAAAAGATTTTAGAAGACCTGTATAAAACAACTTTCCTCTCCCACTCAACCTTAAATCTCTAAACCCGCCGCCACCTCTTCTCCACTCTAAACCCGCCGCCACCTCTTCTTCACCCAGCACCGCCGAAATCGGCCTCAACACAACAAAGATGGAGTCGGAAGAAGGTACATCATTTTTTTCCTCTCATTCTTCTCAACAACCATAATCTCTAATTTCTGACTTTTTTTTTTCTTTCTTAAATTTCAGCTCTGAATACATATAGAGCTGCGTTTAGAGAAGCCTTTGATGGTCAACGGTTGCAATTGAAGGATTCTAGGAGTGGGCTGAAGGATCCGGTCCATAGTGAGTTTACTGATGCCTCACTCTACGAGGAATCGTATGTTGATCTTAAACCGTCTGGAGGTCGTGAGTACAAGTACAAGAACATTTCAAGATGGTATTTAAGTGTTATTTATTGAAAATTCCGCAGTTTATTCAAAGTGTTGTTGCTTATATCCCTAAAAATTAAATCTCATGCATGACAGCTACATTATGTTCTGAGGTACTGCACAACTTGATTACAAATACATTTTACAGACGATTGTAATAATCATTAGTGTCTACCTGCAAATAAAACTTTGAAACTATGGAAATTGTATTTCTTTCAAAGTAATACATTAAAACAATTTTTGCAGCGGCATCTTTGAGTGAGGTGAATTTGATTGAAATTGAAATGAAATTAGGGTTTAGGAAAAGGGAGGGTTCAGTTCATATGACATGATTGTTGTGTGAAAAGGAATTAATTGAGTTGTAATGGTTCGGTTCGGTTCATAACAATTAACTGCGGTTAACAACGGTTTGGTTCAGTTAGTGAACTGTCTTTAAAATAATGGTTCGGTTAACCGGTTTGGATTGGTTTTTGGTTATTTTTGCCCAGCCCTAATGGCAGTACTAACACTTAGTTGCACATTTGCAGGCGCATCAAATATAGAAAATTGGGATCGGCATTGGAACTTCTCATTCTTCTTAATAATTCTGAGGCAACTCTAATCTGGGCTGCATTTGCCGCAGTGCACACCACTGTGCCTTCGAGATTGCTCTACTTCAAGGATTGTTTTGTTTCCAGAGAATATTCAGATATTATTTCAAATCATCCAAAAGTGCTTCAGGTCGATAAAGGTTTTGTGAATGCTCAAGGGTCTGTTAAAATCATGTTTCAGCTTCAATATATCCCGTAAGTTTGGTTATATATAATGTTAGTCCTCAGCTGATTTATGGGCACATATCCGACACTAATTTTTTTCTTCATGTTTCAGCAAAAAGCCTAGATTTCATGTTCATCCTTTACACAGAACCTTCCTTATGGAGGTATATTGGCTTAGGAAGGACATCATTGACAAAACATTCTCTGATGTTTTAGAGACCGCAAAGAAGACTTTTACCGAGCACAAGAAGAAACTTGACTGGAAAAAGTATATTTTAATTATAATACATATAAGTATTATGTTAGATGGCTTTTATCGGTTTTATCATACTAATATTTATTAATATATGTGCAGCTATTTGAGCTATCTTAAAGGAATTGGAAAATTTTCAATGAAAAAAGACGTTATGGGCAAGCACTTACTGAAACTCTGCAATAATGACGATCTTTTGGCAGGAATCCTTATGTCTGGTTCTGAGCAATTATATTCCAAAGACGGTTCTTTTTTACTAAAGAGTACTGAGAATGAGTTTTGCCTGAAGGATAAACTTGGCTTTGATGATGCCCTAAGTAGGGCTTCAGACATGAACTACTTAGCTTTGAACCGATTAACCCCCGGTAATTTCACTTTTGAATGTGTTAAGAGCTTTGAGAAGAAGCTGTTGAAGAATTGCTGGAATGTGTTCCAACTTTCTTTCCTCAAACTTAAAGTGACAGAAACCTATCTGAATTTTGAATCTATGAAAGTTAATACTGATGTGAATCCTGGCGATGGAGAGGTTCCGGCTGATGCAGAACCAGCTGTAACCCAGGGTCCGGAAGCTGTAATCCAGGGGTTGGATGATGCAGAACAAGCTGTAATCGAGCCATCTGAGCTAGAGTTGTCCATGACACGTGCCTAATGAACTCAGCCAGGTATAACACCCAATTTTTTAGGGAGAAAATTTCCTTATAACTTTTAGTTTCAATAATGAAAATACAAGTTTAGTTTGTATTTTATTTTATTATTTAGGTTATTTATTTGATTTTTTATTTATATTTGATTGTTTTATATTTGATTATTTTATTTTATTATTTAGGTTATTTTTAATGAAAATACACGTGCCTAAGCAACATTTTTTTTTGTTGAAATGCTGATGTACTGTTAGTTGAGTTTCAAAAGTACAACTTGTGTTGAGTGATCTAAACAATTTTTATAATAATTGTATAGGCAAGTGAAACAAGATCCTTAATTGATACAAGTACTATATGTTGAGTGATTCATAGCGGAAAATTGTTAGATAAAAAAAAATGATTAAACAAAGCTATCAGGTTGATGTGAACTAATATGAATTGTTGTGTGCTTTTGTACCTTACTCTGATTATATTTGTTCTTGTCTCGGGTTAAAATAAACTTGTTTTTATAGTTCCATAAAATATTCTCTGAACTATTAAAATTGACTAAAAGGTCCATAAACTATGAGAAATAATCAATGTAGTCCCTCAACTATAATCTCATCCATCAATTTAGTCCCTAGACCAGTTAACTGAAGGCTCAAGTATAATCAATAATAATTTTGCATTCGTGACTGTCAAAAACCGAGATACATAGGACTCTAATGTTCTAAGGCTAATGCATGATTTTGCGCCATAAAAAAGCCGAAAGAAACACTAGTGTTAGTCTTTATGCTAGTATTTCTATTTCGGGATTAACCTAAAAGAGGGATTTCCTTGTATGATTTGATTGGATATACATGTATTAAAAAAAGTTTTTTTTTTTTAAAAGAAAAAAAAGGTACTTCAAAATTAAGTTTCTTGGCTTTATACAAGAATATAAAAATGGATAACAATTAATATAAAATCCAAATATTATATGACTTGTCAATCCAATCAATCGAAATGTTTGAAGTTACTTGTAAATTAAGTTTCTTAGCTTTTATAGAAGGAACAAAAATGATATTTGAAGTTTCTTAAGAAAGGAATATTTATAACCAAAAAACTTACCAAATAAAACTTATATGGAAAAATATTTAAATATCCTTCTCAATTACTGAATGCAACATGCCACACTAGAAGAAAAACCCAAATCCACGGCAGACTCGCAACATTGCTTCCACACATGTTTAATCTTGTAGATGTGTGAGACGTTTCTAGTTGGGACACCTGTCTGAGTTGTCTGACATGTGTTGTGTGAGTGTCATACAAGTGTTGGACAATGATCCAAGGAGTGTCTACGGAAAGACAAAAAAAAATTGGGACACCGGTCTGAGTTGGTCCAACACGTGTTGTACGAGTGTCGGACACTGCAACAAGCCTAATCATAGAGGTGTTCATGCTTGATAGATCATGACATAGCAAAATCTTGCAACATTGTTTGCTTTGACATATTTTGTATTAATTGGTGTGGTCATGATACAGAATTTATTTTGTCATTTACATTATTGATTCCGCTCTTTCAAGTTTGGCAAGGCCAATTTTGTCATGATCAATTATATCAATGATTATTTGATTCCGATTTTTCAGATTGATAGTGGAGCTACTCAAATTGATATCAATGGTTATTCCATTCCAAATTTCCGGATTCATAGTTGAGCTACTCAAATTGATATCAATGGTTATTCCATTCCTAATTTTCGGTTTCATAGTACTGGAGCTACTCAATGTGACCGATCGTCGTAAATCTTGTATGTGTAATTTATGATTTATATGTTATTTTTTGTCATAGTTCTCACAAATATAAAGTGATAATTAATCAAACTTGGCTAAATCCACATCCACTCTGAACAATATTGGTGCTCTTGGCATGGATGTTATTTTTCACATTATCTTGTTCTTAGTCTTTTGAGTTATATATGTTCTCTTAATTACTATGATATTATTTATACTTCTGCATATGGTTGTTGGGTTTTGAAGTGTCAATATAGTTGAAATTCTTTTTGTTATAGTGATGTCTCGAGACATCAATTAGCATTTTATATGAAAAGAAACTTATACTTCTTTTATACTATCACTAATATTTACTAGTGTAAATGATTATGCAGTGGCTGTCATTGACAAATACAAGATGGAAGAAAACAACATATTCACAAGTTTACCGGTCGATGTGTTGGAACGGATTATGAATTATTAAAGATTCCGTTGGATTGAGAGCAGTTTGCTGTTCTTTTAGGAAAGCAGTTTCCCATGCCATTGAAAACAAGCATTGCTGCCATTTACCTGAACTGCCTAGCTTGAGTACAAAAAGAGTTAGCTCAGTTAAGGGCTGGTGTAGGCGCAATAATAAATCGCCGTTGAGGCGCACTGATGAATGTCTTGGCTCAGTTGATGGCTGGTTGATAGTGAGTGACAATTCTGAAGAAGGGTTTGCAAAAATTTTCTTTTTGGATCCAGTGACTGATGTTAGAATCATGGTACCATCAAAGTTGTGCTTGCCTCCCATCTCTTCCATCATCGATACAAGAAAATCATCTGTGAGAAAAATGGTGGCCTCTTCGACACCAGATTGTGATGGTTCTGATTGTTATTTAGTTGTTCTTTTGAGTGATTATTGTCACATTGCAATTTACAAACTCTTTGAAAAGTCTTGGACTATAGTTGAGCCAGATAAGGATTCAGGGACTTTTTTTATGGACATAGAAATTATTGGTACAAAATTGTATGTAAATGACCCATCCTCGGACTCTATATTGGTTTATGATCTTAAAGACTCCTCTAATGGACCTCCAAAGGCTGAGGAATTGGTTGAACTTCCAAGAAGAAGGCTACCGGGATCAAATAATATTAGAAATCTACTAGCCAAAGATAAAACATCAAGAGAGTTATACTTCATTTGTTTTCTCTGACCAATATATGAAACTCAACTTGTTTTCTCCGACCATTTCAATGTTACCACAGTATATGCGAAGCCACCTAAGCTTACAAGCTTTGAAGTGTTCAAATTGGACATGAACAAGAGTCCTGTTGGGTGGCTGAATGTGAATCTGGAAGATGAAATTGCTTGTTAGTAACTGGAGCAGCTTGGTAATGAAAAGAGATGAACTTGGTTACAATAAGAAACTAGTTAGAGAGACTAGCATGTACTTTGTTCTTTGTTTTCCATATCCTAGACTCACCAATAAGTATAGAGTATAAGTACTTTCCCTATGGAGACGATAAAGCATAGTGATGTTCTTTTTCCTTTATGGTTTGTACCAAGTTTATGGTAATTCCAGTGTTTTATTACCACAAAAAATGTAAGAAGAAAAATTCATTTATTACAAGAGCTTTGTTTTTCTGATTCTCCGAAGGTACCCAGAATTTCATGTCAGAGGTAATTTCCCCTTTCTTAATAGCTTATTTTTCTTGTGGAAGCTTATTTCCTTCTATAATTTCATAATGTCATTATTGTAGTTTATATCTCCTTGAGAAAATTGAACCGAATAGAATCTAAATCCAATTTAATTGGTTCAGTGCACTAGTTTATCAAACTGTTGTGTGAAATGGTTTTCTAACTGTTCTGAATTGGTTTTCTGCACTGGTATATATCGCTTCAAAAATGGTGTTTATTGCGGATTAAAATAAAAGTGATTTTTTTCTTAAAAAAAACTATAATAAACAGGCTCAATTTCAGATCACATTTGAATATTAAAACCAGTTCATGTAAACAAGCCCGACCTTACCATTAAATTCCAAAAATCCTGAGATCAAATATGGCACGTAAACTGCATAGAAATGTTAAAATATATAGCAATATAAGATATACAAATCAACTTGCTAACTGGAATTGTGATATAAAATCTTTAGTTTCCACTCCACATGTTAGTTCAATGTTGTTTTCTTTTTTTGGTTTCCTTTTATCTCCATTTCTATTAAAAATTAAAATAAATTAAAGAGACACCCTAGCTAATTTATAATTTCATAACGTTCTTTTTATGTATAACAGGGTGAGTTTTTAATCGGAGTTTATACTTGTATTAGACTAATCAAATTATATACATTAGATCATAATATCTGAAGATGATGTATTAGACTATTCAAATTCACTTGGAGAGGAAAAGAAAACGCAGGAAGCCAAATCGGCAGAAAGAAGAGCAGAATTGCTAAGATGAAGATATAAAGGAGGTAGAAAGAAACCATTAACATTGGACTGATTCAGCCTTTTCAATATTAGTAGATCACATTGTTGATTAGTTCATACAACACAAGCGGCTAACTACGTGAAGATTCAATCAAGTAGTCAACAACACAGTCAACATTCTAAGATTTTCGTCAGCTGGTGAATGAAAAGAAGATAGTGAGTTAGATTTCTGACTTTCCTTTTTCATTTGATTGGGATTGGGAAGTTGGAATTTGAGATGAGTTTTAAGTATATTTTTTAAAAAGTGTCGAAGCCATTGTTCATGAAAAATCTGATTACACTCTAAAAATAGATGATTTGTTAATAGGCAAATAATCTATTGATTAACAAATGAGTCATTCTATTTTGATTAAATCATGAAAAACAAATGAGTCAAAATCCATTTTTTGATTGGTTGTTGAAAAATAGATGATTCATAATCTATTTTTATTGGATGATAAAGAAACATTAAATGAATAAGATAGTGTAAGCATGACATGTGTACTTAAAAAATTTAAATTTTGAGGAAGGTATGTGTCTTATATAAAGGTAAAGATAAAGCTAAAGATGTTAAAGTAAAATAGTCGATTGAAAAAAGTATTCTTCATCTCCTGAAATTTGTTTTCCCTTAGATGAAATAAAATTTATTGAATAAGACGACCTCCTCAAATTGATCATATGAAACCCCATTGAAGGATTAAAAAATTAGCAATGGTAGGATATTCATTATGAATTTTGATCATTTCGAATTTTAATTTATATGTCATATTATGATAAATATGCATCTATTCTAATATAGGAATCAAGTTTTTATGTCTCCCATATGTTTCAAGAACAAGTTTCCTTCATGATATGCATGGTTTAATATTTGTGGTTAATCCTAATATATGAACATCCCTTTTATATGATTCATGGTCCAGTATTCTAGTTAAACTTAATTTTGGAGTTGTTTCGTTTTTTTTGTCTTTTTTTTTTATTCTAAAGTGTTTGTTGGTGGAAGAACAATAACTTATTTGAATTAATAAGCACTTATACTTGGAGACCTGGTCATTTCATGAATTATAATTCTATTAGCCGCATGGAAACTACTATTAAAATTGAATCTCTGAAGACCACAATTTAGGTTTCTTCAGCAAAAGTTCCACGAACAAATTAAATGTCACTTTCTTCATATGGATCATCACCAATTCTGATGGGGTTCTATCAGGTAATAATGATACTAGCAGCAGTTTATCAAAATTTGCTCGGATAAAAATGCCGCACACATAGTTGTTCCTGATTCAAAACACTCCAGCATTACTCCTATCAATAGTGATGTTGCATTAAGATGTGTGGTTATCTTAAAAACACTATAGGATTATACTGCATCAGATGATCAGGATCAGATAGATAAGCAGTATCAGAATTATGTCGATGATGGTAAAGATGATAAGTCATTTACACCTTTTGTTTCAAATAGACAGAAGAAGAAAAATAGATTGCAGAAGTCTACAGGACCAAAAAATGAGCGCATTCAAACCCGCGATAAAAGTGGAATATCCAAAGCTTATAAAAAATGATGTTATTGCTCCTAACTTTGTACTTGACATGAAGTCTTTGGGTATAGGCATTTGTCCCCCCAAACTTTCCTTCTATTTTCTTTTCTCTTCTTCATATGTAATAATGTGAAGAAATTGTTCAAGGGAAATTAAGAGATTTGATGCAGAGAAACCACAACTCCTCATACTTACTCCTTTCTATTTGTTCTTGCTATCTATTAAAGCTGAATAATTTCAAAATTGCAGTGAAATAATAATGACTTTAATTGTTACTACACCTAGGCTCATCATTGTTATGAAATCGAATACTACCACAACAAGCATACAGAAAGTTCATTTCAGATCTACCACAGAATTAAGGGCACATTGCAGAACTAGAATCAGATAAACACGTTTGTTTGAACTTTAATTTCACTCATGCTGTAAAGAAATAATATAATTTGAAGAGAAATCATATAATTTGAAGAGAAATCATACAAGCAACTTTATTGATACAATTGACAAGCCACTCTTTGTACAAGGTAAAATCTTAATAACCAAAACTATATACATCTTGGGTGGAAATAAGAAAACAGTTAAATATCTGCTCCTTCAAATGGAAGAAGGTTTTCTTTATGAATTAGTATCTTACAACAAAATCTCTCTATTATTATACCAAGTTCCTCGATCTTTTGGGTATTTAAATCAAACCTAACTAGTCCACCATCTTTTTTTCTGAACAACATATCACCCTTCTTTCCCACTCCGATAGGATACTCAAGGCAAGGTAAAGGGCCTACAATGAAGATTTTAGTCCATGATTCCTTTACACCGAGATCACCCAAAATTGAAATGTGAAAAGTAAATGTGTCTCTGTAGTTTAAGATCAACGCAATAGAACCATTTAATAGCACCAAGTGAATCCACACTGAAAAATTATGAAATAAATCATCCATGTCTGAGGGTATGGGTGTTGCAAGAAAAATCTCATTGCTCAAGTCGAATGATAACAAATATGCTTCGTTATGTGTTGCACTTTTACATAGACAATGAGAAAATCCATCAATGCACACCTGGTCACCGATTGGCTTGTATTCCATATTCACATCAAGTTTTCTCCAAGAGTTACTTCTTAGACTATATATCTCCCACATATAGGGACTGTAATTAATTTCGCCAATAACTATTCCATGGCACATCACTTTATAGTCCCCATTGACACAATCATAACCAAATCCATGATGATCAACCACAACAGCCCAGTTAGGTCCATAGTCAAAAGGGCTAGGAGGTAGAAGCTTAAATTCCCTAGTAGTCGGATTCCACAATATAATATTTTTTTGGCGTGCACAAAGGAGACAAAGAGTTCCGTGAACGCTGCAAGAACCTAAAATATTGAAACCAGAATCATACTCTGGATTATCCCAATACATCGGATCAAACTTGATACTTGGCCAATCTAATTTGACCATATTCTCAAACCTCTCACCAGAATCAGAATACAGCTCAAAAGTTTCTTCACGAAAATCATCACTATCTTGAGGTTCAATTTTTTTATGTAAAAGGAGAGATGTATCATCGTAATAAGAATTATCGTTTGTTAAGAAACTATTGCGGTATAGGGTCATGAAATGCGGGTTATCAATCAGAAAAGACCAAGATTTACGAACACATCCAAATCGTTTCAAAGATTTAATAGGCAATTTTGAGAGAATAGAGAAAAACAGATCGTCAGGTATATGAGATTGATTTCTTACCTTAATCTTATTATTTGTCGAGACCACCGGAACACATCTCTCCATATTGCAATCTGAATTTGAAGCCGCGAGCAAGATGCTGAATATGAGATTTTTTGTTTAGTTTTTAAAGAAGTTAGAAATGTGATTTTGTTATGAAACTATTAGAATAAGAACAAGAATAAAGAGAAACATAGAGAATAGAGAGAGAAGAAAGAGGATTATATTATTCTCTTGTGATATACAATATGTTACATGTGATCTCTATTTATAGAGAAGTATAAATATATGACTTAAGAGTTAAGTATTTAAGGGATAAGTACATAAAGGTGTGACTTAAGAGTTAAGCAAAGGTGTCACTTAATAGATAAGCACAAGGATTGTGGACATCCACTTATAATATTCATAACACTCCCCCTTGGATGTTCATCGAGGATATGCCTCATTAAAACCTTGATAGAGAAAAACCAAATGCGAGGATATGCCTCATTAAAAGCTTAATAGGATATGCCTCATTGAATGTCACTGAAACCTTACTGAACCTAATGTAACTTCAATAGTTAGCAATTTCTTCTCGTAGACAGAAGAGCTAGAATTGAACTGGAGTCATCAAACGCTACCTCGACAAATCGATTGGGGATGGGAATCGAAATATATGACATAGGATCTTTATAAAGAGAGTTTGAATATGGAAGTATATGGATTGGTATGGATTGGGGACTAGCGCGATATTCAAGAAATGCCAAACCAAACCAAATATCTCCCAAAAGTGTGCTCTGTGGTGTGCGCTCCTGTTGTTTTTTTTCCAAAACGTGATGTTGCCGTTTTATATCCCTCCATCAATTGCAACTCACATTTCTTTTGTGTATCTTTCGGGTCAGCCATTCACTCCATTCCATTGACCCATCACTTAACACTAAAGCCCATTTTCTTTTTGTATTTTCCTTTCACGTGCACTACACCATCCTTTTGGTGACCAAAATTATTTTATTCAAGTAAGTGTAGCATTTATTCCATTGACCAATTTAATTTTCTCATCCAAAGACAAATATCTTGTTCACTTCTCATTCTATTTGGCCATAAAAGCATGTCACTAATTGACGAAAAATAATAATAAAATACTATTTGACTCAATAAATTAAAAAATTACTCTAAACTAAGTACTAAATTAATAAAACTGAATTAAAATGACTCTAAAAGTAGTGTATGATTGACTGTCATCAACCACCTCCAACATTTGCAAAAGATTGTTGCATGAAGACATTACGATTACAGAAGATAGAGAGTTGAGTGTAGATTGAAAGAAGAATATGGATTGAGTGCACAACGAATGGAACAAATTGACTAGGGAGAAGAGGTCTGAAATGGGGAATCCTTCATTATTTGTTTCTTTTTTCTTTCTCTCTTCCCGTGATTAGGCTGGTTTCAGTGTAACATAGGATGTTTCTTTTTGTTTCAATAGATTTTGAAGAGTGTTTCCTTTTACCGAGTGGCAAACAAGCCAATACCTTTTCCGAATCTTATTGTTCTAAGCCTCGTTCAAATAAACCAAGTGAGCAAAAAGATTTTGAGGAAAATAAGCCGGTCATCCAACAACTTGTAATCCACCCCCTCTACTCTCAGAGATCTATTTCCTTTATTCATAATTGGTAAACTATTTCTGGTTAGCCAAAGGGTAGTATAAACCAATTGCAATTTATTTAATATATTTATCCTTTGTATAAAAAAATAATTAAATAAATAAATACAATGTCAGTATCTGCATGTTCTGTGGTCGTGCTCTATTGTATTTATTGGTTTTCTTATACAAAGGATAAAAATAATAGAGCTATTGCATGTCCTTTGTAAATAATGTTTTAATTAAGAAGACTGCGATTAATAAAGTCTAAAAAATATTGGTTTTTCTTTTGTTAATGACTGTGGGTTTGTTAAGTTTAGAATTAAAGAAACAATCCATTTTCTTCCAATGCATTCTCCATCACTTATAGACTAATAAATGCGGTATCAAATTGAAGTCCAAATCAACATATGTTTTTGCAGCCAGCAGCGGTTTAAGCTCAGCGTATCGGAGGCACCGCCAGAGACAATGGAACATTTTCAGCGTTACTGTGAAGAGAATGGTATGAAATTACTTCCAACATCAACATCTTCACTTTTAAATCCTATAACTGCCCATTATAACCATGTGAAACTTGTGATCACATTGTAGAATATTCTCATTTCTTATTCATTGCCAAAGGCACTCCAGTCTTTCGAACTAAATTGTTGGTTTCATAACTCTAATTTCTAGCTGGTAAGTTTTTCCTTATCCTTTTTTATATTTAATAGTTTATTTAAACATTTACAATTTTTGAATTGTTTTGATTTTTGTAAACCTAGTGAATACTTCAAATCCTTTTATTTAAAAAATCTAGATCTGTGACGGTTCCATCATAGAAGATTGTATGCTTGTATTGTAATCATTTGTTCATTTTTGTAGCTTTTAAGAAAAATATGCATATGACTATTAATTTGTGTGACAGAATCTGTTAGTTAGGTGCCATGTATAGTCTTACTGCATGTTTGGAACAGCTTCTGTGTTCAATTTCTCGCGTCCCAAAACATGTACAACGTGAAATTTGAGAAGCTACAAAATGTAACAGTGGCCTAAACGCGAGTTTGCTTTAATTTCAACGTGAAACAAACATCCACTTAGTCTAAAATTTATCTCCTAATGTTCCTGGGTCTTCCTATTTTTATATTATTATTATTATTATTATTATTATTATTGGTCCCTTATTTGAATGTTATTAGACTAATACCCAAGAGGATGTGATGATTCTTGATAGGAATGTTAAATTTTTCTCTTGTTTAAGCATATTAGTTGCGTGTAAGTTTTAAGGTTAGCATGATTTAAGTTGCAGAGTTAATGTTAATGCTCAATTTAACTTTCTTTTGTTCTTCACATTATGAAGATACGAGAGTATCTAGGTCTACAAGATTTATGAATCCGATGAAAAGGAACCCCAGTTAGAAAAACTGGACAGACCAAATATAGCTAACCAAAGAAAAGAACACCTCGGAGTCATATGTCTATGAGACAAGAGTAATGTACATACATGTTAAAGATTTTGTTTGGTTTTTATTTTCTATATGTTCAGGGAACTAAATTTATTTTCATGAAACGGGTATATTGTTATCACAAATCTCTGCTAGTGCCAATCACTTTCGCAGAGGCATGCAACAATGTTTGTTTAGTAAATCTTGTTAAGAGCTTGTTTTCTACGATATGCAAAAATGTATTTTATGTTATGGCTTGTATTGTCGCACTTTTAATGTGAGATTAATGAATTTTATATTGTAATGTAATTGTTACTTCGTTTAGTCAAATATTAGTCTAACGACTATTTTCAAGCTTTACTTTTATTTTATTTAGTTATTGAATTATGTGATATTTTGCCATACTTTGATTAGTATATTTTCTTACGATAGCTATTAGACCAATATGATGCTATAATGTTCGGTTAGGTATTGATCGATAACCTGAATATAATGCTTGATGGTCGTATTAATAGCATTTCAATATCTTCTTAAACAATTTACTGCGGATTTTTCTACGAAATAATATAATTTCCTGCAATTTATTTTATTGATCATAACTTCATCGGGAGTTTCCTGCGAAATTACCAGCGGTATGTTTGCAGGAAACGTCGCAGGCAGCAAAATTAATCTCAACCTTGACCAAAGGTTTCCTGCGGATTTATTTAACTTTTTCCGTCGAAGTATTCGGAGGTAAGTTTCCTGCGGTTTCAAAAATCCTCATAAAACAATTACCCACGAAGGTATTTGCTGGAAACCAAAATCCTAGGCAAAATCCGCAGGAAATGGGTCTCCTGCGGAAATCTTATCGAATTCCGCAGGTAATTCCGCAGGAAACGCGAAGATTTCAATAGCAACCAAGAATCTTAAACTGAGTGCAAAGCACAAATCTGAAATTGAATGACTATAAAAATAGAAATCTTGTTTATTCAAATGCAATTAGTCTTTGCGTGTGGGCTGGGGAAACTGTTGTGATATTATGGCACTAACCACCGTTATATTTTTCATGTTTTTACTTTCAATTACTTTCTTTTTTTTTGAAAACTCGGTATCCGATTCAATTCAAGAATCGACTAATCCGAAGAGACCAATTCCACCGCTCACTTGTGGGGGACCTGTTTAAAGCCAGAGCAAGCTCTATATGGACTTAGCCCACCAAAATTGGCACCAGGAATCGAACCTGAGACCTTTCGAGGAGCAAACTGTAAGATCCCAAGCCAACCACTAGTCCAACCCCAAATGGGTTTTTTTACTTTCAATTACTATTCACTAATCTTCATTCTTATTCAATTGTAATCACCCTGTCATGTTAGATATTAGTCTTAGAGGGCTTGACAGATGCCAAATCTGTGCACCTGAGAGCTGCTACTGTCACACCACGCCGGATGGGGGCTACAAATGCAACGTCCATACTTCATTTCCATCGCAGCAAAGTTGTGTTGATATTGGTGAAGCACTATTATTTCTTTAATGCGTTAAATTGGGTTCCTTATTTGAGATGGGGACGTATGGAGTATTGAATTTGCTTTTGATTCCAAACGTGTTGTTGATCACTTCCACGTAAACAAGTGAGATATTGTTACCGAATACAGCGATATAATTCATGATTATTGACCTATCTAATTTTATTCTCATTTCGAAAACTGAATTTGCTTATCTTTTAGCCAGAGAAGCCACATCTTTAACATGCATTCAACATATTATCATGAATGAAATGTTTTAAATTTTTTTATCAATTGCACAAGTATTTTTGTTATCTTTTTTTCTTTCTTTCTTCCTATTATCAAATTTTAAGCAGTGATCAATATAATAAGTTAAAGTATCTGTTTTTTCAATATAAAGAACACAATACCTGTTACATGTCAATTCAGGTTAGATTTACGGAACGATTGGCAGTGCCATTCTCTGCGGTGCCATCTTCTTAATTGGCAACAAATATTCCACTACATGTAGTACTCCTTCATATTTTACTCCGAACAAGGCTTTCCGGTAATTTGACACAAAGCAAAACTGATATAGGATTGAGAGTTCAGTCCGTAAATGATTTGAAAATTGAGTTTTGAATCGATCTCACATTAGACAAGAAACATTCAAAAGATATAGGTGATACTGATAACTGTGGTTATATATAGTAAACATTAACAAAATGAACTGAATTTTGTATTGCTAATTTTAATGTCCAAAATTTAAATGTGATTTCCCTATTCTAATAGTAAAAATAACATTTGTTAGCCTATTGACTGAGCTGAACTGAAATAATATTTAAACCATAAATCTGCTCATTGGAGTTCAAAACTTCAAACAATTCCATTTGACTTCCTGTTATGTTGATAATAAATAAAGAGCACCTTGATTTGAAAAGAGATATAGATGATCTCTCTCATGTACAACTAAACATACACGATCTTCACCCAAAGTATGAGATATGAATTTGGATTCTAGGGATGATTCATGTAAAACTCAGTTCTCATTAGCATAGACTAACCATTTTAGAATAAACTCTTGTGCTAAGGGAATATAATTGTGTATATATATATAGAGAGAGAGAGAGAGTGTGTTAAAGTAGAGAGAAGATATTATTTTTGAATATGATAGATCCATCATTTATTAGACCCTTGGTCATAGTATATAGGCATGAGCCATTACAATAGATAAAATACTCTAGTACTAGAAACGGTCTTTTACCTCTAAGAGTCTCAATAACCTCGTAAAAGACATAACAAAGTGGAAATTATACTATTAGAATGCAAATTATGTAATCTTCTAATAACCTCTAAGAGAATCAATAACTTCCTTATGAATTACTATCTTATAAGAAAGTCTATCTATTTCAACACCAAGGTCTTCAATTATCATCCTTCCTTCCTCCTCCAATAGGATACTTAAGGCAAGGTATAGGTCCTACAATGAAGGTTTTAGTCCATGATTCTTGTACACTCAATTCACCTAAAATTAAAATGTGAAATATAGTTGTCTCTGTGTAATATAGGACCAAAGCAATAGACCTATTTAAAAGCACCAAGTGTCTCCACCAAAGAAAAATCAAAACTATTATCCGTGTCTGAAGGTATGGATGTTGTGATGGATACATCATTGCTCCAGTCAAATGACGACAAATATGCATCATTGTGTATTTCATTTTTACACAACCAGTGAGAGAGTCCATCCATATACAATTGTTCAATATCATTCATAGGCTCATGATGCATTTCAACATCAAGTTTTCTCCAAGAGTTTATAATCGTAGGCTTCTTATATTATATATGTCCCATTTCACTTTACCACCGTCAAGGTCAAGGTGCATCATCATTTTATAATGTCTTTGACACACTCATAACCAAATGCATGAAGATAAACCCAAAAATAAGGTCAGGGAGGAATGAGCTTAAATTCCTCAGTAGATGGATTCCACAATATAATATTCTCTTGTATTTTTCAAAAGTATCTTTTATATAACTTTGTAAAAGTTTCTTGTAATGCTAGTTATCTTAAATTGTTGTGAATGAGATTTTCAAGTTAAAATCTTAAAATCAATTCCCATTTCAGTAGAAAGGATTTTAAATTATTATCTCAATATTGGAATGTTTCACTGCAAGTTGAGATTATAGCAAGAATTAGATATGAGAATGAACAAGGTTATACTCAAAAGTAAATCAAATTATTATAGTAGAAATATACATGTCACGAATAATCATGAAATAAAAAAAAAACAGCATATATTTAGCATTTAGCAACATGTCATATTTACACGGCTTAAATATTGCACTCATCCCTGCAAATATGGCCCGTTTAAGTTTTGGTCCCTGTAAAAAAAAATAATAATAATTTTGATCCCTGCAAAAAAAAATTTTTTAAAATAGTCCCTGACCTCATTTTTGTGATGATTTGCATACGTGGCACATGATGACTGGACCCATTTTGTAGTTTTTGGTCCCTGCAAAATATTTTGTTTTTTAAACAGGTCCCTGCAAAAAATTTTGTTTCCAGGAGGGACTATTTTAAAAAACAAAAAATTTTGCAAGGACCAAAAACAATTTTTTTTTTTTTACAGGGACTCAAACCTAAGTGAGGCATATTTGCAGGGACTAAAACCATATTTTAGCCTATTTATAATATAAATTACATAATATCTTTGCTCACACATAACTTTATAGTTTAGCTGCTGGATATCGGGAAGACTTTTAAAAGAAAAAAACTCAAAAATATATATATTTTGTCGATTAAACTGTTCTGGAATTAAAAATGAAGCATGCAATTTTTTTTTGCAAGAATGAAGCATACAATTTATTAAAAAAAGTAAACCACATGTTGTATAATTTTTTCCATTCACAATAGAGCCCTATGTATCCTTAAACAAAATAACAATATAAACAAAAATTCAATCTTTTTCTAAAACTTTTATTTCGAGGATGTGATGTATTTCTTCCAATTTTTTCCTAATAACAACATGATTGTTGCAAAAACCATTAACATTAAATCTTACACTAAGGTTTTGGTTAACATCAACGGTATTAACATAGTCCGGCAAACAGGGCCTGCTGTAATGAAGGATGAGATGCTAGTTAGGCACACATTAAATTAAGAAAATTTACACGGTAAATGGATGTTGAGCTTGATTGGAGCTAAGAGTTATCTTGATTCTGCCGTCTGGTGAAATCACATTTCTCCACCAGGCATCAAAATCACTACAACTCTTGGTCCCCATGCTCAACGTCCCTTTAAAGTGTTAATTTTGGTGATTTAAGGCATGCCAAACAAGCAACCCATCCTTCCTTATAGTTAGGCACGTTTGGCAAACTACATTAACAATAACAATGTTAACCGGAACCTTAACAAGAGTATTAGAGGGTTGAGTTCAGTGTTGGTAAGTTTATGCAGTTTGCGTAGACATTTGTTGATGTTTCCACGGTAGAACATGTTTGTGAGGCCATTGAGATGTTGAAGATAAAGAACTTCCTAAATTCAAACTTCTAAAGCTAGTAGATTGCAACCTCGAGAACAAGGTTGTTGGTAAGGGGCGCGTATTGTTAGATATAGAATAAAGGGTAGTTAGGGAAGCTAGCTAATTGATTGTTTAGAGAGTATCATGTATGAATACAATAATAGATGAATATAGGAGGTGGATTATTGAATATTGTGAGATTTGGGGAATAGAGCAGTGGCGTTATGTAAAAGGGAAACCATGGAAAAGAAAAGAGAAAAGAGAGAATTGTGTGTCAGTGTTGGGTCGGTAACAAAAATAGTGAATGTATTTTTGTACATTTTTTTCTTCATATTATACCCTCATTTTAATCCACTAATAATTTTCTATTTTATTCACACACTTTATCTATCCAATAAATTTAATATGTAACAAACAATTGTTTGTTACTACTCTCTTTCTTCAACAAATTCCTATTTTTTGCGCGCTTTATATTTTTCTCATAACAAACAATTTTCAATTTACTTGTGCATATCTCATTAATTATTTTAATTTTTAAGTCTATATCAAAATTATTCCGACTTTACATTAATCAAAAGCTTAGAAAAAATTAACTTTCCTCCAACGAGTCTTCCACTCTTTCTTCCTTTTGAGCGTTCATGAAGTCTTTTATTTTTTTCTCTCAGATTTGTTCTTTTACTTTGCACTTGAAATTTTTAACAAGTACTACTCATCTTATTTATAGAATTTTAACTCTTCATGAAACCATTATCATAGGTAACAAAATTTTGTTTAAATTTGAAGATAACAAGAAACAAATTTTGTTTTAAAATAAAACAAACTGTTTAAAAAAACAAATTTTCTCCAAATATATAGCATTAATTAGTTTTATTGAAAAATATAAGAGTAATTAGCAAATGGTATAATTGACAAATCGTCCCCTTAAAATACCAAAACCACAGTTAAATAGGAACAAAAAATTCACCCTAAAAAAACACTTAAAAAGAAACGGAGGGTGTACAAGAAACTTCCCCTTTCACCACAATATTTGATAATGTCTTGTTTCCCCCTCCCACTCACTCTCTTCTAAACTTCAAAGTTCTTGTAATATCAAGTATCTATGTCAATATCCAACATCACTATCAATTACAAGTTATTGAAATTTTACCGATTACCAAACAACAAATGTGGAATAGTTCCGAATGAAAGCACAATCATCCCCCTAGCCAGCTTAAACAAAATGAAACTACTAATAACCTACTACACCAACTTAAAACGAGATGAAAATATTCTAATAGATTAGCAATGCCAGACTAATAAGCTTTTTGAGTGGGAATTTAATTTTCGGAGAGCTGCTCCAGCTTTTAGAGAGTCTGGACTCTTCTCAAGGTGAATGTATTCTCTTCACAGTTATTTCAAAAAAGGATTTCAACTTGACATGATCTTTTTCTAAGAGCATTATCGTTGATCTTGATGTTATTGTGTTTTTATAATGAGCTTGTAGAGTTAATTTGTCACCTTTGTTGTTAGATGTCCTTTTTTAGGTTGTACCATGTGTATTCTACAAGAAACACTCTTTGTATAATATTCCAACACAATATATTCATTAGTTTCTACTAGACAAATATATTGACTAGCCTAATACTCTACCTCTGGTAAGATTGATTTTGCTAAATAGTGATATCTAATTAATGATACGATATATTAATCTAATGGATGTTAATTGTTGTTTATGTGGTTCCGGTGAATGACTTGTTAAATATCTCACCGTAGAATTCACCTTTTTAAAAATCTTATTTAAAATAGAAATTGTTTTAAATTCTCAAAAATCATATGAAAAAAATATATATTTAAAATTTATTTGGACTAAGTTTTTTACGAGTTGGTGCATATATTATGCATTGTCTAAACCAACTAGCTACGTTTTATGCCAAGCCTCATGCTATTAATCAAAATTTTAGATGGGTTGATTCAATTATGCATATATTTTCTCTCTTAACAAGGACTGATGATGGACTCATGGACAGATATAGAAAAAGGAAGAGACGAATATGAATTAAAAAAGTAAACTTTCATTTCATTGAATTGAAGAAACATAAAATTACATGGCAAAATAATAGAAATATTCCATGAAATTTCCCTAAAAAATCTTCTTCACCTATGCTTCCTCTCTCTGGTATCGACCGACTCATACCTCGACCGTCTCCTTTTGAAATGTCGATCTTCGTCGTCGCTGCCTTCGTAATAACCGTTTGATGTTGCAGGAGAAGGAGGAGAAGAAGAAGTATCGTTCTTTCTCTTTTTAGTAATTGCAGCTTCCTCTTCGGATGGGAAGCTCATGCGAGAGAAGATGCTGCTTTTCTGCTTCCGGTCTACTGCTGCTGGTTCAGATGATTTTTTTAATGAGGAGGATTCTGATCGGTGGTGGTGGTGGTAGTCGCGATCGGATTTGTGTTTGTGTGGACGTGGTGGCTCTTCTTCTTGATGACGGTGGTGTTGTTGATGATAACCATTTGATGACGGCGTGTTTGACTTCTGCACACAGAAAGCAACTTTAAAATCACCAAGTGGACAATTTAGATATTTTATTGAACATGACTAGTTTTTACAATTTGTGCCATGTGTTTTTATTTTATTTTTCAACACAAATTCGCTTGGTTTCATTATTAGTATCATTTTGACTTTAAAAAACCATGGTAGACCAAAACATTAATTAATCACATCATTGTCACACGAAAACAAAAAAAAAACTCACTGGTTGCTACATTTGGTTTTACTTAATTTAACCGTTAACAAGTGATAGGTGTTCAGCGTATTTGAGTATTGGGCCAAGCCGCAAACGTCACACATCCAACCTCATATACACTAAAATTTGAAGGGAGAAAACTAATGATGGAAATTAGTTAAGTTGAGTGTGAGAAACGAAAAACCTCGTGTAATTAGATGATATATGGAAGTACACTTAGATCAAAAGGGGGGAATGATGGTGGAATGAAAAAATGTAATATGACATTGAGACTTTGGTGTTGTTTGGATTAGGCTAATTTTAAGCTAATGCAAAACAGCTTATGTATATAAATAAGCTTTTATTTATGTATTATTCATAAGTATGTAAATATAGTTTATGCAAAAACAATTTATGAAGATACAATTTTCATTAGTGACGACTTAAGAATAATGCATTTTTTTTAAAAAAAATAATACATAAAAGTTTATTTATTTGCATAAGTTGTTTTCCATAAACTCAAAATAAGTCTAATCTGAACAGGCCTTTTGTAGTTTTGTGGGTGCAAAACAGAGGCTGGGCACAAGCTTACACCATGGAATAAAGGAATGTAAGATGACGTAGGGAGCCTGAATGTAAATGCAAGGGACAAAGAAAACTCGGGCTAGGAGATTTGAATGAGAACAAAGAGTTTGAAAGTTTTTACAATTTGAAAAAGATGAAAGGTGGTCCACCTTTAGACAAAGCCCTTTGGATTTTTTTAAAAATCACCAGTTAATACCCCTTTTCTCCAATCAATAGTAATCATAATTAACTTCTGAAATAACTTCTCTTTTAAAAATAAAAAAAGACATTCTATACTAACATTAATAGACCATTTGTTATCCATCGAAAGCATAGTACTGACCATGGCAACACCAGATTTGCAGCATAAAAAGAATTTAAACCTAGGAATCCACTTGCATGACAAGTAAAATCAAGTTATCCAAAATCTAGAAGTTTAAAACTTGAACCAATTTATTCCCCCCACCCACATCAGTGAAAATTGATTACCATCTGGACCATGTACAGAAAGACAAACCATGATCTTCGATGAATCAATTAAAACTTTAACGGTTAACCCAATTACAACGCAAAGACAAAATGCTTCAAATCATGCCCATAAACCATGGTTAGAATAAATGGTCACGAGAGAGATTTTGAAACGGCGAATCAAGATTTTATAACAGCACTGCACCATTATCATATTCAGCAATGCTGTTATGCAATATTTCATCATCAACGTTTTCTTTTACCCACTTTTAACCATTAGTTGCTGTTGACCATAAAATAGGTGAGACATGCCGGAATAGCTCCCTCAACCATTTCGCAAACAACCACACAATATAACTTGATAGATAAATACTATTATCAACAAATGAAACCAAGAGAAATAACTTCCAAAGACTACAATAATTAAATCCAAAAAAATAACAAATGGGATTATCTACTATAATGATGTTCTTTTGCATGCTTGAGGTTTCTGGACAAACGTTTGGTAGAAAACCCACAGAAATTAATAAGCGCATAAGCTGAAAATTAAAACAATAGAAAGTACATACTGTTTTTGGTTTCGACGAAGAAACATCTCCAACACTACTCACATCTCTACCAAATTCTCGATCTTTGGATAAGTCCCTGTTCCATGAAAGAATTAAACTCATTAAGCAATAAGACAAACTTAGATGAGTCTCAAGCACTCCATATTTCACATGCAAAAAGAATAATGATAACATCTATCATCCTTATACAATATGTTACTCTGTCAAATCAAAAAAGTTGTAAACTAAATTCACTATGTAAGTAGTTAATGAAATGGAAAAATGTCTTGTGTAAAGCAGTGCGTTGCAATTATTTTATGAAAATCCACAACATATTCTTCTTTATCAAGAGAGGAAAATGGAATAAACAAAGATTTGTTGTAGAATAATTTCCACACTAAATCCCAATACACTACTGCTGGGGAAAAAAAGTAGGAGAATCATACAAAAAGGAAAGGATGCCAAAGGCAGATGATAATGTCTTAAATGTTGCTATTTTACAACGGTGCAGATATTTGACTTGCAAGTTAAAACTCTATCAAACTTCTTAAACATGCATATAAGAACAAAACAAAGCCACCCAAGAAAAGTTCCATTGGTACCTTTCAACCCGTCTCTCATTTTCCTGCTTCCTCTTCAGAATAGCATTTCGAGCTTCAAACTCCCCTCTATTCTTATTCGTAACAGGCTCTCTATTCATATTCATAACAGGAGGTGGGACATTCATTCCTATATTGAACTCAGCAAAATCCCTGAACACAGTCATATTTATTATATTAGAAAATAGCATTGTAGAGAATATCAATTCTATAGAGCCAGACAAACATGTAACCACATTCACTATCGGTGTACACTTTACAATCCCTTCCTCAGCATTCAACAAGGCATACCCCGAACATTTTGTGTGTGTGTGTGTCTGTGTCAGTGTCAGTGTCAGAGAGAGAGAGAGAGAGGGAGAGAGCAGGGAGAAGGGGATGCAATAGCAGGGGAAAGGCTGACGTCATACCTATGAGGTGGATGAACAGGCATCACGTAACCATGCATGCCAAATGGGTCTTGAGGCAGACCACCTGCAAATGGCATGTCAAAGGGGCCTAGACCATAACCTATCATTGGCATTGGAGCAGCATATGGTCCCATAAATCCATCCATACAAGGTTGCATGCCATTCCAGTATGAATTATAGCTAAGAGGCGGTAGGCCTATCGGAATCGGTGGCATCATATAGTTCTCACATTGTAAATCTACATGATAAATAAAGATTGTTCAATGTTATTACTTGACTAAAAACCAATGTATTGCCGGGTTCACTAAATGTTCCAGCACTATGTAAAGCAGAACTAGAAAAAACAGCAGATTTACCATTTGCAGGCATACGGACTTTCTTCTTTTTATTCTTCTTCTTCCCTGCAAAGTTAATAAATAAAATGACAATGCCCTCAACAGAAAATCCACAAAGAACGCATAGTTATATACACATTTACATTACCTCCGTCGGTGGGGACCAACTTTTGCTGCACTTCCTCCTCAACCAGTTTAGCACTCCCTTGGGAGGCTGGTTCCTTCACACTCATAGACTCATGAGTAGCTTCAGATACAACTGCAGCTCTAGGGATCTTTACTTGCTCTGATACCTGCTGTGTAGCAGAGACCTCCTTTTTCTCAGCAGCTATTTCCTGTATATTTGTCATCCCTTCATTAACTTGTGAAACCTTTGGTTCTCCCTTGGAGGTAGCAGATGAAGTTGGAGATGGTATCTTGGGCTGTGGGCAACGAGAAGACTGCATATCTGGAAAATAAAATCAAACAAAAAAAAATTATCTTGACAAACCGATAGCCAATAATAGTGCAAGTAAGATCCAAATCATGATTGTTTCAATCACCTTGAACTTGATAATTGCTCCCTGCATTTTCAGTACTGCTATTGCCGGACTCCAATATGCGATTGATAGCATCTCTAAGCGTCTTATTTGGTAAAAGATCATCTGCAAGAATATTTGTTGCAAGACATACGCATGCAGACTTGGACATAATATACTCCCTAATACCTGAAAAGAGTTTTAAGAATGATTCAGTATAAAATAAAAATTATAAACAGTATATAGTTCGGGAAAAAGTTGCCGAGAAGCAAAACATCTAAAATGTTCAATACTTGCATAATGAAAAGGACAAACTTTAAAGACAAGCAACTTAAATTCTGAAATATTTATTACAGAAGCATAAAAACTTACATTTGTCACAGAAGCTTTTAAAACAACACTTGCTTGTCAATACAGCATCTTTCATGACATTATTGCACAAGGGGCAGTGGAGCTCAGGTGGTAGATCACCAACTGAACGTGTAGATGACAACCCTTCCATTTCTTTATCAAATGCAGCCCTGTTTGCAAGGAAAACATGAAACTCAATTTCATGTCATCATATAACAGAAAAGACAAGAATCAAGATGTACTCACTCATTTGGCTTCAAAACAGCTACTGAGCCATTTTGTAGAGCATAGGAACCTTGTGGATTTACCATCAGCATAGATCTAGGAATACCAGTAGGTTGCCTGACTTTTTTGATGTCAAAAGTGGAATCACCATTTGTAGGGCAATGCTGAATGAAATGTCCTTAACAAATGTAACAAGAGACAAGTTAGCCAAATTAACTGACACAGGTAACCAGCATTTTGTAAACAGAATGGGTTATAAAGTTGAGAAATATGAACATACCAGACACCTTGCATCTGTGACATACATAGCCTTCTGGAGGTGTTTTCTGCTCCAACCCTGCCAGATCCCAGCAAGTATATAGGCATCAGTTTATTAACTGTTACTATTTGTATTAAAAAAAAATAAAAAAAATCACCCATAGATGTATAAGATATATATAGAGATAGAGAAAGAAAATCACCAAAACCACGTCCACCCCCAATCCTTCCACCACTCGCACCCCTTCGAAAACCTCTACCAGCGCCAAAGTCTGAACCTTGTCTGCATACAGGAAAAAGGTGTCAACATAGAACATCAAAAAGCCCAGAACTCAAAGGCTTTAATGGAAAGAAAATCATATTTGACGTGTGGAATTCAATCTTTGTTGGGAATGAGGTTTTCTTAGACAACTATATTTGGATTTGATAAAATAAACGAAATCAGAGTAGAATGTTATCAGTTACCATTGTTTGGATAAAACTCATTTTGTTGCATCAAATGCCTCTTATACCCACCCCCGCAGTAAAAAAAAAAAGTATATTCATAAAATAAATATGATTTGTAACTCCAGTTGATGGGCGAAATGGAATGAGTCAAGAATGAATTTATAATGATTACATTTAGTTAACATCTCAAAACAATGTAAAGAATATTTTTCTCCATTGCATTAACATCCGAACATATTTTATAGTAGTTTTATCCCATCCCATCGTTTTGACTTCATGAATTTCACCCATATTAGATATCCACACATAGCATTAGTTTGGTAAGAAGACAATAATTTGAATTTGAATTTTTTTCTTTATGCATCTATTGATTATACTTGTAATTCATTCTATGCACCAAACAAAACACCAGGAAAAGGAGGATAATCTACTCACTGTTGCCAATCCAGTGCAGGAGTATCAATCAAGGCCTTAATCTTACTGTCTTCGTCAGCTTTACTAGTTAGAGGAGCATCTGGAATCATGGTGCTTGATTGAACAGGCAGTTGATCAGGTATTGAATATAAATCATTGCCAAATTCATCCCAATCCAAATTTTCAGGCTGTTCAATGGTCCAAAGTTATCAATTTATTAGGAAATGAATATGAATTGTTTATAAAAAAAATGAAATGAAAAAAGAGACTTACATATTGCATGGAAGATGTATAATTTGCCAGTAAGGTACTGTTCTCAGGTTCAGTTTCCACAACCTTATTTTCAACCTCTTGTCTGCAAATAGCAAAATACAGTTACAACTCAAGAACACACAACATACTTTATTTCACAAATGAACAATACAATATGACAAATTGATGACTGCCTATTTACAGTTACATACACAATGCATGATCATTGGTAAACAAATCAAACAAGAGTAATAAGATTAAAGGTTTGAGAAAGTACTTTTTTTCAGTAACAATTGGTAAACATGGCCGTCCTGGAACCCGTCGAATTAACACCGACGTATTTTTAGGAATCAACATTTCTTCATCATGATATTCTGAAATTCCAAAAGACAAAGCCAACTATAAAACACTGTAAATGTGCTGTTTCATGAAGCCTAATATAACCACTATGATACTACAAATTACGCAGCAAAGTTAGGTGCTTCTAATGCACAACTACATTGCAGCCTAACTAGATCTTCCCAGGTCAATTTTGATGCCTTAATTGTAATTGTTTTCTTTCTATTTCTATTATAAGTGAACTCAAATTAAACCTGTTTCAGTTAATGATAGATAGGACTAGTAAAAACTTGTACTTGGCACAAGAAAAGACTGCAACTTTTATAGTCTAAAGTGTACTTATTGAAAAAGGGAATGCTGATGAAGACCCTTCCATCACCATATGATTTGAAAATTTTAATTAGGTTGAACTACCATCAACCATGAAATACATATGCATGAATACGATATTGCAAAGACGAACACTAGTACACCCCTTCAACAAAAGAACACTCAGAACATTTCTATAGCACAGACACCTCTAATCAAAGGAACATTTCTATAGCACAGACACCTCCAATCAAAGGTGACAGTGTCCGCTACACTATCTGACACCAATTACATTCGATTAATTCATTTTCTCAAAAAATATTGGTCTGCGTGACCGGTGTCCGTGCTTCTCAACTTAAAACTCAGTTTACAATCAAGCATCAGATATAAACCCTAATCGAGATTATTAACCTTTCAAACAACTAATGCTGTCGAGGTGTGACTGTCATGTTCGTGTGCCCATGTCAGTGCTTCATAACTTGAAACTCAGTTTACAAACTAACCTAACTACAGGTGATGAGGTTGTGTCCGTGTGCCCATGTCGGTGATTCATAACTTAAAACTCAGTTTACAAATTAAGCATCAAATATAAACCCTAATCAAGAAAATCAATAAATCCTAGTAACCATAACGATGAAAACAGTTAAATTAAAATCGAGAATAAGAACCGACCTTCATTGGTCTGCGCGTTGGTGACCAGAAGGTCAAAATCAGTGCCCCTTCCTAAATGCTTGGATACAAATATACTTTGTTTCAATGTAGCAACAGATATGAAAGGACCATCCATTGGAATTGAATTATAATCTTTAGCACTCTTAAATTTATAATACACCGCCATGGTAGAATACTCTATTGAATTAACACAAAAACAATAATCAATAAATTTCTTCAAAATTGAAAATAAATTACAAAATTAATAATTGTGAAAATCAAAACAAATCAATCGGTACAATATATCAAATCTCTTTCTTTCTACTTTTTTTTTCTATCTAGGTTACGATAGAATAAATCGAACCACCACAACAATGAAAATAAATCTAAAATTCTTCAAGATAAGAAACGGAGTCTTGAATGATCTTGAGAGCATCAACAACAATTGAATCCAAATCCAGCGAAGCGAAACCCTACCGATTCAGAAACCGCGAGAAGCAACAGCAACGGTTAGGGTTTGGTGATGAAATCGAATCTTCGTGCCTTCGATGACGGAATCGGAGAAAACCCCTCTGATCGACAACGGAAGCTTGAAACGTGAATCGCGAATAATCGCTTTTTCTTCTATCTTGTGACGGTAGCTTAATAATCAGAAGCGATTATTTGAATAATCGTAAAGATATGGTTAAAGACAATGAGAATGACGTGTGGGTAGGATGGGATATATATATACGAAATTACAGGTGGACAACGGGCCGGGTTGACCGGGTTCGGACCCAAAAGCACCACACAGCCCAACCCGCGGTTGACCCTTTTCAACCCAATTTCAAGGTGAGTTATATATATGTGTGGAAATTTGACCCTGTACCCCAACATATTTATTATTTACCTTCACCCCTACATTCTACTTGAATTGCCTATTTTACCCATCTATATAAAATTTAAACACCAATTTTTTCTGATTTTCTCCTAAATTTTCCTGTTCACTCTATCCCAACTGCTATCAGAAAACACATTCAAACTTTTTCGGAAAACACCATATATTTGGTTCGGGTTCATTTCGTTAATAACCCATGAATATTCATGTTCATAATCATCATTGTAACAGATGTAACCAATGAGTATTTTGTTTCAGATATGGTTCTATTTTTCGTTGCCTTTTGATCTGTATCCGTTTTTGCAATTTTGATTTGTAACGATGTTTTGGAAAAACGCAAAAACCACATTTTCGGATTTCGAAACACGCATTCTTAGATTTATGGTTTACTCGTGCGACCATGTTTTCTAGAAAACATAAGCCATATGTTCGGATTTATAAAGATAAACCATTTGTGCAATGTTGTTTTTGTTTCCCTTTCAATTTGCTATTTTATTAATATTTTTTATTTATAGTGGCAGGATACATAGGATTATTGCTTGTGAAGTGGTGCTCTAGGGTACTATTGCTCGTGAAGGATTCGTTAAATCAATTAATATAAGTTCAATGGCATGAAGGATACAAAATAATGATTTAACTAATTTTCAGAACGGTTCTTCATTGCTTTCTGGAAAACAAAACTAAACACCAAAAATGATTAAAAAAAGTTTTTCGGAATATACACATCTATCATGTTGGGGTGAATTCTTCCAGATTGGCAAACATTGAAACGAGGATAGAAAAAAAGTGTAAGAAGTTAAATAACAAAAGGATAATATTGAAATTTTAAATAATTTGTAGGATAAATGTATAAATGTATGGGTGTAGGGTAAAATTTACTATGTGTGTGGTGTGGGAATTAAAAAATTTGAAAAACCCAAATCATACAAAATATTGTAGATCAAGGTTACTTAAGTAAATAACATTAAGTAAGGATTTTTATTTTTCGAAAAAATATAATTTGGTTACTTACTCTAAGTGGGGTTTTTTTTTGCTAGTGAACCTGGTCAAGTAAAAATAGTAGAAACAATAAAAAGATATTTGACATTCAAAATAGTTGGAAATATCTAAGTGGGTTTTTTTTTGCTATTGAAATTGGTCAAGTAAAAAAAGGTAGAAAATAATAAAAATATCTTAACTTTAAAAATAATTATTAAATTATAAATAAATAAATAAATAAAAATGTAAACTTACAAATGGAGTTTTTGCTAGTAAATTTAGTCATAGAAATATGTAGAAAAATACAATAAAAAAACATAACTTTGGAAATAATATGAAGGAAAAATGTAGACTTAAACTTACAAATGAAATTCCTTTTGAGAGCTGTGAGTGCCAGGATGAGTTTTGTTCCATTCTTGAACAAAGTCGAAGCCAAAACTCATAAAGATACCAACCCAAAACTTCAAATCTAGAAGGTTTTTCACCATCATAAGCTTCTCTAGCTCTCAGAATTCTCACAGGTCTAGTAGTGTTGTTGTTACCTTTACCAACATATAACAATACATAAGAAACCAATACGTAAAAAGGATTGCGTTCAAGGAATTTTCAATTTATTTTTATTTTTTAACCAATAAATGTAAAATTGCAATTTTGTTTTGAGTAAGCATGTATTGACGGGTCAAATTTCATTCCCTAATTTTGCAGACATGGTTATGACATCATAAGAACCATCATCATAAAATTTTAGAGTTTTTAACGATAGAAGAATTAATTATGAATTGGTTAAGAAATATATAATTATGGGCAATTTACATGAAAATCTACCTCTACAAAAGGAATAAGTTGTGATCAATTGTGTGTTTTTTGTGGGCAACATAATGAAACAATTTAATATCTCTTTTATGGACTATCATTAGTCAAAGCATATATGGTTTGCTTCCTCTTTAGGTGTAGTATTCAATTCGCATGCTTCTAGATACATACCTTTTTAGTTGTGGTTGAAAAGAAATATTATTGATGCAAATGAGGATATTATAGTTAATGAGATGACCTTCTATTACGAAATATGGTGCACTAAAAATAAATAATGTTTTGAGGGGACTAAAATTGATGTGGTTACCACCGTACAAAAGGCACAAAGATTTGTTGCTAATTTTAATAGTGCTAGTATGATGTTGTTGGACGTCCAAACTGCCTCATGGTAATGGTTGCTATAAGTTAAATGTTGATGCAACATGTCCATTAGAGAAGGGGTAAATGAGATATTATTGTTGTTGTAAGAGATTAGGAAGATGTTGCTAGTTGCTGCCAAGTCTTTTCATTATTGGATTCAAAGGTAGCAGAAGTTTTAGTTATGCGAAACGGGTTGAAATTTGCAAAAAAACATGTTTTTTTTCCTTTCTAAATCTTATAACGGAAGCATCTGCTTCTAATGTGGTTTGGGCGTTGAACACTCATCAACAATATCTCAACTATGTTTGATCTATTATTGAAGATTGCGTTGGTTTTAATGTATTTTTTCGTAGCTCAATACACATTATTTGGCTCAATACTCTCTTCATGATTTGAACTGTATTTGGATTAAAGAGACTATACCGTATATTTATGCAACATTGACATTTTATTTATTGCCACATTTTTTTATTGAAATTTTCGTTAACGTGAAAAATAAAAATAAAAAAATGTGGTCAAATATGTAACAGTACAATTGAGTAAAAGTAGACATATTAATTGAAACAAACAACTAACGTGTCACAGCATTAGAATAAACGGATGATGGTTTTCTTAATTAATGGAAGAAAATTGGTCAATATAAAAAAAAATGCAATTTTACAGTCAAAGCAGTGTTTTCTTTGGTGGGATAAAGTATAAACCATCAGAGTTTATTTAAATATTAATTAATAGCATAGGATTGATTTATAGTAGCACAACACTCTCACCACTCACAAGAGATATTTTGTGATTTCTCATCAAATAAAAGAGAGAATAACGTTGTCGTGCTCTATATCATTTTCCTTACTATTTTCAGCAAACCACCCTAGCATTTATATTTTATATTAGAATGAGAATACATCATTTACCTTTTTTTTTTTTTTTTTTTTTTTACTATCTAGAATACATCATTTACTTAGTGGCTTCTACTGTAAAATTTCCTTTTGCATTTCCTGGCCACACCAATTTTTCGAAACCTTCATCAACAAACTACTCGGAGGAGGGATGACCAATAGCTGAAGCGTGACATAGCGGGGAATTATTTAGTTTAGTTATGTTTGGGGAGTTATTCGGTTTTTGGGTTTGTTTTTGGTCTGTTTGTTAGCCGGTTGTATTTCCTATTGTTTTTTACCGTTTAGCACACCTTATGTGGGGTTGTTTAATATTATATGATGTTCAAAATTCTTAAAAAAAAAAAAATATATGCTGTTCAAAATAAGAAAAAGTTCTCCTACTTTTGTTTTTATGAAAATTGTGCAGAAAATATGGTTTACATCCATAAACTATTATATTCCCTAAAAAAATCTATATGCTATTATAAAATTAATCCTCTCTCGGAATTTTTTCCACTCTCAGGATGTTTTGTATTGTCATTTGCGAATATAGTAGATAACAGTCATGGCAAATCTTAGTTTCATTGAAGTTCAAATATTTGGGTCTATAATTTATTTCTTTATAGAGAGCTACCCCTCAATTTCTTAAAAACCGCACTTGTCCATATTGAGATAATATCTTCAATACTTACCAGTGTCAACTTATGCTAGAACTTAGACTGATTTTTTCTCTTTTTAAAATTACCCTTAACTTTCAATATAAATCGCTCATATAATAAATAGAAAAGAATAAATTTAAATATTAAAACAAAAGTATAACAAACACGATTTTTTTGAAGAAAGTATAACAAACTAGATGGGTATATCTATACTTACTTTTACCATTATCCCAATTATACCCTTAAACAATTTTTTTCTGAAGAAGAAGAAGAAGTAGGAGAAGGAGGAGGAGGAGGAGGAGAAGAAGAAGGAGGAGGAGAAGGAGAAGGAGAACGAGAACGAAGAAGGAGAAGGAGAAGGAGAAGGAAGGAGAAGGAGAAGGAGGAGAAGAAGAAGGAGGAGTAGAAGAAGTAGGAGGAGAAGAAGAAGAAGAAGGAGGAGAAGAAGGAGGAGAAGAAGAAGAAGAAGGAGGAGAAGGAGGAGGAGAAGGAGGAGGAGGAGGAGGAGCAGAAGAAGGAGGAGGAGCAGGAGAAGAAGAAGGAGAAGGAGAAGGAGGAGAAGGAAGAGGAGGAGGAGGAGGAGAAGCAGGAGAAGGAGAAGGAGAAGAAGAAGAAGAAGGTGAAGAAGGAGAAGGAGGAGGAGGAGGAGCAGAAGAAGGAGAAGAAGAAGGAGAAGGAGAAGGAGAAGGAAAAGAAGAAGAAGAAGAAGAAGGTGAAGGTGAAGGTGAAAGAGATCCATGAATTTGTTGATGTTGTTGTTCTATGAATTGATTTTTATGTTTTTGGGTTTTTGGAACAAGAAGAAGGATGAAAGAGATCCATGAATTTTTTTGGCTTAATTGCACTTTTTCCCTTATCTTTTGCTAATTATGCGATTTTGCGCCCCTTTTTTTTGAGCGATTTTGCACCCCATCTTTTGCCAATTGTGTTTTATTCAAAATCATCATTAAATGAGAGGAAAATGGGTAAAAGATGGGGTGCAAAATCGCTCAAAAAAGAAGAGAGGGTGCAAAATCGCCCAATTAGCAAAAAGATAGGGGGCAAAAGTGCAATTGAACACAAAGATGGGGTGCAAAATCAGAAAGGGGGCAAAAAGAAGGGGTGTAAAATCGCACAATTAGCAAAAGATAGGGGAAAAAGTGCAATTAAGCCAAAAAAAAATTGCTTCTAGATTTTGTTTTTACGAACAAGAAGAAGGTGAAAGGCATCAGTCACGCAAGATTTAGCTACGTGGCAAAAATTAACGGAAGTTTTATGTCTTGACGGAAAGGATTTGTTTGACTGACGGAGGCCAACTTGAGGGATCAAAACATGAGTTTTATTAGTTATGAGACCAAAATGAAAACTTGAAATTAATTAGGGGACCAAATGAGCTATTAAGCCTAATTTGAAAGAATCAAACATTTATATTTTTAACTTTAATCAAAATCAAAATTTCATAAAATAAAAAAAAAACATCGTTCATAATTCTTTTAGCTTTACAGTGGCATCACCCTATGTATTCAATTTCTCTCTTATTTTATTTTGTACTAGCAAAAATACGGACGCTACCGTGTTTGTCTGTCCGCTCTTTCTACCGCGCTAACACATGTGATTATTTTATTATGTTTGTTTGTTTAATTTTGATTAAAAATTTTAAATATTAATGGAAATTATTGATATATTGATTTATAAATAATTCTGTTATATGCCTTAACAATATATTTCTATCCAAAGTAGCAAACCATAACAACGAACCAACATTTTAATGGTGGTGAGACCAAAAATTGAATATAAGTCTAACTTATGAATTGGTGATGTAGTAAATCCGCAAGTGCACGGTTTACCGGTGTAGTAATAAGAGTATCGTTCTAACAGAGAGTTGTTTAATTCAATTAACCTTTACGAATGATTAGAAGAGAGTTCAGTTGAAAAGTTGGGATTTTTAAAGGTTTAGAAACAATAATAATAAAAGCATCTTGGGATTATTGGTCCATCATGGTGACAAACCCTTCACAAACCAAAACCCTAAACCTGGAACTTTATGTTGGACCTATTTTCTAAAGACAAGTTTCTCTTTAGCCTATCACATCTCCTTTCGGTCTCAGTGAATGTGTTTCTCTAGCAACCACGCCTATTTTCATGGTTGATTTCTATTGAAATCCTTGAAGCTCGAAACTTTATTGTCTCAAGGTTTGCTAGACTATTTTCATGTTTCGCAATCCTTGTCTAAGTTCCAATATTAAAACTTCATCTTTCGATACATCGCTTAATATTTGTGATGAATCAATAACAACTATTAAACTTCATCTTTCGATCCATCGATCAATATTTGTTATTGATTAAGTTCCAATATTAAAACTTCATCTTTCGATACATCGCTTAATATTTGTGATGAATCAATAACAACTATTAAACTTCATCTTTCGATCCATCGATTAATATTTGTTATTGATTATAAGAACGGTGAAATAGATTAGAAAATAGATTTACATAAAATTAAGGTTCGAGGCTTGGTTTGATTAGGATTAGCTCATTAGACTTATCCAACAATCCCAAGACAAGAAGAGTCTACTCACTCATGTTCATTGTAGACATAGAAGAGAAGAAGAAGAAAAACATAAATAAAATAAAGAAGAACTTTTATTAAGAGAAAACAATTGTCACTATTGAATTCCAAGAACAAAAGATGAATTGTTGTGATTGCTAGCTATTCTATTTATAGTCTACAACTACTTAAGCCCCAAGAAATACATCAATAGAATGTTCCACAAGAAACCATGGGTTTAGGTCATAAATAAACTAAACAGGTAGCTTGTACAAGAAGCAAAAGCAACAAAAGGTTGTCCGAGAGGGTGGCACGGCTGTGCCACTAGAGGCACGGGTCGTGCCAAGTCTTCTGGGTTTTTATTGGCTTTGAAATTTTGCAGGCACGGCCGTGCCAGATAAAATTGGGTAGAATCTTTATATTTTTGGCACGAATCAGCTCCAAAACACCTTTCTTTTGCTCCAAGACGCGATCTTTGAAATATTTGTTCATGAAATAAAATAACTTGCAATTGAAGTAAAATAGCTCTAAAAAGGAAATAAAAACATAGAAAATCTAAATAAAATAGATTCAAATATTATATTAAAAACACTAATTATTGACCCATCAATTGGTCGATACAATTGGAAAAAATTAATTTCGTAGAGTCGATATGATTATGTATTTCGGTTATGGTGATCTTATTATTATGTGATCACTTGAATTGTTTCTAAAATAATAATTTACGTGATTTTTCCCATAACTTGTAATTTTGTACTTTTATTGTTTCGTTGTATCGGATATGTTTTTTTAACCGCAAATAAAGATTATTACAATTTTTCTAACAAACCAATATTTTTCTTAAAAAATAAAAAAAAAGCAATATTTTATTTACCTAGAATTAACATTATTTTTTGTTTACGTTTGTTACTAATCTTTTTTTAGAGGATTTAAAGTCAATCTTTAACATTATTTTTTGCTCACGTTTGTTACTAATCTTTTTTTAGAAGACTTAAAGTCCAATCTTTAAGATTATTTTTTGCTCACGTTTGTTACTAATCCGTTTTTAGAGGATTTAAATTCCAATCCTTAACATTATTTTTTGCTCACGTTTGTCACATTTGTTTTATATTTAAATTTATTCTTATCTATTTGTTACATATTACATGTGTTATTTGTATTGAAAATTAAGGATATTTTTTAAAAGAAAAATTCAATCCAAAAGTGGTAAAAGGAGTAGTTTTCTTTATATATATATTATAGATATATCTCAGCAAACCAAATATAATTTTTTATTTTATTTTTGCATAAATATCTCAACAAACTCATTCAATTAACTATTCAAATCTTTTTCATAGTAATATATTTAGATACACACGCATACTATCTACTATATATAAATATTTATGCATTCAATTTCTATCCAATTTTTTGTTTCTTTATTTTCTACGATTATTTTCTACAACAACCGTAACAAAACAAAAATTTGGAATAAATTTATATTATTCAATCAACTTATATGTTTCTATAACACAAATTAATACGGATATTGGGTAAGAGTTCGATCAATTTATATAGTTCTTTGCTTAAAAAAAAAGTTATATAGTTCCCCAATTCAAGCCTTCGCATTCGTTTATGAGAAGAAAAAAACGATAAAGCTACACACATAACACTTCTTCTTCCGAATACCCCTAATTCTGTGCCCTATATTTTCTCTACCCACCGCTTTCCCCAAAATTCATTCGATTAGGGTTTTTTATCCATGGATTCTGATGATATGCACGATGCCAACGATGTTGAATCCCTCCATGACGATTTCTACGGTGGTGAAACCGAAGATGCTCCCACTGATGACTACAGCGACGACTACAATGATGATGATGATGGCGATGATGATGATGATGCTGATAATGATTACTTTCATGATGGCGCTGATGATTCTGACCTTGCTCCTGAGATAAATTTTGCCATATTTAAAGAATCAGATATCCGGGAACGGCAGGAAGATGATATCAGTAGGGTCGCAGCAGTTCTTTCCATAGCACCAGTTGCTGCAAGCATCCTACTTCGTCATTATAATTGGAATGTCAGTAATGTTAACGAAGCTTGGTTTGCTGACGAAGATAGAGTCCGAAGAAAAGTTGGCTTGTTGAGGAAACCAGTTTATGAGAATCCTGATGCTAAAGAGCTTACTTGCGGCATCTGTTTCGAAGATTATCGTCCTTCTAAGATTCACACTGCTTCTTGCGGTCATCCGTACTGTTTTTCATGCTGGGGAGGATATATTGGAACTTCAATTAACGATGGTCCAGGATGCTTGATGCTGAGATGTCCTGATCCTGCATGTGGTGCTGCTGTTAATCAAGATATGATTAATCTTTTAGCATCTGCTGAAGATAAAGAGAAGTATGACCGTTACCTTATTAGATCTTACGTTGAAGACAATAAAAAGGTATGTCTATGATAGTAAACGAATATATACTTTTATGTACGTAGTGTGCAATCTGTGTATAATCTATACGGATATAATTCTTTGCATGTTGGTGGGTTGACATTTGGCTACACTTGGGTGAATTCCAAAATTGTGTGATGTGTGTTTCATTAGTATCCTTGTTGTTGTCCAACCCTCTTTTATTTTAGTCATTGCTATTTTGCATGGATTCTGATTATACCCTCTAGTTGTTATACAATCCATAACGATCTTATTTCTTCTGATCTCTTTGTTTTGTTTAGACCAAGTGGTGTCCTGCTCCTGGTTGTGAACATGCAGTTAATTTTGTTGCTGGTGGTGAAAATTATGACGTATCTTGCCTCTGTTCATATAGCTTTTGCTGGAATTGCGCTGAAGAGGCTCACCGTCCAGTGGATTGTGGCACAGTGTCGAAGTGGATTTTGAAAAACAGTTCAGAATCCGAAAACACAAACTGGATACTTGCTAACTCGAAGCCGTGCCCCAAGTGCAAGAGACCGATTGAAAAAAACCTAGGGTGCATGCATATGACATGTACTCCACCTTGCAAATTTGAATTTTGCTGGCTATGCCTTGGTGCATGGTCAGACCATGGTAGAAGGACTGGTGGTTACAACGCTTGCAATCGTTATGAAAACTCTAAAATAAAGGGGGATTATGATGAAACTGAAAAAAGAAGAGAAATGGCAAAGAATTCATTGGAGAGGTATACACATTATTATGAGCGGTGGGCTAGCAACCAATCTTCAAGGCAAAAAGCTCTTGCTGATCTACACCAGATGCAAACGGTTCATATGGAGAAGCTTCGTGACACACAGTGCCAAGCTGAAGCAGAGCTTAAGTTCATAACCGAGGCTTGGTTACAAATAGTTGAGTGCAGGCGGGTATTGAAGTGGACATATGCATATGGATACTATTTATCAGAGCATGAGCATGCTAAAAAGCAGTTCTTTGAGTACTTGCAAGGTGAGGCAGAATCAAGTTTGGAGAGACTTCATCAATGCGCGGAAAAGGAACTCCATGTATTCGTCAGTACTGAAGGCCCGTCTAAAGAATTCAAGGATTTTCGCTCAAAACTAGCTGGGTTGACCAGTGTGACTAAAAACTTCTTCAAGAATTTGGTTAGTGCATTAGAGAATGGTTTATGTGATGTGGATAGTAATGGAGCTGCTACAAGCAAAGCAACGAGTTAAAAAAAATGCCGCAGGAGCAGTAATGGAAGAAGTGGAAGAGGAAAGGGGACAAATCGATAGTGATGTTGGGTATTGACTTAGATACTTGATATTACAAGAACTTTGAAGTTTACAAGAGAGTGAGTGGGAGGGGGAGACAAGGCATTATCAAATATTGTGGTGAAAGGGGAAGTTTCTTGTAATATTTATCCATCGTTTGTATCTTCAATTCCTTGAATTTTGGATTTATGTATTTGTTTTTTTTTGTTCTCTCTATATTTGTCTCATCCTCAATAGTATATGATGTTATTTGCGTATTGGCTTGGAATTTTACATGTGTGGATATCTATTTGTGAGCCCTTGGATAACTAACTTACCTAAAATTCTAGCCTCTCTCTGTTGAGTCTAGTTTGCTAGTCTTTTTAAAAAATAAATAAATTTGTGTATGTTTAATTTGGAGTGTGGGATAGAGAAGGAGGTGGTAGAGTTTTTTAAATCATTCCTAGTCAAGGAAACATTCCATGATTCTAGATTTGAATTTGTCTTCAATGATGCTGGTCTATTTTTGTTATAAAGAAATTCACGTTCAGCATGCACATTAGAAAACATAAGAATCAGAAGAAGGAAATTTGCTCTAAACGAGAAAAGTGGCCTTGTATGGCCATGCTACATTGGGATTTCAAATTGATTCAAAAACTTATGTGTTTATAAGTTGGACACACCCATTTTTTTTCTCTTTCTACCCTTTGTTATTACTCATACTGGTAGATTATTATGTTATAAAAAAAAATAAAAATAATATAGTATATTGGTCACTTGATTATACATGATCAAAGCCAATTTTTTTCCATTGTTTTGAAATGTGTTGCATAAGCAATGATCAAATGTCTTGAAAAATTTAGGTATAATTTATGTACTTTATGCAATGAACAAATGCCATGAAGCATTTAGGTGTAGTTTATGTATTTTATGATACCTGAACCATAAGAGATGTCAAATCTAGGTATAATTTATCTACTTTATGATACCTGAACCATAAGAGTTTTGAAATCTGATTAGTTTTGAAATGAACATGTATCAAGTAACTTCAATGACGTTATTCTATTGCATGTGCTTATGGTAAATTCAGAAGCGATTATACATTTTTTGGTAATCCCTGCTTCAATTTGTATGATTAATTTTATGAACGAATATATGTTTGATTTGCATGATTAGTCTATGTTTAATTCTGATGATGATGATAATGTTAACAAATGCTTGTTTAGATTGGCCATGAATCAATTACTATCTTGAATCATTTGTGTTTAAATAATGTCAACAGAAGTTTGTTTAGATGGTGCCAAATTAACAAATCAGACAATGGATTATGGTTATCAAAGTTGAAGAGTTTGATGCTTGGGTGCTGAAATTACATCATTTGGTTTTTGTAATTTGGTTTGATATATGTTTATATTCTTGATTTTAATGCTAGATTGTTTGTTTAAAGTGAAATTGTAGTGAAATTAAATATTTAGATGCACAAGAAGTCACTAGATGAATTCTTTCTCTCAAACCACATAGGATTATGTTGTGAGGTGATGATGTTTTTTTGATTGGTTTCCATATTTGATCACTATTTGAGTAGTTTGTATGTTGTTCAATACTTAATTTGTGGCTGATGTTTTTCCTTATATTGTTCTGTCTCGGATTGAATTTAAATCTTCAAAGCTTGTCAATAAATTGATAAACAACCTTTTGTTAAGGTATCAGCGCAATGCGGAAGCACAAGATCGAAGAAAATTGAGAATTAAAGAGAAGTAAGTAAAATAACAAGAGAACTAACACACAAGATTTACGTGGAAAACTCCTCTATATGAGAAATAAAAAACCACGGGGGATCATGAGCAAAGTTCCACTATGTAAAAGAAAAGAGTACAACAAATCCTCTTATAATAATGAGGACAAATGACAGTATTTTCTCTCAATATCTCCTAAAATACTCTCTAAAATGGAACAAGAACTCTCACCAAAAATACACTCAAGTGTATGTTACAAAGTGTGTTTTAATTGTTGTGATGTGATGATATATTCACGACATGTGAATGTTGTATATATATAGCCTTCATTCCTCAATTCTTAATGGTGAAGCAAAGTAGCACATGGCAAGTAAGTAGGAGGTGTAAAACATATGCAAGCAAGTAGGAGGTGTGAAGCATGCAACATATGTGGCATGTCAAGCTTGGAGATAATCCTTAACCACTAAGGAATAAGGAGCCGTAAAGTGCAAAAGAAAACTTCACAATTAAGTACTTGACCACATGTAGCTTATAGATGAAAGAATTGAATGAGAACCACATAATCCAACACCTTTGTTGATAGGAAATTAGGAATTTCTATTAGTAACTTGGAGAAAACGCTTAGGAGTTAGGATGATTGTTATTGGTCCAAATGCTAGAAGTTAATAAGAGATAAGAGGTTTATTCTTTTGTTCATGATAAGCTTAGGAGTTAGGATGATTGTTATTGGTCCAAATGCTAGAAGTTAATAAGAGATAAGAGGTTTATTCTTTTGTTCATGATCACTCTGTTTTATTTTCGTGTTTCTTTGAATGCATCGTAGTCCTTAGTCATGATTTCGCGCAGGCTATTGAATTTTGAAAGTTGAGGGAGAAAAAACAGAGCCTAGAAGATTGAAAGACAATAGAATTATATAAAGCATAGGTGAGGTCTCTACTATTGCAAATCATTAATTTCGTTGATTAAGTATGACTAGCCAATTTGCCGATGTGATCATTTTTCAAGGTGCTTTGCTTTTAATTTGTACATTAATTGTTTGCTAGAGATTGGCAACGACTTAGCTAGAAATTAGCTACAAAATACGGTCGTATTTTTTTTGAGTAAAAACAATATACAGTAGTTAAAATCAAAAACATTTGAAGAAAAATCATTCATTGATATTCAGATTCAAAATAATAGACTCATTCATTTGGATAAAAGATTTATAAGTGTAGGTCTCCTTTAGCCTCACAATTCTTGAGAGATTGAATTTCGTCATTAAGTGACTCAAACGAAATGAATCTTGTGTCTCAACCACTTCGTCTAATGCATTAGCCTCATGCTTAGGGGGCTGTGGACCATCATCAAACAATATACCCGCGCCATATCTGTAAACCATCATTAAATATACATTTTAATGTTATGCTTATAAAACACTTCGCTTAGTTTTAGCCTCCGTCTAAAGAATTCAACGATTTTCGCTCAAAACTGGCTGGATTGACCAGTGTGACTAAAAACTTCTTCAAGAATTTGGTTAGTGCATTAGAGAATGGTTTATGTGATGTGGATAGTAATGGAGCTGCTACAAGCAAAGCAACAAGTTAAAAAAAATGTTGCAGGGAGTAGTAAGGGAAGAAGCGGAAGAGGAAAGGGGACAAATCGAGCTACCGTGTCCAGTAGAATAACTGATGATAATGAGTGGTCTTGTGAGCAATGTACCTATGTAAACGTCGGATCTGCCACTGCATGTGCGATGTGCAATCAACAACGTCAATGATCCACTACAAAAAAGTTTTTGGGCTATGTTATTGAGGTTTATTAGTTTAGAGTCCATTAGGTTTTATTTATTTATTTTTGTATCCTTCTGTAATGCTAAGATGTTAGTATTCTATGAAACCCTAGCTATCGTCGTAGTTTTGTTATTGTCTCTGAAACCTGGATTGTTAACATGGTATCAAGAGTTTGTTTGATCACCTTAAAATACGGTTTCGCTTCTGTTACTGAGTTCTCAAAAAATTTGGGAATACATTTTTGTTGTTTTTTGAATCATTGGTTCGAATTTGCGGCTTTTGTTCTGTTGAAGTAAATTGAATTTGTTTCTTTTATTCAGTTAGCAATATGTGGTCTATTCTTTTGCATTTGTGGTGCTGCATTTTGCGTCTCTATTGGTGCCATTTTCGGTGGAGGTACATTTTGGGTTGTGTTATCTGACGAGATGCGAGTGTCTTGTGTCTTTTGTTTTTGTGTGGCCACGAAGTACTTGTTCTTGGCATCTAGTTATGTTGATTTTGATTTAGTAGTTTGGTGTCATTGCTTTCGTTGAGTCTGTCTTTTTTGGGACTGCCGTGTGTGTTTTGTTGGATTTGTATCTTTGTTTCATGGGAGTTTGGTTATAACAAGTTGCAAATATTTTGCACGTTTCTCCATAGGGAGTTATAAGTTTAATTTGGGACACCAGCTAAATTAGAAGTATCCTCTTCCAAGAATAAAGAATGTTTGAATTGTACATATATAAAATAAATATTTAAATATAAGCATGAGTTAGACTATAACCTAATAAATTTTGGCTAAAACATATGTTTGATGTCTAATTTTTTATATAAAAAACATTACATATATTTTGGTAGATTGTATTTTTTATTTTTTATAGTTGGTGTTATACTTTAGAAAATCAGTTTAAAAAATGGTTACGAATCTTACAATTCATGTTAACTATTAGAGTGGTGATAGGTAAACCACCTTAGGTGGCATACCATCCCTATACACCTTCCAACATGTCAAAAAAAAATATAAAATACTCTTACAAAGTGCCAGCCAAAAAAAAAAGAGTCTCAGATCTCATTTCTTTCTCATCCTCTCTCTCTTCTATGTGACTTCTCTCTCATTCCCTCACTTTCTCTATATATCTCTCTCCAGGACGACAACCACCACTGACCGCCATTCATCCTCCTCAATCACCGACCACCACTACCGTCGTTCTCCTCCATCACTGTTGTCTCTCTTCATGTGCCCTCTTTTTCGACAACATCATTCTCTCTCGCCGTCGTCCTCCTACACCTCCACCGTCGATTGTTTAGATTTGTGTTACCGGCGGTGACGGCATTGTTTTCATGGTCTAGATCTGTATTTTTATTTTGCTGATTTATGTTGTGTTGTATGTGTTTTATGGGTTTTAAGGTCGCCGTTATGGTGGTGGCCGGTGACGGAGGTGGTTGTGGCTGACGAGAAAGAAAGAGGGAGGGTCAACGATCGACCATCAAAGGGAGGGAGGGACGAGAAAGATAGAGGGAGGGCCGCCGTTATGGTGGTGGTGGCGCAGGTGCGAGATGAAGAGGGATGGAGCAGAGGGTAAGGATGAGGCACTGGTGGTTGTGGTGGTTAAGGAGTGTGGAGGTTGTGGACTTTGGTTGTGATATAGAGAGAAGTGAGAGGGATCTGTTTGGAGATGAAAAGAGAGTGTTTGTGAGATGAAATTCCTAAAATGTCCCTTGCCACATCAGCGGTGGGACAAAGATGTACATAAAAGAGTGGTCTATGTATCTTTTTCCTAACTATTATATGTCAAAGTACATGTTAGTGTTGTATATGTCAAAATATAAAAAAAATTCATTATTGAGTTATTATGAGCAATCTCGTGCTTAGAACGGGTCACTACACCATTTTAATATGTAAAATCTCCAAACCATATAGGACAAACTGCTTTGGTTCAAGTTAGTTAAGTTTGATGAGAACAACTCTAGTTGCTATGTTGGATTAATTCAATTACAACAGAAAATTACACATCTGGTTAATAAAAAAAACAGAATATTACACATCTACAGATAATGCACTTCAATCTTCATTAACTTTGCAGCTTCATGCCTCAATAGTCAATACAATCCAACTCCTCTCAATGGAAATTGTACATGTATCTTAAAAGATGACGCAGATTTACTACTGCCAAAGTTTGATAGAAACAATTTATAAATGAACAAAAATATATTTTAATTATCGGTAATTACAATATAAGTATTATACGAAATATATATATATGTCACAAGTACATACTGCAGAAATAATTGAGGACTGAGAAGTATATAAATTGAGTTGTGAAGGAAACAAAACACCCAAACACCACAGACACAAGAAATGTGTTTGTTCGAACTTTGGTTGGATTCATGCACAACCTAATGAAAGGAATGGTTTGAAAGAGTGTTTGAACCAATTAGGCCTAGGTATAGATATTGCAAATAGGAAATAATGAAATTCAAACAGAGATATCTTTCTCATTTTTATGAGTCCTCTTTTCTTTTTCTTTTGCGATTTCGTTTTTTTCTGTGTTCGGGAACCACACGTTGTTTAATTTATAATATAAGGGTTCACATAAATTTAAACCACGTGCATGTACGTTATATAAGTTCATGTATGTCTCAAAACTCAGATTTTCAAAAATTAAGGTAAATTGAGTTCATGTGTTCATATAACTTATGTAAAATGAATTTGTGTCGGCTACATAAAACGAGCTTATGTGGGATATGTAATCTCGATTTAAGTAGATTATGTAAACTGTTTACTTAGGCTCCCGTAAATGAGTTTGTGAGTGACGTGTGAATTTGGATAATGTGCAACAGTTTTTAATATAAGATTTTCAATCAATTAAACAATTATTTTGAAAGTGTATTTTACTTATTTTGGCGTGTAACCATGATTTTTAAGGAGGGAGTGCTCAACATAGAAATAATTGGGTCCCTTTACTTCAATTTTAAAGGGCTAGTAATACTCAACATACACAATTTTATGACTAAAAAAACACACTTATTTTGTTTTTTATCTTCTTTCATTTTCAGTGATTTTCATAAAATTATTGAATATGTCAAGTTGCTTGACTTTGTCATGTTTAGTACTAAAAATTACAAGGTAAGCAGTTCAGATAATATTGATGAACTCGAAAAACCAAATCAAACAAAAAAAAAATATCACTTGTTTATTTTGGTTTAGATAAAAAATAACCCAAAACGAAAAAAAAATCGATTTATATTGGTTGAGTTCTCGATTTTTAATTTTAAAATTTAACAAATCGATAAACTGATAGGTTTACTATAACTTCTCTCCATTTACTTGAATGGGTGGAAAAAATAACAAAAAATTATGATTATGTTATGTCATATAGTCACGTGATCCATTTTATCGGCTCTAACTCGACTTAAATAAATTTTATTATCTTTGAATTGACTGTTGATTATTATGAGTTATATGCTTAGAGCTCTCAAAATGGGCTAGCATATATAGGTCGGTCTGTCAAACCTAGATAATTGTTTGGTTTGGATTATATAATCCGAAATAGATTGCCAGAAATTTTCAGATTATATAATCCAAATTTGTCTTTTCCCAGAATTATGGTTGTGCTTATATTATTTCGATGACATAAACATAAAATAAATGAATATAAACAAAATTAAAAAAAGAAAATGATACACATAAAATCTCATTTTATTATTATAACAATACATTTACAATAAAGTTGAAGTTTAAGCTTATTGCATAGATTATTCAAATACCTAAAACTAATTTATTATAAACCTAAAACTAAATCTGCAACACAAGAAAATGGAGGGGGGAAAGCTAAACCAGTGGTGCATAAGGCTTGTTTCCTTTCTAGGTCGAAAGAGATTTTGATGGTCAACCTTGCACCCAAACAGATCAACCTCGCACCCAGACAGACCGTGCTTCTTTGCAGCGCGTCGCCATCTTCGTTGACTGTTCATACAATCCTGAATTTCTAAAGTAGTCTCTTTCTATAAAATGTCAACGATGAAAACACATTATTTTTTCCTACCATCACATGTGTTAAACTCTATCTACAACCTAACACTACTGGCCCAAACCATGCAAAAAGAATTAAGGCTGCGTAACAAATTCAATGACATCCAACACAGAATACCCTGGAGTAGGGTAATGATGCATCAAGAAAAATTTGTTCAAAACTTTGAAACAAAATTTGGTTCAAAACTTGCATCACATTCTATACAATCAGCATAATGATTTTCTATGAAGATTATGTTTACTTGTTTGAAGCCATCTTTCAATTTTGAGCACAAGCCAATAGAGCGAATGGATTGAGCACACGACAGTATCTTTGTTATATGCCACTTAGAAGAAAAACAAATAGAACCAATGAGTTGAACACAATAATAACCAATTTACCAACGAGAAAAAAAAAAATTGAAATTCAATGAGTCTGGCATTTACTTACATTGTAAAGCAACGGTGTAAGAGAACATTTTCCTGGGAGATGGGAGGGCAATCAGGTTCTGGACTGATGTGTGGGTAGTTGGAGTGTCTTTTAGAGACAGGTTTTATCGCTTGTTCGAATTGTCCCTAAATAAGGAGTTGTCTGTGTTTGAGATGTGTTAGTTAGGTTGGGGGGAGGATGGTGAGACGTGGCAGTGGAGGCGTAGGTTGTTTGCTTGGGAGGGTGAGCAGGTGGGGGAACTATGTTTATTACTTCAAAATGTGAACTTGTAGGTTGATAAGGAGGATAGATGGTATTGGAACTTGGAAACGTCTAATGCATTCTCTGCTCGGAGTGCTTATAAATTCCTTGCTTCTCAGCATAATACGGATGCTATGCTGACCTCGAAGACTCTCTGGCACAAAGACATTCCTCTCAAGGTTTTTTTGTTTGGTTGGCGCTTGTTTCGGGATCGGTTGCCAACAAAAAATAATTTGTTTCGTCGTGGTGTTATAACCTATAATGATAGGCTGTGTGTTGGTGGTCACGATGTGTTGGAAACTTCCTCCCATTTATTATTACACTGTCGGATTTTTGGGGAAGTTTGATATTGTATTCTTAATTGGCTTGGTGTCTGCTCGATTATCCCTCAGGATCCAGCTGACCATTTTATTCAGTTCAGCTTAGTTCGTGGTAATTGTTCTAAGGTGCAAATGTCTATTATGCATCTCATTTGGTATGCTACAGCGTGGGAAATTTGGAAAGAAAGAAACAATAGATTATTCAATGATAAAGAATGCTCGACATCTCAGATTGTGGATAAGATTAAGTCGCTAACTTTTATGTGGTTGAAGGCGGAGTTTACTACTCTTCATTTCAAATATCATGCGTGGTGGCTTAGTTCGTTCACCATGTTGGACATTGGCTAGTGTTGTCTTTATTATTGTTCTCTTTTTTATGCTTTTCTGTTTCCCATTTTTTGTACAGCTTGTTACAACTCTTTGTTCTCTCCTGGTACACCTTGTGCTAGGAAGGATGCTTTGATTGGGTAATATATTCTATTTTAGCCTCTTCAAAAAAAAAACAGAGAGAACATTTTCCTAGATTATTGCATAAAAATCCAAACAAAAAACGTAACAATTAAACTTTTTCTGAACCCTTTTTTTAGGTTTGTATTGTAGTAGAGTTGAAATCGTCTCCATTTATCAAAATAAATTGAGTATACACAAAAAAATAGATTTTTTTAGAGGAGAGAGAAAATATGATTTAAAAGATTGAACTAATTTTGTAACAAAAAATCCCTTTTATATAGTTGTATTCAAACAAACTAGATTATTTGTTTAAAAAAAGTGATTTTTAATTACGGTAAACAAACGCAAAATAGATTTTGATTTTTCACAAAATCTCTAAATTATTTTATGCCAAAATCACTTTTATTTTAATCCGCAACAAACGGGCTATTGGCCCGTTTGTTGCGGATTAAAATAAAAGTGATTTTCCCATAAAATAATTTAGAGATTATATTTAAGAGATTTTATCAAAAATCAGAATCTATTTTGCGTTTGTTTACCACGATAAAAATCACTTTTTTTAAACAAATAATTTAGTTTGTTTTGATACAACTATATAAAAGGGATTTTTTGTAACAAAATTAGTTCAATCTTTTAAATCATATTTTCTCTCTCCTCTAAAAAAAATCTATTTCTAGATTCTGATTTTCTTTTAAAAAGCTGTAACAAACGGATGCAAAACTCTTAAAAAAGATTATTTTTTGAGAAGCTGCTCTTAACAGCTTCTCATTTGAAGCTGTTTTTAGATTCTGATTTTTTTAAAAAGTTGTAACAAACAGATGCAAAACTTTTAAAAGTGATTTTTTTTTTTAAAATTGATTTTTTACCTGAAAAAAGCTATAACAAACGGGCTCTATATTTTAGAGATTTTATGAAAAATCATAATCTATTTTGTGTTTTTTTAGCAAAATAAAAATGACTTTTTTTAAAGAAATAATTTTTTTCTTTGAAGACGCTAAACTAACCCCCTCAAATTGGCACCAGAGAGAATCGAACCTGAGACCATGAGGAGGAGCACACTCCCAAGTTCCATGTCAATACCACTAGGCAAACCCAAGTAGGTTTTTTAAAGAAATAATTTAATTTGTTTGGATACAACTATATAAAAGAGATTTTTTGTAACAAAATTAGTTCAATCTTTTAAACAATATTTTCTCTCTCCTCTATAAAAAAAATTATTTTTTGAGAAGTTGCTCTTAGAGTCCGTTTGTTATAGCTTTTTTAAGAAAAAAAATCACTTTTTTGAAAAAAATAATCTTTTTTAAGAGTTTTGCATCCGTTTGTTACAGCTTTTTAAAAGAAAATCAGAATCTAAAAATAGATTTTTTTTAGAGGAGAGAGAAAATATGGTTTGCAAGATTGGATTAATTTTGTAACAAAAAATCTCTTTTATACATTGTATCCAAACAAACTACATTATTTGTTTAAAAAAAAGTGATTTTTATTAGACTTTTCATGTCATTCCCATTTAGGTCCGATTCGGATCCCTTCGTTGTTTTCTTTTCCTCCCGCACCTTTTCCTCGAAATGATAAAGAAGATGGTACACTCAAATTGTATTATTTAAGTGCTTTTTAACAAACGCAAAATAGATTCTGATTTTTCATAAAATCTCTAAAAATTAATCTCTAAATTATTTTATGTCAAAATCACTTTTATTTTAATCCGTAACAAACGGGCTCTTAACAACTTCTCATTTGAAGCTGTTTTTAGATTTTTTTTTAGATTTTGATTTTTTTAAAAAACTGTAACAAACGGATGCGAAACTCTTAAAAATGATTATTTTTTTTAGAAAAAGGTAATTTATTTTCCTAAAAAAAGCTATAACACACGGGCTCTAAATGTCAAAAGATTGAATTAGCTTTGTAACAAAAAAATCTCTTTTATATAGATGTATCCAAAGAAACTAAATTGTTTATTTAAAAAAAAAAGATTTTTGCAGCAATAAACAAACGCAAAATTGATTCTAATTTATCATAAAATCTCTAAAAAAATAAACTCTAAATTATTCAATGTCTTTTGTGGTGTTCGGTGTTCAAACCCCGGACCTTGCATATATTATGCATTGTTCTTGCCAACTGAGCTAAGCTCATGAGAACTAAATTATTCAATGTCAATATCACTTTTATTTTAATCCGTAACAAACAGACCAATATTGTTATGTTACTTATATTATTCTTACTGGCGGGTGTATGTCCGCTCTTTTTAACATTAATGTTAGGGGTGTTCAAAACCGAACAAATCCAAAAGAAAAACCGCAAATTGAATCAATCCAAACGAAAACCGCAATATAAGAAAAACACTAATTAAATATATATCACTTAGACCAATACTCATAGTTATTCAATGAAAACTTTAATAAAATGACATATTTTTTCTCTTGTTAAGTTTCTTCTTTACTTTTTCTATCAAAAATGTATTTATGTGTTACTTTAACTCTTAGAGAATGATAAAAAAAATTAGTCTTTTGTATTTCTTACAATATATGATTACTTTTTATGCACGTTTTAATTTGGTCTACGTAGTTCATAACATTGTTGAAAATATGTTGTGTTTTAGCTTTTTAATTTGATTTTAACGTTGGAAAAAATTGTCTAAAAAAGCCGCATCAACCGATCCAATCCAAACCGCATAGGTTTGGTTCAGATTTTATTTTAAAAGTCAACCAAACCAAACCAAACCGCATATTTATTTATATTGTGGTTCGGATGACTTTTAGCCTTAAAACCGAACCAAAGCGCAGCGCGAACACCCCCTAGTTAATGTGTGTATATTTTATTATGTTTGTTTGTATAATTTTGATGACACTTTTTAAATTTTTAAATATTAATGGAAATTATTCGTACATGAATTTATCTACAAATTATTACTAAAACATTTAATGAAATTATCTATCAACTCGGCTTATTTTGAAAGGTATTTTTTATTTTTTAGAAACAATTGAAGGAATATATTATATAAAAGAAAGAAAAACGAAGGCAATGAATATATTATCTATCAACTCGTTTGTTATAGTTTTTTTAAGAAAAAAAATTTCTTTTTTTAAAAAATTGATCACTTTTAAGAGTGTTGCATCCGTTTGTTACAACTTTTTAAAAAATATCAGAATCTAAAAAAAAATAACCTAAAAACAGGTTCAAATGAGAAGATGTTAAGAGCCGCTTCTCAAAAAATAGATTTTTTTAGATGAGGGAGAAAATATGATTGAAAAATTAAACTAATTTTGTAACAAAATATCCCTTCTATATAGTTGTGACCAAACAAACTAAATTATTTGTTTAAAAAAAAAATGATTTTTACTACGGTAAACAAACGCAAAATAGATTCTGATTTTTCATAAAATCTTTAAAATATAATCTCTAAATTATTTAATGTCAAAATCACTTTTATTTTAATCTATAACAAACAGACTCATAATCTCTAACTTATTTTATTTCAAAATCACTTTTATTTCAGATAAATTAATAAGGGTGAAATGGAAGAAATATTGATAAGTTATAAACTCAAATGTTACTTAAAATAGTGTTTAGAAAAGAAGTTATAAACCCATGAAATAAACTATAAGCTCGTAATTAAACGACGTTTACCAAATATAGCTTATCAAACCGACCCTTAATGAGTACCTTTTTCTAAAGTTAGTTCAGTCCTCGATATTTTGTTTACGACAATCTATAATTAAGTTACTTCACTTAAGGTTTAAATTTAAATTGGTTAGGTTCGACCCAGTGCTCTAGAGAAATCAAACCAGAACTGAATCAATTAAATCCAAACTTTATTAATTTGGATATTAGGTTGATGGCTTATAAAATGCAACGAATTACACGATATTGTCGCATCATGCTTGAATGTAAAATTAAAATTGAGAAGTGAAATTGATTAATTTTTTAGGAGGGTTGATATTGATCATTGGAGAAGGGACATATTTGACATTTTTGAGGAACTGTGAGTAATTAAAGAGGCTCATAGAGAAAATTCCCTCTGTCCACATCACTCTGATTTGGGTTTATGCAAATATCATTACTTTTCCCACCATATTAATTTCTCGGCTAAAATTCGAAATATTTCAACGTGTTTTTAGATATTTTATCGGGTTTTTATTTCTAAAATCCGAACTATATAGCGCATGAGAAACTCATAGGGTGTAAAAGAAACAGTACATTCTTTCCGATAGCCCCGTGTTGATCAAGTCCAAAAGAAACTTTTTTTTCTTCATTCAAATTATTTGGAACAGAATATCCACCTTTCAAGCTTTCCGTTCCTCATACTCACTTGTAGGCACTTTATTCTCCTCAACACATGTTTCATGACCATCTCGTTTTCATTGACCAAATCACTCTTCCTTGTCTTGTGTTCCACCACTTGATTTTCGTAATTTCTGCTTGGTTGTGTTTCGTATTGTGCTATATAGCCTTGCTCCTTCCAATTCCATGAAGTCATTTATGACAAGTACAAGCTTCCTTCCTCTTCAACATTGTCTTCAATGTCTTTATTCTTGCCGCATGCATACCTCCTAGTCATCTACCTTTGGTATGTCCACCCAACCAACTGTCGTGCTATTGCGACACTTGGTTGACTGAACGTAGCGACGATGGAAGACAATTGAGAGAAGGTGTGCTAGTGGCAAATCCAGCAGGTTTCAATATTTTATTTTTTTATAATTTCAAATATAACCAACTACTATCTTAGTATTCTTGATTTTAAGACAACATCATAGATCATACTATCTTATGATGTTAGTATACTTTTTTTTTGTTCAATTTTCAATTTGTACGTGGGTGGGTATGTACAGGGCCGTTTCTATGAAATAGGAGAAATTTTTTTAAAATAGGCCCCCAAAAAAATAAAAAACGTAATTTTTTTGTGTTGCTAAGATAAAAAAAATTAAATGAAAGAGAGTTGAAATTTACTCGTTTGGATTTGTGACTCCTCCGTTGTGGAAAAGGGGAAAACGAATGGTTTATGCGAAAAATAAATGATTGTTGTGATTCTTTTAATGAAATAACTTTTCAAATTGACTGATTAAGTGATTATACAAATTGGGGATGGTTTGACAACATCAAATTTATGTCCTGACAAAAGAATTAGAGTTTAGAAAAAACTCAAACGTGTTCCGAAAAAAGAAAAAGAAGTAACATGTATTTTTTTATTTAAGTGGGGTGTAGGTATTAGACTTAAATTCTTTGTTGAGGCCCGTGGTATTTAGATACCCGGCTTGGTTGAGCTGCTTGCGCAACCCAAGACTGGGCCTGGGTATTAATCAATTATTAGTCGTCTTCATGCACAAACAAATATAAAAGCAACAATATGCAATCAATTAAATACAAAAAAGTGTTGAGACTTGGATTTAGTGAAATAGTGATACTTTAGTTTACTTATGATTGTTTTTTATGTAAGTATTAGATTAGGTGTTTTGAATCAACGGGGATACTCTATTATTTCTGATATGAAAAACTCAATGTGCCAAAAGTAATTATCACAAGCATGCTGATTTCATTATTGTTGTGGCCCTTGCACTTTCCTTTGTGACTCATGATTTTCTTATTTTGGACTTGCTTGTACTATAACTGCTTTGTCTACATTAGAGGCTTTTCTTATTTAATTATAGTGTTTAGGTAAAAGTTTTTATTGGAGGTGTCCTATAATCCTATTGTCATACCTGTTAAAAAAATTATATGTACTTTTTTTCTTCATAGTAAAAAACAATATTGTATAACATGTCAATGTATATAATTAAATAGTACAAGGGTCAAAAAACTATCTGTCTGTGGTGATAATTATAAATTTTTAGAAAACAAAAACAATGATGAAATTATAATGTCATAACTTATATGATTATGACATAGCTTCAAAGCCAAGCACAATATGCAGACATCAATCTGCAATATCTTATAAAAAAATCATAGCTACCACAAAAATGAATAGCCCCACTAGACACAAAAGTATCTTATATGAGACCATAATGTCTTGTACTCTTATATTGTTAGATTATAAATTCTAACCAATCATAATAAGCCAAAAACATAAATTCTTATTATAGAGTCCACTTTTTTTATTAATAAATCTCCACCAAACGCATAGATAGACTACTAATGGCTTTCCTTCAAAGTTAAGCACAAACTAAATTCCTTCAAAATCAATTATGACACATTCACACTTTTCATCCCTTAAGACATCATTAGCAAACACAAATCTTTTACAAAAGATAGCTAGTAGCAAACATCCATTACTTCAAGCATCTATCACCATGTTTCATGTTTATCTCTTCCTCCTCCAACTTTCTCTATGCTTTCTTCCTCACAATGTTTTCTCATCTCATTGCACAACAGAAACTTCCACTAAAACCTTTCAAAAGTGCATGAATCTTCCCACACAACAAGCCTCAATAGCATGGACTTTTCACCCTCATAGCTCCACCTTAGAATTAGTCTTTTTTGGCACTTTCATTTCACCTTCTGGTTGGGTTGGATTTGGCATCAACCCTATTTCACCACAAATGACAGGAACTAATGCTTTGATATCATTTCCAGACCCAAATACAGGACACATAGTTCTTCTACCATTCATCCTTGACACTACTGTAAAACTCCAAAAATCACCACTTCTCTCTCAACCCTTTGATAATATCAACCTCCTCTCTTCCTCTGCAGCCATGTATGGTGGGAAAATGGCAACCATTCATAACGGTGCGCCTATTCAAATCTACGCTAAACTCAAACTCGAGTCGAATAAAACCAAAATCCACCTTGTTTGGAATAGAGGTCTTTATGTTCAAGGCTACTCACCAACCATTCATCCAACAACATCAATTGATCTATCTTCTATTGCCACTTTTGATGTTTTGTCAGGTTCGTCGTCATCATCATCTCAACACACTGACCTCACAATGTTAAGAGTGATTCATGGTGTTCTAAATGCAGTCTCTTGGGGTATACTTTTACCTACTGGAGCGATAACAGCACGTTATCTTCGACACTTTCAGACATTAGGCCCTGCATGGTTCTATGCTCATGCAGGAATACAAATGTTTGGTTTCATTCTTGGAACCGTTGGGTTTGGTATTGGTATTCAACTCGGGAAACTGACGCCGGGAGTTGAGTACGGACTCCACAGGAAGCTTGGAATAGCAGTGTTTTGCCTTGGAGCTTTGCAGACTTTGGCATTGTTGTTTAGGCCAAATACTACGAACAAGTTTAGGAAGTATTGGAAATCTTACCACCATTTTGTTGGTTACTCTTGTGTGGTTCTTGGCTTTGTGAATGTGTTTCAAGGGTTTGAAGTGATTGGTGCTAGTAGGTCTTATGCCAAATTGAGTTATTGTTTAGGGCTTTCTACTCTTATTGGTGTTTCCATTGCTTTGGAGGTCAATTCTTGGGTTATTTTCTGTAGGAAATCTAAGGAGGAGAAAATGAGGAAAGAGGGACTTATTGGAACTAGTTCTGACAAAGGGAGTACTGGCATCCACATTTGAGAGAGCAACAATGGTTGTCTAAAATATCATAGCCGGATATCTTAGTCGTTGGATCAAGATCAGACTATTTATATTCGACTTCCTGAATCAAATTTTAACTATAAGCTCAAAATACACACCATGCAATCTTGACCCGACAATCAAGACTTGTTGACCATAGTGACCAATGTGATGTATTGACCGCATCGTATTTTAATCCCAATTTTTTAGAATACATGCATATATTTTTTTTGTCCCATTGGTCCGTTGCATTTGTACCCAATACAAGTCGGTTGTGAGACATTTATAGATTTTGAAGCACAGGCTAGTATCCTAAATGGACTTGAATGTTCAATTGATTTTCTTGTATCATATCTGTATGAATCACATATCTAAGGCCAATAGTTTTTTGTTAATTAATCAAGGTTTGAGATTTTTAGCAAAGTGGTACAAATTCAAAGCCAAAAGGGTTACACAATTTGGTATCACGGTAACATAACTGTAGCACCATTGCCTGCATTGACCGGGTCACAGCTGGTTTTCTTGTATCACTTTTGCACTTTTTTTTTAAAAAGGGATCAAAATCGCTGCACTTTAAAATTTAGGGGTGAAAAATGAAAAGTTTGCTCTAATCCTGATCCCGCCTTTTTTGGTGGTTTTGAGTAATTTTTATGAAAAAAAGAGCTTGCAAGGAATCGAACCAAGTACCATATGCTTACTGTTTACAACTATAACCACTATGCCACTTCTATTTTTGTTGAAATATTGTTGCTTCCAAAAATGAAATACATGACTAAAACATTTTTTTGAAAGCCCCAACCGCCCGAACGGTTTCCTCTCTCATAACAGTTATTTTTTATTATTAGCGGTACCTTTATTGATAGTAGTTCTTTTTTTTTTGTGTACGCTAACTACGTGTTACAATATTAATGTTGCATCTTTAAAATTGTAGATAATTTGACTGATCCATATGATAATTTTTTCATTAGAAACTTCACTTAATTTTGTCGGCCTCTTTATTTCTCCTATATTATATTACATGAAGTTTTTGTTCTGACTTTTTATTTGCAAAAATCACTATAGTAGACTATAACATTACTTTGTTTTTGCAAAGTAATGACTT
>Ga0228710_1000087_pt1 | contig 74186 bp, 42 predicted proteins | sample MedpolnodulmetaG_FD_177995 | JGI IMG/M metagenome (GOLD analysis project Ga0228710, IMG submission 177995) | Root nodule microbial communities from Medicago polymorpha collected in Santa Monica, California, United States - pink nodules | ecosystem: Host-associated > Plants > Roots > Nodule...
CGACCACAAAGTCTGGGGCCTCGTTCATATGGTATTCTTTTATGCATCGTATTGCCATTTCTTTCGTAAGGAATTCCATCCCCTCTTGTAAGTTGCCAGGGTCTGGAATAAGGTAAGATTGATTCCGGGACATAGAGTGGACAAATTCATCTTCAACATGTTCTATGTCGTTGGAGGTCACATTACGAAAGTGTAATGGGGGGTCAAAAAAATGAATGCCCTGTCCTCATCATCGTTGATGGCATGCTGGGAAAGAATGTCATCTTCATTCTCACTAAAATCACCAACTTCTTCGTCATGAATACCAGCCACAACACTGACACGAACACCATCAATTTGGGTATCTAGTGGGAATGATGAGTTGAGGTCAATGTTGTGGGTGGATTCAGATGGTTGATATGCTGATGAAGAGGGCATGGATCTATGACTGGTTTGTGTTTCAATAAAAGGATATGAACTGGGTATGAAGTGAGGGTATGACGAAGGTGTTGGTTCAATATTTGGTGGTTCTACGTGGGTTTCATCACATGGGGCATCCACCAAACCTGCGTAAACCTCCATTGTTGAATCTTTATCTGGATAGATTGGATAAGTCCATCTAGTTTGATGTTTTTCTTCACTTTAAACAGGGATGAATTATTGCATGAAAATACAACACCTTCTGCGTCTGTCCTTTGAACATGTCCGATGTAATATACTTGGACAAAAAACTCTTTTGGAGGCATGATTATGAGTTGGATTTTGTAAGATAGTTTTGAGTGTAGATGATGATGATGAGTTTAGATGTGTGGTGAATGGAGGATGATAACATTTATTTATATTGGATTTGATTAAGATAACGCTGACGTCAGCGTAATCTATGAATGCAATCTGATTGGCCGACTAAAATTTGGATAAGATAATGCTGACGTAAGTGCTTACGCCAGCGTAATCCATAATATGAGTTTGATTGGTTGACTGAGATTTGGATAAGATAATGTTGACGCACGCGCTGACGTCGGCGTAATCCATAATCTGAACTTGATTATCTGACTAAGATTTAGATAAAATAATGTTAACGTCATCACCTTACTTAATTTTAATAGTTTTCTTAATCCTAAAAAAAAATCTGCACTCAGTATTAGTCCCTACTCAATTAAAATTATAAGTAATTTTTTTCTTTATCCTTAAACAATAAAAGTAATTTTTTTCTAACGACTAAAAAAACTACTCTCTCCGGTTCTATTTATAAGAGAAATTCGAGTCAACAAAAGTTAATGCATCTGTTTAAAAAATTGGATCAGATACATTCACTTTTGTTGACTCAAACATCTCTTATAAATAGAACCGGAAGGAGTATTAAAATTAAATAAGGATTAAACTTAAAAGTTCCAAATTTTATAGTAACCAATAACATATTTAACCCTAAATTAAATAAAATAGAAACTTTATTTATATTTCTAATATGAAACAAATCAATAAAATAGAACATTGTTTATTCAAAAAAAAATATAGAACATAGTTCTACGTAAAAAGAAAAAACAGAATAGAATAAAGAAAAAAAAAAATTAAAGAAAAAATAATGAAGTTTGTGATATTCCATTCCCAAAGCATACACACGTGTCCTTCAATTTGGAGAAAATGATGTCAAGTAAAAAAAAAAAGAATGGTAGCAGTGTCAATTATCTCAAAAGGGTGGTAGTTTGGTGATTAATTTTTAATACAGTGCTACAGTTGAAAAAAAAGCCACGGGGATGAGCTCTGTCAACAGAGAGAAAAGGTACGATAATAGGTCATTGTTCTCCAGCTTCACGGAACATCTGTTCAGTTTCGAGTAACTGACCCTTTTCTAGAATCATCTTCGTTATACGGTGAATCGGTGTGGATGTAGCATCTAAAGCTTCTTCCACACAGTTGGGTTTCAAATCACCTATATCAATTCTCTTTAAGAGGGATAAGGGAAACAATCTAACACTAGCCCTTAGATCCGACATGGCTTTATCAATGGTTTCCTTCCCAATCACACAAGGGATGAAAAAACTATCGGGATCTTTGAGCTTTGGAGGCTATTTATTTTGTATGACAACACTACATTCTCTTGTTAGAGCTATTGTCTCATTATCCTCTATTTTTATTTTCTTTGATAAAACATCTTTCAAAAATTTTGCATAAAGAGGCATCTGAGACCAAACTTCAGTAAAAGGAACATTGATGTATATTTTTTTCAGCATGTCTACAAACTTTTTAAACTGCACATCCAGGTTAGGTTTAACAAGCCTTTGTGGAAAAGGAATTTTTGGTTTATAAGGTGTTGGGACAATTGGCTTCTTACTCTCTCCTATGACTTTCTCACTTTGATGCTCATCACTCTCTATCTCACTCTCAATTGTTGTGGTTTTCACAACGAGGTCTTCTAATTGTTTACCATCCCTAAGAGTAATAACATTTATATGGGTTCTGGGGTTGACTTCAGTTTGACCTGGAAAGATTCCGGGGGTTTGAGAGGAAGCAACCACTTGTTGGGCCACTTGAGAGATCTGAGTCTCCAACATTTTATTGTGAGTAACAATGGAGTCTACTTTAGATGTGAGTTTGATAAGAGAGTCATTCAAAAATCCAGTTTGAGTTTTAAGCTCTTGAATCTGCTTGGATTAATTCATAACATAATTTTCCATTAAAAGTTCCAAGTTGGATTTTTGAGGGACTCTTTGGTTGTTTGCATAACCGGGTGGTGTTGTTTGCTGTCCAAAAGGATTTTGAGGGGTTTTATTATAAATTTTTTGGTTTGGCCTCATTCCTTGATTATATCGATCGTAGTTCAATTGCTCGGGACTTTCAACAACACTACCTAGTTGGCATTCAACGCTAGTATGACCCAATATTCCACAGACTTCACAAGGGGGTGAAACAGGAGCAGGTGTGACAACACTTACATTTAATTTATCAAATTTTTGAAAAAGTGTGTCCACCTTAGCAGATAGATGATCAAGGGTAGAAACTTCGTACATACTTGCCTCTTTTTTAGAGGGTGGAGGAGCAACAGCAGCGACGACTCTCTCACTTGTCCACTGATAGTGGTTTTGGGCCATGTCCTCGATCAAAACATATGCTCATGTGTATTTTTATTCATCAAAGCTCCACCTGCAGCTGCATCAACATTCATTTTTGTGGTAAACAAAAGACCATTATAGAAAGTATGGATAATAAGCCATTTCTCTAAACCATGATGGAGGTAAAGCCTAAGCATTTCTTTGAAACGATCCCACGCATCGTAAAGAGATTCCCCATCTTTTTGAGTGAATCGTGTGATTTGATTCCTTAATTGAACAGTTTTACTATGGGGAAAGAATCGGTCAAGGAATGCTTACTTCATTTGGTCCCATGAAGTAATAGAGCCAACTTCCAATGAATGAAACCAAGCACTAGCTCTATCCCTTAAGGAAAAAGGAAAGAGGTGCAGCCTTACGGCCTTTTGTTTTGCCTTCAAGGTTTCACCGAGTCTTAAAAAAGTAGAAATATGAAAATTCGGATCCTCAGTGGGTGATCCGGAAAATTGATTTTGCTGCACTAAGTAAATAAGTGCAGGCTTTATTTCAAAATTGTTACCCTCAACCGTTGGGTACACAATAATAGCATGTGACTCTTCCGTAGAAGGGGTTGCATACTCCTTAAGAGTGCGTTCCTCAGTCATATCGTTATTATTTCGTGCTTCTCTTCTTCTCTTATGAAAGAATCTTTCGATCTCGGGAACGAATTCACCAAGACTTTTGCTTCTTCGCATAAAAGAATAAGAACCCAAGAAGTTAACGTTAAAGAAAAAGAAGAATAAAAACATTTTTTTTTCCAGTCTAACCGCTATTAAAAAGTTAATCAAATTGCCTAACTCCCCGACAACGGCGCCAAAAACTTGATAGGGTAAATCCGCAAGTGCACAGTTTACATAAGTAGTAATAAAGAGTATCGTTCTGACAGGTAGTTATGAATTCAATTAACTTTTAACAATGATTAGAAGAATGTTTGAGATTAAAAAGTTTGGATTTTGTTTTAAAAGGTAAATAACAATTATAATAAAAAGGTGCCTCGGGATTACTGGTTCGTCATTGTGACAAATCCTTCATAAATCAAACCTGAACCTAGAACTTTATGTTGGACCTATTTTCTAAAGACAAGTTTCTCTTTAGCCTATCACATATCCTTTCGGTTTTAGTGAGTGTGTTTCTCTAACAACCACGCCTATTCTCATGGTTGATTGCTATTGAAATCTCTGAAGCTCGAAACTTTATTGTCTCAAGGTTTGCTAGACTATTCTCATGTTTCGCAATCCTTGTCTAATTTCACTTGTTCCAATATCAAAGCTTCTTATTTTTGATGATGAATTAACAAGTACTAACCTTCCGCTGTCGCATTATGAGTTTGATACTCGTTAATTCATTATAAAAACGGTGAAATCTTCTTCTTCTCCTCCTCCTCCTTCCTTCTCCTTCGTCCTCTTCTTCCTCCTCGTCTTCTCCCTCTTCTCCTCCCTCTTCTCCTTCTCCTTCTTCTTCTCCTCCTCCCCCTCCTCCTCCTCCTCCTCCTCCTTCTCCTTCTCTTTCTTCTTCTCCTCCTCCCCCTCCTCCTCCTCCTCCTCCTTCTCCTTCTCCTTCTTCTTTCGAATAAAGTTGCACAAGTACACGAAATCAATTCAAAAAACACACAATTTTATTTAGTTTTAATTTCATTTACGCTACATTACATTCTATTTCCTGATCATTTGTTTTTCTCCCACTATTCATCTATTATTTTCCATTTCTATACATCTCTAAATATTTGTTCTTAGAGAGTTGGGATTTGAGGATAAATTTTTTTATTTCATTGGTTTGTTTCTCATCCATTTTTCTTTTCAAATTAGAGGCACATTATGATCAATAAAATATTTTGTTAGTGGAATAATTGGATATATGCATGAATGAGATAATTGATCTCATTGTGCGTTAATATCACATGTCCTTGATAAAATTAAGTCATTTTTGTAGAAAAATAATAATATCTACTAAAATTCTTGTGCATTGAAAACTTCATGAATTGAATGTTAAATTGATTGGAAGTGAAATAGATAGTGAAAAGAAATTAACCTCTGCTTGTACGGATTTCGTAGAGCTCATTTATAACTATGAAATTGACTATATTTTTAATTTTAAACTTACATTCAATATTATGTTATCATACTAACTCAAAAAGCAACAAAAACAAAAGATGGACTACAATAAAAAAGAGAAGTCAAAAGAACAAATTTATACAAAAGTCTGCACCAAAAAATTGGTCCTAACTACAAAGGTTGTTAAATCTATAAAATTGACGTTAGTGACTTTAAAAAAATGAACTTTTCATGTGCTACCTGATTCAATTCCTTGCAGAACTTATTTTTCATAGAAATTAACCAGACCTGCCAAAAAGGGCGGGGTTATGGTTATTAGGTTCAATTGCATGAGGGTGAGAAATAATTTAGGGATTGTGAGATTGAAAGAAATATGACCCAAGATTTTTGTTGAATGCATAACATTGAAAAAATCATATGTCATCAAAATCATTAGTGCCTTGGTGGTAATAGTTGTTAAATGAAAGCATGAGGTACCTGGTTCGATCCTTGGCTGGAACTTTTTTCATAAATGATGATGGGGAAAAGTAGGGTTTAGAAAAAAATATGGTTTAAGGTAGGAGACTTAGTAGGATTTATATATATAGATTAGCGGTTCAAACTTTTTATGAGAGTTTCTTTTCATAATTTTTTTTCTTTCGATTACCATATAAAAGTTCCTTTTCATATTTTTCTTTCGATTACCAAATAGCAATTCCTTTTAATTTTTATAGATTTAGTCGTTGCTTTTTGCAGTCATTTCATAGCATAATAAAAATATAGCAAATTCTACAAAATCTGCAAGTAAAAATATATCAAATTTGATACTTATATACAAATTCTACAAAATCTGTGCGTTAATTTGACACTTGTATAGAAAATTCTACAAAACCCGTGCATCACATGGGTTAGAGTCTAGTTATATAAAAAAGGAAGAAATATCTTCCAGTAAACCCTAACAAAATCCTAACCCATTTTAATGAATGCCTTTGCTTAGGCGCCACAATACAAACTTCTTAAAATGACAAAATGACAATCCTACCCTTGTTTGTCCATCAACAAAAAGACCCCGTCATTTGTACCTTTAGGCGTCTAAAATGTATCTCAAGTGTCAATAGTAATGCATACAACATGTTAGGTTATCTATGCAATAATCCAAGGGTCATGACTCATGAGGAGTAAATGCAACAAACTAAGTTTCAAAAGGAAGATATGCACCAAGGCAAGTATTACGTACCCATGCAATAAACCAAGTGTCATGACTCATGAAGAATATATGCAACAAGCCAAGTGTCAAAAGGAATACATGCAGCAGGCCAAGTGTTACCCATGAAATAAACCAAGTGTCATGACTCATGAATACATGCAACAAGCCAAGTGTCAAGATAAATATATGCAACAAACCAAGTGTTACCCATGAAATAAACCAAGTGGCACGACTCATGAGGAATACATGCAACAAGCCAAGTGTCAAAAGGAATACATGCAACAAGCCAAGTGTCACCCATGCACTAAACCAAGTGTCGAGAGGACTACATACAGCAAGCATGTGTTATCCATGCAATAAACCAAGTGTCGTGAATCATGAGGAATACATATAACAAGCCAAGTATCAAGATGAATCCATGCAGCCAGCCAAGTCTTACCTATGCAATAAACCAAGTGTCCTTGCTTATAAGGAATACATACAAGAAGTCAAGTGTCAAGAGGAATGCATGCAAAAAGTTAAGTGCTACCAATGCAGCAAACCAAGTGTTAAGAGGAATACATGCAACAACTAAGTGGTACCCATGGAATAACCCAAATGTCATGAGGAATGCATACAACAACTCAATTGTTATTCATGCAATAAACCAAGTGTCAAAAGGATTACATGCAACAAGCCAAATGTTATTCATGCAATAAAAATATCTCTTTCTTTTGCCCACATGAATTACAACCCCTTTCTTTTCATGAACTCACCAAAACCTCAACTCTTTATCATCTCATTTTTTCTTTTTCTAAAAAGGGAATCTCTCTTCTTCTCTCATTAGTCACAACCCTCTTTCTTCTGGATCCTTTCCGCCCTCCCCTTTTATGGTCGCTCTCCGCATGTATCATAAATTTTGATCATACATATCTAGTGCAACTTCTTCAATCAGTAAATTCTTCTATGACTTTGTCAACACCTGGATTCACACCATCATTGGCCCCACCTTCATGATCCCTTTTTCCAACTTAAAACCTTCTGTTGTTGACAATCGCAACTCGTTGTAAGGTCAATAACACGTGGCTTGAAATCGGTCTCCTCCTTGCTTCCCATATGGTACTACTCTCTCTCTCTATCTATCTATCTATCTATCTATCTATCTATCTATCTATCTCTCTCTTTCTCTCTCTCTCTCTCTCTCTCTCTCTCTCCCTCCCTCATATCTCTTGATTATTAAATTATTATTAAATAATGGGTGTAAAAAAATTGCTAGAAGTTTAAGAATGATTATAGATGTGTATGGTTTCTTTTAAAGAGATAATGGGTGGATTCTAAGGTGAGGGAGCAATTAAGTCCCTCACCGGTGTACCACCGATAATACATCATTAGATCTATTATAATAATTGAAGGGTTGAGATGAAATGAAATTAAGAGAGGAACATGTTAGCCTTTCCCTACCCAAACGTTGCTCTTTTTCTTTTTCACCGGCAACTACTTCTCTGTTCCATCTCCCTCATCATTCCCCACCGTCTCCCTCCTCCTTGCCTTTTCTTTATCTATTTATTTTCAAGCATATTTTGGTAAGAACTAATAAAAAAAAATGCCTAGATGATTGTTTTGGTCATCATAGAGTAGACTATGATCCAAATCCCTAATATTTTATGGAATACAAAAATAAGAAGGCAAAAGTTAACTACCCTAAAACAGATTTTGAGACGCAACTGGAGAAAGAAGTGTAATAAGAAATCCCACATCCAGTTCCAAATCAATACATAGTAATTTAAATAATAGTCTTGTCTAGTAAAGATTTTTCATAGTTTATTTGCAAAAATCTAGTTTCTTCATCCTTTTTTTTTTTTAAAGGAAGTTTCTTCATCCTGATGTTATTTGGTATTCTTCTTCACAGAAAGCGGTTGAATGTTTTGGAGAAAGAAAAAAAAGAAAAAAGATTGCATGTGGAAAGGAGTACGTGTTACTCTCTGATTTTTATTACATCTGAACCATTAAAATCACTTCAATAAATCTAATGATGTATTATTGGTGGTACACCGGTGAAGGACTTAATTGCTCCCTCACCTTAGAATCCACCGAGATAATGATATGATTATGCATTCAATAATTTTTATATATTGCTTATTTGTTTCTTTGCAGATTTGTAGAATTCTAAATAGTGAACAATCTTATAAATGTATGACCTAATATGTACATAGATCTAACAAAGACTTAAATGAAATTTCTTTCATATATGTTGTTGAAGGATTTCAAATTATTTATATGATTATTATTATTTTTAATAATGGATTTTTACAAGAATAATTTACTGTATATTTTTTTCAAATTAAATTCATGACAATAATTTTATTCACCACAATTTCTAACAATATTACATTCTGGATATAACTTACCCCTACGAAGCACAAGAGCGCGATCTAGTTTATTTAAAAGGTTGAACTCTCAATTATTTTTTCATATGTTCACCAAATTCGACTAAGATCCGGCTCCGATTATCTCTCTCCTACTCCAGTCATATATTAAGAAAGAACCGGAGGCTCTTTTTTAGGTAACAGAATCAGAGGTAGACGTAAAGATTATGATATGCATTTCATTAATAGTTTCACAACCCTTTTTTAGTAAGATGCATTGTACAATACTAATGGTCAAATATTCATATCGAGCACAATCAACTAATCAAAGGAACAAATCTTCAACATTCTTTAAAAAAAAAGCAATAAATCAATAATCAATATGTATTAGATTAACCAAAATTACTTTAGCCACAAAATGAGATTTAATTAGTTAAAATCATTTCAACCTTCTATATGACTAGTCTCTTCAAAAAAAAAAAACCTTCTATATGACTATATATATGGACAAAATCCTATTACATTCTTATCATATATATTGTGAATTTTATTTTACTATATAAAGAATTATTTTTTGTCATTATACATCAATTTTAGAAAGGATATATTCAAAATATTATTTTTTTGACAAAATATTCAAAATATAAATTAAATGCCATAACTACTTATTTTTTGACCAGAGAAAGCCAAAAGTACTAGTTTATCTAGTTTTTTTTTCTTCTTTAAAATTGAAAAGCGAAAATGTACATTTTTTTATTTTTGACACAACGTTAAAGCAAAGAATAATTTTAAGAAGATAGGAATTAATTGTTTGGTACAATGAATTTCCTTGATATAATGTATTTCAAAAATTATTTTCTTATTTAAACTTTCGTCCTTTTATGCAGGCATCAATATCCAATATATTATGTTCGAATTAGAATACCAATTTTATTAAGTCACTTGTTTTGATTTGTTCTTTCATAAAAGAACCCATCGTGAGTAACAACAGTCATAATCTTTCATTCATCAATGGTATGTTTCAAAAAACATAGTAGAATTGTGTTTAATGTATCATTTGATATTTACATCTTATTTTTCATTGTTTGAAATTTTTTCTAGTTTTCATTGACTTCATTTCAAATATGTTTTGTATAGGATCCAGAGGTTAGCAATATTGGAAGTGATAATTATACTGACTACAAAGGCAGAAAGGCAGATCAAAGAAAGCATGGTGGAGTAAGAGCTGCTTCCATCGCATGTGGTAAGCAAATATTCTCATGTCGACAGTGTAGTGTCAGTTTTGAACACCGAACATATCTTTAATCAAAAGTGTTCATGTTATTAAATTTGAAGATAGTTGAAAAAAAATGTTTAAAAGTAATATGAAAAAGTTGCATATTTTTTCACAAATTCAACCACTGGTTTTATTATTGATTAATTAAATTAAGTCATTTCTTAAAGAGTCACGAGCAAGTAGAAATATGATTACAACATGATCAATACTAACAAATAAACGATCATTTTTATTACTGCAGTTGTAGAGATGATGCTAAGCTTGATCACCTCATGCAATGGAGTAACCTTAGTTGACTATTTTTTCAAGTCAATGCATTATTCAGTTGCTGAATCTTCAAACATGGTTACCAATTTCTTGGGAACAGCCTTTTTGCTTAGCATTATTTGGGGGTTTATTAGTGACTCTTACATAACAAGATTCACTACATTCATATTTTCTGGCACCTTACAATTGATGGTATGTAAATCTCATTTTTCTCTTAAATATATTGTTCAAACACATGTAGCGTGAAGTTATGTTTTTTGTCGTTTGATCTCTATCCAACAACTTAAGTGGACTAATCGCAGACACTATAGAAAATTCCCAATGTAAGAATTCAAACTTAACACAAAATTTGGCTCAGGCGATGATTATCCACCACATATAACCACCAATTTGCCATATCAACGGTCTATGTAGAATCTTAGTAGGGCTCAACATATAAATAACAAGTAATAATTTCATACTTGGTCGTCTTTTATTTTGTATTTATGTTACACAAAATATATCACATCACATATTAAGAATGTCCAGTTACATGTATCAACATTACATGATTTCCAAAATTTATATCCAATTAAGAAAAAAGTTACAACATTCTTACAATTTGTTTTCCTTGAAATGCAGGGACTAATGATGCTAGCATACCAAGCACAAAATCCAAATTTGCAACCACCAGAAAACAAAACACCATCCTATATTCAAGCTCTTATTCTTTTTACTGGACTTTATGCTATAGCCACAGGACTTGGTGGAATGAGAGCTACCTTAGCTGCACATGGTGCTGATCAACTTGATCAAAGCAACAAGAGTCTCATTTCCTCTTACTTCAGTTGGTATTTCTTTAGTTTATGCACAGGAGGACTTTTGGCAACATGTGTTATGGTTCCAATTGAACAAAAATTTGGGTGGAGTACAAGTTTTTTGATATTGCTTTTTGTTACAAGTTTAGCATTGTGCACTTTTGCGTCTGGCTTTCCTTTGTATAGATATAAACGACCTTCTGGAAGTCCTTTAACTCGGATCATTCAGGTAAATATTTTTTATATTCTCAATCAATCATTATAATCGGACTACTAAAATTTTTTGACTTCAATTAAATCTGCTTCTAAAGTCACACGTGATTCGTTGTGATTTGTTGACAATGTTATTATTTTTACAATAACAAACAATGTATATACAAAAAAAAATCGTAAACTTTAGTTTATTAATTGATGTATATTTCTAATTTTCTTTTTTGTATTTTCTGTTTCAAGACACTTATTGCTTCAGCTAGGAATATAAAGGTGTCAACTGGTGGAAGTTTGAATCATGATGTCACAGAACATTTACTTCTTAGAGAGCAATCCCATGATAAATTCAAGTAAGCTCTTTATCTTTTGATCATCTTGTTAATTACACAATTGAATTAATGACTCATTTAGATTAACTTATATGAGTTTATTTAATAATATAAGTACATGTGAGACTGTTTGCGACAGTTTAAAAAAAAAGTTTATGACGTGTCCATAGTTTATAAAAATAGTTTATAATTTTGCAGGTTTTTGAACAAAGCATTGATGGATCAAAACATTGGTGTCGCTCAAGTTAAGGAAACAAAAACCTTCATAGGTCTTCTTCCAATATTTGTCACAACAATCATGATGAATTGTTGCGTAGGTCAAATTTTAACATTCTCAGTGCAACAAGGAAACCTCATGAATAGAACACTACATAATTTCACAATCCCTACGCAGTCTATAGCATTTGTTCCAATTATTATATCACTCACTTTCATAATCCTATTTGAACAATACAAAACAATGAACAAACACAAAGACACGTCAAACACCAAATTCTACAAACCACTTTTTAGAATGGGAATTGGATTGGCATTAGTATCAACATCAATGTTTGTTGCATCAATCATTGAATCCAAGAGGCTTGAAGCGTTCAAGAATGGGAAAACACTATCTGTGTTTTGGTTATTGTTTCAATACATTTTATTAGGGTTAGCTGATACACTTACATTGGAAGGAATGCTTGAATTTTTCTACTCAGAAGCACCTGAAAGCATGAGAAGTATTTGTACTTCATTATCTTGGTGTTCAAGTTCTATGGGATTGTTTATGAGTTCTGTGTTGGTGACTTTAAGCAATACAATTAGTGGAAGATTTGGAAAGGAATGGTTTGGTGGAAAAGATTTGAATCATTCTAGGTTGGACCTTTTTTATGCTCTTCTTTGTATTATCAACATTTTAAATTTTTTGCTGTATGTTTACTTTGCTAAGAGGTATTAAATCTCTTAGTAAATGTAATTTGGAATCAAATGTAATTTTATATTTGATTTTGAAATAAATAATTTAGTGAATTGTCTATTGAACAATTGATGGTTGTAGCATTATATTACAAGGATGATAAAATTAAATAATTTTCAATTTCCTATTATATTACAAGAATGGTAGTCTTCTTCCTCCTCTCCTCTTACTTAATATTTTCATGTGTATTGTTCCAGTATTATATTGAATGTTTGTTGATAAATAGTTGGTTTTAGGTTGTCGTTGAATTGGAATATAGGTTAATGAAGTTAATTTCAACCTTGTTTTGTTTGAAAGAAGTTAATGAATAGGTTTTGATCATGAAACATCTAGGAGAATTAAATTTGGAATTTGGGAAGATAGTTTATCGTTGTTTTTTTAGTTATTAAAAGTTTCATATTTGCTTTATGATATGCAGATGTATTATGTTGAAGAATTATTCCTTCCGTCTCACAATATTAGTCATTTAAGGTTCGTGTACGATTATAAGGAAATGATTAATTGTGTTGATTTTAATGGTAAAATTAGTATCATTTACTAAAACACTATTATTAATTGTAGTTAGTGGAGTAATTAAGTTTAATGAAATTCAATAAATAATGGTATAATAGTGGAAAAAAATAATAAATATTGCATTGATATTATAAAGTGACAATTATTTTAAGAAAAAGAAAAAATTCTAAAGAGACAATAATTGTGAGACAGAGGGAGTACCGTTTAGTAAATGGTGTATGCCTTTCTACATAAAATCTGGACAATAGGTGTAGAAGTGATTGGTCGTAGTTAATTTAGTAAATGCTTCACTTGTAAATACTAGATTTGTTTTTCATTATGCTTCACTTGTAAAGTGCTAGATTTAAGAAGTTTTACTATCTATTGTAAAGACAATTGTATTTATCTTGGGGCTATAAGTATGATTTCTTTTTTCTCCTTTAATTTACTATGGATGTTGATACTGATATTGTTGTTTTTTCATTGTTTCTAAATTTACTAGGTTTCTGATTTTCCTTTTTATTAAATATCATTTTTGTTATGCTAGTGTTGTAGTCTAACCCATGTCATTTGGATTTAACAAGGCTCTAAGTTTAATGTCCCACTAACAATCAATACATAATATGTAAAATAATTTTGCAATCACCTCAAGTCTTTTAATACTGACTTTAGTTTAAACCCAAGGTTGAATTTTACACTATTAAGTTTTGCTTTGTATGAAACTTATTTTAGTTGTCCGAGTTACAATAAGTTTGATCCATGATAGATAGATCTAGAGAGATTTTGGTCAGGTTTGTAATTTGTAATTATGAGCTATCGGTCAGCTTGTTATTAATTTTGTTCTTTTATATTTGCTACGGCCTACGTAGCCTTTTTTGTTATTTAAGGAAGGGAGCATTGTTCACATATGGATGTAAAATGGAACCTAATCCACCTATGGATGCAAGAGGATCATCTGGTGCTAGAAATGTTTGATTTTTTTTTTTTTTAATGTTCATATTTACTATAGATTATATTTAGGCTATTATTAATTTTGTGTTGCATTGTCACGCACATTTCATGTTTATAGTATGTTTTATATAACTTTGATTATATTTTAAGGGAAATGTTAACTAGTGCCCTGAAGTATTGATTGAGGACCTTAAATAGTAATTTTTTTATGAAAGCTTGTGTAATCAGTGTATTGTAAATTGAAAACTTTGATATTTTTAAGGAATAATTACTTAATGTAGCATGCTTAAAGAGTGCTCCGCGAGCACTCGTTAACAATACCCATATTTTAATGAATGTTTCAATATTGTGATGAATTTTTTTAAATTTTTTCTTTAAACACCTGCAGTTTATGCGGCAGGATACCAACGGTTGCCTAAAACTCCGCAAATAATTTGTGGGAATCGTATACGGGTTTTGAAAACTCCCGCAAACCAATTTGCGGAGGTTGAAAACCCTTGCAAAATAGCTTAAACACCCCCCCACAAAATGGACAAGTTTTTTGTAGTGGCACCTCATATTTTTCATCATTCAACATCACTAATCATCCGCTAACAACTGCCCATGATCTAATCCAACTAACAACTGCCCATGATCCTTACGATATGTTCTCTAATGCTCCCTAACCATCCGCTAATGTCTAGGTATTGACGACCCCCTGACCCTCAACAACAACCTCATCAAGGGCCTCCTACTCAGCTGGATGATGGCAAGTCATCTTACGTTCTTTTAAGCATGCTTTTGAGTCGGTTTAAGTGACAATTGAGTTGTTATAGATGAATTTTTAGAGAATTCGATCATGGATTATGGGACGTTTTGTATTTTTTTTTTCAATTGGGTCATGTGATTTTGTTTATTTCCTAAACCATACAATTTCATAGATGTTTTAAATCTTTTATTGATAAATCTTGTTATTTGGCAAGTGGACACCTCATAAAAGTTTTGGAAGACATTGAAGGAAGATAATAAAGGCTTAATTCGGCTTTGAAGACATTACAAGATAGGGAAGTTCTGTCCCATGTCCCAAAAACAAGTCAGAAAAGAAAAATGCTTAAAGAATGGCGAAAAAGGAAAAACCACATGAGGCTAAGTCGTGTGCCTCAAACATAGGACAAAGAGCATTTGCTCTTTTCTATATGCCATGTGCCCCAAACATTGCTTAACAAGCCTCGCATATATTGTTCCATAAAAAAAACATTTTGCATTATTTCCCTGCGGGTTTGGGGAAAAGTACATAATTCCAACCTAAACCCATTACGAAATATGACTAAAAATACAGCTCCTTCCACACATAAATATTCACTAATAACTTGAAGATTTAAGAGGAACAAAAAAACTTGAAGCATCAAGGACGACTCTCACACCTCCTCAAATTTTGTTCTTGAGTTTAATTTATTTCTTCTTAATTATGTATTTTGTTAACATGAGTGACTAAACACCTTTTGATTAGGGTTCTAATTGATAGCGAAATCCGCAAGCGCACGGTTCTATCAAAGTAGTAAAATATCGTTCCACAGGGAGTTGTTGTAATTACCAATTTTCTTTCTAATTATGATTAGCTGAAAGGTTTAAAGTTTATAAATTAAACAGATTGATTGATATAAAATTCAGAAAATAAAAAGCGTCTCGGGATTATTGGTTCATCGTAATGACAAATTACTCACAATCCAAACCTATATTTTCCTCTTAAATTAAATATGTTTCTAAAGACAAGTTTCACTAATGTATTTCATGGTTCCTTTCAGAATCCATGAGTGTGTTTCAATAACAATCACGCCTATTCTCATGGTTGATTGTTATTGAAACCCTTTAAGAGCGAAACTTATTGCCTCAATACTTCACAAAACTATTCATTTGGTGTGTTCCCATCAAGTTTTGTGTCTTCTTGTCTAATTTCATTTGTTCCAATATCAAAATTCATCTTTCGATCCTTCATTTGATATTTGAGATGATGAAATAACAACTATTAAACTTCACCTTTCGGTCCTTCGTGTAATACTTGTTACTGAGTTTGAAAACAATGAAATTAGATTAGAAAATAGATTTAAATAAGATTAGTTATAGGCTTGGTTTGATTGGAATTAAGTCATTAGACTCATCTAACAATCCCAAGACAAAGATATCTACTCACTCATGTTCATCGTAGACAAAGAGGTTAAGGAGATGGAGTAGAAAGACATTAAAGTAAACGGCTGAATGTAAAAGTGCAAAATCGTAAAGAACAAGAAAATAAAGCATTGATCAATTTGATTCAATGGAAACAACTGTCACAAATATTCGTGGAGACAGATCCGGTTTTGAAACGCAGACGAAACAATGATAGAGAAGCTACGTACCCACGCCGTTATAACACTCTACATCAGAAGCTAAAACCACCAAAGCAACCAGAAACGACCACCGTCGGAAGAGCAACAATCGACCCAAGAATCAGCGGCGGCTCCAACGGAACAAGGATGGTCTGGAGCAAGAACCCGTTGCACCACCACCTACCAAAGTTACATAGTGGAAAGGGTTTGGATGAAAGGGTTAGGGGTGGCGTGATAGAGAGAAATTTTTTCGTTTTAATCATGCATCTTAATCCATTCTTTTGCTCAAAGACTTGATCATCCATCATTTGTGATCCTGAAAATAAAACGAACAAATTTGCAGTAAAATAGTGCTAAAAAGAAACTTAAACAAACAAAATTCTATTAAAATAAACACTTAAAAACCATCTAAATTACGACTTATCAAACTCCCCAATGCTTGAATCTTTGCTTGTCCACAAGCAAAAGGCAAAGAACTTTAGCAACATGACAACAATAACAACATGAACAACATAAATTAAAAACTTTTGTTTCCTCCAAGGCTTTGTTTTCAGCGTACACTTATCATAACCTCAAGTGCTTCTCATGGACCTATTCAACCCAACAACAAATTTCAAGTGAGTGTGTGTAGTCCAGCTTTTTCTTGCGCCTGTGTAAGAGGTATTATGAGGAAATAGGTTCTAACTTTAATACTAAACCAACCGAGAAAATTTCTGTCTTCATTTCATATAAGAGAGGTGGGAATTATTTGATCATTTGACATTTATTAGGAAGAAGGGATTTACAGAAGCTACATTAATTTTCAGGTTAACCAAATCTTCCCTGGAAGGCCAGTGAGGACAACTCCTACCAGCCCAATTTAATGATGTCCACTTATATATATATATATATATATATTTTTTTTTTCTTTCGACCCTCTTGATAATCAACCAGTTTTAGGCACTTGATCATTTATTTAATGTTTTGGTGACCAACCATTACCGGTTTCTTTACAGTCACGTTATTTTTGAACTTTTTGTTTCCCACACAAACTTATACTACTTTTACTCTTAAAACTTTTGAGGGTTAATTTACTATTGAAGTTAGAACGTGATCCTTAAAATATCTACCTACACACTTACTCAAAGACTGCAACTTTGTGCTTTTCTCAAAGAGAGAATTTCACATTGAAACTGATCCGTGTATAGCAAGAACAATCAAAACACAAAATTTAGTTTTCATGTACATAGTCATCCTTAAACGGCCTTTTGGAAGAAACTTATATTTTTTTTATATCACATTACATAACATAAAACAGACATGTTGTTTACACTTTGCCCTTCACTTACAAAACAAGCAAAAACTCAAATGCAAGGGAATTCAAAACACTAAGACACTTAGCGACTAGACACTTAAACTTAAACAAGACACTTTACTAACTCCCCCATGCTTGGACTAAGCATTGTCCTCAATGACTCAAAAAGATAAAATTGGAAAAAGGAAAAAAGGAAAAAGGAAAGCTCACATGATTTAATGTTGCTTAGGTGAGTGCACCTATTGTACGTGGAATTTATTGATTCCTTTATGCGGCTTTTCTTCTATTATTCTGCAAAACATAAACAAGGCAAATGACATTAACCCGTGGGTTTCCTCCCATGCAGCGCTCTTTTTACGTCACTAGCTTGACGATCAAAAATACCAGGATAGATAATGGAACGATCGGCCAACTGCAAGGTCATCCTAGTAGGTTTCAACTCACCTATACCAAACCTCTTAAAGAGGGATAAGGGAAACAAGCTAACACTAGCCCCTAGATCACACATGGCTTTCTTAATGGTTTCTTTTCCAATCACACAAGGGATGGAAAAACTACTGTGATCTTCGAGCTTTGGAGGCAATTTCTTTTGTATGACATCACTACATTCTCTTGTTAAAGATATTGTCTCATCATCCTCTATTTTTCTTTTCTTTGATAAAATATCTTTCAAATTTTTTGCATAGAGAGGCATTTGAGACAAAGCTTCAGTAATAGGAACATTTATGTATTTTTTTTCTTCAGCATGTCAACAAACTTTTTAAATTGGCATCCATGTTAGGTTTAGCAAGCCTTTGTGGGAATGGAATTTTCGGCTTATAAGGTGGTGGAGTTTTTGGCTTTTCACTTTCTACCTCAGCTTCATCACTTTGTGGTTTATTACTCACTTTCTCACTCTCTTTAGCCCTATCTTTCACTTGAGGCTCTTCTAGTTTCCTACCATTCCTAAGGGTAACATCATTTAAATGGGCTTTGGGATTGGTTTCAGGCTGACCCGGAAAGATTCCAGGAGTTTGTGAGGAAGAGGCCACTTGTTGGGCTGCTTGGGAGATTTGAGTCTCAAGCATTTTGTTGTGAGTGCAAATAGAATTCACTTTTGATGTGAGCTTAATAAGAGAGTCATTCAAAAATCCAGTTTGGTTTTTCAATTCTTGGGTTTGTTTGGTTTGACCCATTACAAAATTTTCTAGCAAAAGTTCCAAGTTGGAATTTTGAGGACCTCTTTGGTTGTTTGCAAAACCGGGTCGGGCTATTTGTTGTCCAAAAGGGTTTTGAGGATTTTCATAAATTTTTTGATTCTTCTTAAATCCTTGATTATATTGAGCATAGTTTGCTTGCTCAGGACTTTCAACAACACTACCTAGTTGGCATTCAACGCCGATATGACCGACTATTCTGCAAACTTCACATAGTGGTAAAATAGGAGCAGGTGTGACAGCACTTACACTTAATTTATCAAATTTTTGAAAAAGTGCGTCCACCTTAGCATTCAAATGATCAAGGACAGAAACTTCATACATACCTGCCTCTTTTTAGAGGGTGAAAGAGCAACATCGGTGATGGCTCTTTCACTTGTCCACTGATAGTGGTTTTGAGCCATGTCCTCGATCAAAGCATATGTTGCTGTGTAATTTTTATTCATCAAAGCTCCACCTGCAACTGCATCAACAATCATTTTTGTGGTATATAGAAGACCATTATAGAAAGTATGGACAATTAGCCATTTCTCTAAACCATGATGGGGGCAAAGCCTAAGCATTTCTTTGAAACGCTCCCACACATCGTAAGGAGATTCCCCATCTCTTTGAGTGAATCGTGTAATTTGATCCCTCAATTAAGCAGTTTTACTAGGGGGGAAGAATCGGGAGAGGAATGCTTGCCTCAACTGATCCCATGATGTAATAGAACCATTTTGCAAGGAGTGAAACCACGCACTCGCTCTATCCCTTAAAGAGAAAGGAAAGAGGTGCAACCTTATGGCCTCTTGGGTCACTCCATTTTATTTCAAAGTTCCACTGAGTCTTAAAAAGGTAGCAATATAAAGATTCAGATCCTCAGTGTGTGATCCAGAAAATTGATTTTGCTGCACTAAATTAAGGAGTGCAGGTTTGATTTCAAAAATATTTGCTTCAACCGTCGGATACACAATAACAACGTGTGGCTCTTTCGTAGAAGGGGTTGCATACTCTATAAGAGTGTGTTCCTCAGCCATATCGTTTCTATTATTGCGTGCGTTTCTTCTTCTTTCGTGGAAGAACCTTTCTATCTCAGGAACGAATTCTCTAAGAGTCTTGGTTTTTCGCATTCAAGAATTAAAAAATTTTCAAAAGTTGAAAGTAAAAAGATAAAGAAAAATTTCAGTCTAACCGGTACTAAAGAGTTAATCAATATTACTAACTCCTGGGCAACGGCGCCAAAAACTTGATAGCGAAATCTCCAAGCACACAGTTCTATCAAAGTAGTAAAATATCATTCCACAAGGAGTTGTTGTAATTACTGATTTTCTTTCTAATTATGATCAGCTGAAAGGTTTAAAGTTTAGAAATTAAACAGATTGATTGATATAAAGTTCAGATAATAAAAAGCGTCTCGGGATTATTGGTTCATCGAAATGACAAATTACTCACAATCCAAACCTATATTTTCCTCTTAAATTAAATCCGTTTCTAAAGACAAGTTTCTCTAATGTATTTCATGGTTCCTTTCAGAATCCATGAGTGTGTTTCAATAACAATCACACCTATTCTCATGGTTGATTGTTATTGAAACCCTTTAAGAGTGAAACTTATTGCCTCAATACTTCACAAAACTATTCATTTGGGGTGTTCCCATCATGTTTTGTGTCGTCTTGTCTAATTTCATTTGTTCCAATATCAAACTTCATATTTCGATCCTTCATTTGATATTTGAGATGATGAAATAACAACTATTAAACTTCACCTTTCGGTCATTCGTTTAATACTTGTTACTGAGTTTGAAAACAATGAAATTAGATTAGAAAATATATTTAAATAAGATCATGGTTCTAGACTTGGTTTAATAGGAATTAAGTTATTAGACTCATCCAACAATCCCAAGACAAAGAGATCTACTCACTCATGTTCATCGTAGACAAAGAGGTTAAGGAGATGGAGTAGAAAGACATGAAAGTAAACGACTCAATGTAAAAGTGCAGAATCGTAAAGAACAAGAAAATAAAGCTTTGATCAATTTGATTCAATGGAAAACAACTATCACAAATATTCCAAGATTCAAAGATGATTTACAAGTCTGATTGTTCTCTCCATATAGAGCAAAAGCCAGCCTCTAGAAAAGGAAATAGTTCCACATTATAAGGCACTAACTCCACTACCTCAAACATTCTCAAGTGCAACGGTACAAAGCTATAGTTGTGTCCTTTGGAAAAGATGTTGGAACAAAGTGTGTTTAACAATACCACTTTAAGTTTTGATGATAACAAGGTATTAAAAATTGTCAATTGGATATGCTAATATTTGTTCAAGTGTGCAGGACCATAGACAAAAAGTTGTATGACTTTAAACCAAGTATAGGTTCAGAAAGAACAAATGAGAGCAATGGATTTCACATCAAGGAAGCTTATGTTGCAAGAATTAAAGACAGCAAGAGTCTGAAGACCATCAGAAGCTGACTGACAGAGAGTCTGAAGACAGAGTCTGAAAATCATCAGAAGCTAAAGATCATAAGAGTCTGAAGAATGTATAATTCTACTACACTCAAATTACCGGCGTTCTAGGGAAACGAGTTATACAAAATGTATGTAAACTGATTTTTAGACCACCTTTATTTTATTGCATTGCATTTTACCTTTTCCTTTAAGTTTACGTGCTTAAAGCCTTTTATCTTTTCTTTTTACTTTATATTGCTTTTGTTTGCAATCTCAAACCTGTCGAGAGACAGTGCCTTTTCTTTACAAACTCGTCCTGCTCTCTAAGTAACCTGAGTGCATCTCCTGGCTCTTATTCAAACCCTTTCTTCGATCGAAACCTTTGCACAACATGCTCTTGAAATCTCTAGTTCAGTCTCGCTTGTAATAATCAGAACTAGCCCGTAGTTTGCCGAGCAAACAAATTGGCACGCCCAGTGGGACCCTGTTTGTGCAATTGATTTTCTAAAACTTTTTCATAAAAAACTGTTTTTCAAAATCCATCTCTTTGGTGAGATCCATTTTTTAGGATTTCGTTACTATTTTCGGGTAACTTTATTGCTAAAAACAACAAATTGTTTGTGTATGCATTTGAGAAGTGGTAAATATATGGCTCGTGCCAGTTCATCCTCTTCACAATCATCTTCACAAACACAACCTTTACAACAGAACTCTCCTTTGGGAGATTTAAACGTGTCGACCCATGTGGGGGGCAACTATGGCTTTTCCAGTTTCGACGGAAATGGGAGTAACCACTCCCTTAAACATTTCTACGTCTGTTCCGATGACACGGCCAGAAATGGGAACCGTTATACCCCCATTCACTGCTTGTGTTCCTTCGACTACCAGTACTCAAAGTTCTCCTTTAGTCAGGCCTAGGCTTGATGATCGAAATACAAGTATGCAGAACCTTTCTAGGGAACAACCGTATGGTATGCCAACTTCGATGATGGAAAATGTACATAATAGTGAGCCCGCATTTGCAGACCAAGAAAATCCGTTCACAATGCACAACATACATAGTCCTTGAAGTTCTAGCATTTTTGGTTGGAATACTCTACCAACGTTAACATAGTCACAGATTTAACACAACAAATTGGTACCGTGCTTAATCCTTTAATAAGGTACACAAACCGGAGTTACCAAGCCTTAACCACTCAAATGGGGAGGATATCAGATTTCTTTGCGGTTGATCGAACCAATGGTTCAAAGACCACAACATGTGCCTCAACCCCAACCGGTCGAACCAGTAATTCAGGGTCAACCTGAAGTGATATTGGTGGATAGAAATAATAATGCCGATGAAGTTGTCAGGGATGTCCAACAACAAAAATAGAAGTGCATAACAATATAGCCAATTTGGTCGAAAATATAATGGCTCAAAATGGTTTGAATATTGGCCTACTGATAAGTGTCAAAAAGGAGCTAAATAGACTATATATTTTAGGCACTTTGATTACTTGTTTTGCAAGTTATCCTGCGAAAAGCTCACAAATACTGAAGAATCATTCAATTATGCTTTTCACATCTAATGCCAACTCTTTGTAGGAAAATGCACGCCTGGACACTTTAGAAGCAAGAAAACATGAAGAAATGCAAAGGACAACTCGCCATGGCGAGCTCAAAGGCGAGCTGAGGCAGAAAGTTGAAGTTACTCGCCTCCAACTCGCAATGGCGAGTAGCATCAGCAAGAAATAGGCAGAAGTACATGTTTACTCGCCATGGTGAGTGAATTACTCGGGAGGCGAGTAAGGCGGCTAACCCCTCAGAGCTGACGTGGCAGAAACCCATTGGGGAAGAAAGCTCAACTCGCCATGGCGAGCAAACTTACTCGGGAGGCGAGTTAAGACAGAACAAACCATATAAAAGCCCATTTGTTCTTTTCAAAAGAGGAGATCATATCAGACTAGGATATCTGATGCCATTTTGAGGAAGGGAGAAAACAGGGGAAAACACAGAGAGAACTTAAGGAGCAAGGAGCACAAGGATTGAAGGAAGACACAAGATCATTGAGACATCATGGCTTGGTTCCATTCCATCTCTTCTTTTCTCCTTGTAAGGTTACCATGACAATGAGTAACTAAACTCTTTTTGTTGGGATTAAATGTAGTTAACTCTATTAGTATGTATTCCTTTTGATTGGGATGTTGTGTGATTCTAAGTTATCTTATGATATTGATATTATTCTTGCTTTTCATGTTTTGATCTTATGGATTTGAATTGTGATTGAAAAATACATTTCGAATCTAGGTTAGAATAATCTTCTATCAATACTTTTGTTCTAGACATGGAACTTAGGTTGGTAATCATTTTGAATATTGAAACTTAAAGCTTTTGTATCATTGTATAGTGCGAGACATCGACGATACAACGATACAATCCACTATTGGACCGTTTAATCGTGCGAGACATCGACAATTAAACGACCCAATAGAAATCACGATATCATTTGGACACAAATGATGTTGTTGAGCAATATGTGATAATATCGCGTGATAATTAGAATCCGCAACCCAAATCCGAGAATACGTACGAGTAGGTTGATGAAGTTTAATCCCAGCATACTTATTTCGCTGTTAACTCTCATCGCATTTATAAATTCTTAGTTTGATAGTGTATGAAACAACAAAATACTCGACAACCCTAGCTCAGAACGATATTGATTGTTGAACGGCTTAGAATATCGCACCAGTCCCTGTGGAGACGATAACATAAATACTTACTTTTGTTGCTTCAACACCTACATAGGCCAAACTTTGTTTCTCCTTAGTCGGAATTGGTATTACAATCTGAACTTCCTAGGGGTTATAAAATCCCTAAGTTCACCAAGTTTGCAGGGGATACTAGTGAGTCCACTGTCGAGCATATCTTAAGGTATTTGACAGAGGCAGGAGATCTAGCAAATGATGAGAATTTGAGGTTGAAATATTCTCCAAATTCTCTAACAAAGAATTCCTTTACATGGTTCACTACTCTTGCACCTCATTCGATCCAAAGTTGGACTGAATTAGAAAGGTTATTTCATGAACAATTCTACATGGGCCAATCTAAGATAAGTCTAAATGAATTGGCGAGTGTCAAAAGGAATTCCACTGAATCCATTGATGATTATCTCAATAGTTTCATATTATTAAAGGCAAGATGTTTCACTCAAGTGCATGAACACGAGTTGGTCGAAATGGCCGCTGGTGACCTAGATTATTCCATCAGGAAGAAACTATACACTCAATACTTTAGAGATATGGCCCAGAGAAAGAGGATCACCTTGATGAATACCTCTTCTATCTTAAAGTCATTAGTTGGGCTCCCATTCATAAGCACTGACGCCACTGTTGTAGTAACACATTCAAAAATCCATTTACACCACATCGGAGGAAAAATCATTTTGTCCATCACATCAGCCAAGTACCTCCAATCAACCGAGTCACAAGCTTTCTCAAAATCAACCATAAAAAGAAGTAAATCGTTCTTCAGCCATGAGCATCATCCACCAATTCATTGGCTATAAGAATACCATTAAGAATTTGTCCACCTTTGACGAAAGCAGACTGAGCCTTCGACACAATCTTACCAACAACTTTTCTCAATCGATTGGCAAGGACATTCAACAAAATACTATACACACTACCAACCAACGATATAGGACGAAAATCGGCCAACCTCTAAGGACTCTCAAAAGATTTTATTGAGTAATAAGTACAAAAGATTATTTAACTTTCTTTGTCTCATATACGATTGTCTTTATGAGGGGAGACATAAATGTGTTCTGCACTCTTTTTTCCTTAATCAAGGTTTATCCCATTGGGTTTTCCTGTTAAGGTTTTTAACAAGGCAGATTATAACACAAGAGGATGTTGTACTCTTTTTCCTTCACAAGAATTTTTTTCCATTGGGTTTTTCTCTAGTAAGGTTTTAATGAGGCGTATCCTTGATGGACATCCAAGGAGAAGTGTTATGAATATTATAAGTGGATGTCCATACAGTAATTGGGTTGTTGCTTATACTATTTTCTTATTGGGTTTGTGTTTGCCCAACAAGTCATTGTATTTCTCTATAAATAGAGCTCATATGTAACCTAATTGTACACAACAAGAGAATAAAACAATCTTCTCTCTCTTCTCTTTCTTCCTCTCCTTCTCTCATTTCTTGTTCTTATTTCCTTAGTTTTATAACAAATATACTAATTTGTGTTTATTATAAAAACTATACACGGAATAAATGATTGTGATTAAATAATTAGTCAAAATTAGTGTTTTTTTGAATACCATCTAAATAAAAAATGGAATTACTATAATAGATTGACTTTAATTTTTTTACACTTCAAGTTTACTCAAGTTGATTCTCTAGAAACAAGTCACTTAAGATTGAATTTTTTTGTTAATAATGCGGACATAAAACTTAGAACAATTATAATACACCACCTAATTTTTTTTTCTCATCTTAACTTTTTAATGTTGTTGTTTTCTGATATGAAATACTAATAAAGTCGTTTGCACTTACAACTCATAAACCAGATAATGATATTACCATCCTCAACAACGATGTCTTAACCATTTTATACAAGTTTTTTCGTCCTCACGGTCATCGTCTACAATAAGAACTGTCTCCTTCTTTCTCTCCTTCAGCCAACATGCAAGTCTCATAAACGGGACAATGATTAGACCATCCTCAATGGTGAGCCAACATGCCAATCCTTATTAATAGCTAAAAATCAGCCCTATTGGTTTAGAAATTCTTCTATACATACGTAAGTACATGACACCTTGTTTAACTATAAAAAAAATTGTAAATAAAAAAAAAAAAACTGTCTCCTTCTTTCTCTCCTTCAGCCAATATTGTGCAAGTATTTCGTCCAGTCACCAAACATCCAACCATTGGTTTTTCACTAAAGACTCGTTCTTCACTCTAAACCCTGGATCTGTAGGAGGTTCTTACTTTATAACAATCAACCATTCTTCTACTCCATTTTGCACTTATTAGAGGAACCATTTTCCCATAATCGTTCACCTATTTTCTATCTACTACTCTAATTTGGACGCGTATATTAACAACCATTTTCTCCCCCTCAACAAGAAACAACCATTTTCTCAATACACCTCATGAAATCATGTCTATTGGATCAATCCACACAGTTTCTGCAAGTTCTCAAGATGTTCAACCTTCAAAACTTTGTGTTGACTGTTGAAGCACTGCTCTCTCTAAAAGGTTTTGTATTACTTTCTTACATTTTTTTTTTTGGATTTAATCTTGAGATTGTGTTCCTCTCATGAACAGATCTTGGTAGTGATGGTGAAAATTTTATTGATATTGTTCGAACGGACATCTTAAAGCTAAAGACATATCATATGGAAAATAGAGCAACATCACTTACATTTTAGATGTCATGTGATGTTGCTCTATTTTGAAAAATGAATAAATAATGTGTGTATGAATGTTTATATTGGATTTTATGCAATATATTTATAAAAATGGAGTAAAGATATAAAAAGCTCAAAAGTATTTGCAAAGATAGTAAGGCTTTGTCTGCGAGTTGGGTTTTGGAGGGGAGGGGAGGGGAAGAAAAAGGCTTATGGAGAGGTAAACCCTTATTTGCGAGTTTTAAAAAAACAAGAGAAAGATTTTGGGGGGTTTTGAAGGGCTTCATTTGTCCAATTTTAAAATTCCCCAAATTGGGGGGTTTTGGGGGATTAAACACTCAAATTGACAATTTTGTCCTCGTAATAATTCAAAATTTCAATTTTAGACATGACAGAATTATTACGATATTTTTTTCAAAAACAACTTATTCAAAACAACTGATTTTTACAAAACAACTTAATACGATCTCTTTTTCAAAAACAACTTATTCAAAAAAACTTATTTATCCAAAACAGCTTATTAAGAACTCTTCTTAAAAAAACAGCTTATTTATACAAAGCAACTTATTAAGATCTCTTTTTCAAAAACAACTTATTTATGCAAAACAACTTATTACGACCTCTTTTTCAAAAACAGCTTATTCAAAACAACTTATTTATCCAAAACAGCTTATTACGATCTCTTTTTAAAAAACAACTTACTCAAAATAGCTTATTTATGCAAAACAGCTTATTTAAAACATCTTATTTATACAAAACAACTTATTACGATCTCTTTTTCAAAAACATCTTATTCAAAACTGCTTATTTATACAAAACAACTTATTACGACCTCTTCTCAAAAAACAGTTTATTCAAAACAACTTATTTATGCAAAACAACTTATTACGATCTTTTTTCAAAAAATAGCTTATTCAAAGCAACTTATTTATCCAAAACAGCTTATTCCGACCTCTTTTCAAAAAACAGCTTATTCAAAACAACTTATTTATACAAAACAACTTATTACGATCTTTTTTCAAAAAACTACTTATTCAAAACAACTTATTTATACAAAACTGTTTATTTAAAACAACTTATTTATACAAAACAACTTATTACGATCTCTTTTTCAAAAACTGCTTATTCAAAACATCTTATTTATACAAAACAACTTATTACGATATTTTTACAAAAAACAGCTTATTCGAAGCAACTTATTTATCCAAAACAGTTTATTACGACCTCTTTTCGAAAAACAGCTTATTCAAAACAATTTATTTATGCAAAATAGTTTATTACGACCTCTTTTTCACAAACAGCTTATTCAAAACAACTTATTTATCCAAAACATTTTATTACGATCTCTTTTTCAAAAACAGCTTATTTATGCAAAACAACTTATTACGATCTCTTTTTCAATAACAATTTATTCAAAACAGCTTATTTATTCAAAATAGCTTATTCATAATATAAGTTGTTTTGAATAAGCTGATTTTTAGAAAGAGATCGTAATAAGTTGTTTTTCATAAGATAAACTATTTTGAATAAGTTGTTTTTTGAAAAAGAGATCGTAATAAGCTATTTTGTATAAATAAGCTCTTTTGAATAAGTTGTTTTTAAGGTAGAGGTTGTAATAAGTTGTTTTGCATAAATAAACTGTTTTGAATGAGCTGTTTTTTGAAAAAGAGATCGTAATAAGTTGTTTTGAATAAGTTGTTTTTGAAAAAGAGATCGTAAACAACTATTTTACATAAATAAGCTGTTTTGAATAAGCTGTTTTTTTAAAAAGAGATCGTAATAAGTTGTTTTGTATAAATAAGTTGTTTTTTGAAAAAAGTCGCCATAAGTTGTTTTGTATAAATAAGTTGTTTTGAATAAGTTGTTTTTGAAAAAGAAATCGTAATAAGTTGTTTTGTATAAATAAGCTTTTTGAATAAGTTTTTTTTTTTTGTAAATAGGTCGCCATAAGTTGTTTTGAATAAGCTGTTTTTTGAAAAGAGATCGTAATAAATTGTTTTCCATAAGATAAGCTGTTTTGAATAAGCTGTTTTTGAAAAATAGGTCGTAATAAGTTATTTTGCATAAATAAGTTGTTTTAAATATGTTGTTTTTTGAAAAGAGACCGTAATAAGCTATTTTGTATAAATAAGCTGTTTTTTAAAAAGAGATCGTAATAAGCTTTTTTTAATTTATAAATAAGCTGTTTGTTTTAAAATTAAAAAAAATCGTAATAATTTGTTTTTTATGAGATAAGTTGTTTTGAATAAATTTCAAGATAAATTACAATGTATAACACAATGTATTGATTGTAAGAGAAAAAAGGGTAAAATAGTAAAATTATAATATAAGTCCTCCATCTCCTTTCCTCATTGGTTTCTTTTACTCCCAAACAACGAGAATGTTTTCCCTCTTTTCTCCCTTCCCTCCCTTCCCTTCCCTTCCTCTCCTTTGCCTTTTCTTTCTTTCCCCTCAAAACTCGCAAACATAGCATAAGGGAACAAGTAATTTTGATGTTGAAGACTCTTCCATAGAATAAAAAGATGATGTTCTCGAAAGACGTCAAGTTCGGTTGAGAAATCATTTTCCGTTTTTGGCCTATGCTAATTAGCTACTATGCACATTGAATAATCAAAAAGAAACTAAAAAACCTTTTAATCACTCTAACAAATTCTGCTAAATAAATAACATAATTTTTTTTTATCTAACTGATAGAATGCAATGAATGCTTGAATAGAGAATATGCAGGCCATAGTATACAACTCACAATTAAATTGTTTTTGTGGAAATTAACATTTGTGCAAGATTGCAGGTTTTTAATGGAAATGTATATGTTATGGTGATCGATTCTCAATTAATATTACTTAGAATACAACTTGCACAACTTTGAAATCCTACCAGAGAAATAACTATTTGATTAAAGGACCTATAATATTATGTAATCTACTTTGAGCCACTCAACAAATAATGATATCTTTTTGTTAGAACTTTTTTTTTTTAATGGAGTTTTTATTATTTCTCTTCAACACAACAATATAATACATGTGATTAATTCCAACAACAAGGCAATTACAACCAATGCAATAATTAATATTCTCTCCGTTCCTTTTTAAGTTTATTCTATTTCTCTCCAACATTCAAAACGTCAAAGCCTGAATTATTTTGAAAATTCCAAGGAAAATGGTAGGGTATCCAAAACTATAGTGATAGATATTTCAATAAAAACTATACTTCCTATCCTTGTTTGGCTGTATGAATAATGTGAAAATCTGCAAAATCCAATAGGGAATGAAGAATTCATCAAATTAGAGAAAATGTTCCTACAGCTAACATTTTCAAAATTCAATCACACTCTTCTTTGGATTTGGATTTTGTGCATTCAACAATTTCAAATGCATGAAGCACAATTCCAAATAAGAGCATGGTTAAATTTTGAAAATTCTTGGCATTGTTCATAAAGCCAAACTAGCATAGAAAATATAGATTTTATTGGAATATTCACTATAGTTTTGGATACCCTATAATTATCGTTGGAATTTTCAACATATTCAGAGATTTTGACATCTTGAATTGTGAAAATAAATGCAAATAAGTTTACATTCGAGTGATTATTGCATTAGATGTACTTGTTTTGTTGTTAGAAGCAATCACATGGACTCTTGTGTTGGAGAGAAATTGTAAAAACTCCAATAAAACATAATGGATACAATAACAAAAAAAAACAGGCAAGATAGTCTCAACATATAAATCAAGTCGTCGAATTACATAGATTGAGTCTCAACATATAAACACTTCATCTTGAAAAGTAGTTAATTACTGTGCAAATGTATATAAATGAAACATTTCACTGCAAAATAGTGTAATCTCTTTTCACATTGAATAAACAAAGAAGCTTTTACATCATAATTCAATTTCTCTCCTTTTCTCTCATTTTACCTCTTTCACATTTCATTTGATATTCATCACCAAATAAGAATTTATCCCAACAAATTGGTATCATAGAGCACATGTTCGATTAAACCAATTCCTTGCAAATCTGCCAGTTTTCAAAGGAGAACACTATGGCAGATGTTACACACATATGAGAGTCATTTTCAGGTTTCAGGATGTGCTTGAGATCATGAATGATGGCATACCTACATTAGAAGCAAATGGAAATGATGCTCAAAGGATAACTCATCATGAACTTAGAAAGAAAGATAGGGAGGGACTGTTCTGGAACCATGAGTCTGTGGATTCAAACATATTTTTGAAGATCATTGAAGAAGAAACAAATAAGGGTGTGTGGGATAAACTCAAGAAACTATATGGTGATGATGAAAAGTAAAAGAAAGTGAAGTTGTAGGTTTTGAGGAAATAGTATTTTTAAAGTATCCTAGTTCTTCAGCTTCATCAACCCAGGCAAAAAATCGCAATTATCATTGTCATCCTTTGGCAAAGGGCATGTGTAGAAAGGCTTTCCTGGATTCTTCGAAATACTTGCTTTTCTTACATCACATCTTCTATGACACCAACAATCAAGCATTCTGACCTCAACATTAAACATGGAGCTTGAAGATGAAGCTCGACTTTGAGAGCATTGAAAGTTGTTGTTCATACGACCACCACCCATCATTTTGGATGCAATTTGAACAAATTTTATGAAATAAATTTTGGGGATTTCGGATTGTAAATCAGATATTGAAAAATTAGGGTTTCAGATATATATAATTGGGGAAGAAAGAATCGTTTATAACTGTCCTAAAGCAACAAATTTTTTCCAATTCGGTCAATCTTGTCCCTGGACTTTTTTCACTTTCGGTCAAATTAGTTCCTGAACACGTGGCTTCTGACTTGGCAAGCCACGTCACCGGTTAACATTCCATGTCATCACCGTTAACTAGAGCTGTCAAAACGGGCTACCCAGCCCGTTTCGGCCCGGCCCGAACGGGTTGCAAGCTTTTTAGGGCCGGGATAAAAAGCTCGGTTTAAACACGGGCTGAAATGATAGAGCCCGAGCCCGGCCCTATACGGGCTCCCGGGCCAGCCCGTGTGTACTTTTTTTTTTTTATCCTTGCACAATCTATGATGTTTGAAGTAAATTAGTCTAATAAAAATATATACTAGTGACAGTAAGCAACAGTTCAATTGTTGATACTCCGATGCAAATTGTTTGGTGTTTTTCTATGAGAAATCATAACTAAAGATAACTCACAGTGCGGTTCAAGCTTGAATCGGAACGAAGTTCAGATATTGCAGTGACAAATTCTTTCACATATTTAGTAGTAAACAAGTTCTTGATGTGCAATAAGTACTGAATATAAATATTCTCAGCACTAAAATGATTTACCGTAGCATAATACTATGAAATTATTAATACTTCCCAAGTTTAAAATAAGTGAAAAAGTGCTAAAGAAAATTCAATGAATGGGAATTCACTAAATGCCTTTTGTAGCAATAAAAATCATTTTAAACATCATATATTCAATGTTGCAGCTGGAGTGGCACGTTACATCTTTGAAGTAGACTAATCTAATAAAAAATTCTTCGCATGTTTCAGTACAGCCTTGAGCAGAAGAGAGACAAAATTACAGTTCTCACTTCTCAGTAACTACTTAAAATTTTCCCATATGCATAAGTTTCTTGATTTAAAAAACTTCAAGATTCTTAATCACGAGAAAATCTTTATAAGTTCATAAATACATGAAAAAGGTTAAACAAAAAAGCATAAATTGGGTCACACACATCTCGCATAAGAGAGCTGATTTTTTTTTACTGGGCTGCCGGGCTACCCGAAGCCCGTACAGGTTACGGGCTTTTACGGGCCGGGCTAAAAAGCCCTAAAAAATCCGGGCTGCAATTTTTAGGCCCAAGCCCTACGTTTTATTCGAACTTTCTGACCGATCCATTTTGACAGCTCTACTGTTAACAACCCAACTTAACGGAGGGACTCAATTGATTGACATTCATAAAATTTGGGGACATGTTGGCTATTATGAAAAATTCAAGGATGAAATTAATCAGTACGTGCAAATTCGGGGATGAAATAACCTATTCACACCGTAATTATATTCATCATTCATTAATCTAGATATTTAGTACACCAATAATAATTTTAATAAGTAAATAGTATAATAAATATTTTAATTCTATTGGCTTTCTGAACACGAAGTGAATTATCTCAAAAGATGTGAACAGAGAATGTCATCAATATAGTTACCAAATTTTCTGTAATAATATATTGAACAGATACTCTGAATACTTTAATAACTCTCCATTAACGTATTCATCAAATTAAGCCAATCACAACCCTAATTGGCAAAAAATTTAAGTGTATACTTATAATATTTGTCGTTCTCGACACGAAATGAATTGTTTTGTCCTAATGACCTTGAAAGGAATTTCAACAACTGTGGAAATTAAATTTGCGCTGTTTATGTCTTAACATATTATAATGAGACTAGTGTTACTTTAACCTATTTTTCCAACACTAAGGTAAAAAAAACTTAAGCATCCTTTCCATTATAAAATTATGGTTGTAAGAAAAATACTTAAATATATTTTTAATCCCTATAAAATTAACAATTTCCAGTTTTGTGGGGATTATGCATAGTGATTAAAATACGAGCTCATATTTTTATATGAAAATTATACAAAAAATTATCTGAATAAGATTTATGTAAGGACTAAAACTTAACATTCTTTATTTTCTAAAGAGACATATTTACCCAAAAAAATAAATAATTGAACAAATTAAATAAAATGAACTCATGGACCCCATTCATGTATATTATTTTGTTTATGTGGTATTTTTTTTTTAAGAGAAACATGGTTAAAAGTTGAAGATAAAAAAATTGTTAGAAACACTTGTTTAATGAAAAACAAATGATCTTATCCTATAATTGATATAGAAATCTATGTGAGTAGATAGAGTGGTTAAAAAGCCAGAAGTGTAAACCAGAGAAAAGCCTATGAAAGCCATGAAAGGAAGTAAGTTGAAGAAGGTTCTTCATTCCTGCTGTAAATATCCCTTCACTTTCAGCCATTTTCCTCACACCAACACAACCAAAATCTCTATCCTTTGTCTAGATTTCACTTTCACTCTGCCATTGATTCTTGTGTAGTGAAGCTAAAAGCTCTTCTTTAGCCAAAAGTTTTAGATACACCTCACCAATGACTTCTACACCAACCCCTCCACCAAACTACTCCTCACTCCCAGCTGGTCCTAGACCTGCTGAAAATCATAACAATCAACAAAATCAACAAAAGAGTAGACATAGTCACCACAGTACTCATAAACGTCCTAGAGACCGTTGGTCTTCGTCGTCTAGGCACTATTCCAACTCACACAATGCACCCTTAGCTGCTGCTGAAGTAGGTGCCAATGGAAGTGGAAGTGCTGTTGCTTCTGCTGCTGCTGCGGCTGGCAGTGGCAATGGCAGAGGCAGAGGTAGAGCTGCATATTCCTCCACTTTGCTGGAGGGCAGGCAATCAAGGTTGGCTCCTGAATTTTCTGGCAGGAGGTCAACGCGGTACGCGGCCAAGATGCATTCTGGAATGCCGAGGGTGACACCAAACAAACATGTTCACAGTGCTGCGGCTGAAGAGGCACTTCGCTGTCTGTTCAAAGCTGGTAACAATATTGCTGCTATTGATAATGTTTTGATTACATATGAACATAAGTTATGGGAGGTTGAAGATTATATTTTTATGCTTAAAGAGTTTGGTAATACTCGTAGTCTTTTGCATGCTACAAAGTGTTTTGATTTCATTATGTCGAAACAAAATGGGAGGGTTGATAAAGGTAAGTTAGTTAGTGCTATGATTGGCACTCTTGGTAGGTTAGGGGAGATTAATCTTGCTTTGGGATTGTTTGAAAGAGCTAGGCTTGAAGGGTATGGAAGCACTGTGTATTCCTTTTCGGCCATGATTAGTGCATTTGGCCGAAATGGGCGCTTCCCTGATGCCGTGGATTTGTTCAGGTCCATGAGTAGCTGGGGAGTTGTACCTAATTTGATAACGTACAATTCAATCATTGATGCTGGGGCGAAAGGGGAAGTGAGTTTCGATGTAGTTATTAAGTTTTATGATGAAATGATAGCCAACGGCATAATGCCAGATCGGCTTACTTACAATTCACTCCTTTCTGTTTGCGCATCGAAGGGCATGTGGGAAATGGCTCAAAAATTATTGAGTGAAATGGACCACAGGCGTATTGTTCCCGATGTGTTTACTTATAACACATATTTGGACACCTTGTGTAAGGCAGGCCAAATTGATTTGGCTAGAAGGGTATTCGAAGAGATGTCATCGAAGAGAGTTTGGCCAAATGTGGTCACTTACAGTGCAATGATGGATGGCTATGCCAAGGCCAACCTCTTGGAAGACGCCCTAAACCTGTACGAAGAAATGAAGCTCCGATCTGTTTGTCTTGATAGAGTGTCCTATAACACAGTAGTCGGAATCTACGCGAAGCTCGGCAATCTTGATGAAGCTATTGAGAAGTGCAAAGAGATGGAGAGAAGTGGAATCAATAGAGATGTAGTAACCTACAATGCTCTTTTGTCCGGGTATGGCAAGCATGGCATGTATGATGAAGTTAGAAGACTATTTGAAGAGATGAAGGCTCGGAATATATATCCAAATATGCTAACTTACTCTACAATGATCGATATGTACACTAAAGGTGAAATGTTTCAGGAAGCGATGGATGTTTATAGAGAGTTCAAGATGGCAAGATTGGAGATTGATGTCGTCTTTTATAGTGCAATCATAGATACACTATGCAAAAATGGTTTAATGGAGTCTTCTATTATGTTGCTTATAGCAATGATGGAGAAAGGAATAAAGCCAAATGTGGTCACTTTCAACTCCATAATTGATGCATCTCAACAATCGCCAACTTTGGAGTATGGAGTTGATGGATCTTCTGATGCCATTGACTATCCGATTGAACAATCGTCTCCTATGCTTATTGATGGTGCTTTTCAGAATGATCCGGGGGAGGACCGGATTTTGAAGATGTTTGAGCAGCTTGCTGCTGAAAAGGTTGGTCAGATAAAGAAGGATAGAAGTGGACGACAAGACAAACACTGCATATTGTGGCTCTTCCAAAAAATGCATGAGCTGAACATTAAACCAAATGTTGTCACATTTTCAGCCATTTTGAATGCTTGCAGGTAAATACTTTGACAATATTTTTTGAATTATACATCTTTTGTAATGTGTTCATTGATATTCTCGCATGAATTATAACCATTTTCAAACCATATAATTTGATCCATTTTGATGCAGTCGCTGCAATTCATATGAGGATGCATCTCTGCTGTTAGACACGCTCCGCCTGTTTGATAATCAGGTGTATGGTGTAACCAATGGACTGTTGATGGGTTACAGAGAACAAGTATGGTTTTCTGCTGAGACTCTGTTCGATGAAATCATGCGTATGGATCCTTCAACTTCGTCTGCCTTTTATAATGCCCTCACTGATATGCTGTGGCACTTCGGTCAGGTAAAAAGTCCAGCCATTAGTAATTTGCTAGTTTTGCTTCTGTTAATTTTCTAATTTATTTATCTAACATTCTAATTTTCTGTTTTTTATGACAGAGACGCGGAGCTGAAATGGTTGTAATTGAAGGGAGACGCCGGAATGTGTGGAAAGGCGAATGGTCAATTTCTTGCTTGGATCTGCATCGGATGTCTTGTGGTGCTGCTTGTGCAATGGTTCATTCATGGTTGCTCAGTTTGCATAGTTCTCTTTTTCAAGGCATTCAACTTCCTAAGTTTGTGAAGTAAGGATCTTTACTACGTATAAACTTTTTATTGTTTTCATTTAATTGGATTAATAAGATGATTAAATTGCTGATCACAATTTCATTTTATTTTATTTCTTTGCAGCATTTTAACTGGCTGGGGAAAGCACAGTAAAGTGCTGGGAGATGGCAATTTGAAAAAGGCTGTTGAAGCACTGCTAAATGGCATGGGCTCCCCCTTCAGAATTTATGAGAATAATTTGGGAAGATTGGTGTCTCCTGGAGAAGTGCTGACTGCTTGGCTCACACAACCTGGAGTTTTCAATCTGCTTGTTCTGTATGATGTCCTAAATCATTCTCAAGCTGCTGCTCCATCACATGATTATCCTGCTCTTCAAAATTAGATTGATACAAGCTGCGTAGCATTGACACTTCAGATTGAATGTGTCTGGTGTCTAACATGTGTCGGTGTCCGACACCGGACACCGACACATGTGATTACTTTCATTATTTTTATTTTTTAATTCGTTACTCGTGTCAGAGCGTTGGGTTTGGTGTCTGTGTCTGTGTTGGTGTCTCATAGGACCCCAATCTTGTATTGATTTCGTGGTTTAAATCCAATTCTTTAATTCAATGTCTTGTATTTCTTTTTTTTCCAGTGTCTTGTATTGCCCAGTTGTAGGGGGGAAAAAAGTGAATGAATAATACTAGTTTGCTCCAATGATCCTTGTTCTTCTTTACTCAATCTCATTATTATCATGACAAAAACCATTAAATCATTATTTTATTTTATGATCCGATTAGTCATGATTCAACAGAACCATTACTAACCAGATGCCAAAAAAAAATAAAAAATAAGAACGAGATGAAGCATGCAATTGCAGTTCAACCGGTTCCATCTGGTTCAATTATAGTAAGGTAGAATCAAAACCAAACCAACTAACGAGCTGACTCGTTCTTGGTTCAACATAGTTTTTTCGGTTCGATTTTTAAATCATTGGTTTGGGGTTATGTTGGATGTAAATTTCAACAAGTTAGTTGAAGGAAGTTCTCTAATTTCAAATGGTGAAATTCTGCTATCTCATTGATCAATGTTGGAATTAACTTACAGATATCAGTAGACAAAAAATGCTCATACAAGAGTTAATGAATTTGGCAGAATTAGATTATTCTGCTCTTCAAAATTAGATTGATACAAGCTACGTAGCACTGACCCTTCAGATTAAATGTGTCTGGTGTCTAACATGTGTCGGTGTCCGGATGTGATTACTTTCATTATTTTTATTTTTTAATTCGTTACTAGTGTCGGAGCGTGGGGTTTGGTGTCTGTGTCTGTGTTGGTGTCTCATAGAACCCCAATCTTGTATTGATTTCTTGGTTTGAATCCAATTCTTTAATTCAATGTCTTGTATTTCTTTTTTTTCTATTGTCTTGTATTGCCCCGTTGTAGGGGCAAAAACAAAAGTGAATGAATAATACTAGTTTGCTCCATTGATCCTTGTTCTTCTTTTCTTAATGGTTCTTATTTCATTGCAATACTTGAGTTATAAGATAAAGTCTCCTAATTGTCATGACAAAAACCATTAAATCATTGTTTTATTTTATGATCCGATTAGTCATGATTCAATCGAACCATGACTAACCAGATGCCAAAAAAAAATTAAATAATAAGAACGAGATGAAGCATGCAACTGCAGTTCAACCAGTTCCATTTGATTCAATTATACTAAGGTAGAATCAAAACCAAACCAACCAACGAGCTGACTGGTTCTTGGTTCAACTTAGTTTTTACGGTTCGATTTTTAAATTATTAAATTGGGGTTATGTTGGATGTAAATTTCAATAAGTTAGTTGAAAGATGTTCTCTCATTTCAAATGGTAAAATTATGTTATCTCATTGATCAATGATGAAATTAACTTATAAATATCAGTAGACAAAAATTGCTCAGACAAGAGGATAACATAGTAAATGAATTTGGCTATCAAGCACTAGAACTTCTTCTTTTGTACCTTTGAATATATTTTTTCTTTTAAACAACCTTTGAATATATCTTATTGTCTACAAAATATAATAAAAAAGAAGAAGATTGGCCTAATAGCGGCTTTGGACCTATAATTGGAAGAAACCTCAATTTTGTAGTTTGAATTTGGTTTTCTAAAATTATGATTGATCTTAAAAAGATGTTTTATTCTTAGTAACATATAATATGTTCTTGTGAATGTTATATTCAATTAATGATTTGGGTGTTAATATATTGTCTTGTATATACATTCTATTGTGAGGTTCTGGGTTCAAACCCGGGTCATGAAGTCCGACCTTGCAATTTTGACATTTGTCAATTGAGTTAGGACTTTTAGACAAAGTAATACTTGCTTTTGGAGAGGACCAGCATGTAATTTAACTTTAATTTTTTATTTTATTTTTGGAATTTTAATTTGAAAATAATTTCTTAAATAAATTATTTGTATTACCATTATCACAATGACTGTTTTAATTTTTTTGCATTTAAAACAGATTTGCAATGATTTATTTTTACAAGTAGTTAGTTCAGAATTACGACATTATTCATTTCGTGTTGAGAAAGACAATTATATGTAGTATATTCACTAAGTTATTTCCCAATTAGGATTATGAGATTGCTGAACTGGATGTGATAATTGCGGATTAGTACGTATTCATATATAGTATAGTTAAGAAAAAATATTTGAAAACGTATAAAAGTTAATTGTCATGATCAGATATTATATAACTGAACTTCCTTCAGTATTTTTTTTCTATGCCTTAGAGGTCAATTCTATAAAAGGATCTTCATATATTTCTATTTTAATTTATTTTTTTATATACTTAGAGTATTAAAATAATTTTTATCATAACTTATTATTTTCCTCTCATCTAACATTTTTTAATTAGTTTTTTTCATTGTCAATCCAAAAATGCAGGATTATTCATTTCATGTTAATAAAGACAATAATATCAAAATATTTACTACACCTTTTTTCTTTTTGTTGGAGAAGTGCCACACCTTTTTTTTTACTACACCTTTTTACTAATTAGGATTATAAATGGTTATTTGATGCGTTAATTGGGGCCTTATTTATTTAGTTTGCTCTGATTTATTCACAACTTTTTTCCCAAATTTCTTTTAAATAATTATGTATATTTCTTAATAAAATAATTGTCCTTTTCTTCTTTTTTTTTCATTTTTAAAAATGAAAAAAGAAACAATTCATTAGTTGCCGTAAAAATTATTTTATCTAAACTCATAGAAAGTCAGACATGTGTCTCTATAAGTTATTTTTTCGTCAAATAGTCTATTGGTTAGAGAAATTTACCTTTAAGCTGAATAAGTGGGGTGTTTGGAGTTCAAACCTCCGCCCCTGCATATATTTATTCGTTTTGGAACTTGAAATATAGACTCTCTTATATGAAAATCTGTAGAAATAGTGGACACTGCGACTAGGAGAAAGATTAATATATGTGCCTACAAGAAACTAAAAGGCGAAAGAATTAGATAGTTCATGTTTAAAGCTTTGGTACACTGGAAAAGTTAGATCGAAAAATGGGGTAGCCATTATTGTGGATAACGAGTGGAAGAAAGATATTATGGATGTAAAATGGATAGAAGATCAAATCATAGCCCTAAAAATTGTAGTGGAACAAAACATTTTAATGTTATTAGGGCTTATGCACCTCGGGTAGGGTTTGAAGAACACATTAAAGTAAAGTTTTGGGAGGATTTAGAAGGCTTAATTCAGGATATACCATTAGGAGAAAATATCTTTCTAGAATGGGGTCTAAATAGGCATGTGGGGAGTGGTTCATGTAATTTCTAGGGTTTGCATGGGGGTATGGCTTTGGAGAGATAAATGCGGAGGGTAAATCCATCCTAGACTTTATGTTTGCTTTTGATCTTATATCTAGAGAGAGCTTGACTATCCAACATATAGTATTGGTTATGGAAGTCAAAGTTTATAGGAGAGGGAAGAGAATAAGCCACAGTGTGGCTCCGTGGATCAATTGGTGTCATTTAAAGTCGAAAAAACAATGATCTTTCCAAGACAAGATCTTTAATAAGGAGTTTTTGGCACCTACAAGGAAGTGTAGATGATATGTGGGACAATATGGAACATGAGATTGAACAAGTAGCAAAGGAGACTTTGGGAGAATCAAGAGGTTTTGAACCTAGGGGTAAATAATCTTGGTGGTGGAACGAAAGTGTTCAAAGTAAAGTGAAAATCAAAAGGGAATGTTTTAAAGATTGGTCGTAATAATTTTGAAACCTGGGAGAATTTTAAGAGAACTAAGAAAGAGACCAAGAAGACGGTGAGCAAAGCAAGAACACAAGCTTTTCGTGGGTTATACTAGTCATTGGGTACCAAAGAGCGAGAAAAATATGTATATGGGCTTGCTAAGAGACGAAAAAGAAAGGAAAACGATTTGGATCAAGTGAATTGTATTAAAGTTGAATCGGGTGAAAATTTTGTTCGGGAGAAAGATATGAAGGATAGAAGGAAGAAGTATTTCCGTAAGTTATTCAATGAAGCATATGAGATCTCGTTGAACTCTAACATGTTGGACACAATATAGGATGATGAAAACTATAACTACTATCATTGGATTCAAGAACACGAGGTAAAAGAAGCATTGAAAACATACCTATTAAAGTGTGGAAAATACTAGGAGATAGCCAAACAACATATGGCTTACGTCTAAGTAGAAGTAAGACGTCGTATATGGAATGTAATTAATTTCAAAAAAAGACGTAGTAGTTCTAACTTAGAGGTGAAAGTTGGAGATTATAACATACCACTAGATACACAGTTTAAATATCTTGAGTTCATGGTACATAACAACGGAGAAATAGAAGCGGTTGTAAATTATCGAATTTAATCTCGGTGGTTGAAATAGAGAAGAGCCTCTGGTGTTTTGATACGAAAGTACCACTCAAGTTGAAAACTTTTATCAGACAACGGTTAGACCAACAGTGTTATATGGAACATAGTGTTGGGCAGTGAAGAATCAACATGAGAATAAAATAAGTGTAGCAGAAATGAGGATGTTGCATTGGATGCGAGAGAGAGAGAGAGAGAGAGAGAGATGGGGTAACATCTAATGTAGAAAAGACGGTGAAAAACGGATTAATTTGGTGGTTTAGACATGTAGAGAGAAGATTTATATATTTCGTAGTAAGGAGAGTAGACAAGATGAAGGATAGCCAAATCACTATAGGCATAGGAAGACCTAAAAAAAACGATCAGAGTAATTAGTAGGAAAGATTGGAAAAATAATGAGTTAGACCAAAATTTGATGTATGATAGTACATTAGAGTGTAATTTGATCCATGTAGCTGTCTCCCCCTTAGTAAAAAAAAGGCTTTGTTGTTGGTTGTTGTTGTTCCAATTTCATAATATCTATTTCATATGAAGTTGTCTAAATTTCAGTTTTAATATTCATGTTTTAAAAATTTTTACTAATTGAAATAGAATTGTGCTGTAAAAGACAAATTTGTACATGTCCTCGTGAGCTTAACTCAGTTGGTTCGAACAATGCATAAAATATGCAATGTCCGAGTTCAAACTCCGGCCACTACCAAAAAAAAAAAGACAAATTTGTACATAAAGTTTTCGGCTAAAAGGATAGTTACTTTTGGACATGAGCCCTACATATTATGGTATGTATCTCCTAAAAAAATTATTGGATATATACTTCGCTATAATAAATCATAATGTATTTATACTTTAATTAAAATTTATTTTTCTTTATTTTTAGAATGAGCCACCAAAGCACCTTGAGTCTTCTTTGATCCTGAGCATTCAACTTCAAGATCAACTAAGGCTCAAGGTGTTTGGGTGACTCATGCGAAGATGGCGGAGGTTCTCGAATTGATCGGCTCATAGTATTGATCGATTCACGTGGTTATCTTCGGGAGGTGGAGGTTCAAGTAGGTGACTATTAGCCAAAAATGTCGATAGAATTTAAGATTTAAATCATCCGGCCCTAGACATTTATCTGGTTTCATTTCAAATAAGGAATCATGAAAATCACTCTTGGAAAATTGAGCTGTTAACATTGAGCTATGTCATCAGTTAAACATCTATGCAAGGCGGATAAAGCAAAGGGACCAAACTGTGTTCTGGCATTCAAACAAATCACCAGAGTAATCCAAAGTAACTTTCGGGATGTCTTCTTCCTTATCAACAATAACGTCGTTACTTTCAAGTAAAGATTTTATAGTATGTACCTTGCGACGCGCTAAAGCTGCTGCATGAAAAAATCTGGTATGTAGATCCCCATCGCTAAATTCTGGTTCAATGAGCCACATATTTTCAAACCTGAATCCTTTTTTGACATGTCTGTTGCCCGAGTTATCACAAATCACCACTATAGGATAGTTGATCTGAAACAGTGACTGCAGAATTTTGTGTTACAGCATTAGGGAATAACTGCATCCAATCTGAATTGGCCACCATCACTCTAATCACCTTCTCTATTTCTTGCATCTTGGACAAAATTCAACTGTCCAAGGAATCCAAAGTGTGAAAGTAGTCAGTGATGCACGGGGAGTAGTTAAATATGTCAACAAGAACAGTGTTGTGGTGTCCATTGACCTATACTGTCTGATTGTTGGAAATTTTAGAGAAAATTCCATTTGTAATGGTTAAACATGTTAGTAGAGAACTTAACAGTGAAGCTCATAATCTTGCTTTAGCTAAGATAGTTGGTACTAGTTTTTGGTTGAGATTGCTCTCTTTACTTTTTGATGGTTCTGTGCTTTAGCGGGTTTTGAAAAAAATTAATGATGCATGACACTTTTTTATTCTGACGATTTGGTATATTTTTTATGGTTCTGTCCCCCGTTTGACCTCAGGAAAATGTCCGAGAGAATTTAGCAGAAAAATGCCGATCATCCGGTATGTTTGTTCCATCGTGAAACTAACTTCCAAAAAATGGGGGCGTTTCAAGGAAATTCGGCGGGCTAAACAGAAATTATCATATTCTATAGATGAAATGTGTCATTTTACACTGAAATCCTTATAATACAACATTCAGCATTGTTTACCTAACTAACGTGACTCAATTAAAATTGGACAAGGAAGAAAGATTGAAACCATACCCAAAATTGGACATGGAATGAATATAACCACCAAAATCAGCTTACAACTCATATGTGCTCCAAACCAATTCTCATGCCACACAAATTTAGCTTAAACCATACCCTAAATTACTATTATTTTGTCATCTTTGCCATTAAACCAAGCAATTTAATTCCAACTTTTTTGAGGCATAGAAAAATAATGTACTTAGAAGAAGACTAATCTTAAGCTGCAAAAAGGGTGGAAATGATAAATTCTGTATATATCTTGAGAACACATACCACCAAAGTCTAACTGGTATCAAACAAATACAACTTTTTATTGCCTGAACTGAGGTTGATCACAAACTGTTGAACAGTTAAATGACATTCATTATAGAAGACATTCAGTAGCAACTACCAAGATAATGCGAACCATATTTGTTGATTTCCAAAGGGGTGCGTTAACTAAAGACATTTCAGGGGGGGAACTTTGAACCACAGTACTGTCAAAAAAAAGACTAGATGCCTATTTGGATTGACTTATTTGAACTAATCTACTGGCATAAGTTCTTGTGATACTGTTTGAGAGAACTTATAGAAGTAGCTTATATAAACAGCTTATATATCTTGTATGAATACATTTTGACTTTATTTTACCTTTTGTTAAAAATAGCTTATGCATAAGCACTTATATAATATGCACTTAGTCTATAAGAACTTAATTAAGTTGTTTATCCAAACAGGGACTAGTTTCAATACAGTTATGAGAAAGAAAAAAAAAGAGCGGTAACTATTTCCAACTATTCTGCTGACAGACCAAACTATGCTAAGAAAAATGAAAATACACATTTTAGAATCGCTCAGTATATGATTGTCCACATATCATAAGAAAAACTGAAAGTAAGACTATATGCTTATCAAATAGGCATATACCGAGCGATTCTAAAATGTGTCAAGACTATATGCCTTTAGATCTTGCAGTATTAGTGTAAGACTATATGCTTTTCATAAGCAGCTTATGAAATACTTAAAGAAGAATGTGTTTCAGAGAACAAGTTGCAAAGATCCAACACTAATACTGCAAAAACTAGTTGCAAGAGAGACACCAGTTAAGTCTAGGAAATGAAATATTGAACATAGCACACAAAGAAGTACAATAATTTGGGCATTTACATCATTTAAAAGAAAATGATGAAGAGGGAAATTTTTATTAACTTGAGCGACACTGACGGTTATTTTACAACCATCTCCGAGAAACTTTGAACTCCATCTCTTACAGTTACAAGGTCAAACTCTTATCCTGACAACTCGTGGACAAAAAACTACTATTCACAAAAAACTCATGCATCTTTTACATACATATTAAACATGATTTTTACATAACTCGGCAGCATAGATGAGAGAAAGTCATGCAGACAGTAACTACACAGTTGTTACAGACTTAAAGTGGCATTTGAGTCTGTTGTCTGTTTCCTAGCACCCAAAAAGAGTTACTTAATGTTCGACCAACCCTGATTCAGCTCACAATGATACTTTCCTCCCTTCCATCATTTTTTCAAAACTCTTTTATGTTAATCGATAGCAACAGCAATCTATTTATTGACTATTTTCTTATTGTAGGATGCATCAGTACTCGTGTTTTGACATCAGGTTCAAGACCGTGTTCCAGCATTTTTGTGTAAACCACATTTGCCAAGTTAATGTTACCACGTAAGCACATCCCTTGAACAGCAGCATTATACAGAGCGGCATTTGGCACAGTCTTCTGCAAAAGGAGATAATAAGGAGTTTACGTCAGGAGACAATGAGATAAATCAGTTATTCAAGAATTTTAATTAAAATTGTTACTTTCATGGAAAAGCCAAATTTGATCAGCAGTATCCATGTATACATAATACTCAGCAAGCATAAATTAATATCAAGACAAACAATACTAACTTTTTCGGTTAGGCGAACTTCTAGATGCAAAGGTTTTTGGAAACCATTGTCTCTTTGGGATTTTTTTAATTAATACTTAAGTAGCTTAGTATTTTGAAATCACAGATAGAAGAACCTTTAAAATTAACCTCAAATTAAGGGGATCTATGATTGGTTAATCCAGCTCTTCCACGTTCAATTCCAGCATATTGATTCAATCAGTAAGGTCAAATGATGTTTTTCTTTCATAATCTATGTGACTCAAATATACATGATTTTGAAATCCAAAATTTAAATTCATAAACTGAAAAGAAAAAAGAAAAAAAAAATTGACGCTAAATTAGCCCACCGAAATTGGCCTCGGAGAGAATCGAGCCTGAGACCTTGAGAGTAGCATACTCCAAGGTCCTAAGCCAACACCACCAAACCAGCCCAAGTGGGTTTCACAAATGATTTTGATGATAAATGTTTTAAAAACCAAACCAGTAAGGCCTTCAGGTCATGGTTCATCCACCTTAAACCACTCCAACCGAGGGGGAACTGCGATCGGACTTCTAAAATAACTCAACCGTAGTAATGATTGGTTCAAATTCAACCTTAAACTATTCGGTTGTTTTTAAAACACTATTGAAACAGTTAGGTGAAAGTAATGCTAGTGTAAACAAATATTTTTTTAATGGTGGTAATGCTAGTGTAAACAAATATATACATTGATAGAGGTTCAAGTATTATCTATTTAGGAAACAATTTTAGCTAGCAATAGATAATTAAGGATTACTTGTGGTTTTATAACAAGCTAGACTAAGACAAATATTGCTAAGAAATTCAAAAAATAAAATAAAAAAAATACTCACATTTAGGATTTCTTCTAGTTCTTCATAGAGTTGTCCTCTAGTACAGCATCTTATTATGGACAGATAAGTAAATATGTTTGGACTGCAATTCTGGTGAACCATATGCTCATACACCTGCCATGCAATTTTTGGCTTCCTTGCAAGCTCGCAAGTCCTGATCACTAGGTTATACGAAACTGTCAAATCAGACAGTCCAGAAGCTTCCATTTGCCACAGAATTTCGACAGCTCTATCCCACAAACTTAGCTCCGAGCAAGACATTAAAGCAGTATTGTATAAATGTTTGTTGAATTCACAAATTTGACCTCTTTCAATCCGATTGTAAATCTTGAGAGCTTCATCGTGTTTATTGGCCTTGTTGAGAGAAGTCATTAGAGCGTTGTATGTATACGCATCTGGTTTTTGGCCAAACGATTTCATCGAACTGTATACCTGAAATGCCAGATTGAGTTCCCCTTCCCTTCCAAGTGAGTTAATCAATACATTGCACGCAACTAAGTTTGGTTTGAAGTCGCCTGTCAACATTTTTTGAAAGACGCTTAATGCTTCATCCCATTTTCCCTCTTTAGCACATACACAAATGATGGAATTTAATATATTGCTGTTTGGTTCAAATCCATTTTGAACCATTTCATGGTAAGCATAAAGAGCAAGCTCACTTTGGTTACAACGTACAAAACTACTAATTAACAGGCGATACGTAACCAGTGTTCGATCACACCCATTTTCCTTCATATTCCTCCACAACCTCTCTATTTCACTCCAATTGCCAACTTCCCTACAAATCGATATCATTGTGTTATAAACAACGGCATCAAAATCTTTCTCCACATCACATACCCTTTCTAGTTTTCTGAAGAATTCAACGGCCGAATCACATCCTTGACCTTTCGCACTTGCCATAAGAATCAAGCTATAAGTATGCCCCGTAGTCATCCCTTTCTCTTTCGTAAAATCGAATACTTTAAAGCAATCTTTAAACGACCCATTTCTCAGAAGACCCGACAAAAGAGAATTACAAGCATGAATATTCGGACAAAGACCAAACATTTCCATTGACCTAAAATACTCCATTGCACTCCTAATCTTATTAGTTCTACTAAGCTCTAAAATCCTATTAGATAACACATTCTCATCCATTTCCTCCAAAAAAAGAACTCCATCCTCATTCACAACATTCAAACCCTGGCGTTGCAAATCCTTCTCCGCCACAAAAGACACATCAACATCTTCTTCTTCCACTTCTCCCAAGGGACCCAATTCCTTCTCCGCCACAAAATACACATCAACACCTTGTTCCACTTCTCCTAAAGGAGACAGTTTCTTATTGGACACAAAAGATGAATCAAATTCCTCTCTTCTTTCATCGTTCTCATCTTCTTCATCATCATCAACAACATTCTCATATTCATCAACAACAACATAATTGTCATCAACAACATCATCATATTCATCATTAACATCAACATTATCAAACTTTTGTTGAGGAAAATTAAAATCGACAACACTAGGAACAAGATTATTATCCTTAGACAAGAGTGGTGTGGTGGAATGATGAAACCCTAATGACCCAATTGAGGAAACATAACAATTTTGTTGTTGTGAAAACAAAACAACATTGTTACCAAGGTAGTTATTACTACAAACAACATTTGGATGAAGACAACAAGGAACAGAATTGTGAAACTGAAATGAGAAATTCAACATAATGGGTAGTAACCAATGTTGTTGATTTTAGTATGGTTGTTATGAAATTATGAATTATGAACTAGAATCAAAGAGAAAATGAGAGAATAGAAGAAATTGAAAAGTTTGAGGGATTTTGAGAAAACAGAAAGAAAGAACCTGTGTTGTTATCAATTGCGCGCAACTCTGCTGCGTTTGCGTTTTGGTTTTTTTGGATGGAGCTGTTATTTATGGTTTTATTGTAATTGTCAAAATAAAAAGAGTTTTTTTCTTTGCAATAATTTTTTACTACTATTTTTTTTCTCCTATTGATTTCTCGCACCCTCTTTTTTGTTTTTTCTTTCAAAATATCATCCGTTAGAATTATAAAATTTGAAATTTATTGTAGGTATTTTTAGATTGTATAATCTGAATTTATGTTCTTTCAAAAAAAGAAAAATCTGAATTTATGTATTTTTAGATTTTATGTAACAAACTCATTAAAAATGACAAAAATATAAAATAAATTTTCAAACACCTAACACTAATTTATTAAACCTAAAACTAAACTTGCATCACTAGAAGATGGAAGGGGAAAGAAGGTTGAGGTAAGGTTTGTTTTCTCTCTAGGGCAAAGAAGTCTTTGATGGTCAACCTTATACCCAAGCAAACAACCCTTAACCCCTGAGTGATTGTGCAAATTTGCAGAGTGGCACCATCACTTTTGTCCGCTCATACAATCTCTAAAACATTAGATTAACCTTTTTGAATGAAAGACTAATGATGGAAACAACATTGTGGAAAGAAATGAGAAAGAGAGAGTGTGAGATGATGGAATGAAAAATTGTGAAGGATTGAAAGGTATTTTATAGAGGGGAAATTGTGAAATTGGAGTGCATAGAGTGTAACGATTCATTATTAAGGGGTAAAAAAAATGTGTTCAACTGATCTGACCAACCATTAATATTGGTAAAAACCCAAAGTCACTCTTGTTGAGCAAGTATCCAGCCAAACTCTGAGTAGGTTCAGATTATATAATCTGAAACTGGTCTAGAACATTTCGGATTATATAATCTGAACCGATTCAATAATGTGTTAACTTTTCAATGTGATCCACATTGCACAGACAATTTATTGTGGTTCACGACGTCCTACGACTTCTATAAATAAGTGTGCATGTTTTCATAAGCAATAAACCACATCAAAAGATCATGGACACGTCGGCCATTGATCCGAACACCAAGCTAAATGTAGTTTACTGCAACGGAGGAAAACCATCCCATATGTTCAGGGTTCTGAATGATCTCACGCTCTCTGGGTTGAAGGATAAGCTGAATCAAATCAACCACAGAGACGCAAGGAGGGTGGATTGTATTAAGTATTGACCGACTTAGTCGAACAAGCGTAATTCAGCCGGATGAAACTTAAGAATGACGACGATGTAAGTACCATGTTCTCGATATTTGGTTAGTAATTACTAAAGGACCGACCAAGTTGGACGCTTCATTAGTCAAATATGTTGAAGAAATTCAGAAAAGTTTGATGTGACCTAGAAACTATGAAGAGATCAGGGCTCTGTTGGAGGAATCCGACGAAGAAATTAGTTTAGTTGATTTGTGATCTGTTATATTTTGTTTTATTACGTGTTTTACATTGTTGAGTTATGTCCCTGACGTATTTGAAATTGTTATATTCAATGTAAGTCAAAAATAATTAAATTCCCTATGTTAAAACTCTTGTTTTGTAGGGTGCAAGTTAGGTTCGAATTATATAATCCGAACCAATTTAGCACAGGTTTTTTCTATGGTCCACATTGCACCGACAATTTATGTGGTTTACAACACACAAAAACTTCTATAAATTAGTGTGATTGGTTTATTTGTTGTAAAACACAACAAAAAACTATAAAAATTATTGGAAAGATATGTACACCAAGAGGTTGCTATGAGCTAGATCTTGTTGCCTTCGCAATAAAAATATGTCAGTTGGCAAGGCAACATGATCTAACTCAAAAAGAACGGCACTGCCTTTTTTGGATCTGCTTTGGGAGTTTGTTGTTTTGGCTCCTTCAACTGTTGTGCAGGTTTTATACTGATGGTACCGTATCTAGGGAGAGTTTTGTATATCTCATTTTTTGGTGTTTTGGCTTTGTTTGCCACTTCCCTGTTACTGTATTTATATTTTCTGCATGTCCCTTGTTGTTGTTTGCTTGGTTTAGTTCGCAGGGCATTGATTTGCTGTAACAGCTTGCCAGTTTTTGCACCTTTGGTGCTTGGCCTTTGAAATATATGCCGATTAAAAAAAAATCGAAACAATCCTCTTAAAACACTCATTCTTTCATCATTATGTTGCAAATATGATTATAAAGAGGCTGTTGTGAACTTGATCTGGTTGACCTGCCGATTGAAATATGTCACTTGGCAGTCCATCTGGATCAAATACAAAAGCACATCTTCGAATGTCTTTTTAGAAATTTCATCACTTCTGTTATTATGTTATTTTATGTCGTTAAATTATGTTTTATACTTTTTTTTTCTTTCTATTTAAGCTTTATATAATTTGATCTAAAATGTTGCAGGTGTGAGCCAAAAGAAGGTAGAGTGGGATAAAAAATTGTCAAAGCAAGTGGATTTGGGTTTTGCATTATAATCTTTTGAATTTTACTTAAAATTGGTCACCTTGTTCAAAAAAGTCGATCGGAAGTTAAGAATAGCTTATTGGAAGTTACAAGTCGATTGAAAGTCAAAATGAGGTGTTTATTGAGCAAGTATCTAATATTTTTTATTTTTTTAACATCTCTTCGTTTTTAAAAATTGGCTTAAACAATTTAGTTCCTTGATTTTTTGCTGAAACAAGTCATTTCCACCAAAAAGACGTATTTCTAAAACAAAATATGCATTGTCGCATACTCCAATGACTGTTCAACTTCACATTCAACATGAGACATTAACAAAAAAATAAGTCCAAAATATTCCCTAAAAGAAGTCTAAAATATGATAACGAAGAAAATTTCTGAAATTAATTGACAAAAAATTTGGATTTAGAAATTGAGGGATTAAAATCGTAAATGAACGAAATTAAGAGAACAAAAATACAATTAAGCCACAAAAAATTATTCTGAAGCTATAATTGGCTCTGTTTGGTAAAAAGATGCTATAAGTTAGCTAATAGCTGAAAAGATAGTTTATAACTGATGATTGATAGCTGAAAGCTTCTAGCTGAAAAGCTAGCTGTTTGAAATTAAAGTGTTTGGTAAAATTAACTTTAAAAATGAGTGATAAGTATAAAATGACATAAAAGTACAGTATTTTTATTTTTATATAAATTACTAAATATTTTGAACTGGTATATTTATCTTAAATATGTAATTTATTTCAAAGTATTTTTTATCTTTAAAATGATACCTGTGATTTATGAATTTAATTGATATATATTTTTAACAAATCTTGTCTGACTTCATTTTTATATCTCTTCTATTTTTTTTTTCATGATTTTTTTTCTTTTTATTTGAATTAATAAATAAGTTAAAAGGAAAAAAAATGATAATATGAATATATAAGTACAATAGAAAGTGTCCCTTTTCAAACAGTATTTCAAAGAACTGAAATTAATCCTTAAAAAAAACAGAGTTAAAAAAATAAAAAGCAACGTAAAAAAAGAGAATTAAGGAAAAAGGAATAATACAAATTAGGAACGTGGGCAGTTAAGGCCTATTTAGTGGGCAGTTTATTTTTATAAAAAATAATATTAAAGGTTAAAAATGGAAGAAAATATAAAAAGCTACAAGTTATAAGCTCAAAAGCTACTTGAAATAGCTTCTCACAAAAAGTTATAAGTTCATAAGAAAAGTTTGTTACCAAACACGTCACGTTTTCATCCAACGAGCTTATAAGTTAATCCAACAAACTATAAACTAGCTTATTTATGTTACCAAACACAGCCAACATTAGTATAAGGTTTGAGTTTGTAATGATGGATTACCCAATTCCTTTGTCATTAGTTTATTTGTGACTTACTTCATTCCAATATTTAAGTATGTTTTTTTTAATACAAAACTCCCCCCTTTAATTATGCAATAAACAGTTACATGCATTCAACGAGCTTATAAGTTAATCCAACAAACTATAAACTAGCTTATTTATGTTAACAAACGCAGCCAATATTAGTATAAGGTTTGAGTTTGTAATGATGGATTGCCCAATTCCTTTGTCATTAGTTTATTTGTGACTTACTTCATTCCAATATTTAAGTATGTTTTTTTTTATACAAAACTCCCCCCTTTAATTATGCAATAAACAGTTACATGCATTAATACCCCTAATTTTTATATCATAATAAATATTTTACTTTCACACTTATAAGGCTTGAAAGGAACAACTTACCAAATTCATTGACATTTAAGCCTATGAAACACGTTTCTTACAATAAAACAAGTTGTAAAATAATAGCCATTAAATAAAAGCATAACTCTCTTTCACTTTCACTACATGAAAAACCAAAACAAGTCATTTCCACCAAAGCCATTTTCTCCAAAAACATGTCTAACTTTAGACCTATATTGGCAAATGATTCCAAAACCAATCTTGATGAGCTTGAGTGGGTGATTAAAATACGTGAGTCCTTAGATAAAGAACTTGATGATGATGTTGAATTTATTGTATCTATCTTCAATGTACCTAAGCCACTTTTGGCTAGTGATCCAGATTCTTATATTCCTCAACAAATTGCAATTGGACCTTACCATTTTTGGCGTCAAGAGCTATATGAAATGGAGAGATATAAAATTGCTTCAACAAAAAGATTCCAAAGCCAATTACAAAGTCTCAAGTTAGAACATATTGTTGACCAATTGATAAGGTTAGAACACAAAATTAGATCATGCTACCATAAGTATTTAAATTTTAATGTTGAAACATTGATGTGGATGATGGTTGTTGATGCCTCATTTTTGTTAGAATTCCTTCAAATTTACACCATTCAAGATGAAACAATGATACTAAGTTTTTCCTCAAGGATGTCACATTTGTTTGATTATGGAGGGAGGAAATTAGGTCATAATGCAATCTTGAAAGACATAGTAATGCTTGAAAATCAAATCCCTTTATTTATCTTGAAAAAGATGTTGGAGATTAAATTCACATCACTTGAATTAGCAGATGACATGTTGATATTAATGTTTATAGGATTGTTTAAAGAGATTTCTCCTTTCAAAGTGATGGAACAAGACTATCCAGATATCGTTGTCTCTGAGTGTGCGCATCTTCTAGACTTTTTGTATAACATGATTGTGCCTAAATTGGACGAACAATCAGATCTAGTAGGCGAATTGGAGAATCAACACAAAGATAACGTAGACGATGAAAAATCGTATATGAAATACGTTAATAAATTCCTATGTGAAGTTTGTAGGTTGCTTTCGAAATTGAAGACACTGTTAATAAGCTTATTTAAGAAACTCAAGCAATGTAAAGCCATGAAAGTTTTCACTTGGTTGCCTTGGGCAATCATTTCTAACCTTCCTGGAATGGGAATTATAAAGCAACCGGTTGAATACTTTCTTTTCTCTAAAGAAAAAGAAACTACCAAAGCAGAAAATGATATCACAAACAATTCATTGTTAATCGATGAAATCGCTATTCCTTCGGTTTTAGAACTATCAAAATCCGGAGTTAGTTTCGTTGCTACTAGAGGAGATATATCAACTATTTGGTTTGATGTAAAAACAACAACACTTTACCTTCCAACAATTGGTTTAGATATAAACACAGAAGTGTTCATGAGAAACTTAGTTGCTTATGAAGCATCAACTTCATCAGGACCATTGGTTTTCGCGCGTTATACCGAGTTGATGAATGGAATCATTGACACTGAGGAAGATGCAAGGATTCTTAGAGAAAAAGGGGTTATTTTGAACCATTTAAAAAGTGATCAAGAGGTGGCTAATTTGTGGAATGGAATGACCAAATCCATTAAATTGACAAGGGTTCCATTCTTGGATAAGGTCATTGAAGATGTTAACCAGCATTATAATGGTAATGTGAGTATCAAAGTTTGGAAGTTCATGAAGGTTTATGTGTTTTCTTCATGGCAATTTCTTACTTTTCTTGCTGTTGTCTGTCTCTTGTTTTTGATGTCATTGCAAGTCTTTTGTTCTTTCTATAGATGTAATGCTAGAAATCATGTCAAGGTGATTAGATGAAACACTTTAGGAATGGTATTTTTATTCTGCTTAAAGTTTTTTAGTAGATTCTCATTTTTCTATCTTTGGCTGTAAAATACATGTATTAGCGGAAAACATTGATGCATGATTATGAGATGCCAAGTTGACACAAGGTCCTACTATGGCCAAGTTGACATCAATTAAGAACCTCCTACAGAACCATAAACATACATGACATGTAGACAAAATGAAAACATGTGGACAAAACAAAATTGATTGATTATAACCTCGTGTATTGTGTCAGATATCAGACACGTCTTCGATCTGAAATGACAGGGCTACAAAGATCAATTATAGACAATCAATCATATGTCTCCAGGTGGGACCTTGAGCTAGTGAACATCATGTATCGCACTAAGATGTTAGATACACCACACTACTTGCAGAAAATGAGAAAACCGACACCTAACAAATTTCCTCAACACACATAAAACTTTCAAAAATAGAAAGGAGGTGGGGGAACTATAGTAACTAACTCTTGTCCAATTCAAGAACTGTAACATTCTTACATAGTTCATTCCTTCACTCAATACAATACATACAAATGCCAACAAAAATTATATTACATCTTTTAGGAACAAATCAGGGAAAGAGAGTATTACTCAACAAGAACCATATGACAACTATAACAGAATTTGCAAATTACAAACGAGGCTGAATACACGTTGCATGCCTCAACACTTTTTGAAGCAATTTTGTACACAGGGTTGCTTCTATGTTTATTCAAAATTGACGACTCATGAGACCCTCTCAGAAAACCCTGATTTTCTGACCGACCAATTTAATCCCAATCAATTTGGTTCCTTTGTTCAAGAACCGTGACCATCATTCGCGTGAAGTTTTGTTCTGCTTGATCAAGGCATAGGCGTCACTATATATAGCGACAACGTTTGAGAAGACTGCTAGGACTATCATAACAACGCATAAAATCTTGTCAGATTTAGTCGCTATGTTGTAGCGGTCCCTGCATTGTTAAAAAGATGGTGGAAAAAAGTCAGTTTAGTTAGCAGCAAAAGCATAATCACACAAGAGAATTATGCCATCTCAAATTCCTAGATCACTTCGCAACATTTTGTCAAGCTATACAAATTCCACACGATTTCAATCAAATGCTGTGTTGTCAATCACACATTGCAGTAAATAGCGGTTAATTCAAATTGTGCCACGCAACAGTGCTATAGTGATGTGACAACAATTGAACTAAATAGTGTATTGTGGAACAATAGCGATCTGTTCAAATTTTGCTATGCTATAGCACTGCTATTTAACAACACTGCAGATGACGACAAGAAACATTCAACATTTAAATAAATTAATCAAGTGTGTTTCCCCATTCAAAAAAATCAAGTGTATTTATCTTTTCTTCCACCATGCGGCGGGGGAAGTAAGATATTATCGAAAGACAAGAATCATTAATTAGAGAAAACTTACTTAAGAGTGATGGCAGCTGGAAAGATGAATCCTATACAGACTGCGGCGGTTGCTCCAGTGAACTGGAAAGCATCCCAAATGCTAGGAATGAAATTTGCTCCCAAGAAGATAACACCAATAAGGGAAACAGTCATTGATGCAAATCTGAAGTTATCCAGAACCAAAGGTCTTGATTTAGGGAAGAGAAGACCGTCTATATTGAGTCGCAATGGGAAAAACACAACTGGAAATACAAGCATGAGGTGTGCAGCGTAGCTAATACGAACAGCATCGTTGAGTAAAGAACCAAAAGGAATTCCAAGATCAGCATCAAAATTGGCAAGCACATCATCAAGAGTTCCTTCACCAAATAGGAGGAACCCAAAGAAGCTTATCATTAAATACACGGATGAGCATAGACCGAGGGCTGTACGTACAACGCCTTGCATCTGCGAGTTGTCCTCGAGTTCATTATCTATGCTGTGAACTGCGGAAAAAAGAGCGAACACATAAGACTCTTGCAAACAGAATGTTCTCAGAGTTTAAGACTTTTGCAACCAAAGTCTATCTTAAGTAATACATGTGGTTCAAAATTTCTAGACCACTTCAGGCAACTGAGAATCTTGCATTTAGGGCCTGTTTTGATTGGCTTATTTGAGCTTAACTACTGACATAAGTACTTAAAACAGCTTATGACATGTCTATAAGCTGTTTTCAGCTTATTTTCACAAGCTCTCTATGATAGCTTATGAAAACAGCTTATATCTTAAATGAAAACAGTTCAACTCTATTTTATCATGTTATAAAAATAGCTTATGCATAAGCACTTGTATATTAAGCCCTTCTGTAATATGTGCTTAATTAAGCTGTTTATCCAAATAGGGTCTTACGCTTGACGTTAACATCAAACAGGATAAGGCCATTTGAACGAACAAATTATAGGTCCATCTCATTCGGATTATCAATATGTTTTTATAAATCAATTTCACATGAAAACATCAAAAAAAAGTCTAAAAAGATAAATAAGCTTGACATAAAAGGTTTGAATAAAATGCATACCATTGTAGTGACAGATATAGGCAGTCACAAACACAGGAACCACAGTGAATAGGTTAACAATTGATGTTGCATCGGTAACAGCTGGGAACAGTCTCGGCATGGTAATGCCTCCACTTATAATCTTAACAATAGAAATTCCCACAGCAATGACAAGGAAAACAACCGCCAGGGCAACGGAAAGGGCAGATGTGAATCTCAACGAATCTGCAACCAAAGAGCATACATGTAAAACCTCTGCATTTATTCTAAGACCAATAGATCAAACAAATACAAAATCTATGAGGGTTCAAAGAAAAATAATTTGTATGTCCACCAAGTCATGTTATCCATGTTCAAACAAATAATAAATATACCGGTAACACTAACAACCTATGAAGTACTAATACTAAACAAGACACTAACACTAACACAGTAATACGTTGAAAAAATGGAATGGACTGAATGTAACCACATGCACTAGTGTGTCAGTGTTGGATACCGGTATGTGTCAGACACCAAACACACTTCAACCATATGTAACAACTAACAAACATCATACACTTTTCCAAAACTTCCCTTTTCATTTTTCATAAACTTAATTTCAACCACAAAAACGACAGTTTCAAAGCATGAGGGAGTAACAAAAAATTAAAGCTATTTACATGCAATTATTGAGGATACAAAATGCACATGAAGCCTTTATGGGGAGTTAAATTGACTGTAACACTTGCAAATAGATATTCTAATTTTAATTTGGCAACAACAACTCTTGTAGCAATGCTTTGTTATCAAAACTAAAACAAAATGACACAACTAATCATTTTTCTTTAAATTTCATATAAAGGAAGAACACTCACCAATTCGCTTAAAGCTTGCGAGGGGTGTAAATATAGCAACCGTTGTAAGAAGAACAACAAATGTCCTCCCAGTCCACCAGTGCACACCAAACCATCCTTCAAGGATACCATAGTGATGTTCTCCACTTGAAGATGTTCCAGAAAGCACATCACCTGCATAGTGAACAATAAAAAACTCAATTACACAACCCTAAACCCTTGATTATGAGGATTGAACAATAAAAAATTTAAGGGCCTTTTTGAATTGACTAGATCTACTAGCATAAGCACTTGTACGACTGTTTGAGAGAGCTTATCAAAACAACTTATGACATGTCCATAAGTTTTTTTCAGCTTATTTCCATACGCTCTACAAGATGGCTTACGAAAATAATTTGACTTTATTATATCTTTACTTGTATGAATAGCTTACATGATAAGCACTAATGCAATAAGGACTTAATTAAGTTGTTTATCCAAACAAAGCCTAAAGCAATGATAATAATGAACTTCCTCACATGCATATTTAAGTACTAAAATTCAAGAATGGTTATAGTATCATACCAATTATAATCATGTAAACAATCAGCACACCAATGTTATTGACAATAACACAGATCTGCGCCATAGCTTTTCCATATTTCCCAAAGGAATCACCCATCAAACCAGCATATGAAACAGATTTCCCTGCCCTTGTAAACCTAATCAAAAGCTCAATTGACTTCTCAGTCAAAAAAGCCATCAAGAGGATAGCACAAAGACCAGGAATCAACCCCAACTGTTTCAAGGTTGCAGGTAAAGCCATGATTCCAGCACCAATAATCGTAGTCGCCAAGTTGAAAACGGCACCGGAAAATGAAGCTCCATTGAAATCATCAAACCCTGAATCACTTTCCTGACTTTTAGGCAACAAAGGTGCATTTTCACTCACAACAGCCTTGTTCTTTCTCGATGATCTCGATGATTTCTTCTTCTCTGTCTTAGGTGCAAGACTTCCAATTGTCATTTTCACTTTTTCACTTTTCAACCCTTGAAAATTTCAAAGCAACCAAACAAACCCTGAAAAAAATAACACAATATCAAAAAAATTGAACCAAACCAGTTTATAAAATTAACCAAAAATACAGACTTTATCAACAACAATTCAGTTTAGTTCAATTTAATAATCAACAAACCCTTAAAAAATTAACACAATTAAATAATTCAACTAACCCAGTTTACAAAATGAACAATAACTTCAACTTAGTTCAATTTATTAACCAAACAAACCCTGAAAAAAAAAAACTAACATATATTTAAAAAACTAAACTAACCCAGTTTACAAAATGAACCAAAAATACAAACTTTATGAACAATAATTCATTTTATTTCGATTTAACAACCAAACAAACCCTGAAAAAGAATACAAAATTAAAAATTAAACTAATCCAGTTTTCAAAATGAACCAAAAAATTCAAACTTTATGAACAATAATAACTTCAACTAAGTTAATTCCAAAAAAAAATTAAAAAATAACTTCAACTTAGTTCAATTTAATAACCAAACAAACACTGAAAAAATTCACACAAAATTAAACAATTAAACTAGCCCAATTTACAAATTGAACCAAAGACAAAAACTTTATGAACAATAACTTCAACTAAGTTCAATTCAATACCTGAAAAGTGAAAATTAAAACCCAAATCCAGAAAATGAAAAAGGAACAAACTTTTCAACTCAGAAACGTAGAATTCACAACCCCAACAGAAATTCAACAAGACCCAGTTGAGAAAATTCAACAATTGGGGTCAGAATCAAACGTTCTGCTCCAAAAGAAGCAAAGAATTCAGAAAAAAAGAGTGAATTTTTTTGAATGAAGAATATACAGATTGGAAAATTTGGAACCAAGAGAAGAGAATCTAAGCCAAAAGGAGGAAGAATCGTTTTTTTGAAGTTGGTGACCAATGATGTTCTTTTATAGAAAAAAAATCATAAAGACAAAAATACACGCAATATTAAATTATTCAATACTCAATAGTAACTTTGTATGTATTCTTTGTATTTAGTACATTATTATATTCGGGTGGTTATACGCGAATTTGGATTCCATACGACACATTCGACGAATCGGAAATCGTTCGATCTTGAACAAATGATAAGAAAATACTACGTTTAAATCTAGATTGTTCGATCTTGATTGAACGATTATGAATGTTTCGAATGTAAGAATGTGTGTAGTTCAACGGTAGAAAAGTTGGATTTTATACGTGCTAGATTGATACTTAAAAATCATTTGACCTCACTTTTCGAAAGTAGAAAATCATATACTCCTTCTTTTTATGGCTAAAATTGTGACTTGATTAATGTCGGTTAAAAGTAACGAGTATGAGTTGAGTTTTGATGTACACATATTTATTGTATGTTGTTTTTGTTAAATTGACATTGATTAAATTGTTTTGATGTACACATGAGTTTTTCATCTCCTTGTTAACTTAGTAACTTAAATGAACACAAATTTAACCAAATGATTGAGGTTAGCTGGTTAATAGGTTTTGATTAAGGATGAACTGTTTGATAGTATATTTAAATTTTATTTAAAATAGTTTTGATCGAATTTTACTTGCCTTCAACTAAATTTTGAATTGTCTAAGTCATTTTCCTTGATAATCAGAGGATTAAAATAATAAAAAATAAACATGAATTTTTTAGGAAAAAAAAATTAGAAAATAGCCACACTTTAACTTTTTGACTATATTTATGTGCATTTTCCCTATAAAAAAAATAATGGATAAGAGTTGAGTTTTGATGTTCGCATGTATGTTGTATGTTGTTCTTGTTAAATCGATATTGATTAGATTGTTTTAATATCTATATGAGTTTTTCATCTATTTGTTAGTAATTTAAATGAACACAAATTAAACTAGTTATTGAAATCAAGTGTTTAATAAGCTTTGATCAAAAGATGAATCGTTTGATAGAATATAGATTCAAATCCAACTTGTCTAAGCTCTTTTCCTTAATAATAAGATAATTAAAAATAATAAAAATGAATGCAAATAATTTTTAGAAAAAATGATTTTAGAAAGTACCCACACTTTAACTTTTGAACTATATTTATGTGCATCTTCCCTGAAAAATCTTATTTATGTGGATCTATATAGAAGTAATTTAAATTAATGATAAGTATTATCTGGTCCGTGATTTGGATGATTTCAATTATGTCCATAGTAAAATAAGGAAAGAGTATGATTTTTTAATCAAATTTATCTTATGGTTGATTTTTACTTTTGCTTTTTCTTTTTTTTCCTTTTTGATAAAAAATTGCTTTTATTTATCAAGAATGACGATTGTGTTATTTCGATCATCCTTTCTTCTTTATTTTTAGCGATTAGATGATTATGCATTTATTTTTCACCCTAGAGTTATAATTCGAATCAAAATAATATTTTTTTCCACCCCCAAAAGCCCCCTTCCTCTCTTTTTTTTTTCTTTTTGACAAAGATTTACTTTTATATATCAAGAATGGTAATTGTGTTATTTCAATCATCATCTCTTCTTCTCAGAGGCGGATCCAGACATACCATTTTGGTGTGCCTAAATTATGAAAGAAACTAATTAGCATTTTAAGGAAAATCAAAATTTTAGATTAAACCAAGAAAATTTTCAAATTTAAACATTGATAAGTTATATATGATGGTGAACCATTTAAGCATATCCAACATTATGATTTATTGCACAGTGATAAATGCTAGCATTATTTGCTGATTGGTCTTGTGTTCGAATCCCTTGTATTCACTTTTTTACAATTTATATTAATGTTTTAAAAAATTGCGAAGCATAAAAAAGCATTTATGGGAGTCAAACCAAGACCCCAAGCGCTTGCAAAGCAACTGCTCTTCCACTGGACCGCTGTAAGTTTATATGTAAATAGGTGATGTGCTAAGTATATAATCAATATAGGAAGCCTTGTAAAAAAAAAGGTAATAATCTGGTGTGGAAATAGCCACACCATTCCTTATGGTGGGCCCGCCCCTGCTTCTTCCTCATCATCATTATTTTGATCCGAATTATAACTCTAGAGAGAAAATGAGATCAATATAATTTGCATAATTTTCCTTCTTATCCAATTTTTTTTGGTGTACAAGGCTAAAACAAAGCAAGAAAAAAAGAACAAAAAGAGAGCTACTCTCTCAAAAAGAAAATTCCAGCCGCATCACTTTGGAGGAGATTCTTGAGGTTCACCGGAGGAGACTCATGCTGAAGAAACTCAACATCAGAAGAGGCACCAAGCTTGGCAAAAAAATCCGCACATTGATTCCCTTCCCTAAGAGTGTGATGAATCATAACATTTCTCTGCTCCAATAACTCTTTTATGTCTTGGATTAAAACAGCATAAGTATGAAACCTCATTGGGGGACCATTGAGGATGTTGATGCAATGTAAAGAATCTGAGTAGAAAACAAAATCAATAATACCCATTTCTTTGGCCAACAAGAGACCCTTATAGATGTCATAAAGCTCAGTATACAAGATATCAGATGAGTTTTGAATGTATCCTGAAAATCCTAACAAGAAAAAACCTGCATAATTTCTTAAAATTCCTCCATAACGTGCTCTTATAGGAGATCCAAGGCAACTTCCATCAACATTAAGGATGGCACAAGAATGATTATTGTTATTCCACTTGATGAATTGGTCTTCATCAGTAGTACTATAGATGGAAGTATAACAAGCTTTGAGGGTATAAACCATACCTTGAATGTTGAAGGATAATTTAGCGTTCGACTAGTTCTCATTTCCTAAGCACATCATGTTTCGATTCCTCCATGCCCACCAAATAGTTGTTGCAAAAAGGAAAGAGTAAGGGCCCATCACCCCATTCTTGATCCAATTTATAGCGTCTTCATTGGAGAGAAAAAATCAGAATGATTAAATCTGACTTGCTGCCACAAGTGCTTAGAATGGGTGTAATCACGCACACAATGAAGAAAAGTCTCATCATGAAGGCTGTACCTACTACACATTGCAGAATGAGCTATATTTCTATGATTTAGCATAGAGAGGGTAGGTACCGAGTTGTGGCAAGCTAACCAAAAAAGGAATTTAATCTTCTCCGACAATTGTAATTTCCAAATCCAAGACCAAGAAAGAAGAGAGTTAGAAGGGATTACCGAATTCATGCGAGCAAACATCCAAGAATAACCACTATTAGCGGTGTATATGCCATTTTTGTTATGAGTCCATATGAATGCGTCCTCTAGAGAAGCATTGAAATTGAGTTGCATATTATTTATGAGGTCTATGGAAAATGAGGGCAGCTGAGTGTAAAGGATGTGAGCAGGGGGCTGCCAGAAGAGATTACATCTTTAATTGACAATTGTAAGTCATGAATGTCAATGTACGGTGCAAGGGACCCTATGAAACCAAGGGAACTCAAAGGCCATGACCAAAAAGAGGAAGAACCTGACCCGACACGCCAAGAGAAGCCATCTTTGAGAATATTTCTAGCACGAAGGATCGCTGACCAAGTAACAGAATCACTAGAGTGAGTAGTAGCATGGAGGACTTTAGGACCTGCGACATACCTGTCAGAGAGAATATCAACCCATAATTTCTTTGAGGATTGAAGCATATCCCAAACAAGCTTTCCCAATAAACATATATTTGTTTCCCTTAATGTCCTGATGCCTAAGCCTCCAAGTTTTTTCGGCAGAGAAATTTTATTCTGTTGGAACAAAATACGTTTAACAAACACTACCCTTAGAGTAAGGGAGATTGTTGGAATGAAAAATGTTTAACATAAGTTACCCTTAGAGTTTTGATGATAACAAGGTATTAAAAATTGTCAATTGGATATGCTAATATTTGTTCAAGTGTATAGGACCATAGACAAAATTTGATATCTTTATAAGGCTATGGAAGAACAAAAGAGAGCAAAAGAATCAACAAAAAGGAAGCTTGAAGCATCTGAAGAAAAGTGCTCCTGAAGTACAAGTGCTCCTAAAGTGATGACGTCATCAGAAGCAAGTTCATCAGAAGCAAAGTTACCAGAAGCTGAAGTTCATCAGGAGATGAAAGACTTAAAGCTTCAAAGGATGTTCAAATGATTTAATCACGTTTAGACATTCCAAAAGACTGAAAGAGTATAACAACGACCCTTGAGATGAAATTTGAAAGCATTGGATGTTTGTTCTATCAAGAGCGTTGACAAAGGACAATTGTACGAACTGTACAACCACTTCCTCCACTACTCTGTTCGTGTCTCTGCAACAAGACAAAGATAACAGCTCTGCCTGCAGAAATGTTCCCCTATATAAGGAATGCATTTGAAATTGATCCTTCATAGGACAACATTTATATCAGGCAAAAGATCATTGGTGATTATCAACAAGCTTCAAACGACTCTTTTTGTGTGTGCTGGCAATTTTCCAACGTATCTTTCACATCTTTATATAAAGGAGTGAAGACTTACTAGTTGGCAAGACTCAACAATACAGCAATACAAGAATACACGCAAAAGCTAGACTCTTACAACAATTCAAAGTTCATACTCTGTTATTGTTCCGCATTTCAAAGTCACTTAGAATTTCTTAGCAAAGTCCATATTTTAGAAATTCTAGAGTCTTAAGAGTCTGTAACTGATTTGTATTGTGAATATCACTGGTTGTATATCAAGTGTTCAAACTCAAACAAATTTCTTTGTAATTCTGTTTGATTGAAAGTCTCTTGCAGTTGTGCTTGAGCATTGGAAGTCTCTTGCTTGTGTGCTTGAGCATAGGAAATCTTTTGCTTGTGTGCTTGAGTAATTTGAAGTCTCGTGCTAGTTGTAGCATTGAGCAGTTGTAATTTGAGATTACATTTTAGTGAACTCTCCTTGGAAATGCAAGGGGGACATGACTACTTCCGGTTTGTGGAAGGAACCTGTATAATTGATTTGTGTCTTTCTTCTTTCTCTCTCTGTTTTATCCGCTGCATTTAGTCCTGAACATCACTTCAGAAGTAGAACTCTATCTGCTTCTGATCAGTGTTTTTAGCTTAGGAGAAAACGAAGAAAAAGCTAACACAATTCAACCCCCTCTTGTGTTTTTCTCACCTTCATTATAAATAATAGAAAATACATGCACACAGACTGTTTTGAAAACTATATGTATTATAAATTATAATTAGTAGTTGGTCACCATTTTTGAGTACCTACCTATAAATAAATAGGCTTGATGTAATCACTAGTATTAACTTTTCTCGTTTGTAAAGTATATATATTACTCAAAGAATTGAAAATATATGAAAAATTTAGAGAAACTAATATTAATAGTGTTAAATAAGTAAATGGTTCCCCTAAATATACCAACATTTGATTTTAATCCCTTTAAAATATTTCTTATGCTTTTGGTCCCTCCAAAAATTTTCATCCATGAAATTAGTCCCTGTTCTCAATGTAGAGCAGGGACTAATTTCATGGATAATTTTTTTTAAAGGGACCAAAAGCCTAAGAAATATTTTAGAGGGACTAAAATCAAATGTTGATATATTTAAGAAGACTATTTACTTATTTAATCTATCTTCATAATATTAAGCTTGTGTAAGTAACTAAATAAGTGTTATGGATCGGTAAGAAGACTAGCCACACGCTGACACGTGGCCTAACTTACACCGCCTTAAGGCTCCGCACCTGAAGGAACACGTCAGTTTGAGTGCACCGCACCACACCGCACAAAAGCACGTCCCCACACGAGGATCACCTTACATGTATCCTCAAGGTATGATACACTTTTCACAACAAGATATGATATTGAAACTTTTCTTCACTCTCAAGATATGATTCACTTTTCACAACACTTTCTACACACTCTCTCTCAATTCCAATACTGGCTTGAGCGTTGGAGTTCTAATGTGCATGCAGACACCTTTCGTCCCTCATGAGGACTCATCATCGCCGTACTGGAAACCGTCACTGTTACACCAGAGCATTTTCCGCCACCACTGCTACTCATCCATCCTCACCGCAAAGATTAGTAAGTAATTCTTTGAGTTGAAAAATGTAACATACAAAAAGAGTAAATGGTACATTATGCTAAATTGTCAGTTGGATATTATTATTGTTTGTTTAGGCGAGCCAGTTCCAATTCAAAACCAGAAAGAAGAATTTTTGTTAGCCTGCAAAGTATATTTTCCTTTTCATTTAATTAATATATAGTTGCCGGCTTAAGTGACATTTTCTCTTTATATATTATCCAATTTGCATGTCCTTTTAACTTAAAATAAAGCAGGCTTATTAAAACATGAATATACTTTGTAACGAAAAAAAACATTAATATAATGAGGACTGGGTAGCCCAACGACTTCTAGTTATAGTATACAATATATATTAATATTTTTTTGTTAACCCTTTAGTTTCTAAGGGAAAGACACCCTGTTAATTCAGGGTTCAATCGGAAGGTAAGCTAATTCTGACAAAATATTATTTCACCTATAAATCAAATCCGTTATTTAGTGGAGATCATTAACCACTTTCGTCACTTTAGTCTTATTGCTTGGTCAGAGGTATTTTAATATGAGAACTAATTATAATCTTCAAGTAAAAAAACTAATAACCAACATTTATCTTTCCAACAAAAATATAACATAATAAATATTTCCTTAAAAAAAAATACTAAACATTTGTCTCCTTATTCTGTTATTTATGAATGACTCTGGTCTTCGAACTTATCTGCACTCTTTTGTTTTTATCCTAATGGTTCTTTGCAACAATATGTTATAAGTCGGCAATGTGATGAAGTACACACAACAATCAATTAAACTACATACTTTTTTTTACACATATCTTGTCATGAACACGATGTCAATGACGAATCCATTTTGTTTGAAATTGATTCAAATCATAATTCTCATTTGTTTGGAGTTGCAACCATACCTTGTATGTTCAAAAGAGGCTGTTAGGTGCATACAAAATGAGAGGAAAGCACTCCTTCGATTCAAGGATGGCGGCCTTATTGATCCCTATGGCATGTTGTCAACTTGGACGACGGCAAATTGCTGCCAGTGGAAGGGAATTGGTTGCAGCAACCTTACTGGTCATGTACTTATGCTCGATCTTCCCGGAGATTATAGACGCTATTCAAATTATGACAATAAATTTTATATCGGCGGTGATATCCAAGACTCACTGACGGAGTTGCAGCAATTAAAGTATTTAAACCTTAGTGGAAATGATTTTAAAGACTATTATATCCCAAGTTTCTTTGGATTTTTAAGGAACCTAAGATACCTTGATCTTTCGAATTGTGATTTTGGCGGACAAATTCCTATCCAGCTGGAGTCTCTCTCGCATTTGAAGTACTTAAATATTTCGGGTAATGGTTTGATTGGTGTTATTCCTTATCAACTTGGAGATATCTCCAACATGCGATTTCTTGATCTCAGCAACAACTATTTGGGAGGAAGAATTCCATCTCAACTTGGAAATCTCTCCAAGTTACAATATCTAGGTCTCCATGACAATGATTTAAGAGGAAATATACCATCTCAACTAGGAAAGCTTACATACCTACAAGAGTTTTATATTGGAGGATACCATAATGGTTATCTGACATATAACAATGGGGATCACAAAGAAGGTCAGTGGTTGTCAAATCTAACTTCTTTATCGCATCTTTACATGTTTTCAATATCTAATCTTGATAGAATAGAGGGTGGGGTGTTTAAATACTTCACGAATATATGCACCTTACGTACTTTAGATCTGAATGAAAACAATTTCACCCAAGACCTTCATTCAATTCTTCATAGTTTGGCTAGTGGTTGTGTTAGAAACTCGCTTCAAGTGTTGGACCTCGGTCGGAATGGAATCTGTGGAACTCTACCCGACCTTTCTATATTCACATCATTGAAAACATTGTCTCTTTCTGATAATAAATTGAGTGGAATCATTCTTGAAGGTAGTAGTTTGCCATTTGAGTTGGAACATTTATTCATTGCATCAAACTCTTTAGAAGGAGGAATTCCAGAATCATTTTGGGTGAATGCATGTAAGTTGAAATCATTGTACCTGTTCAATAACAGTTTCAGTGGTGAGCTTCAAGTAATAATCAATCACTTGTCTAGATGTGGTAGATACTCGCTGCAAGAAATAGATCTAAGCAGTAATCAAATCAATGGAACACTATCGAACCTCTCAATATTCTCATCTTTGGAAATATTTGATATTTCAGAAAATAGGCTAAACGGGGAGATATTTGAAGATATTCGATTTCCATCTAAACTTAGGAAACTATGGATGGGTTCCAACTCTTTAAGCGGCGTCATCTCTGACTTCCATTTTTCAGGTATGTCAATGCTAAAGGATTTATACTTGTCAGAAAATTTGCTAGCATTGTCATTTGCTGAAAATTGGGTCCCATCTTTTCAATTGCACACTATACATTTGAGATCTTGCAAACTTGGTCCGACATTTCCTAAATGGATCCAGACACAAAAACATTTTCAGGTTCTTGATATTTCTAATGCTGGAATTTCAGAAAATGTTCCAGAGTGGTTTTGGTCTAAACTATCATCACAAAACTGCCGAAGTATCAACATTTCATACAACAATCTCAAAGGATCAATTCCTAATCTTCAAGTGAAAAATCATTGTTCCTTTTTATATCTTTCGTCAAACAAATTTGACGGCCCCATACCACCATTTCTCAAAGGTTCCATAACTATTGATTTGTCCAACAATAAATTCTCCGATTCTCTTCCATTCTTATGTGCAAACAGTAGCGATTCAGTGTTAGGTCAGTTTGACCTTTCACACAATCAATTGTCCGGACAAATTCCAGATTGTTGGAGCAATTTCAAGTCATTAGTTTATGTAGATTTGAGCCACAACAATTTTTCAGGGAAGATTCCTACTTCAATCGGATCACTTGTAAAGCTGCAAGCATTACTATTGAGGAATAACAGCTTAACAGAGGATATCCCTTTCTCCTTAATGAACTGCACAAAATTAGTGATGCTTGATATGAAAGAAAATAGATTAGAAGGACTTGTCCCTTATTGGATTGGAAGCAAATTGAAACGGCTGCATGTTTTAAGTTTACAAAGAAATAATTTCTTTGGAAGTTTACCAATCGAACTTTGCTATTTACAAAACATTCAACTCATTGATCTCTCATTGAACAATCTTTCTGGACGGATTCCCAAATGCATTAAGAATTTCACTTTAATGACTCAAAAATCTTTATCACAAGGTTTGCCTATTAATACGTATGTTATCGATAAAGAATTAACCAAAGTTGTTTTGAAATATGAATTGAATACATTCTTGACATGGAAAGGTGTACAACAACTGTTCAACCACAATGGATTGTTTCTTCTAAAAACCATAGATCTCTCAAGCAATCACTTTTCAGAAGAGATTCCACCTGAAATAGCTGATTTGATTCAATTGGTCTCATTGAATTTATCAAGAAACAACTTCACAGGGAAAATTCCTTCAAATATAGGAAAGCTAACATCACTTGACTTTCTTGATTTGTCACGAAATAACTTGCTTGGTTCAATTCCTCCCAGTCTCTCTCACATAGACCGTCTTAGTGTGCTAGATTTGTCACATAATGAATTATCTGGAGAGATTCCAACGAGTACACAACTACAAAGTTTCAATGCCTCATCTTATGAAGATAATCATGATCTTTGTGGTCCACCACTTGTAAAATTGTGTGCCAAGAGGGAGCCACCACATGAACCAAAAGTTAAAATTCAAGACGATGAAGATTTGCTACTCAATCGTGGATTTTACATCAGTCTGACATTTGGATTTATTATAGGCTTCTGGGGAGTGTTTGGCTCAATCCTAATCAAGCGTTCTTGGAGACATGCTTATTTCAAGTTCATGAACAATTTAATGGATAAAATTTACGTCAAATGCAGATGGTGGCTCAAAGATTAACTGGTAATAATACTTTAACTTTAGCAATATCATATATACTTACATTTTATATTAAATAGTCATTATTATAATATAACACTGTAGTATCTAAAAATATATTGTTTTTACATACTATTTCTTTTAGAAGATGTTAATTTTAAGTCTCTACAGTTTCTACATAATGTGCTGTTAGTAATTTGGAGGAATTTAAACGATATATTTTTATTTCCATGAATATAATTAAGGATATGTTTATATACATTAGTGATATATATCTATCTTTCAAGATAGTCTAATCCATATACGTTTTTAAATATTTATACTTTAGACTTCACATTATAAGTTTTTAATACTTAAACTGGCAGGGTTGCAGAATATTGTGCATCTTCACTAAAGAGTACTCGATAGTGCATTGGTGGTGGATCAAATTGAGGTGCTCAGGCTTGAAAATTATTTGCATTGTAACTATAGGAACATGATATCTCCTCGCCCCCAATTTGTCTCAAAACACTCGATTTGTCTTAATTACACAATCCATATGTGCAAAAGACATCCCGTTTTACACGTCCGGATTGTGTAATCCGGACAAATTGAGTGTTTTGAGAGATATTGAGGACCGAGGAGAAACTATCCTCTAGGAAACAGATTGGCGGGATTTCTCTTTGTAATATATGGTTATGTCATTTATCACATATGAATTGAGTTGCAGCTTGCAATACCATTTGTATTCTCTGTATTTTATTTATGCAATATAAAGATTGGTAGTCAGTGGGAACTCATTCATCAATGGAAACATGACTACACTGAATTTTTTACTCTAGTTTTCGTAGAAGCTTACATTATAATCATAGATTCATAGTGCAGGAGTGTTTCAAAATTTTAATTTGAAGCAGTTTTTGGGCTTTCACATGCATTGTAGTCTTCTTTTTGAAGTCTTCTTTTCTTCTGGTCCCTAAAAGAAATAGCATAAGTTGACTTATATCTTCATAGTGCTTTTGGAAGAAGAAAGTACTTTGCTGCCTAGTTGCAGCATCTGTGTTGCATCTGTGTTCCCTATCTTCCATAACAGATCTCATACCATCGACAACTCCATCAGAACGGTCTCCTCGAGATTGGTTAGAACCCATAAAATGTATCTGTCTAACTGAATTTAAGCACATGACAGTTGGAATTAAAAATTTATGAAAATTGACAATTCTGATATAGAGTTACAGCAGAGTAATTGCAGAGAACATGATAGGGACATTATTAGCAAATGGAAATGCTAACAGTACAAGGTTGCGTTACTAAGGTCTTGTTTGTTTTCACACGGAGAGACTGTTATGAAACCTTATTAGGACATGATTTTCCCGGGAAGGAAATCAAAAAGATTAATTCATGCTACAAGGTTTCAACTGCATTTCCCTCTAAAATTTCTCATTTCAAAAAGATGGATAAACCAATAAATTGATGAAAATACAGCCTTAGGATGAGAAATCATAGTACATTGATAAATTATTGATCAAATATTTTCAAATAGTAAGAAGAAGAAAGAACATTTAATTTTCAAATATTTTGATGCAGCTCTTTATATTTTCAATCTTCTCTCAAAAGAGCCTCTCATTTGGATGCAGTGTTTGAGACCCCGAACAAGTAATTGTTTTTGTACGTAAATGAAGCTTCTCTCTGAAATATGAACTTCACAACATGTTCTTTTTTGTGTTTACCCCGAAGTCAACTTTTGGAGTTGCTGATAGAATAAAATATATACAGCTATTGTCTAACGTTTGGTCAACTATCTAATTATTATACAACATAATTACAGGAAATCAATTATAGCCAATTAATTGAAGCAGTTATGCACACCATGTCTCTCCACACTCCTAAAAATAAGTGGTACATGGAGACTGATGCAACATCTCACACAACAGCATCACCAGATAATCTCTCGTCTTATTTTTCTTTAAGTAATTCAAATCAGAAAGTTATTGTTGACAGTGACCATGAAAATCCAATTCACGGCACCAAACACACACCAATTGCCATCTCTCACCAACCCCTTCACTTAAAACATGTCCTGCATGCCCCGAAATTATTAAAAATTTAATTTCTGTGAGGTGACTCACCACTGACAACAATGTCTCAGTTTCTTTTAGCGCTTTTGGTTATACTTAATCTGATCTTCAGACGGGGATCCCTCTAATGAGATGTGACAGCCATGGCGATCTGTATCCAGTCACCACTCCCTCCAGTTTGGTCGGTCTTACGTCCAGTCTATGGCACGGTCGTCTTGGTCATCATGGCGAGTCTGTTTTAAATTCCCTTCGCAATAATAAGTTCATATGTTGTGAACCTTTTAATTCTTCTGTTCACTACTAGGAAAAGCAAAATTAGTGACGGAAAAAATGAAATTCCTCACAAATTCCTTGGTCGCAAAATTTAGTGACGGAATTAGAGAGGGATTTCACGTTTTCCCTCACTAAATATCCCTCACTAATTTTTATTTTTTTAGTAGTGGTTATTTGCGACTCTTGTCTTTTAGGCAAACATGTTAAATTGCCGTATTTTGATTCTTAAACTACTACTTTGACGCCCTTTGATAATTTACATAGTGATGTGTGGACGTCTCCAATTTTAAGTTCTGCTGGTCATAAATATTATGTCATATTTTTAGATTATTTTACAAATTTCTTGTGGACCTTTCCTATTAGCATAAAATATCAAGTATTGAAATGGACATTCACTTTGTACGGAAAAAAGTAGCTCGTGGTCAGGCACGTGTACTTCATGTTCCCTCTTGACATAAGATTGCAAATGCCTTCACCAAAGGGCTTCCTCGCATTCTCTTAGATGATTTTCGGACCAATCTAAGCGTCTGTGAACCTCCGCCGCTTCGACTGCGCGGGTGTGATAGAATAGAATATTTTGTCATAATAATTAGATAGTTGATAATTAGATAGTTGATCAAACGTTAGAGAATAACTGTATATATTCTATTCATGTGAATGATAAAAGCATTCCATTATCTTACGGTTGCTACTGTTATACTCTCAAGTTTTATCCTTCATGTTGTAGATGGCTGTGAACTTTGACTGATTTTATTTTGGTTGGTAGGGTTCTACTTACATCCTGTTGAGACCGCAAAATGTATTGTGAAAAAATATAAATGTACTACATTACAGAAGATGAACTCTGCAATTTGACTATGGGGACATTTATGTGAGTGTGTTTATTTGAGTATGTGTTGGCCACAAGATCAATAACAAAATAAATAGTTAAATGAAATCAATTAAATACTATTTATGTACTAGCCCGTTGGCTCCTGAGTAATAATTGATGTTACTTGCATTGTCTACGGTTTTTTGGTAGCTTGTTAGCAGCTTGGAGTGAGATCCTAACTCCTAAAGTGTCTCTTTCTTTCCGATCTTCAGTCATTTAATTTGTTCTTGATCAATTCGCTCGAAAAGTGCTCTTTGGTGGAGTTTTAGCTTTTTTACTATTTTACTTTGGAGTTTCCACTCTTTGACGGTAAAGTTTTTGTCTAGGTGGCTTTAGTTGTTATCTTGGTGCTCAAATTTATTTATCCTTTTCGTAGTTATTTGGTATCCTGGTTGTTGTTTTTGTTGCTCCGGGGGTTTTGTCCTCGGTAATCTTTGATCTTCCTGTATTTTGACATTCTTATAGCATATCTAGTACTTTAGGATATTTTATGTTTAATCTAATAAATTTTATCTTTGATTCTTAAAGAAAACTATTTATGTACCTTCACATAAAAGGTTAAGCTTTCTCTATCGGGACAGTTACACAAGAATGATAAATAAGGACAACGATGTGCCTTCACCTAAAATTATTTATTGGCTTCACCTAAAAATAAGTTTGAGAATACTAGTACACACAAATTTCATGAATAATCTTTCAAAATTATTAATTGCTGATTAATCTTTTGTACATGTATGGGTTATAAGTCATCAATTATTTATTACTTGACGTGTTGATTTCTCTGAAGACAGGAGAGTTTTCAAGTCTTTGTTTTGTTGTAGTATTTGAATTTTCTAACTGTCTTTGTTTTCATCCCTACATTATTTTGAAAAATGTTCACAACAGTTTGTGTCGAAACAGTAGGGTTGGCCCAAGGTCCAATTATGATAATACTTCCTTTGGTCTCAAATATAAGAAAAAATTCATTTTCTAAGTTCATTGAGTAGTTAATGTATCTGGTCTACATTGTAAAGCAGATACATTAATTATTCAATGAACCTAAAAAAATAATCTTTTCTTATATTTGAGACCGGAGGGAGTATGCTTTTAAGTCCAATTATGACACTTTTTAAAAAGTCAAAATAGAAATAAATGAAAATATATTTTATGTAAAAAGTTTGTTTAAAGTGTTGAATGCATCATTATAAAAAAAATAAATAATAATTTTTTGGATTTTTCAACATGTACTTCTATAATACTTATTAATTTTTTTTTTCTTTAAACGGAAATTGTTTTCATTATTCACGCGTTTTAGAACAAAAAGAGTCCACATCAGTTTGTGGTGAAATAGTGTAAGGTTTTTCTCGTCCACTTAATTACATGTTTGCATCTTATTATAATGTTTTTAGGAAAATGTTAATGAATACCTTAGAACATTGTTTTACAACCTTTTTTTTGACACAAACATTGTTTTACAACCTTAAATAATATGTTTTTGTTAAAGTTTATGTAATAAATGCTTTGAAAATCAGAATTTTTCACTATTTTAAAGAATAATTTCTTCATTAACAAGACCCATGTTTTTAATGTCTTGTTAACAAGTGGACTTATGACACTTTTAAAGAAGTAAAAAATCAGGACTACAATAGAAACATTATCTCTTGTCAGTAATCCATGGTGAACATTCTGTAACACCCATACTAAACGTATCTAGAAAGTTTAGCATGCGCATTATCTTTAGTACTGGATACATTAAAATTTACAACATAAATTCTACGAATGAATATTTTATACAACAACACGCGTTCGTAC
>Ga0228710_1000088_pt1 | contig 73987 bp, 30 predicted proteins | sample MedpolnodulmetaG_FD_177995 | JGI IMG/M metagenome (GOLD analysis project Ga0228710, IMG submission 177995) | Root nodule microbial communities from Medicago polymorpha collected in Santa Monica, California, United States - pink nodules | ecosystem: Host-associated > Plants > Roots > Nodule...
TTTTTAGAACAAGCATTTTTGTAAAAGGTAATATTTATGGGTAGTTCTTTTTCTTTTGTATTTTTCCGCAGTACGTGTAGCGACCTTGGTGTCATTGTTGTGGTGCATTGTACAATAACATACATGTACCAATTCATCATTTGAACTTTGGAAAGGCTTGAAAGACTAAGCGATCAAGATAAAGAAAAGAATTCACACGAGAATGTTCAATGTTCAAGAGAAACATGAAGATGTTGAGTAAAAAATTTCATGATGTATATGATTGTAAATTAATATCACTGTATTATTATTGTAAGACAATATTAAGTATTTTATTGAGTACAAAGAAACCCACACTGGCATTCATTTGTAGATATGTATTTTACATTCCAACAAGTCATTTTAATCTTTTACTCTAACATGATCTCTTATTATTTTTTTGAAGATAACTCATGTTGTAGATTTATGTCCTTCTATTTTTCCTTTATTTTTTTAAATTAATTTCAGCAATTTGTTTTTTTGCAAGAACTATAGATTGTTTGTGATTGTTAATACTTTTAATAAAGTTTTTATGTGAATAAATTAATGTACATAATGCGCTTCTCTAAAGGATGAATTGTTTAGATGAACAACTTGAGTTTGATTCTTGGGTGAAAAAGTTCTTGGTATGATTTTATTTATCTCATAGTCGAACTTTGAATTATCGATGTATCTTTTTTCTGAGAATTAGAGGATTAAAACCAAAATGAAAAATGTATATATATATAGTATAACTTATTAATGTTTATTATATTCGATAGGACCCGTGCAGCGCACGAGCCATCAATCTAGTTTAGATTAAATCCCTCAAAATAAAATAAAAAATCATAAGTTTAGTAGATTTTACTATATATCCACTTTTTTTTATATTTAAAGATACTATATATCCACTTGTAACTCTTATTTTGGCAAAGCGCAATTGATATTCCAACAAAACCCTAGTTGTTGTTTTTGAGAGGAAAACCCTAATCGCTTTCGTTAGCCTCTTTTCTTATTCTCTAATTCTCTACGTTGTTAACACAAACGATAGGGGGAAAAGAAAAAGAACTACAACCACGCTTATATATTATTCCTTCCTCCATTGATCCGTATAAAGTTATAATGGAAACTTCTCGTTCCAAACAAGGAAGAAAGACAAGTGATGACAGAAAAAAGAAGAACAGGGATGATGCTGTCAAAGCCAAAGTCTCAAAATCTAGGTGCGATAAAATTAAAAAATTATTGGGAACTTGTTTTTGTCAACAAGAAACCAAGACAAGTGATGGCAAAAAAAGGAAGAATAAGAATGATGGAGTATTAATCTTTTCAGATGATTGGGTAGATTGTGATTGCGGTGGTTGCGATGGCTGTGACTGTGACTGTGGAGGTTGTGCAGATGTGTGTAGCGGGATTGAATGGAGTGGTTGCTTCAGTGATTAATAATTTTTATTTAATACTTAGTTTGATGATTATAAGTTCACCTGAGAAAGTTGAGGTTCGAACCCTGCAACGTCATGTTGTTCGTGAGCGGGACAATAGTTAGTAGTTTCTTTTGGATTCGTAATAATATTTTTCCCTTATGATTATATATGTATCGATTGCTCCTTTGTGATTTCTAAGTCTTTCTTATTTGAAGTTTGAACTTTATTATGTAATGTTTCATCATGCTTGGGTGTGATTTTTAAGATATTCATATTGCCTTTGAAAAAAAAAAAGTTATAATTTTTAAATCTTGTTTACTCTTGTTTTTTTTTTCTTGTATAATTCTTTACTTGTGGTTTAAGTTTTTAGTTTTTAAATATATTCATGTTTACCACTAAAAAAAATTAAACCCTGTTTGCATTAGGTAAATAATTTTGATACATGGATTGTAGTTTAATTTATTTTCTCCGGCTCCTTTCTCTTTACCTCTTAATTCCTTTTGGCTTTACGGTTTGTTTAAATAAAAAGTATCATCCTCTCTTATTTAGTGGCTAAACTATACAAATATAATAAACAATCCATAAAGTATATAAAACTCATCAATTTTGTCCCACCGTTTAAGATATTAGAGCATAAATATCAGAGGCTGGCTTTGTAAGTTTGAGTTCATATGTGACAACTCTTGTCAAAGAGGGATGAATATTTGATTAATATTCAGCAACCGTGTTTTTCACTATTTTTAAATTTTTTAAAAAGTTTTGGGTAGGTGGTTTGGATATAAGTGAAACCCATTTAGAGTATATTATAAAATTAGTGAAACTCATTTTAAGGTTTTGGATGAGTAGTATGAATATTTAAAAAATATGGTTAAGTGGTTTAAACAATTGAAAAGTATAAAATAATATAATATATTGGATAGGATCCATTTATATCACCCAATTATATGACATGAATGTGGCTATAGACCAAATCGATACACCGCGAAAAAAAGAGACCAAGTTTATGGATTTTCATATCCTATAGTGACCAAACTAACACATTTGATATAATTCAAGTACTACTTATTATATTTATATAATTTAGGTACTAAATTTGAGAGATGGTGATAGCTTAAGGGTCAAATTGATGGTTTATTCATTGAAATGAATAAACAACCAAAGAAACAAAGCCATCAAAATTAGTATTTAAAATGAATTTCATAATGTGTGTATTAAGAATTTCTTAGTATTCAACTTCACGCGCCCTTATTCTAGGAGGGTCACTATTTTTGAATTGATATTAGAAAACTCAATGGAATATATATACCATTACAAATCAGAGGAATATTAGTGATACTGTTTCATAAATTCCTCCATGGTTGGTGGTGGAATTTATACCTAGTAAGGTGCTCTTTTAGTACACAGTTATGAGCTGACACACTAACATTGATCCAACCAACAAACACGATACCAACACGTTGACACTGATAATAATTTAAACAAATGAAATAATTGAATGTGTCGATGACAAACATTGACACAAATTATAGAATAGACGCATCTTCAATGTAAATTTCATCGTCCGTATGTCGGACAATGAAATAATTGAATGTGTCGATATGGAACACCTGAGTGTAACATCCGCCGAGGTGTGGGCAGCCTAGAGGAGGGCGGTTAAAGTAAATTTCACAAAAACTGAGGGGTATCCAAAATAAGGGTGCAGTTGTTCGCAAGATGCGAAGGGCGCAAAATGGTAGATTTGAACTCTCGACCACCTAATTTGTACTCCATCAGTGTCTCTCGGCTCATCAACTGAGTTGTATGCTTGAGACAATCAAGTCAAATATTAATTTGATTGACTAGTCAGAATGACAGTGAAACCAAAACAACACATAACAAACTTGATGGTCACATGAGTTCTTAGTCTGTCTCTAAAAACAGTATAGAATGTGCCCAAGACAAGTGATTGAACATTTGCATAGCAACAAGCCAACAATGCACAGTTAACCCCTCAAAAGATACAAAATAGCTGCTATTTTGATGCTTTTTGAAATAAATTGTGAAGTTCCATCATCATTGTGATGGATAGGACATGAAAAATTCATGTATACAAGTACTGCATCATTGATTCAATTGGTCAAATATGTACAAATAAAGTGTTGAGCAGAAACTTTTCTCTCCAATGCAAGTGTTTTGATGTATATTATATGCCCTTGAGTTGCATTCCATGAATAAGATTCTTTCTGATGTTGAACAATGACTCATGGAATGACAAGAAATAGTATCTGGTTGAACAACTGCTGCATCACCAAACATATTAGAATATTTTAGGGTTAATAGGTTTTTACCCCCTGTAATATAGGTCATTTCCAGTTTTCCCCCCTGTAAAATATTTTTTTTGATTTACTCCCTGTAAAATATTTTTGTTTTGATTTACCCCCCTAATAGGCCAAACAAAAACCAATTTTATTTTTTTTTTCAAGAATTTTTCGTTTTTGTTTGGCCTATTAGGGGGGTAAATCAAAACAAAAAATATTTTACGGGGGGTAAATCAAAAAAAATATTTTATAGGGGGGAAAACCAAAAATGACCTATATTACAGGGGGGTAAAGACCTATTAACCCAATATTTTATCAACCTGTCACAATAGTGTAAAATTTGCTAGTCTTATTTGGTCATTGAAATTGTAGGACTCTATCAATTTAGTCTCTCACATTATCGATATTCCAAAATAATCCCTGAAATTGCATAGTTGGTCAATGAAAATGTAGGACAGTATCAATTACCATTATGGATATTCCAAAATGTTTTCTGGAATTACAAAACTTTAATCAAATTTTCCCACCCTTGGTATTTTTAAGGACTAGAACGACATTCGGTTGGTAATATCAAGGATGAATTTGAATCAAAGTGAATAATATCAGAGATATATTTGATAACAAATCCAGACAACTGAACGAACTTGGATAGCATTTTACAATTTCAGTGATCATTTTGGCATATTGATGAAGACTAGGTTGACGAAGTCCTATAATTTCAAAGACCAACTTGACTACTTGAGTATTTACTACTTAATTAGAGCATTAGTTTTTGAAGTTTCAATAAAATAAAATAAAATAGATATTTATTTTATGAAAGAAAGAAAAGGCCATGGTCAGAGGTAGCAAAAGATTCAAATACAAAAAGGGTACATTAAAAAAATCAAGAAACCTTTGAAGTAAAAATTATTAGTTGATGAAGCTAAAAAAAATAAATTCACATTCTGTATAACTTGCTTAAGTAACTGTACTTGTACAAGGTAATTTCAGCCTCAATAATTTCCATTATACATGTAAATGTTATATGCTTGATAATCTTCCCAGAAAAAAATTCCATATACTGAACAGTCACAATTTCATACCTTGATTGGGTTAGTCCGTATAATATCTTTTTCTTTTTTGTTTGTATTAAAAGGACTAAAACAAGAGTATATTGCTTGGGCTAAAACAAAAAAAGGACTTTGATGAATTAAAAAAAACTAATAAAATCACGGACTAAATCGAAAGATGAGTATATTACAAGGTCCAAAAACATATTTAAGCCTATAATTTATTACCTTCACAAATCCTTGCCGCACCATATTGTGATCAGTAACAATCAAGGACTTCAGTGTGGTCATTTTTCTTGTAACATGAGCATGTCAACTAACCTGTATCATCAATATTTACATTAGTCTATTTAGAAATTTGAAGTCACAGCAGCTGAAAAAAATCATATGTTACCTTTTTCATGGCTGTGTAAGGGCAGAATAAGACAACCAACTCTATTTAGTTCATCATGAATCAAAATATGTGGCTGAATTGACCTAGAAATGGTCATCATGAACCAATGTTTTGAAATCCGGGCCAGAGTCGAACCGGTGAGACCTCCAGCCTCCAGGTGGATCAATCGATTCAACCATAGTTGAACCAGATGCCAAATAAATAATAAAAAATATAAAAGGTATTTTAGAAGTAAAAAAATAAAAATGTACAAAAGAATAAAAACCAATTGAACCAACCATGTTCCAATTGTAGTTCAACCACTTCAATCTGATTTAATCAGACCATAATACAAATGATGAGATCAAACCAACCGGTGAACTGGTCGGTTCACGATTCAGCTGGTTTAATCAGTTAGTTCGGTCCGTTCTTTGAAACATTGGCTGAAACGGTTGACAGACAAGCCAAAGACATCGTCGTATTTCCTTAATCCATTTGCAACTTCTAGTTAAGTATAAACATATACTAATCTTTATGTTTGTCACATTGTTTAAATTACATTTGTGCTATAAGCTAAACTAAGTGTTACAAGGATGAGAACCGGTTCTGAAACCAAGTCAGTTTCAAGTTAATTCCCTTCCCAACATAAGAAGAAAGGGGGAAAAAAGTAGATTGAAAAGGGCAGCAAACATAAGTTAAACTAAAAAAGCTCAAACTCTTCACAATCATCTATATCCTCTAAATCATTTGCATTCTCCTTCTGTGCAGCCATAGATGGAGCACTAGTTCCAAAATCGCGAAATTTGGGGAGCTCCGGTGGTGCCGCACACCGTATTAGAGCCCAGTTGAGGCCTTCAAAGAAGGGATGCTGTTTTATTTCTGCAGCACCTTTTATCGAACCTAATCGATTTTCAGGATCTTTTATCAACAATCCTCTGATCAAATCTCTTGCATGAAAACTGACTATAGGAGTACCTGGAAACTTAAGGCTCTCTGACACGACATTTGATAATGTATCATCATTTGATGGACCTTTGAAGGGAGTCTTTCCATATAAAAGCTCAAACAAAAATATACCGAAAGTCCACCAATCTACAGCGTTTCCATGTCCCTCACTTTTGATGATCTCCGGAGCAAGATATTCATATGTTCCAACAAAGGAGTTAGACCGTGCATTGGTAGGCTCAACTACAAGCTGTGGAAGTGGACCAACTTGAGCAGCTATGTCAGCCTTCATCTTTCGAGATTTTGCCCCGGGAGACAATAGAATAGGAGCAAAGCAGGAAACTTGCCAATCCGGTTGGAGACAGAAAGGGTGTATGCAACTAGCCCCTGAGCAAGGACTGGAGGTCTTCTTTGCGGCATCTGCATCGGGTGAAGATGATTTGACTAAAATTGCATTGACAGAACATCTGAGTGACAGGTCAAAATCTGTCAGCATAATATGTCCATCTTCGCGTACTAGAATATTTTCTGGCTTTAGATCTCGATATACAACTCCCATCATGTGCAAATACTCGAGGGCAAGAAGAACTTCAGCAACATAAAACCTGGAAATCCAATGACATTACTTTAGTCAGGAAAATGACTGGAAAGTTATCGACTTGCATTAGTTTGTCATCCAGGGAAGCCATTTATCGTAAAATACAACATTTATGGGTAAATTTCCAATTTGGTCCTTGAAGTTGTAAGATTGTATCAACTTAGTCCTCCACATTATCAATATTCCAAAATGATCTCTAAAATTGCAAAAAGTTATTCAGGTTTGTCCCTCTGTTAATGTTTGTAAGGACTGTAATGACATCAAGTTCATAATGTCGAATGTGAATTGAAACTACGGGAATAATGTCGGGGATATAAGTATTAACAGATCCAAACAGAGGGATAAACTTGATTAACGTTTTCTAATTTTGTAGATCATTTTGGTATACTGATAATGTGGAGAACTAGGCCAATACAGTCCTTCAATTCTATGGACCAATTTGGGTATTTACTCCTGCATTTATACTTGAATAAGAACTCTACAACGTGTAACGATAATGCATAAGATGTTTATTTGTAGATCATTTATACTAATCAGCATCCTGCTGAGTTGCAGGCACATAAAGACTATTATTTTGGCCACATTAATCAATACAATTTTGAAATTTTCTATGTGATTTATTTCTCTTGGGGATTCCCATGACCTTCCATCCCTTTCCAAGCAAGATTAAGTTTCAAAACAGCAAATAGATATCTTTAAGTAATGAACAAGACTAGAAAATACCATAAACCCTACCTAGCTGCTTGCTCCGAAAAGCTCTTGTACGTTTGCTTCTGTCGCAGCACATGCAGATCACCGCCTGGACAATACTCCATAACCAAGCAAGAGAGCTTAGTCGTAGTAATATGGGAATATAGTGTAGGAAGAAATGGATGATCCAACATTTGAAGGATCTCTCTTTCAGTTTGAACTCTAAATGTTTTCTTCCTGCTAGCCAAAAATTCATTGTCCATAACTTTCAGTGCAAAAAGGCAACTAGTACCAATTAGTTCTGCAAGATAAACGGTTCCAATGTCTCCACTACCAAGCTTCCTTATCAGCCTAAAGTGCCTCAAATTTAAGTTACCATGCTGCTGTTGAATCCCACGAATAGCTTCCCATCTCGAGTGTTTTGACATGTGCGGTCGTTGGCCACTGCGACTCGAACCACTAAGATTGCTCTCTTCACTGATACTTGTGCTACTAGTACTATACTCACCCATGCTACTTTTTGAGCTCTGAGAGAACTCACCCTTTTCCTTTGATCTTGATTTTTCGTCAACTTTTGTAACAAGAAACTTAGTTTTCTTACTGAAGTTCAAACTAAAACCAGGTTTACTTGAATCCCTACTAACATTAATTGAGTTAACCTCAATGCTATGATTTGAACTGCACGGAGATGGTTTATCATCATTTTCTTTAATATCATGCTTAAGATCAGAATTTCCATTCTCCTTGTTGAAACTACTAGTAGCACAGCTTGAGGCAGAACATTGATCTTTCTTTACCTTTTTCTTAAGGAAGTTCATGTTATTGAATATTGGTTTTGCCAAACATGTACTAAGGCTTGAGTTTTTGCCCACTCCACTATCATTGCTAGAACTAGGTGGACAAGATGCACAATGAAATTTTTTCTCCCGGTCCTTATCCGGCATTGAAGAACTCAAACAAGATTTACTTGACGTAGCAGGATTCATTCTGACCTCTAGCACTTCCTCGGTTTGTAGCGTTTGCTTGCCAGCTTCAATCTCAGGTGGAAGAGGAACGATCTGATCTTGGGACACAAACCTAGTTGTCATTTCTTTTAAGCTTGTTGCGTTGACCACAGCAATAGAATGATTAGCACTTGAACTCGATATTGCTGCTTCCGGAAATTTACCGGAAGGTGTAGATATCTCTGGCACTAGGGAGATTTCGACCAACTTCTTTACCGTGCCAACCTCTGATACTCTTGATGAGCTGCATTGCTTTGATACTCTCTTCAAAGCAGCCATTTCTGATGCCTGAGAGATGCACAATCCTCTAAGTGCCTGCTTCAAACTAACAGGCTCCGCGATGCCAATTCCCGAAGCCTGAAACGGACAAACTTTAATTGGCCTTTTGAGAGAACTCTGTTGCGACCGCGATGTACTATGACCTCTAGATGAACTTTTAATCTCAATAGCCTTGAAAAGACGATCAATATCATCTTCAATGGAATACCTTTTTCCTGATTTGTAGGAACAACTACTCTGAGGTTTTTCATCTGTTTCGAACTCAGGAAATATCTCTTCCCTGTATTCCACTATCTCACATGTATTGCTAGATGCATTCATACTTGATAGATGTATTCGATGATTCGGTAAAATAACTAGCAACAACTTAGCTTTATCTTCTCAATTATAAAGATGACTCACATAGAGAATTGCAAGCAAATCAAAATCCTCAATAGAGTATCCTCTGGATTGAGCAGAATTGAATGACTGACATGAATCATCCAAACCTGAAATTTTAGTAATAATATTTCAGATTTAGTTAAGATAAGAATTTCAGTACAAGTGAAGAGCTCAGATAGTTATAATTTAATGCAGTAGAATCTATATAGTCTATATGAATTCATCTTGAATATTATTCAGTAAACATTTGAAACATACTTTATATAGCTTCAAGTGAATTAATTTAAATCCAGATTGAATAAGTAGGAATTTTTTTTAAAAAGATTAAATACTTTTAGATAATAATTATAGTCACCATGGATCATAATTAATAGCAAGCTTAAAACTTAATCCATCACTAAATAAAGGGTAGCTATAAAACACAAAAAAATACTTCTAGCTTTACAATTAACTTGGAATTGGAAATATATCATCAAAAAATAAAAGAATTAATCCAGCAAACACCTCAAAAACAAGAATAAATAAATAAAAAAAGCTACAAAACAAGTTAATTAATTATTAATGAGGAAAAAAAAGGGGTTGAAGAAAAACATTACCTGAAACAAAATCCAAAGGCAGTGTAAGGGAAAACTGAAAGAGGCAAAAATAGAAAATATGAAAATGGAAAATAATAAGCTTAGAGGGGAAGGTTGAAATATTCTAGGGTTAGAAGTTAGAAGTTTGAGTGTAAAAGACAGAGAGATGGAGGGATAGTGAATGAGGAAAGAGAAAAACATAAAAGGTGTGAAATGAAAATCACAAGAAGCATGAGAGAGAGAGAGAGAGAGAGAGAGAGAGAGGCACAGTCAAAGTACAAGTAAAATAGTGTAACTGTAGTTGCTACAAGCACATTACACTACACACAACATTACTCTTGTTTTTCATTATTGTGTTGTGTAACTAAACTGTTACACCAACATTAACGTAACACATGACATGATGTTGTGTTCCAGAGGCACACAAACACGACAGACACAGACATAAAGAGAGGCACCTAAGTCTAAGTGTATCTATGTCAACTACTCTCCTCTCCTTGTCCTAAACAAGGTTAAATATGCTTTTATCCCACTAAATATAATAATTTTTCGTTTTCGTTTCTCAAAAACTTTTTCAGATTTAATTTTTATAAAATTTTCAATCACTACATTTAATCCTTATTTTTAAGTCAATTTTTATTTTTTTAATGAAAATGTGTAGAATATTATAAACATCACTCAAAAAAATAATTTTTTTTTAACAAAACATAAATTAAATATGAATAAACCACCAAAAATATAAAAATTCATGTTTTGTTGAAAAATTCTATTTTTTTTTTGGAGAGATTCTTATTATATTATAAATTTATTCAAAAATATGAATTCTACGTATAAGTTTACTTTAAAGAAGAGACCAAAAGTGGAGATGAAAAACTTTTAGAGGACTAAAAGTTCAAGAAATTTTTTAATGGGACCAAAACAAAAAGTTGACATATTTACGGGGAGCAAAAACATATTTAACCCTTCTAAATATAAGAGAATAATTTTTTTTAGATTTATTGAATTATTAATGTATTTGGACTATAATATAAATTAAATACATTATTTATTTAATAATTTTTTTTTAAAAAAGAATCTTCTCTTGTATTTAGGATCGGAGGGGGCAGTGGTGGATCTTGAGTTATTTTGTTTGGGGTGCCAAAAATGCATGTACTATATATTAAACCGTTTCGATAAGCAACCATGAGTAATTAACATGTCAAGTGACATTTCGCTAAAAGAATGGTCTTCGTTCCCCTGTAATCGAAGGAAACTTGTTGTATGTTTATTCCTATTGTTATATATGTAGCAAACTTAAGGGATGTCATGGCTCCCATGAGTCCTCAAGGAGATCCGACCATGGCAAGGGTTATAAACTTAAAAGTGGTATGATATTTCTTTCGGAATGAAATATATATAGAGAAGAGGTAGCTCAAAAGTCAATGTATAAATATATGGTTAATGATTCAGTCCATACACATCAACTTTTTATTTACCTTTTTTTGCTTATATTTTATTCGAAAAAGAGTACCGAATTTCTATGGACTTGGATCCTCTCATTTTCTATTCTCTCATTTACTCTTCTAACTACTCCTTTTAAACTCTCTTAAAAGAGAAATTCAACTTTTTTAGTTTCATTAAATAAATTTTGATCTAATTTTTAATATAAATGACATATATCATCAATTGAATGAATCTAAAAATTGAACTTTTTTTATAACAAAGACCGGAGTAGTATTTATCTCTCTCTTAATCTTACTCTCTTCATTAAAAATAAAAATATAATCAAGAGAGAGGAAAGCAAAAAATCTAATTTGTATTTGAGTCTTGCTAACAAGTGCTCATGGGCATTGATTAAGGAATCCATAAATATAAATTATGCCTTAAAAATGTAAGGTGTTACTTTAGATCAAGTAATAATTACACTACTTTTTAAGTAAAAAGTTATTTGTTTTGGTTAACCAATGTCCCTAATGCATTAGTTAGCATTCTCCTTTGTATTTTTATACCATTGTTAATTTAATAATATTTTATTTTAATCAAATTAACATTTGATGCATTTTTATACTATGTTCCAAAAATTGTCATATTTTATGCTAAAAAGACAAAAAAATTGTTACATTTTAATTGATCAATATCATTTCTCTATATAACCAGAGTGTCTATTATTTTATTTTTGAAATTCTAATATATTTCAAATTATTGGAGAAATGTCTCATCATTGTTAGATTTTGAATAATTTTTAAGTATAGATTTACCATAGATAGAGTATACTTAAAAGTTTAAAGTCAACTCAAATAGAAAAATGTGGACCCCTTTATGAATGGAGAAATGTTTCTCAAACACATAAAGGACACCCAACATCATATAATGTACGGTTGGAAAACCCTTTTTAGTTTCTTTTGATATTATTTTCTCATACGTTGGTTTCCATATTTTGCTTTTTCGGTTAGTGTCTGTGTACCGTGTCAACGAACTTATCTTCCAATAACAAAACTCTTTTGGATGAGGCTTAATAAAATAATGAGATATGTCAAAGTATTAAGCGTGAGTCTCTCTATGTAATGCATAAAATAAGTATTTTTGTGGTCTCAGTGTCTTGCAGTGTCTTGCCCTTGTGCAAGTCTTGGAGTAGAAAGATCATTGTGCGATTTCCAGCAAAATTGTCTTTTAGGTAGGATGAAAAATTTCAATTGTTACATACTAAAGCCAAAATGTAGGTTAATTCTAACCGAAAATGTAGAAGTTTGTGGACGTAATCTAAGGTTTCACTAGAGATCTTAAAACCCTAATTAGCGGTTTGCGTTCTCTACTATAAATGTGTAACACATTTACGGATCTCGATTGTTTGTTCTCATATCGTTGAGATAACTTACAATTGATTTACTCATTTTATAATCTAAACATATCGGTCCCAAATCAATATTCAAAATTGATTATCACATGTAACTATATGATTTTACTGCAAGGAATGAAACCCTAACTACTACAGGTTGACAAAATAAATACGTTTGTGGATATACAAAGTTGTTGTGAGTTTGATAGGTGAAAATTAATGTGGCTTTTAAAAATCCTACACGATAATGGCATTTGATTTTCCCTTTCCCATTTTCCTTTGGTGTAGTGTTTAATAATAATGTGGTCCTCGTGTTCCATTGTACTTCATCTTTGATGTGAAAAATGACCTTGTCGGCTTGGATTTGATGTGAAGAAGAATTATTGTACAATTTTAGGGGAAATCAATAATCTATCTTGTATTCTTTCAAAAATAATCTATCTTGTATTGCATTTGTTTGTTCAGTTGTCTTTGCTAGTTACCTAAAGATTTTGATCTTTATGGTCCTTATTCTATTCATAGTTACATATTTAAGAGAATTGTTAAATATGTTTTTAATTTTTATAAAATACTTTTTTTTCCTTTCCAAATTTAGTTCCTACAACTTTTTTCTATGTTTGATTATTTTCTGCAACTTTTTTTTCACCAAAATTATCAAATGAGGGACTAAATATAGATGAAATTTGTTGTAGAGATTAACTTGATACTAGAAAATATTTTATAAAGACTACAACCATATTTAACAAAATAGATGGTATACGTTGTTTGTAAACTAGGGACCAATTGTATTAGTTTTATTTTAGTTAATCATCTTTGTATCTCTTTTTTAAGAAGAGTAATGATATTTGTATAATTATTTTGTGACACTTTTTAGGACAACCTTGTTGTTCTTTCATCTTATTGGTCAATATATTTATGACACTCGTTCTTATAATTTTAGACTAACTCAAACTTACAAAATTGGGTAATAAGGCGAGGATTACCTTCACCTATAAACTCTTATTATGTTTTATTTCATCAAATGTGAGACTCTTAACACACTCCGCTCACATATAAGATTGAACATCTAGAGCATGAACTAAGTGGTCCAATCATAGTGACTTGATAACAGGAGACCCGTCAAATTTCATATAGACTACCATCTTAAAATTTAGGTTGAACCTAAAAATTCAACATTATAAAATCGCTTGTAAGATGATATTTTTCACATATGAACAAAATAAGAAACAATCATTCACATTAGTGATTCTACACTCTGCATCAAAATTTCAATGGATGTCCATCCCAAATATGGTGATCACATTCAATGGAATTAATATCATAATAATGGACTTGTTTCATGCACTAAATTATGGAAGCTTTCACGTGGATTACCATTGACAACGGAACTACCAAATTCATGAACCCCACTAAGAAAGTGTTGCAATTTAATTAAACCCTTTGAAAGTTTATTAATGAAAAGGGCATAGGACATGTGATATAAAGGTTCAAACACACGAGAAATAAGTAAAATTTGTAACCTTGGTTGGCACTTGTTGAATTTTGAAAGCTTTGAACTTAATGTCATGATGCCAAAACAATGAAAGGCAATGCTTTTACTTGTGTTAGTAATAATGATGCATTGCTGGTAAATAAGACCAAAGACACAAACCAAACCGAAGGATACAAAGAACCTTTCTCTTTTCCTTCTTTGTGTAGTTTTTTTTCTTTCAAAAAGGACAAATAATAGAATACAAGGAAAGGCTAGGCTAGCTATTGAGAAGTGGCCATCTTTCTTGGACACATAACATATTGTGATGATGGCTACAAGATGAATGAGAGATACGGATAATATTTTCTAGAAAATAAATTATGTTTGGAGTCTTATAAATTCATCATCATTAACCAAGAGAGTCGCGTCTAATTGAATTTGTTAGTATACCATTATGTGATAAATTAAAGTTCGAATTTTGTCTGAAAAAAATCTCTAGTGACAGGGTCTCGGATAAATTATCTCAAAGAAAGAAAATCTATGAAAAGAAAAAAAAATCATAATAATTTAAATTTAGTTTATAATGAAAAAATTATTTAACTTTAGATTTTAATTACGATTAACTATGTTTTTAATTCCAACAAAATTATAAACTTTTAAGTTTAGTTCCTAAAAAAAATTATTCACTTTCGGTCCTTATTTGCATTTTACAAAGACTATTTTGAAGGACTAAATATATCCCTTTTTTAAAAAAGTTTTTAAAGTAGGGACTATTCTTACAACCATTAAAATTTTATAGAGATTAAACTTAAACACTTGTGATTTTGTATAGACTAAAAGCATATTTAACCTTAGATTTTATATTTAAATGAATGGATTTTTTGTTTTAGTCAATGTTGAATATTTTTAAGCTTTTATTGATCTAAATTATAATTAGATTGCCAATTTCTGTTCTTTACTTTTTTACGTAAAATCATCACTGTTTTAGCCCTGCTTAGCACATATTTTAGGCTAAATAATTATAATTCATTTTATGGTTCTTGAAGTCACATGCCAACCTTCGTCAAAAAAACAAGCCACATGCTAACCAGTGTCCAGTAGTGAAGCTAGAAATAATATTCAAAGGTAGTCGATTTATATACTGTTTAAGAATTTTAAGAAATTCATTTGGTCGTGTGCAAATCCAACTAAAATCCAACCAATTTTAGAGGATTCTCCCCTCCCCGAAGAGTCCAAACGGATTCTTGTGCACACTTATTTCTTAAGTTGAGTAGAAAGTTTAAGAAATTCATTTGGTCGTGTGCAAACCATAACTAACCGACATTTCATTGAACAAGTGGAATGGAACTCTTCGTGGATGGGAGAATCCACTAAAATTGATTTCAATTATATACTACCATTCTTAAACGACTCAATATGCATGCAATTCTTAATGTGGAACTCCAAAATAGTAATTATCTCATGTTACTCAACTCTATTAATGGCCTAAAATTTATTGCATCAATAAATGTGATGTGACCCTTCAAACAAACAAAAAAACTGTGATGTCAAACAATACTTGGTGGACAAGCAAACTTTGAGATAACATTTCAGATATTTGGTTTCCCAAACCAAATACGACTATACAATGTTTCAGTCAGAAAAATTATGTCTCTATCTTGAGAAGGGAATTAGGGAAGTAGAACAAGTCCTCTAATAACAAGAAAAATAGCATCCCAAATGTGTCGGAACTGCACTATCAAGTCAGTTGCATTCTCACTATCCACTACTATTTTTAGACGGTGTTGATCATTTCTCAAAAGCTGCTCCACCTGATACATTCAAAGATAAACACAATTAATCAAGGATACAATAATCTGGCAATAACATTACATAGCTGATGAGGAAGATGTGTTTCATATGTCACCCAAACTTTACATGAAAGGGAGGGGCATAACTACCATGAATTTCTTTAGTTGGAAAAAAAAAGAGTAAAGATGCAACTAGATAACATAAGAAATGTTAATAATATGTTAAAAGACAACTTTTGCATTAGATAGCACAAGAACTCCAATTTTTTTTCGAAAAAATTCAATTTTCAAATGGTAAATCTATTGCGTGTTTCCTTTGAGATAAGAGAGACACCTCCCTATATTTGCAACTTGAATGGCTATAAAGTACTTTAGAGCACCAAAGTAAAAAGAACTTAAAACCACTGATCACTTTGTCATCCACATATACGTAATAATCAAGCATCTCTCTAGTCTCCAAATTCCATATTAAATGATATGCAAAGCTAAAGAGGCCGATGGTCATGCTGTTATTAATTAAATAACTATAGCAGGGACTAAACTGGAGAGCCGGCAGACATGTTTACTAAAACTATTGTTTGAAATCAGGTGAATTACTAACAATAGCATAACAACTTGATCACAACAAAAAAGAAGTTTCCTTAGTAAACGATATGCCATAATGCCCTGCACTTGACAACTCTCAAGAAAGCAATTTAATTTAGAGTAGAAAGTAAATCATTAACCACGAATTTTCAGATGTTCAAATAAACATCATATCCATTAACCAATTTGTGTTCGAACTTACACCGGATAATCAAAGTTAATAACGTTCAAGAATGTTTATTGTATGTTTAGTGTATGGTTAATGAGTTGTGACAAGTTGTTACATTCATTTCAGTGACACTTAATTTATTTTTAGAAACATTTTATAACTACCTTAATTTGAAAAGAAAAATAACCATCCCCTATAAAACCCTCTAACTTGTGTATTCAGAAAAAATCAATTTCAATTTTCATATGGTAAATCCATTGCATGTTTCCTTTGAGAAAAGTGAGACACCTTGTTTTACAACTGGAGACGCCGCTGACGATGATTTTCCTTCTCGTCCTGAAAGAGAAACCAATGATGATGTTATATAAATACATGACAATTAAATAGAAAGGATGCATTGATTGTGTCTAGTCCAGATACCATACCTTCAGGATTAATTGGTTTGTATACAAAAGTCAAACAACAACAAACATCTTCTTTGGTCAAGGTATAATCAGATGTACCAGCTGACACTAACAGAAAGTCTCTACATAGATTTATCATAATCAATCAAAGACAGAAGAGCTTAGTTAAGAAAAAAAAAAAGTGGACATGAAAAGAAAGCAAATTTAGGTAAAAATAAGGTGTTGTGTATCCCTAAAGCATCAAATTAAAATTAATGCAACAATTCACTTTCAAATTTGTGGAAGCACAAATCAAAGAATGAATGCAATAATTCACTTTCAAATTTGTGGAAGCACAAATCAAAGACAAGAACATGATGAAGAGAATACTGACCCAGTATCCTTGTTCTTACGTAACCATTCAAACTTGCTAGGTCCCTCCCATCCACCAAAATAATCGGCAACTCCTTTAATGGTGATTCCTTCAACAACATCTCCAACTATTCGGACATTCCGGACTGAAGGGCGAGCTGCCATATGAATAAAAAAAGTAAACTATTAAGAATTAGAGATGGTTATAATTATACATAGTGTAAAAAGGGAAGTTATTCACCGATGATATAATTAATCCCTTATTTACCAATTATAACATTTCAATCACACGTAATTCATTTAGAAACATTTTATAACTTCCTTAATTTGAAAAGAAAAAAAATAACCATCCCCTCTGAAACCCTCTAAACATACTCTAAGTGGCTTGGTTCTTCTCCCTAACTTTTAAGGCAGGGTGTCAAAATGTTCGGGTACATATTAGAGAGACACACTCAAACACGTTATAAAAAGAAAGAAAGAAATAAGAGAGGAGAGGTTGCAAACAAATAAAAGAAAAAGAGAGTGACGAATTGAAACGTGAAGGAAAGAGATGCAATGGTAGATTTAGGATCTAGATAGAATTTTGTATGAGTATAAATAAGAGGCAACTTTTAGCTTGTTTGCATCAAATCATAATTATTAAACATATCAAACCATATTCATAGTAGAAAGTTTTTATTTATTTGTCACTTCTTTCTTTATATAAAACCCTATAACTTCAACAAAGTGCTCTGCTATAAGCATTAAAGAGTTCATTAGCTTATACAGCCACTATTGCAAGCCGTAAATGATAAGCAAAGCATACTGAGGCCGATGGTCATGCTATTATTAATTAAATAACTATAGCAGGGACTAAACTGGAGAGCTGCTGGCAGACATGTTTACGAAAGCTCTTGTTCGAAAACAGGTCCATTACTAACCATAGCATAACAGCTTGATCACAACAAAAAATAAGTTTTCTGAGTAAACAATATGCCATAATGTCCTGCACTTGACTCCTTTAAAGAAAGCAATTTAATTTAGAGTAGAAAGTAATTCATTAACCACAAATTTTCATAAGTTCAAATATACATTAAATCTATCAACCATCCAAATTGTGTTCAAATATACACGATTTTCAATTGTTCAAATATACATTATATCCATTAACCAAATTGTGTTCGAACTTACACCTGATAATCGTAGTTAACAACGTTCAAGAATGTTTATTATATGTTCAGTGGATGGTTAATGAGTTATTACAAGTTGTTGTATTCATTAATCATCTACGGAACGAAATAAATCACATTTGAACTGCGTTAATCTCTGGTTAGTGAATTTTTTACGCACCCTTTCTCTCTTTCTCTCCATTTTTGTAAACCTATTTTTTTACTGTTCTAAACATCTCAAACACAACCATGACCTAACTAAATAGGGAGACTATTCTTTCTTTTTTTGTACATGCAAAAAGGGTATAATGGTAATACAAGAATGATTATGTAATCAAAGCAATCACCTCGCAATTCAGGTGTTGTCTCAACGTATACTACCTCACCCGACCTTCTGAACACATCACTCACAACACATTCACGATGTATAATTGTTGGTATCTTATTTACAATTTGCAGGTGTGAGGGAGAACTTCGATTAATCATTCAACACAAGAATGTATTGATAGTGAGGGAGAACATCGATTAATCATTCAACACAAGAATGTATTGATATCATGTAAAATATTAATTACTAAGCGATCATCTACTAAACTGCAGAAGCTGATCAAACTTCTCCCTATAGTGCATAACAGTTAATAGTATTGAATTTCTTTTTAAAGTTGGATAGTTTATTGAATTCCTTTTTCTTTGTATCTTTTGGAAGCTTCTAGATTCTCACATCATAAATTTCTAGCATAAATGTTATTATTGTAAATTCCAATATTTTTACAAAACAATAGAGAAATAAAACATACTTTTATTCAAATTTTGCCACATATGACATGACTCATAAAGATATTACCAGGGCGAATGCGCTCCAAGCCCATGCAAATTCTTTTTTCACCCACAACGCCATCATCGCGTACTGGAGTACACTAGAATGAGATGAATTTTCCAATAACTTCTTTGGTAGCGCGATACTCCAGAAGTCCAGAAACCCCCAGTATTGGAGAACCAAAATCATCTTCATGCTGCAAATTCAGAAGATATTTTAGAGCATAAGTTCTCTGTCTGAAGGACAATTTTCATAGGTAGGAATGTTGTTTTTTATATGTTTCAATTACGCCAACATGAAGTAATGAAGAAAACAAAAAAGTCTCCCTAATGTATTAATACGCTTTCACTCAATTATAAAAATTTCAATTATTTGCCATGAATAACAGTCACCTGACCAAAATAAAAAAGGCATCAAAGGCAGTATACAAATAAACATATCCAGCACACAGTGCCAAATCCATGTTTGCCGTATTAAATTTGGCATAGTGGAACGCACGGTCCACCTAGGCAGCACACTACAACATCCGCCACAGGTATGGAAATTTATAATTAATTTCATACATTTCAAAGTGTTCCACCTTGCTTCATTATGACTGCCATTGTGTTTTTCCTATCACATTACAAGAACTAAAACATGTCTAAGCGAATATGCTCAAACCACAACAACATGGTACACTGAAAATCTAAATGATCTTATCTTTCCACGGAAGTCTAGAATGTATCAAGAAGTGAAAATCAAAACCCACTTGGGTTGGCCTGGTGGTATTGGATTGGGACCTGGGAGTGTGCTCCTCCTCAAGGTCTCAGGTTCGATTCTCCCTGGTGCAAATTTGAATGGGCTAATTTAGCTTCTTAAAAAAAAAATGAAAATCAAAACTGGAAACAAATAAAAATTTAATTTACCCACCAATCAACAGACACATATTAGAGATATAAGCCAAGCTACCTTAATACTGTTGAATATCTGATTAGTGTAATCTAAGCTAGTGTCATTAGTGTTAAGCTAACATTAGTGAGCTAAGTACAGCTAGCAAATCTATGTAAGCCAGTTGTCCTATATATACCTATATACTCATTGTATTCCACAACAATTTCTCATAATACAATTCTGATTAGATTCAGTTAGAATCTATCTTCTCTCTCTTCTCACTCCTCTAACAAACTCAAGCTTCTTCAAACTCATCAATGGAGTTTCTCCATTCCTAACAACACAGGGTAGGGATTAGGCTCCCATAACATTTATAAAATAAATTAAACATATTTTGTGAAACTTGGATGTGATTGCATACCTCACGAATATACCAATCGAATATACTTTTTCCTTCATGGCCTCTAACATATCCATATGAAGCAGTGAATATTCCACCCTCACGATAATTTCCAATGATTTCTAAGAAATTCAATTTTGGAGGAAGAGCAGCAAAAGAGATAAAGAGTTTTCATATCAAACTCTTGATAGATTTTAATCTCTAGTAGATCACCAATTATGTTGACTTTTGTTACTTTTGGCTTGCCTGAAATTGAGATGAAACATTATAATCACATGCCAATCGCCGATATATATTAGCAGAAAGTTAAATTCTTAAAATCATCACCGACAAACATTTTTTTCAAACTTAAATTTTAACCAAACTCTCCGCACTATGACATAAAACTTATGCATTCCCAAGATTGTTGTAAGATGCAGTTAATATTAAAATATATCAATAGAATAGACATTGTACATAAAAATAAAAGACACTTCCAAAAAATCATATCAGTGAACCATTGAAACAGTGTATTCCAAGATAACCCAAAATTTAGTTTTTAAAACATCTTTAAAAAAGGTTTAATTGCAGTTTTGACACCCTAAGTATCACAATCTTGCGATTTTTTCCCCTTATAAAAAACAATAACAAGTTAGCTCTCTAAGTTTACCCTCTTTTGCACTTTTGGCACCCTAGACCAATTTTGACCAAGTCAATGGATGCGTGGCACCCACATCACTTAAAGTGAGGTGCCACATGTGACTTTATTTTTTCTTAGGGGGTCAAAATAGCAAGAGTGTAATACTTAGGGGGCCAAAACTACAATTAAGCCTAATAAATAAAGTGACCTGGGTGCCAGGTGCCAAGTATGCATTGACTTGCAAAAGGGGTAAACTTGTGGGACTTATTTGTTATTGTTTTTTTATATGGGACAAAATCGCAAGATTGTGATACTTAGGGGGCTAAAACTACAATTTAAACCTTAAAAAAACTTAATGACATTTAAGGACTTGCTTTTACACAAATAGTTCGAACAATAACACAACACCATTACAATAACAAAAAGATGGCATCTAATTTTTGAAATTACTAATGATACAAAGAAATTAAATAGAAATGATATCTATTTAATAGTATAATTTGTTTAAGTTTGTTACGAGAAACTGAGAAAAGTTGATCTTGTGGTGGGATGTGGAATTCTTGATTAATCTTGGCTTGCAATTGATCCATGATCATGTTACCCTTGACTTTAACAGCCGCAGATTTCGCACCTTTGTTCACAAAAATTTCATATTCCTCCTGGTTATCCATATGTATGTTGTGACTAAAAAAACAAGAAAACCTAAGTTGAAATGGAATGGATAGTAGAAGAGTAAGAAAACGCTATGGAAGAAGATTACCTGTGAGAGTCGAATAGGGTTTCTTCTGTGAACTGAAGTTTTGCTGATTTCGGGAGTGATTTGCGGTCCCTAAACCCAGCAGCAACCCATTTTAACATTCGGTGTTCTTCTATAACAAAAAAGGAAACTTACGCTATTCTACTAACTAAGGAAATTTCTTAATATGGAAGTGAAGAAGGAATGTATTAGTTGTCCTTCTCGGTAGTTTGCGTCAGAAGATTTATCGTTTGTTGTAAATGGACTGGTAGGTGAAGGTTTGCTTAAGGAGTGAACCCATCACTCTTTAAACATTTTAAAATAAGTAATTGTTATTATTTAGAAGAGTAAAATATTTCAATTTCTAATGCATTGATTACATGCATTTTCATAAATACTTAATACTTATCGTCTTTAAAGAATATTTGGGGACCTCGTTAACATTTTCTCTTTGTAAAATTCGGTTGTACACCGTTTAGTCACTATTATAAGTAAAAACCAAAATTTTAGATTCATTTTTTAAATGATGTAAGTGGTCTATAATAATGACCATATACATCATTAGTTGAATGAATCTATAACAATGACGAGAGAGTGTAATTTAGTTTCTACTTTAATTTATTATGAGTCATGTCTAACTTCAAATTAGTTATTTTTTTTTATATATTTATCATTTAAATATATATTGGTCTTGTATTTTTTTTTTCTATTTATCGTTCAATAATCTTGCTACAATGTTTTTTAATTATTTTTTTTCAATTAGTTTAGTGGTTAAAATTCACCTTTTTCAAGGTGAATAAGTGACGTGTTTAGGGTTCGAACTCCAGACCTTATAATAATGCATGTCCCTACCAACGGAGTTATGCTCACGGAGACTGTTTTCTAATATTTATCCGTCATAAATATTGATTTTGTTATGAAACCAAAGAAATAGATGACACATTAACTCATCGTTATATGAACATCCACTTATAATATTCATAACAGATTTCATGTTTTTTATATTTATTAGTCACAAGTTATGGTCACATGCTTTTTTTTTTATTAACATTTATTATCAATCATAAATCTTGGTCCCGTGTTTTTTTTAAATATTTCTTAGTACAATATTTTATATTTATCAGTTGTGAATCTTGACGTCGTTTTTTTATATATTTATCACACACCAATTAAGATCCCTTTTTTTTTATATTTACTAGTGGTAACATGGAAAACACCATCATATTTTCATAGTTAACTAGTGCAAGTATATATTGTCTCATGTAATAGTATAAAAAATATCGAATTCATAGGTATCGAGGTGATGTAGCTTTTCAAAACAATAAAACAATTAAAACACTTAAAAATCTCAGACGACAAAATATGGTTTAGAACCATGAATCACTTATGAACAAGTGGCCCTAGGGGTCTTCCAACACAGTCATCGTGATTAACTTAAGATACTACTCTTTCGAGGTTCGTGTCTGCCAAGTTTTTCATAGATCATTCCATCCCATTCCATCCCATTTTAGTCGGGTTGTGAGGACTGAAAAATACTTTTAAATTGGTCTTCACCCTAAAATAAACCTTTTACCCCAAAATACTTTTAAGGCATTGATTGGCTTTAAATCAAAATGTGCATTGTTCAAAATACCACTATTGGGTTTAGATATAAGCGAAAATCCCAATTCTAACATATAACACAACAATGGAATTCCATAATAGTTGGATATCATCAACACCATTGTGCAAGAAGAAGTTACACAACACATGTTTTTTTAGGGAATATGAATCATTCATGTCATGTATGAATACCTTTATTGCAAAGGCAAAGGCAAATCTAGAGACCACCAAACGGAAGATTCTGTTTATAGATTAAATTTTCTATGAATCATTCAAGTGAATGCAAAGGCAAATCTAGAGATGACATCAACGTGAAACCAAACAAGGACACACATGTCAATGTCATGTTTCAAGTAGGAAGACTTGCATTTAAATTTGCTCAATGGTCAACTAAACATTAGTATTTCTCATTTCAGCAATGTGACTTGGTCTTTTGAGGACCAGTCGACAATAAATCATTTAACTACTCCCTCTATCCCATTTATGCGTCCGGTTGTGAGTAACGGATTTTTTTTAGTAAAAAGGTGGAATGCAAAAGCATCACAACACAAAGAATGAGTCCAGCTAGGTTGACACTTCCACTAATTACTTGCATGAAACCATTAATTTATTGAAATAAAGGAAAAAGAACAAAGATGGAGGACGAGAACACAAATATATGAAAGAAAAAAATTAACAGAATCTAAAACAAAGAAGACTTTAGGTTCGTTTGGATCGACTTATTTTATATATTTTATTCATAAGCTTGTTTGTCACATATGGAGTAATTTTTATTTGTTAATAACATACATGTCTAACAAAATTAACAAAATAATAAACTAGAAGTTATCAAGAAACCCTGCATAACACTGACTAGGGAGCTGCCAAATACACAATCATCACCTAACATTTGAAAGAACATTACAACTAAAATACAATCATAAAGTTGAAAGTTCTAGAGATTCCTAAGGCATACATCTTGGTATGATACATAGAAAGGAAAAAACTATTATGTGAATTTGATGATAATACATCTTTTTCTTTTTTATTAAGAATTTCATTTTAGAGGATTTTTCGTTCGTAGGGAGCTAGACTACTCAATAATCTAACATTATTAAATAATAATCTACATGATCCCGTCAAAAATAAACTACATAGATTTTTATAAGACATTAAATTTTGTTTGGCATAAAATATTTTTTATTAAACTACATAATCCGACTGGTTCTTCACCCCTGAGATCAACTATTTTTATTAGATAAACGAATCGAGCACATGATTCATTCTAGGTTCAATCAATTGATGACATTGACACCATCCTTGAGCTTTCATGAGACAATTCAATTTATCTTTATTTATAAAAATGTCAATGTTTTTTCTGCCACATTACAAGTTATCTTTACTTGGTCAAAAAATAAATTATGTTTAAAAAAAAAAACTAGCAATATGACTTCACAAGCATAACTATATTTTGACTGGCGTATTTGACCCAGCATATTTACTTCTTCTGATGAAACACTGAAAGAAAAAAAGTGTTTGATATAACATTTTGACAAAAACTATATTTTGGATCTTAAAAAACCACCGTGTCCTCGTGATTTCATCAAACTTACCGTGATTCTAAACATGCCAGCTGACAGCACAAAGAACAAAGTTAACTATAATTAGAAAAGGTTTAGCTCAGGTGAACACATAAATTTCTCATGTAAGAACCACACAAGCAAGTTGATCCACTCCAGGGATACCAAATCATGTTAAAGGGTAAAAGTTTTGCAAGTTTAGTACTAAAACACATAAAAATCCCCATAACAGCAGTAAGAGACTAATGACCCACTTTATTTTTAGAGTCGACTACATAGGTCAAACCACGTCATATTGTCGTGTCACCAATCATATCGAAACATAAACTTTTAACTCCATATCACAAGACAGAATGTTATTAGCATATATGTATCTCTTAAGCCCTTCTCTAACCTCAATAACTTGTTCATTCTTTTGCTTTATCATACAGATCAACTGCAAAATTTCTCAGACTACAATTTATTTAATCTTTCGCTCCCCTAAGATTATATGAATTAAAGATTTACAAAAACACATTCTCACCTGATATACAAGCTGCAATTTTAAATCACGCTAAATATTCAAGCTAAATGTCATCAATGATCAGTAAGTTGCAGCTAACTGTTAAAGATGAAAATGATTTTTCACCCCAAAAAGGTAACTAAAACCAACCTAAAGGATTTTGATGGCATATTCTGCGGATAAAACTTGAGTATAACGGTAATCTCTATTTTGGAAAACAAGTGCTTACACCTGCCTCATGCATGTATGTATGCATAAAAGAAAAATATAGAAACAGACCAAACCTTTAAAATCTTTCCAAAATTCATATACAAGTACGGATGTTTAAAAGTAATGACACTGTACATATACTTCTATAATTAAAAGGCTCATATATGAATAACCAGAAGCACATGCCTAAAAATAAATCTTAAATAACAGCACAAATATGTAACTTCCAACTAAATACTCCACTAAAGAAACTAATTTCTGTAAATGATCAGATCAGGCACGGACAATCTCGATTTCCAATACGATAACGATCAAATTCGGAGTCACATAAGATGATTGAGTTCTATCGAATGCATGATATACCACGGCATATTACTAACCAGATGACAAATAATATTATACATACAGCTGCATCGATAGCTAGAACAATGCGTACTTGGCGCCACCATTTCTTACGGACGTTTTGAGGGCCTGATCTCGTCCTCATTGAACCCATATCCTTTTGCAAAGAAGAAGATGTAGCAGCACCACCTTGGTTAATACCGTCCAAGTTTCCTGAATCAGGCCTTGATCCTTTATCTGTAGATTTTTTATGCTCCTCTAACTCAACATCTCTCATTGAAATCACATGATCCTTTACTTTCTTCTTCTCTTGCTTGCTAGATTTTCCCAATAAAGGGGCTTTGGTTGAAACAACACTTTCAATCTGTCCATTCAAATTACTTGGTGATGGAGACGGACCAATGCCAAATGTCGAGGAAGTTTCGTCTCTCCAATTACTACCACTATGTGAAACATTCTCTAATGAAGTGATCAGATTACGAATGACAGGAACCAGTTTCTCTTGAACGTAAACTGAATTCATGTTTGGCGAAAATCCCCTTGAACCTTTTCTAGCTACCTTTCTGAATTCATCTCTAACATGTTCCAAAAACCGAAGAACTACCAAGTTACCAAGACCTTCGTCTACAATTGTGAAGTAAACATACCCATCTTCCACTAAAAACCCGTAAGTCCTTTTACCTATAGTCTCGAAATACCACCGGTGGAAAGAAGGAACCGCCTCCAAGCACAAGGCTGTGACTTTCTCAACTTCTTTATCTCCACCACTATACGCATACAGGATGTGGCTACCTTTAGAAACACAACAGTAATGAACTTTATTTTGAATTGAATCCATTGAAGAGTGGTGCAACTACTATTTCCCGTATCAGCTTGCAATCAACAAAACTCAAATGCCAGAGCCGCAAATCATAAAAATTAATTACTTTGATTTTGATTCTCTCTCTTTTTGGATCTCAGATGTTAACGTGGTCTCGGAAAAGCACCGACACCCCGTTATTATAAAAATCAAACATACAAACCGAATTCTTCAAGTCTTGTCGCAAACAAGAGCAATGAAGATTTGGCTAAAGCAGGTTCCAACAAACTCCTCAAGAAAATAGGCAAAAAAACCAAACAAAGTGATAGTAACTCGCCAGCCACAAATTCAAACACCTCCAAGGTTACCAACACAACCCTTCAGCAAAGTAAATCATTAACGAAACACTTCAGGCTTGCCAAGGGTCCAACTTGACTATTCACATGGAAAAAAAGGCAAACCTTATTTTAGTAAAGGAACAAACTGCCAGTAATAAGGTAAATAAAGTAATAACAAGAAGCAACACACAAATAAAATACAAAACTCATCAATTAAATGTTATGTAGCACTGATACTATAGATTGAAGACATGTTCAATATACGACATAGAGAAGACACTGTCACATGTAGTTACATTCAATCACTTTGATTTTCTCAAATTATTAGCAGTAAATAAAGTTATAAAAAGAAGCAACAGGCAACTAAGAAAACAAATCTCATCAATTAAATGATATATAGCACCAACACTTTAGATCGAAAACATGTTCACTATCTGACACAGACAAGACATCGAGACATGTAGTTAGTTACATTCAATCACTTCGATTGTATCAAACTATTACCAGTAAACAAAGTAATAACAACAAATAAGATTCATTCATCGACAGTTCATATCAAAGACGTATTCTGTGTCCGACTCTGACAAGACACCGAGACATGTATTTTACATTCAATCACTTCAATTTTCTCAAATTATTACTGGAGTCTACGTGTCAATCTACGTGTCAGTGTTGTGTTCGGTGCCGGTTTTAGTGCTTCATAGATTAAATTAAATGATCAAGTAAATCCATCAGATCTTCAACCAAAGAAGTAACAAAATCTCAGATCACAAAATCTACAAACTTTAACATCAATAATAAAAAAAATAAACTTTAACAAAATAGAGAGAAGTTCAAATCTACTTTAACAAAATACTGAAATGATGTCAAAGATCCAAAACATGAGAAAGTTGAAATTTTTAAGACAAACTAAAAGAAATAAACACAGCCCAATTAGTTAAACTAAAATGGGGTTATGAATCAAACTTAATTAGCACTGATTTTTTTCATTAGATTAAAATTTGTCTGAGATTAAAAGTGTTACATAGCTTAAATTTAAATTTGAAAATTAAGAGTATCGAAGTAGATCATACCTAATGCATGTGCGGTGGTTGAAGAGAGAGAGAGGACGAAGACGAAGAAGGACGAAAAAGTCTAGTTTCAGATTTTGTTTTCGACAGTCGAATAATCATGTAAATAAATAAATAGTGATTTTTTGAAGAAAAAATAAATAATGTTTACGCGTATATTTTATTTTATGAGGACTGAATCACTATTTTCACTTTTAGAGATATTGACTAGGTAGAACAATTTACTATTTTAAATTATGAAATGATAAATTAATTATTTTTTAGGAAAAAATGATAAATTAATTTGTTAGCCAATTTACTACATTTTATTGTGTTGGTCCTTCTATTTTTTAGAGAGAATATGACCTTAATAATTTAAAGTTTAACCTAAATTGCGACAAAAAAGTACATGTAGTATTAGACACCGTTTTTCTCCATTTCAACAAAGAGAACAAAATTACGTAAACGACCATTGCAACATTAACAAAAAAATACGTAGTATTCGATGCCGTTTTTTCTCCTTTTCAACAAAGAGAACAAAAATCACGGAAACGATTATTGGTAATAAATTCATTGCATCATTTCTTTTTCTTATGCTCTTGTATTTTCTAAAAACATGAATTTATTAGTGGTTAATTTGTTTTTTAAAAGAAAAAATTCATTAAAAAATACGAAAAGGAACACAGTTATGAAATTTTAAAAAACATGTTTCGGCTAGGCATGACTTAGACTACGTGTTGACTGAGTATTCTTGACGTAGACCTTGTTAAGTCATAGACATAGAGATAGAGGTGATTGAAAACCTTCAAATTGTAAAGATTAATTTTAATTTACTTCTTAAAGAAAAGGTTAATTTTAATTTGTATTTTATATTTTTTGGCTTTAAAAAGCCTAACACGAAAAAATAGTGTTGGACATGGTGACGGTGACGTGTGTTAAAGGGTTTTACATTGGATAAAATATGACATCAATATGTGTTCATAAGTAAAGACAATATTCACCATACAAACCGATTTTGTAGGATTGTGTCACGATTTATATTTTTTGGTAAAAAAATAATTTAATTTTTTCTAAAAAAATAATTTTATTAACTTTTTGGAACACGTAAATAGATAAAATAATGATATCCTTAAAAAAAGATAAAATAATGATAAGATATTTTGCGTATGAAGTGGAATTTGGTTCAATTGGGGTAAGGATATCCTTGGAACTGGAAGTGATTCATTACATTTCTTTTTACAGCAAAAATTAATTACAAATTAGATATGGGGAAGTGACTCTTTTTTTTCTTTCTTTTTTATATTAGAAAGTGACTCTTCACTGTCACCTATGGGAATTAAAAAACTGTGATATATGAAAAAATAAATTAAATAAAATTAAATATATAGTTTAGTTTATGCAAACATACACCACTGACATCAAACCGTGTTAATAGGAAAGCATATGAATTCATGAGTTGTTTAGCACTTTCCTTTTGTCACTAAAAAGAGAAATAAAAATATTTTGATAATAATGATTTTGTTTTTGATTGCAACAATTGCCCGACAAAATTAAGTACTAAACTCATGTTCACATATTATCTCATCCAATAGACGACTCTTAGCGGATTATGTAACAAAGTTTTATTTTCTACTGTGAACCTACTCAACTCAAGATGCACAATTCTTCAGAGTTTTAATCAATGCACCAGATACATAGTTCACTTTTTTTTTTTTTTTTTTTTTTATTTTCAAAATTTTTTTTTTTTTTTGTGTTAATTGGCACAATTCTTCTGTCATTTGTTATTTGTTAACATATTTGGATATAACACTTCAGTGTGACTCACATAAAAAAAACATTAACCTTTTTCTTCTAGCTGAGATATGATTTTGTTCATAAAAAAAGCTGAAGTAACATAAACAAGCAAACCATGCTCAAGAAAAAGTGGAGGTTGCTCATGGACTACCAAATAAGCATCTTAATCACACCCAAAATTAGGTAGAGTTTGCAACATTGTTGATTTCCCAATAGATATGATTAAATTTCATATTCCAGTTCTCCACATGAAGATGTCAAATGTGCTCAACTATTAAGGCTACTAGATTACTAGTCTAACTACAAATGGATTCATCACAAGCTCTACATTGAGGAACCCTTTCTTCTTAGCCAAAAGGATAACCCCTCAAGGGTTATATAAAACATGTTTTTCTTTGGACTACTGGCGAGAGATAGGGATTAAATACATAATTAAAAGAATCCATTTGCTGACAAACTTGACCAGAGAAACACAGTAATACAAATCTTCAACGTATAGTCATTATAAAGAGCAACTTTTGACCCAAATAAATAACTTTATGCATAATGCTTCTTTGAATAAAAAAATATTGTATTTCAATTCTATATTTGAAATTCCAAATCTGTGCAACATGTTGATAAGTTCTAACCAAGAGACAAAATATTTCTAAGCATTGAAATAGGCCAAAGTGTTTCTGCAATATAATTATGCTAATTCAAAATATTCCCACTTTGAGCAGAATATTAATCAAGTTGATGGTAATTTATCATTTATGCAGACATGTATAACAACAATAATTAGCATAGTACCTTCTATTTACTTCCAGCACTTTAGACAACATTGAACAAGTTGAAAAGATAAGTGTAGTTAAAAGCTTATAAACTAATAGACTACTTATGTCGGTAAATAAACTCAAATAAGTATCCAAACAGACTCTAATGCGATAATACACAAATTAAGACAGTAATCAAATGTTGAGAAAAAACCTTCACTAAAACATGAGGGAAGAAATAACACTGAAGGCATGAAGCAATGTCAAATATTAGACTAAGGTGAGTAGTAGTTTATGTGAGAAGACAAAAACATCCTCAATAGGGTAGAACTGTTTCAAACACAAGCTTTATTCCCCCCTTCTTTGTTTAAAATCTCAGTAAACAATATAAAAATAGCGAACATTATTCTATTTGCTATCTCGCACAAGAATTTATTATCATGCACCGGCTTCAGTAGATTGTTGTCTTAACTCTTCGTCAGCAGCATTCCTTAGAAACTGATCCCAACCACTTCCTTGACTTGTATCCAAGTAATCATGTGGAACTGCTGTTTTAAGGCCCGGTCTAACACCGCAATAATCTTCGACAATTCTAAACTCCACACTATCATCTCCTTCACTGTGAATATGCTCTAATTCTTCCCAGGTAAACAACAATGACAATGTAAAGCCACCCCAGGTGTTGAAATCCACAATCTTAACTCTCTCATCATTTGTAATGTAAACATCAAACACATAGTTTTCTGACTCAAATTTAGTTCTCACATAATTGTTGAAAAATCCTTGTATCTGTAACAGGAGATCATTCTTCTTTTCAAGAAGAACGGGATAAAAAGTAGTAACCTCTCGCTGAGAGATTCCGACTAATTTCTGATTCCGCACGAAACACCGAAACTCCATCTCTGGCTTAAGGGACGGGTACCATTTACGCAGAGCAAGGAAGAAATTATGAGGTCTAGATGAAGATTTATCATGGCAAGAATCATAAGCATGGCATAAGTCGTGGACTAATGAGTCGGACGCCCGGAACAGAAGTGCAATCTCACTGAAAGTGGTGCAGCGAAGAGAGCCAGAAGTACTTATCCAAGCTGAATCTTTTGGTGAGCTCCAATTCAATTTGGGAAAGACTGCACCTCCAAGTGACTCGACGGATTCCTTAACTTGCAACTCAAGTTCTGGAAAAGAAGGGGGTGGAGAAGATTCTTCTGCTTCATCTTCAGACCCCTCTGACACCTGAAAATCTTCTTCGTCAATAGGATTATGAATTCTATTCGGAAATGCATCTTCCTTTAAGACAGAAACAGGCAATAGGAAGGGTCCCGAGTCGTCAAGAAGGTATTGAATGAAAGATTCAGGAAGTTGATGAATTAAGGTCTTGATGGATACAGATTTGAAAATTGGGTACCATTCCTGAATCTGGCAACGATTCACCTCTTCCTCTTTTATATTCTGCATTGTCTTAAATCAAAGCGGTTGAACAAATTGTCTTCAACTACCTGGTATGCAATAGCCAGTGGCACATGATTAGTAATTAAATGTTGAAATGTAGTCAATTATTAGCTGTCAATATAGGGTGACGGCTTGACAAGAAACATCAAATAGATCAATTACCGATTTCAAAATTGCAATGAGATATTGAGATGTAGCCATTGGTACATGACTAGTGATTAATTGACGTATTTAATTACATTACCAATTGTTGAAATTTGGGGCCTAACTCATCCATACAAAACCGGCTTGTAAGGTGAGGAGTGCCTCCTCTTTATAAGCTCTGATCAAGCTTCCTATCTAACCGAAGTGGGACTAAACCCACCCCCCTCAAAGACAAGCCAACATAAGGCAACCAGGGGCAGATTGCAATTAAGGTGGAATTACCAACACACCCCCTCACGTTCGGGGCGGGATTTCCAACACCTATCAATTTGGGTCAGCTCATATGTTGGCAAATAAAATGAACTCACAAAACCAATCCCACAATTCATTGCATTACACACTAAAGCTAAGAAATTGTAATAAGATTAGAGAAAAGACTTTCATCTTTAATCTTTAATTTTAAATTAAAAAGATCCTAAATAATTCAAAGTTTGGCAGTGAGGTAAACAAAACCTAGATAAGAATTATCTCGACTAGAGCTCGAACTTAGATACTACCAACCTTAACTGAAGTTCATTAACCACATATCAAACCGACCCAGTACCAACTTAAAATTTGTAATGAAATCAAAAGTCGTAAATGACTTACTTTACTCTTATTTGTTTGAGTCGATTAAAAGCATATAACAAAACAAGTCATCTTATATAAAAAGTTGCTCAAAGCAGGATCAACCTTTTGATGACAATACAAGTTTAACTATGCAAGATGATAGATATCAACAAATATGAGATCAATGTAAAGTGTCAACTACACATGTAGGCTATGAAGCACCGAGACTCTTTGGATTAGGCATGTCCCGGTGTCGGACACGCATCAGTGTATGACACAACACATATAATTACATTGAATTACGTGATTTTTTCAAATTATTAGTGATGTCTACCTGTAAGTGTCCCGTGTTTGTGTCCGTGTCTGTATCTGAGTTTCAAATAACATGTAGGGATAACAAAATAACAACATCGAAACTTAAGAATTCTTTACCTCAACAATGATAAGAAGATGTGTAGAACTCTCCTTAAGCGTTTTCTTGATGAAGAATCACGATTTGAGAATAAGCAGGAGCAACTTTGATTTGGGGATATAGGGTTACCACAAGTGATGTATCATAACCCGGGTTTTAACTATCCGGCCCGATTTATGAACCATATAACGGATTCGGGTCGGGTTTTCCTGCCCCAGTTCACAAAAAAAATCTGGGAAAGTAAGAAATTTACAATGACCAACGAATACTAGAAAGTTTCAAAGTGAGAATGAGTGCAAGTAATTTGGTAGCAGATGAAGTGTGGAAGCAAATTGAATCTACACAAACTGGTATGTGATTAATTGGTATTTAATATAGTTTCATTTTTCTCATTTCAATCCAAAATTTCAAACTCATTTTTGCTTTAATTTCAATTTCACACTAATTTTTATTGCCCCTTTTTATTTTCATGTCACAGTGAATGATGGTCAACTTTATATGTAAGTATATATTGCTTTCCTTTTATTTCTTCTTCTTCTTTTTTTTTTTTGTAGCATAGATTGTTATTGTGTTTGAAATTTTATGTTTTGTTGGTTTTTTTTTCCTTTTTTTTTACTAGATTACATTTCTTATTTGGTAAGAATTTTGAGGGAGCTACTAGAATAGTGGATCAAAGAGGTGTTAAGAAGATTTCTGGTGATCCTAGTGGAAGGTTTATCTTTCAGGTTTTTTCTTTTGCACCACTCTTTCTTTGCATTTACCTTTGTTTTTGTTTGTTTGTTTATTGTCTTCTTCATTCAATAGATTTCGGGTCCATTTCAATTGAATAATTTAAAACTTGGTTAAAGATTATGTATATGATTTTTACTTGTACACACATTTTTTTAAATACTTGCCAAAATGTAGCAGCATTACATTAGATTGAAGGCATGTCCAATGTCCAACACCTATCGGTGTCAGACACCGACATGTGTGGTTACATTTATTGTATGTTTGGTTTTGCGTGACAAAAAATGATTTTGAATGGATTAATTGTATAAAATTGATTCTGATGAAAGTGAGTTGAACAATAAATTAGAGGCTGAAAATCAATTATATAGGTAAAAGCTCCAAATTGTAGCTTCAAGTTAGAATCATTTTTGAAAGCAAAATCAATTCTACTTGAGAACATCAAACATGTCAAAATCAATTTTACACCTTTAGAAACAATTTTGACTCCTCCAAAATTGAAACCAAACATACACTGATCACTTTCATCTTCTCAAGTTTGTATCGGCGTTTACGTGTCAATGTTGTGTTCGTGTATCTGCTTCATTGGTTTCTGCTAATAATTGGCTAAAAGATATTAATATTGTTGGCTTTGCAAATTTTCATGGCAATGTAAGGAATCATTCATGCCCTTGATTCAAATTGTGATGTGCATATTCTCCATTTGTTTAGGTTACTGGAGAATCCAGGAAAAAAGACCAGTATCTGTGTTTTGCTGAAAACTTTTGTGCCTGTTATTCTTTCTTCTATGATGTTGTCAACAGAGGGGAGCAACTCTGTGTAAGGCCATATACACTTCCTTGTTGTCTTTTATTTTCTTCATATTCAATTCATTATAAACATTCTTAGTATCATTCTTGTGCTGAAGTATACAATCAATGTGCATTGTGTGCGTGTGTGTGTTTTTTCAGTGCAAACATCAATTAGCTGCAAGACTTGCTGCATCATTAGGATCATACGTCGAAGTCAAGGTATCTGATGAGGAATTAGCTTTGTTGCTATCTAAAATATAGCCCTTTTATTTTTTATTAAGAAACCAAAGACTTTGCTTTGTGGAAACTAGATTAGACAAAGAACACTTTGTTACTGGTGAAAAAAAGTGTGAACAGATTGACTGTTGAAAAAGAAAAGCCGAAGCACCAAAAGCCATTAGAATTAGATTGACTTTTTCTGTTAATTGTTGATGTGGAATCTAGTACAGCGACTTATCTTAAGTCCATGATTTGTTATGGTTATGCTTGTATAAAATTTCATTTCTTGATCATTAATGGTTATCTACTTTCTACACTACATTTAAGATTGACTTTATTCAACATTGGCGGTTAATAGTTATAGTTATGTTAGTTTCCAGGGTTCCAGGGCTTGAACTCTGGATGTCATTTTTAAAACTTCTTCAATGTCTCTTAACTCACCTATCGAGCTACCGTGGCTCGCATTAATGCATCATGTATTTTAGAGGATATGAATTTGGCCTTTATGATATTACTGTGAAAAAAGATAAACAAAGAAAAAGAAAAAAGAAGAATGCAAAGATGGATGAAGCTGTTTCATTTTAATAAGTGATTGCATAAGTTTTTTGGGTGCTATGATACACCATGTAGTGTAAAACATAGGAAAGATGTTGGATTACATTTAAGATTACTAAAAGCTATATATTTTTTGTATCAAAGACTGAAAAAGAACACTGCTCCCTTCATAGTCTACCACCATCTGTTTTTGATTTGGTAGACATCCCTTTGCTGGGTAGAGATGAGACAATATCTACACTTTGATAGCAATGTTCTGTTTTTAACCTTGCTATCAAAGTCAAATCTAACATTAATTGTTACCGGCAAAGTACGCTAAAGGTCCAACAATCCCACCATTGATGTAAGTTGCTGGTTCTGAATGACTATAATCACCGCGATCATCCGGAAATCCATCGTTCTGGTTTGGACCTCCAACTATGGCTCCAACCAATATATTAGGGTTCTGACTCATTGAATGGAAAAACGGATTGAAACCTCCATCACATCCTATTGTCTGTGGATGAACTGATAGTGAAGGCAATGAAGATCCTCTGTGGTGAATTCTCTTGGGAAAATATGGACCATAACCTACCATATAGGACATTCTAAGTGGATTTTCACCTAATATATAGTCTACCTGAAATTTTACAACAAATTTTATCAACAAAGAGGAGAAGAGATTGTTACAACTTTTTTGTTAAAATAATAATAAGACTTGCCTGTCTTTTCGCAACAGTTCTTAAAGTATTTGGAGTGACAAAGACGCCGCCACAGTTAAATGTGTGCTTTGTAGCCGCCATATACTTGGAATAGGTTGTAAGCAAGAATGTTATAGATGTCACATACTGAAGATTGCTTGCAGGTAACTTGAACATGAGTCCCCCTGCACATTAATTCAAGCAATACATGATATAACACCCTCTATAATACCTCTAAGCCCTATTGATTTGAAATTTATGTCATTTTACATTTTCATGAAGTCATTCTCTATTGTTGGAATCATTTAGAATACTATAACAGTTGATGGTACCGTTTTTCGAATTATGAAAAACAATATTACTTCTTTGAAAGTAAAAATACTGATATTGTCATGTTGCTTTTACCTTGTGTATACTGTGTAGTTGAAGAGGGTGAATTGGGCAAGATCTTGCACATGAAATTATCAGCTTCTTGCCTATATTGATCAAAGTTCTTATCACCATTCAGCAATGCTCTCTGCAATTAGAATTAAAAACAACAATAGAAAACTAATGAATCAGCAAAGTTTAGACAAACAAATTGGTTATTTACATTTTTCAATGAAATCCAACTTACCCTTGAGAGAAGGACATGTGCACCAGCATATTTGTTATCCCAGCTGAAGATATCAGGTTGATCATCAGCTCCCAAAGACTTAACCAAATTGTAGTATTTAACAGCATTTGTTGCTCTAAAAAGCCATGCAGCTCCCCACAGTAGTTCATCCTGAAGATAAATAATGCCTATTAGAACAACACTATTTAAATATAATAACCAAGTAGAATCACATCAACTCTCTCTAATAGTAAGAAATAGGTTGCCTCCAAAAACTGCGTCACACAGTGATTTTGACCGTCTGTTTAAAATTGATTTTGTGAATGTGTGATCTGAGATGTCCGATCTCAAACTTAACAACCAAAATTCTTGCCTAAATTGTCAGCAGACCCCTATAGTAATAGTGGTACTCACGAAAACTAGATATTTAACTATAAGAACCGAGTAAAAACCCGAGCATTGGAGATACTCTAGGTTAAAACTCACTAGAAAATAAATTTTACCTTGAATCCAGAATATGAGCAATAAAATGGACAAACAGCAGAACCAAGTGAATCACTGTATGAACCTTGATACTGCAAAGCAAACTGATAAACCTTCTGTGAAGTCCTCAACAAAAGCTTAGAATAAGTTGGATCAACTTTTCTAAAAACAATAGACGCCGCAGCAAGTGCAGCAGCAGTTTCAGCAGCAACATCAGAACCGGGATTCTTTGAAGATACATAATAAACAGTTCTAACAGTGTCCATATCTTCTGGTCTTTCCCAACATTTGTGATCAACATTTGGATCTCCAACACCAACATAGAGTCTTCCAGGTGTTGATGTTGCACATTTGAGGAGATAGTCTGTCGCGTGGCGAATAGCAGCTCTTGCTTCTTTCATTTGTGGTCCCATTCTCTTTCCATATTCAATTGTGCTCCATGACAGCATTGTTGTTGTAAATGCCATTGGAAAATTGAATTTTACATTGTCTCCTGCATCATAATAGCCTCCTGTTAAATCAACCTGCAAAACAATGTTTGTGTATGTGTTAGCACTTTGTTGTTCCATTGGATAATGCAAGCGAAACTATAGAATGTCTTGTTTCAATTTACTTATTTGAACTTATCTATTAGCATAATCACTTGTAATTTTGTTTGAGAGAGCTTACGGAAACAGCTCATGACATGTCCATGAGCTGTTTTTAGCTTCTTTCCGTAAGCTCCATAGAATAGCTTATGAAAATAACTTGTACAAAAATAAGTTTGACTTTATTTTAGTTTTTGTTATAGATATCGTTCATACATAATCACTTAAACAATAATCGTTTATGCTATAAATGTCTAATCAAGTTGTTTATCCAAATAGGACTAACAATTGTATATTATTTTATTATTTTTATGATATTTTTTCAGTTACACTTTTTTTCAATATGATGTAACAAAATTATTGATTTTTTTTTTGGTCTGATTTGAAGCTAGGCAAATTTCCATATTTATCATAAAGTTTTTTATTTAATAAAAAAAAAAACTGGGAAATTTATTTTTTGTTCAAGGATTGGAAGCTTAAAAAACTGAAATAGAGTAAGTTCAATGTATTCATAGGGTTTTGGTGAAGGAATATGAACTTTGTAATTTTCCTAATATTGACAAAAGAAAAAAACCATAACTCTAACTTTTTTATTTGACTTTTGTCTTTATTCTGTTCTATACAATTGGAATCTTTTAGCAATGTACAGAATAGAATCGTTTCAAAAGAATAAAGCATTAATTCTTCCCTTAATATAATATAAGTCAATGTAGAACTATTAAAAACCATGCATCAACCAAAAGTTAAAATAAGGAAATATTTGGTTTTTAACTATTCAAAAGTGATTAAAAAACAAAGACTAGCTAAATATCTCAACAACCAAAAGAAAATGACTCAAGAAACTAGGCATCATAGTAAAGTATCTACAAGTCAACAAAAAGATACTCTATCTTGAAACCTGAATTAGAATTGTAACAGATTCAGCAAGGTACATTACATGGTATGTTTTGTTTAACATTGAAAATTTTCAAACATATTGTGTTGGCTCCAAAAAATAAAACTTTTGCAATATATTTCAATGATAAACCAAATATAGCAAATATAAGACAATGTTTAATGGGTCAGCAGCCCCCATCGGACAATGTTTTAAAGCTGGATCGAATGACAAAAAAACCGGTTGAACCAAGTGCAATTGAGATCAAACAAACCGGTGAATTGGGTGGTGCAACCAACTGAATCGGCTGGTTCAATCCGATTCCTAAAACATTGTCATCAGGTGGAGTCTTAAGAGGGTAGATGTATGCAATCTTAACCCCCACAAAAGCAATGAAACTCAGCATTTGAATAATAAGCATATAAAAAAGAAAATGAAAAACTTAGAAGTTGGGTTGAGTCTAACTCAACCTATATAAAATCAGTTTGTATGGTGAAGACCACCCTTACTTATAAACATATGTTTAGACTATATCATATCAAATGTGAGAATCTTAACAAAAAAAGGAAAATGGAGTATATTACATTGGCAAGGCGACCATCGGACATGCCAGAATTGGATCTCCATTTGATTTGTTGGTCATGAGGGAGTCTTCCTGACCTCTGACCTTGAAAAAACAATAAGGATTTAGCCAAAGCTTCTCTATAGTTTGGTTTGCATTGGACATTTTCAACAACCAGCAAGCATGTAAGAAGTAACAAAAAAAGCAAGGAAGTTCTCATTATGCTCACTGGTTGTCTTGTGTGACACTTTTGCAGAATCAACACCAAAGTGCTTTTGGCTTTATGACTTCTTGGATGAAGCAAAATGAGTTATATGCTACCCTTTTTATAATACAAGCAAAGGGAAAAAGAAAAAAAAAATCACTTGGCGTGGATCAAGGCTTTTCAAGGGAAACAATATTAAAAACTTGCATAATGTTTTAGTCTAAGTCTTTTCTTCCTTGGTTAACAATTCAATTGTGACATTTTTTCTACAAATATTAAAGTAATGTCCTTGCATGGGGATTTTAAATGGCAAGTAAGTTGTGAATCTTATTGAGACATGCACTACAAATCAAAGAAAGTTTGAAACCGTTTTCCAACAAATCCTTATAGTCACCAATTTTGTTTTTGGTTTATTGTAGTTTGGTGAATAGTTATAGTTATGATGACCAAACCTTCAGAGTTGAATAATTTTGTTTTGGAACTTATACTATTTGCCTTTTCTATGTTATTTTATTCCTTTTGGATAATGGAGACAAAAGAGAAGAAAATAATCTATTTTTATTTTGCTCAACTGGGAGTACTGACCTGTTATAATGTTAGTACATATTTCTCTAAATATAAGTTACTTTAGTACAAAAAAGTCCTGTTATAAATTACCAAAATAAAATCTTTTTTTAATACATCTCTAATTAACACTATTAATTTTTTTTCTTCAAACTTTAGCTATGACAAATTTAGTTTTTTCATGTCATTCATCTCAATTTAAGTGTTTTTGAAGAGGCGAAGACTCAGGTTTGGACAAATCCATAATTAAACGAAGAAAATTAAAAGATAAATAATTTCACTATCTTAATATATGAATATAATAGAAAGATAATGTAAATTATTGTTGAATTTGATGTAAATTTAACACTTCTTATATTAGTACAATGCGTAAAGAAAATACATATTAGTACGTGAGAGGTACCTCTCTTTTATGTTATTTATGTGTTATAGTGCAATAAATTAATATTATATAGTCGGCAAGGAGTGACATATATCTTGAAAGAATGAGTTTAACTTTTACAAAAAAAAATCGTGTTGGTGAATAATATTTGATGCTCTTTGAATTTTGAGGCATACTTTAATTTTGATGAGTTCAAGAATCAACTCACATAGATTTTATATATGTATAAAGTCTAAAAAAAAATGTATACACATAAAAGGTAAAATTGGAATACCACAAGCCAATACCAAATGAATAAAACAATATTTCATTAACACACATATGACATCTTTAAAATGATGAAACCACATGAAAATGTAGGACCGTATAGCATCAAAATTTCGAAACACACATGACTTAATCCTCTCATTATGTTTCTCATGTGATTTAGCTTATGCTCCATCATAGCTAAAATGTGAATCCCTAAAACCTGTTTGAGGGGACATTGGACACAATCCCCTAAACCAAAAGTGCAAAGTTGCCAATATTATTCCTCATTGGTTTTTCATTTCTTTGATTCTATTTTTTGTCAACATTGACATGAAAAGAAGAGGCGTAAATGGCGCCATTTGGAGGGTTATTATGCCTAATATATGGACCTCGAGTCACGCTAAGTAAACGGCGCCGATTAGTGTATTCAAAAGAGAAATGGAAAATTAAGTAATTAGCATAATCACATTTTTTATTTTGCTAAAGCAAAAAATTAGCATAATCACGAATATGGTCTCTTTGCTGCTTTTTCTGTGTTTTTGGCTATGTTGTTTGTGACTTTTTCTTGGTATTTCCCAAATCCTATCTTCTTTCTCCCTATCCTTTTTAGAAACAAAACACTTTATCCGAAAAAAGAAAAAGAAAAAGAAGAAACAAAACACTTTATCCGAAAAAAGAAAAAGAAGAAACAAAACACTTTGAATCTCCCTTTTGCCCGCCATTTCAAATTATCTAGTTTGTTTGTTTTTATTGAAACAACTTAATACATAAAAGTACTATAGTAAAACCTCTAAAAAAATAAATATAGTAAAATAAACTTGATACGAGGGAAAATTTAGTTAACAAAAGTTTTGTCGTGTGACAGATGTGAGTTAGAAGTCTCATGTTGCTTAGAAAAGTGGAGGTTGAATGAGAGGATCTATAAACTCAATGTTTTAAGGTTTTGGATTAAAGTGTGCCCCAACAATGGTACCAAAGTTGTGGTTCGAAAAGGGTTCGATCAACTCCTTGTGTCAAAATCTTTCTGACAAGGTGTTCAAACAATGAGTTCTGTTGAGTAGTGACAACGATGATTCAAGTAAGTGTATGCGAATGAAAAGCTTTTGTTTGAGGGGTGAGCATGATAAATTGATGGACTCAAACTTGAAGGGTAAATTGTTTTGTGGCAAATGTAAGTTAAAAGTATCTTATTATTTTAAAAAGTAAATGTCGACTATTTTATAAGTGAGAGGATCCATAAACTCAATGTTTTAGAGTTTTGGATTAAATTGCGGTGTATCTCTCATCTCGTTGCTATGAACCAAATGTGCATGACCTTCGAAAACTCCTCACGTAACTCAACAAGTTTATGTATCTAGTTGAAATTTTTTACAATGTAGTACGGTTTGAAAATGCATTTTATTATATTTTAAATTACTTAACTATGAGAGACAAAATTTGCAGAATATTTTTTGAGGTGGTAAAGTTCAACTTAAAGAGGGTTGTTAACGACAAAAGGTCTTGATATAGCTATGAACTTATTTATTTTAGTTAGAGACAATCATTAGAGACAGAAACCTTTGTATTTTAAAGGAAATTATTTTTATTTCATGGCAAAGAGTTGGAATTTTTTTTATTTAGTTTAAGAAAATTAGCTGAAATATTTTTTGGTTATATACAACTGTTTTATTTTTAAGTGTAAATAATTTTTTTTAATAAGCAAAAATGAAATATATTAATAATGTATCAAGAAAACCATTAAAATTTACAAACAGTCAGTCAAAAGTTTCAAAATAAATTAGCCTATGCCCAAACATGCAAACGAGATCGACCACCACCACTGAAAGCTATTAACAAAATTGGTATTCTTTGCTTTCAGCCACCAAAAGGAATAAAACTTAACTTTATCCAACAATTGTGGCATGAAACATTTTAAATTCTTAAATAATCTATTATTACGTTCATTCCACACCACCCACACACAAAGGAGTCAAATAAGATGCAAGAACGAGCGTCGAGCTTTCAAACCACATATTGAATTAATAAATTGACTGAAATAATCTGAAAGAACCTGAGTATCTGCACCCGAGAAACCAATCAGTGACCGCATTAACTGCCAAGGAGAGCCAAAGGTGTTGCAAGTGAGAAACAAGTGCTGAAAAAACTCAACCTGACCACATCCGAAGACACAAAAACGACTTTCTGAAGAAATGATGTCGCGAATCACCAAATTTGATTTTGTTGGCAATCTGTCACGAAGCAATCTCCACGCAAAAATTGAGACTTTCAAAGGCAATAATTGGCAAACGCCATGAATTAAATACCCCCTCATGTTGCCACTGCCACTGATCTGAAAGATTAGTCTACAAAGAAACATCATGAAGAAGTAGTATATGTAAATAATTAAAAAGTTAAAGTCGAATATGGCCAAATTAGAGAAAAAGAGTCCAGGAAAGTAAGGATTGTTTGGTATACTAAGCCAGTAAAATATAGGCTTAATTACATAATTTTGATCCTTTATCTTCACTTACTCACGAAATTGGTCATTTCATTTTAAAATCAGACATTTTTTTTTATCTCTTTTTCATATCTTTTGACTCAAAAATAATAATGTGACATATTTTGAAATGACTAGAAAATCCTTTAGAAACTTTAATTTTAATATGATATAATCACCATTTTCAAGTTAAAAATATAAACGGATCAAATTGAATGATTTTTTAAATAGGGGAATCAATTTTATGAGTGAGTGAAAATTAAAGACCAAAACTCTAATTAAACTAGAAAGGAAAAATAATACGTAGGTCCCACACCAATCCCTTTCCAACCACATGAGACTATGAGATCAAAAAAATTAAGCAAAATACAATATTATCCTCATACGCAATGTCCATCAAGCCGGTTTTTTAATTTTTTTTTTATTTTATTTAATGAGACGATTCTTTTATATTTGATGATGGACAGGATTACTTAATATATTTTGGAGAGTAGATCAGATGGAGGAGAGTCAAGTTCAAAAAGATAGAGGAAAACTATCAGAGAAACCATTAGAAAAGATTTAGAGGTCAATGAGTTGGATCCAAATTTAGTTTATGATAGAACACTATGACATCATTTTATCCATGTAGCCGACCCCACTTAGTAGAATAAGGCTTGGTTGTTGTTGTTGTGGCGGCCGGGAGTTGAACCCCGGACCTTACATATATTATGCATTGTCCCTGCCAACTGAGCGAAGCTCACAAGGACATAATACTTAATAGATTGATCAATAGTGTATGTATTTAAAATTTGGATTTTTTTTTTTTGTTAACTGTTAAGTTACTTAAGATCAATAATAATAATAATAATAATAATAATAATAATAATAATAATAATAATAATAATGTTATAAATATTAATAGTGGATGTCCAAATAGCAAATTGGTTAATGGGTCATGCCAATAGGTTATTGGGTTTTGTTCACAAGCTACTCTATTTCCCTATAAATAGAGCTCATTATAACATTTAGAAGTACATCATGAATAAGAATATTTCTCCCTATTTTCTCTTCTTCACCTTCTCTCTGTTACTGTCTCTATTTACTTATTTTCATAACACGTTATCAGCACGCTCTCTGATCAACCGAGAAAATAAGGTATTAATATGATTCATAGTTTCTTTTTGCTATTTAACGTGATTGCATAGAATCATAAATTGGTTTCTTTGTTTTCGTCTGGTATTCGATTTTGATATTCATGGTATCTATGGGCATGTTTAATTGTTCTTATGAATTCATATACAGTTCTTTAAAAATTAATTATGTCATACGACTCTTTTAGAGTTTACACATTCTCATTTGGGTTATCTGTCCTTTTAGCTTCTTTTCTTGTTTAAGGATTTTGATATTTTGAACCAAACCAATTGGTCTACCACGCTTCATGCGCGGTTGAGATTCATTTGCAATATTATATTATCCGACAGGGACATCTATTTTGTTTGGAGCATTAACGGCTGCAACTTTATTTGCTTAACTTTGAAAATGAGTTATATCTTGAGGATCAAGATGAGACAATAATATTTCCTTGAACTCCAGGTTCATATTTTCAGCAGCTTATTCTCTCCCCCTAATATTGAGAAAACTAATTCATCAATTGATAACCAGCCTACTAGGCTGTAAACAAGTTGGCTCAATAATAATAGATGAAGATTCATATAAAATATATTTTCTCAATATTCTTTCAAGTTTTATCTTAGTGCATTATTTTGGAGCAATTGTGATATCACAACACATCCAAAAATTCACTAAGATGGGAACTATTAGGTTGTTAATCTTAAACCAGTGATAAATTAAGGGGAGGACTTGCATAAATTAATGTGTTGGCTTGATGCGAATCAATATGTCAAAATACAAAATCCTTGATTCCCAAAATAAAGTTTGTGTGACATGTTCTCATAACCAAAATAGAATTTATAAGGTATAGTCACATAAGTATTAGTTATACAATTAACTTTAGATGTCTAAAGATTGGATCTTCAAGTCCATTTTTTTTATATGAGCATATGCTAACAGTTGTTTAAATTTCAATTTCAATTGACAAATGATACCTATCAAATGCTTTCTGAAAAGTTCAGAAAATAAACTCTTTGTCAAATTTGTTGACAGAACAATCTCACATGACATAATTAATTTTTAAGTTCCAGAAGAATTGACCAAGTACCTGAAATTTACGAAAAAGAAAGAGATCTCGATAAATCATGTCATGAATGAAATGAGATGGAACCAAAATGAAAGTCAACGTTGACGATGTTTTTCTATAGCGCTATATGTGATAAGTGATAATGAAGATCATGAATTGAAAATCTATAAAAAGATTATAGATAAAGAAAACATCTACAAATGGAAAGAGACAATTCCAACGAAATCAAACTCGCTTTGCAAAGCTAAACTTTTTGGACTTGTAATCCGCACATTTGAAGCTGGGAAGTTATTTAGATATGTGACTTTTCACGCGAAAGAGAATTGCATTGATAAAATACATACATGTAGAGTTTGATATATTCACCGGAAGTGAATGGTAAATGTCTACATTTTATTTTCAAAAGACATATTCACCTAAAGTGAATTCAAGAACTTTTTATTGTTTGGTTAAGTTTAGTAGCACATGAAAGACTCAATTTTTATAAAGATGTGTTTCAATATATTTGTATGACTCAAGTGATAGTGATAAGTATATGAAACTCTCCGAAGGAGTTAATTTTTATGAGATATTGAAGAAATTACGTCATATGTCCATTTTAAAGATTTGAAAATGAATTTGTTATAATCGATTTTATGATGAAGGGTATAAATATTATTAGAACTCCTGAAGAGATTCTAAAATATTGATTATAGAAAGATTTTAAATTAAATATGGTGCATGCGCAAAGTTGGTCTGAATTTGCAAATTTATTATTTAAATGAGATTTTGTGCATCAAGAAACTTATTTAGAAAATGGATTAAAATAATTTGATTTGAACAAATCTAGTTGATTTAATTTTATACTAGAATGATTGTGATGTCACTTGATGTTAGTATAGATAGTGTCCTCAAGAAAATGATAAACAACCTGGGTTGGTCCCGAAGTACCATATCTTAGTTTAAACGAGGACACATTAATGGATTTTGTTAATTATATGTATTGTGGTATTTTGTTTTTGTCACTATTAGTAAATACAGGCATCGAAACAAAGTCAAGCATGTGTTTTGTATCTTAAAGAAACAACCGAATCAAGAAAGTGTAGAATGTTCTTTTATTAAGGATGATAATTTTATAAATACAAGAAAATTGTGGATTTCTTAAAGGGGTTCTTGCAACAACTCAATATAAAGAAACTTCTCAAGTACTGCTAATTTGAAGAAAACTACGAAGATAAACTAGTTCTTTCAACAAAGTCTCTGCAAGTAAAACTTTGGAGTAACTAGAACAAATATTATTTGACCTCCTTCCTTTCACATATGGTTGTATTTATGAGGGGGAGACATAAATGTGTTCTGCACCCTTTTCCCATTAACCATGGTTTTATCCCACTAGGTTTTCCTAGTAAGGTTTTCAACGAGGCAGATTATCACACACAAAAGGGATATTGTACTCTTTTTCCTTCACTAGATTTTTTTCCACTGAGTTTTTCTCTAGTAAGGTTTTAACGAGGCATATCCTCAATGGACATCTAAGGGGGAGTGTTATAAATATTAATAGTGGATGACCAAATAGCAAATTGGTTAATGGGGCATACCAATAGGTTATTGGGCTTTGTTCACAAGCTACTCTATTTCCTATAAATAGAGCTCATTGTAACATTCAGAAGTACATCATGAATAAAAATATTTCTCCTTGTTTTCTCTTCTTCACCTTCTTTCTGTTACTGTCTCTGATTTACTTAGGCTTAAATGCACTTTTCACCTCTTATGTTTCAAAAAGTTGCAATTTTGGCCCCCTTTAAAAAAATGGATATTTTTACCCCCTAACTTTTGGACCTCTTTTGATTAGCTGATTTTATGTCAATTTCTCAGTCTCTGATGGTGTAAACTGGCATGGAGATAGAATGATGCTAATAAGTGGAGTTCAAACTTGCATGGTGTCCAAACTGACATGATAAGTGGAGTCCAAACTGATAAGTGGTCATTCTTTAGGGGGGCCAAAAGTTACACCATGCCAGTTTGAACTCCACTTATCAGCATCCTTCTATCCCCATGCCAGTTTACCCCATCAGAGACTGAGAAACTGTCATAATCTCCAACAAAATCAGCTAATCAAAAGAGAACCAAAAGTTAGGGGGTCAAAATATCCATTTTTTTAAAGGGGGCCAAAATCACAACTTTTTGAAACATAGGGGGTGAAAAATACATTTAAGCCATATACTTATTTTCATAACAAATACCCTTTTTTTTTGAGCAAATAAGTCTCTATACCTATCAATGAGAGTTTACAAGCACATGACATAATAAATGCTAATCTACAATTCTATTTTATTTTGGTACAAAAGAGGTATTAATTAATGTGTAATCTTATTTTGATTTAAATATGTTTATAGTTTTCGAAAATATATCAAAAAAATTTTATAGTACTATATTTGCAATACTAAAATCATATTTAAATATTTTATTTGACAAAGTTAATATGTAATTTGTTGATTACAATATATGTATGATGAAGAGGTTGGATGACTCAACTGATAAATTAAAAATGTGTATGGTTGCTTGTGTGGGATGTGGATGCATGAATAATGAAGAGAGTTAATGATACCTTTTGGAACTAACAAAAAACGACGTAAGGTTGAATATTCGAGATCCTTATCTATAGTCATGGATCTTACATATTGGCAAAGGGTTATGAACAGAAGATGCATAAAGAAAGGCTTTCCAGGTTGCTTTCTTTAGTGTTCTACGTTAAGCGTCATTTTCTCTTGACCAATCTCTGGGATAACCACTGAATAAGTAAGCAAATGATACGATAGTAATAATGCTGTCATGTATGTTTAAAAAATTAAACTTCTTAATTTTTTTTAACTATTAATGTAAGTGGAAGAGTTGAACTCATGATCTCTTTATTAAGTGAGTGTCAGACGCATACTGAATAAAAAATAAATATTGAAAGAACTCATGTACTTAATGTTTTAAGGTTTTGAAGGATATTTCTACCCTTTTTCTCCATCCAGCTTGGTAAATTCGAGCAAAATGGTATATTTCTTTGTCCAGATTTATCTATTTGAACAATAGTGGTTTTGAGAATCATGAAGGTGGAAAAAGAAGCTAGCTTAAGGTTTTGGATGAATATTTATATGATAGTATCTACGTCATTTGTGTGGTTGCTCAAAATACAATGTGATGATTTTCCGATATTTTAGACTCCCAAGCAACCCTTATGTTACTTCTCAAACCACGTAATCACTCCTAATTAGATTTTCTCCCTGTTTGACATACTTACCACATTATTGTCTTTTAAATATAAGCAAAAAGAAAAATGTTTATCGAATTCGTTAGGACTTCAATTAAAGATAAATCGTTAGAAAAACTCGATGTTTGATAAAAATGACCAGAATACTTTAAATGCTGCCAATTAGATTTATCACACATCATAGAAAAATAAATACTTTAGATACTTTAAGTGAGTTAATTAAGTGGGTGGACATATTCAATCACTTAGCATTAGTGAGTTTTATAAGGCACACTCTTTGGTTATTATTACAAACAAAAATCTATTTTTTACATTTATTAAATAAATGATACATGTGATATATATTACAGACCACATACAACATCGTTTATTTCATAAATCTAATTTCTAATGATGCATGTGGTGTATATAGAGATGCCAAGTATTACGCTTAAAGAGCAATTTCTAATGACGTGGCCCTTCATTTTAAGAATTAAGGAATGATATAGTCCATCAATGCTAGAAATAGTTTTACATTGACTTATACTTCATTCGTCTCATTTTAATTGTCACCTTAACATTTTTTTATGTCTTGAAATATTTTTATTTCATTTTTTACAAAATGTCTTGAAATAATTGTCACTTTAGAATATAATTGTAATATTTATTATTATTTTTCATTAATATATTCTTATTTATTGAATTCCACATAATTATTCTACCAACTACAATTAACAAGAGTGTTTTAATAAATTATACTCCCTTTGCCCTAAATTATATGACATTTTGACCATTTTACCAGCATAAAAAAATGTAATTAATTTTGTATGAGAAAGAGCTATTATAAGTAGTTTTTATAAAATTATCCTTAATAAATGGTAATGGAAAGACAAATTAAAGAATCTCAGGATGAAAGATGACGAGTCCATCCATGAAATACATCCGGTGCCTTGGAAGAAAAGATGTCAGAGGAGAAGCTGGTTAGAAAAATCATCAGGTCGTTGCCTAAGAAATTTGACATGAAGGTGGAAAGATATCTGTTTCATTGGTTTTGTAAAACGACATATAATTTGGGACAATTTATCTTCCTTCCTAAAGTGACATATAATTTGGGACGAAGGAAGTACTAATTTTATAATTAAAAGCAACTCAACTAATCATTTTCTTAAAAACTGCACACAACTCTAAAACGATTATTTATTTATTTTGACAAGAACTCTAAAACGATTATTAAAATGAGACTGAGTAAATATATGACGTGATATCTCTTCATCTGTTGCTTCTAGATGTTTGCTGATTTTTTTATGGGTTATTGACTACTTGATCAAGATCTCTCCAAGACTCCAACATGATTGGATTCAAGCCCTAAATCCAATGCTATCTCTTGAACAGCAATCCAGGCTTTAAATTAATGCTTACTTTTTAATTTTAGGATCCTAAAGTAAATAATGCCTGCTCTTACATCATAGAAAGATAAACCATAAAAAAATATTGAGTGAAGGAAAAAAAATTACATTGCAAAAGACATTTTTTACATTTTTAAGAGTTTGACAACACAAATTTTAAACTATTTTTACGACATTAAATTCTTAATTAGTGCTTCAAGTGCATTTATTAACGAATGCTTCCAGACACTCTTTAAGCATTCTAAACTAAGAAACTATTACTTAAAAAGTCAATTGTTATTACCGTCATTATTTTTATTCAAAATCATTAATATTATAATAAAAATATCATTTTATATCTATCATAAAATGTCTGCACCATTACCCTCTTGACTACGAATAAATCAATAACTACATTTCAATAAATTATTTAAAAAAATGATTATGATTAAGAGTATTAATTATGTTCATATCAAAATGTAAACGATTATACACTGTATAAATCTCTGTCAAAAATACATTGTATAAATCATGTTTTTTGGGTACATGGCTAAAACCCAAGAGATAAACAAAAGGAGAAAACAAATGAAATTAAATTTTTGGGAAGAATGTTCCACAAAAAATCAGCCAAAAGAAGCTCCCAACTTGGCCATGTAGTTTGACACACTTGTTACCTTTTCTAAGACTAAGAAATTCGAGCAATCCAATTCTGCTAGAGGATAGTTTTGACGCCTTTGATCAAAGTAGCATACCTATGGAAACTAGTAGTTAAGCTCATTGATAAGGCTGGTATCAAAGAATGAAGTCCTTGAAACAAACAGAACCAAGGAAAGTTGGTAATTTTGAGAAAAATGTAGTGGTCCCTATCTATTTATGTTATGAATGAAACTGAACTATCATACCAAAAACATTTGGAAACTTCAAATCAACTTGGTCATGTATAATTTATTTAAAAATTAAAGCATAATAATTCATAAAATTTTAGATAATTCAAAATGCATGTATTTGAGTTGCTTTAACTAAATATATTTGCAAAATTCCTCATTTGAATAATCAAATTTGACACAAACCTCCTCTTCAAAAAATTTGACACAAACCAACTTATACAGACAATTGTTTTTTAGATAAATGTAATATGTAATATTATTATCAACATCTAAAAAATACAATTCAGTCCCTAACTCATTATGCATTAAGAAGTATCTGTATCTAACTTCATTTAGCATATATACAATTTTGTCAAAAAAAGCATATAAACAATGGTTACACGATATACCACATCCATTCCTAAAGCTGTGTTAATTATAAAAGCTCTTTTCTTTTGAATAGATAAAAAGGAAGATGAGATAAGGTGCCCTTGCTGGTCATGGCATTAAGGTTGTTCAACAAGGACCCTAGCAAATATCATATGGGAGTAATCAGATTTCAGTTTCTGCGTCGCCTTCAACCGCATTCATAAGTTTGGTTAATCTGATCCTGAGCTGAGCATACATCTAATGCTGATTCCTTTGCATCGCAAACATACAAAAGCTTCTTAACTGCTACAGACAACAACTGCACAAAAAAAAGAAGCTGAATACTTAGGTTTATTTATTCACTTTAAATGAATGCTCAGTTTACTTTTTAACAACCTCTTATATTTAAAATGATTTTTGGATTATTAAGCAGTTTCAAATATACATAATATCATCACGCAGCAGTATTCTATCAAATAAGCTTAAGTTAAAATTACAATCCATGTTATTATTGAGTCACAAAACCTTCAAAGAATAGTTCCTGTTCGACTAATACCATAAAACTAGAAATTTAGAATACAAAGGGAAGCATTCATTATCCCTTCGACTTCACCAAATCCATGAGCAATATATTTTCAGTATGTTATTCAAACTTGCCATTTAAACATTCTTAATTGTATCAGCAAAGCAACATAGTATATTTCCATATTCTCAACCAAGTTATAGAACAAACCACATCCTTCATTACTGTAATAAGCAAAATGAACCTAAATCAGTGCAAACTCAAGTAACAGTTCCAACAAGCCTTTGATCCCAAATTTAACATCCTAATCCAAGCAACATAGTGGGCCTTTACAATCTGCAAATTATGCATTGCTTATTGGTTTCAAACTGACCGTCATTGCTTAAATCACATGCTACTGTTACTCTCAACTTTTTAAGGACCCCAACAATGTAAAATTACAGACTATAATTCATATATCAAAAATAGAAATGCCAAACAAGAGAACCACTGCAAGATTCTACCTCAAGCACAAAACATTAACATATTGGTACAATGAATAGGTGCAGTAACAAAAGAGTGTCAATTAAATGCAGCAAGTGAAGTTAAGAATTTGAAAAATGTATATCACATTCAGACATAACAAGATACATTGGTAAATATAACATAGTTATTAAATTTATTACGAGACTAAAAAGTAGAAAATGGGATGTACCGGAAATTAAAAATATATGGAGCAGAATCTTAGAGATGTGCAGTAATTCTTCCAGCCCTCATTGGGTCTTCACTTTTACTTTTTTTGGAGGCTGTACTTTGATTTGAAGCCATTGTGCAAAGGTAAGATAATGACTGCAGCCATGAAACCAACAGGGGCTTGCGGACAACATCGTCAGAATCAGCAACTTGTGAATACAACTCATTCAAAACTATGTTTTGGGCATCTTGTGGTAACTTTGTAATCAACTGTGCCAATAGTTGCATCAAGTTGGGCAAGACCTGAAAAGTATAAAACCTTGCATTATTGTAAGTTTACAAACAATATTTAATCTATATAGCACTGGCAATTCAGGTCGAAGGCGTGTCATGTGTCTGACACAGACGCAATATTCAATCACTCTATATTCTTAAATTGTTACTGGTGCCCACTTGCCAGTATCAATGTCGTGTCTGGTATCCATATATATGGTTAATAGTATTTAATGCATATAGACTAAAGACAAATTACAAAAAAAAAAGGATTAAGAAGCACTTAACATTTCCCTCAAAAAAAGAAAAAAGGAAGCACTTAACATTAAATGAATTACTTTTTAATAGACTGTCCCACTCAGAAGCATTTACCATTTTTGGGTCTTGGAAGGTCTGTTATATTGCTTAATTTTACATGATGGGGAAAAAATCAAAGTAAAATTCAAAGCAGCAGAGTATAATTTATAAATTAAAGCCTTACTTGTATATCAACAAGAAAAACTAGGCGTAAGAGCAAATCCATTAATTTCTTGCTTGGTTCTGGCTCTCCTTGCCACTGCTTCCATGCATCAGCCTCATGAGTGAAGACTTCAGAACAGAGCTGATTTGCTTTTTCAACAAGACTGTGAATGCAGTAAAAAGTGGCAGGGCTTCCAGCAGGAAGATGTTGGACCATTCCTACAACTCCAGAAGCCATTCCCTCGAAAGGAGTAGTGTCAGGATATCCCTATATTATTCATATTATGATACGATATAAAAATGTATTCGAAATTATCATTCTCACATATTAAAGACCAAGGTATTTAGTAGAATTATTACCGATAAGGATACTTGTACGTAATGGAAAACGAGCTTCTCCTTCAATGAGACTCTATCAATTTTTTCAGATTCCTTCCCCATAGAAATAAATGCAGTGAACACAGAATGAGAGGCTCGAGCTACTTTTCCATTTGGATGTTCCATATATCTAGTTTCTTTTAAATAAGGAAGCAGATTTTCTGCAGTTGATAATGTGACCAGAGAATCCCCCAAATTTTATTTAACGAATGCCTAGTGTATCTAGTGATCAAAATCGATTATAAACAAAATACCAGTGTTATAAATTTTGGCCGAAAACTTGAAATGAAACTAATTTGAGGAAAAACAAAGCAAAACTAAATATGTACTTGGTTGATATAGGATACAAGAACATAGTTGGAGCTACCATGTCTCCGAATACAGGGCCAGGCAAACACTCAATCAAAGTTGGAATGACTCGTAGGTAAAACAAAACGCGGGCTGTTTGCACTTCATCCTTGGACCAAAAGTATTTGGTTTTCTGGTCTAGAAGAACATAGAATCTTATAAAACACAAACCAAAGAACAACGAGCAATTCAGATAAAAATGCAACTGAATAAATCATACCTGGCCCATTTGTCAAGTCGCCATAAGACGGTATGGAGTTCACAAAAAATGTACAAGCATTCTCATTCTTGTTAACACCTGCAATTACCTTGCGAATGGTTTCCATATACTCTGGCAAGCGTACATGGCGAAAATATTCCACACAAGATAATGATACTAGTATCTTCAATGAGACTTCGGTTTGTATTTCTTGAGCAAATTTGGAACTCAATTTGTGCTTTGTTACAGCTAGTGCAAATACTACAACCATGAGAAAAGCAGATTCCGCGATTTTTTCGAAATCCGTAAGCAATTCATCTTCTTTTCCTTTAAGATGCATAGCCACTTTCCTGTGTCCAAAGTAAATATCGCGACAGTATTCCCATATAAGATTCTCCACTATATTCTTATTTTCTTCGTCAGCTAAAACATATTGATTGCAGAAAACACCCGTTACAGCTCCTGCTTCCTTGAAGAGGATATTATCTAGATGTTCTTTTATCTCATTCACCTTCAGTCCACCAGAACTGGGTGACAATTCAAACACGGACTCATAAAGGCGAGGCAACGGAAGTATCTCGGCTAACAATGACAAACCAAGGCAAACAAACAAAGAGGAGTGGTTTGAAAACGAAATGGTTCGAGTCATTCCTAACGTAACACACTGAAGCAAAAGTCTATCCTGAAGATCATTGCCTGAGTTTCTAAATCTTAATGTCCTAGAAACCAAATCACTGACTAAAGCTTCCACCCGAAGAATCGCAGAAGTCCTCATCCTAGTGAGGACATCTACTTTCATACCAGTAGAAGAAGCATATCTATCTGTAGCTCTTAAAACTCCAACTCCAGACATAAAAACAGCAAATGAAGCATAGTTTTCCTTAAAACTCTCGAAAGTTTCTCTCACCAAAACACTCACTTTATCCAAAAACCCGAAATTGATCAAATTAGACGCAACCCAATCGAACAAATAAAGAACCATGAGTCCATGAACAACACTACCTCGAGGCCCATCATCATCTTTTCCCCAAATTCTAAACAAACAATCGAACAGTCTAACAAAATGAACATTCACAGAAGATGACAAAGCATACCCAATTCCAGCAAGAACGTTAGGCACAAGTTCATCAAACAAACAAACCAACCTACACTTATCTACTAGCAATCTAGACAGAATATCCAAGCACAAATTTTTAGTGTTTTGAGATAAAGAATGCTCAAAAGAAAAGGCACCCAAAAGTAGAATAGCTTCAGAGAGTAATAAAACATGATTATTTCCAAAATCAATTTGAGAAGTAGATGACAAAAATAACTTAGAAAGAAACTCAACTACTGAATCAATAATATCAAAAGTCTGTTTGGTGGGTTTTGTGGATTTTCTTATCCATATGTAAAGAAGTTTAAAACAAAGGGGAAAGGATTCATGGGAAAGAGAGAAATTTGAAGATGTGAGAATGGAAAGGAGAAGTTTAGCTTGTGGGTCAGCAACATGGAGAGAGGTTTGAGAATTGAGTAAGGTTTTGAGATGTTGGTGAAGATGGTGTTGATTGAATGAAGAGGTTGATTGAAGGGTGTTTCGGAGATGGGACCAAGCTTGAATAATGGATTTTGCAGAGGTGGTAGTGGAGTGATGAGAGGTTTTTGAGGTGAATTTGTTACCACAACTGCTCTTTAGCCATTCGTCTACGAACAAAATGTCTGCTTTTCTTGACATTTCTTCTTCTCTAGGGTGTGAAGCTCTGCTGTGAGTCTTTATAGCGAACCCGGATTCTCTCTTGTCACCCACTGAATCAGTGGCGGATCCAAGACCCTGGCCTAGGTGGTGCAAAGTATGAAACTTGAATAAATAACTATAATCATGTGCATAAAAGTAACATACACAAAAAATTACATTGCACTCAATTTATAATACATATGCTCTATAATTTGATGGACACATGAAATAAGAACTACATTTTATTACATTATATTCTTTAACCATAATGAAGCAATCCTAGATGCAACTCTAAAGTTGAAACGGCTACTCATACTTTTATGACCTGTAACTAAATTACCAGGGTGTGGTTTGGCTCACAATTATGAATTAATTTCTCAGATGAGAAGAATCCAGATTTCAAAGACTGGTTAATTGATTCTATTCAGAACAAAGATGCGAATATCATAGCTTACATACAACATTTGGCATGCACGAAATCAGGCAATTCATACCTGAGGAGTGGATTATCCAACGAGCAGACAAAACTTTTGCGGAATTTCAACGGGCCGGCGGTGGTTCAGTGGACAGGCAGAGGAGACGAGAGAAAACACAACATGGGTTAGAGAGAACTCTGAAATTGAATTATCAGATATTTATGGTGCCGAGCTCAATAAACTAGATTGTTTGGATTGATTTAATTTCTTGCTTATATAAAATAGCTTAGGCAAATTATAATTTTAGAGTAAATAGTCACTTTAGTTCTGTACCTCGCTGTCACATAGATCCTGACTTGGGATTAAATATAAAAAAGTCTTTGACTGTGCATTTCCATTATCACTTTAGTCTCTGATGATGGGATACATGTTTTACGGATGACCTGACATATGATTGTGTTATTGGAATTAAAGTGAAAGTAGGAAATTATCACTTTAGTTCTGAACCAAAAATCAATATCCTCCTATTCTCAAATCCCTAAATCTCTTGGCATCTTTCATGGTTTATGGGATTACAGTGTGTCTTGTGTCTGTGTCTATTTATTTGGTCGTTCTGTTTTTCAATTCTTGATTCCTTGAATCATTGCATTCAAACTAATTTGACTTAATATAAGATTAAATGATAAAATCTCATTTATTTTCTATTTTATTTCGTTTGTTGCTTTCACCTGTCTGTAAGTGAGATTTTGAAGTAAAACAAATATTGCAAGTGTCAGTATGCAGTATAAACAATACCATCAAAACTTATTTTTTGAAGTTACTGAAAAAATGCAGCCAAGTCAAAGATGTCAGCATTCTCATAGAGAGCAAATTTGATTTGTTTGTGCCCTCCAACTATTTCTAGTTTATAGAATTTTGTGATTATTCATTCAAGAATGGTTCTGGGTGATGGATTTCTGCACCGTATCATATAAATTTTTAAAAAATAAATCATTTGACCCTGCTATCTAAAGTTACAAAATTTGATGTTCAGGAAAAATACTTGTCAAGAATTGAGATTTAGGGATTTGAAATTTAATCTGGGGATATTGATTTTGGTTCAGGGAGTAAAGTGACCATTTTCTAATTTCACTCTAGTCCCTATGACATATCATATGTCATATCATCGTAAAACATGTGTCACATCATCACTTAACATAATTATTTAACGTCAGGGACTAAAGTGATAATGGAAATACACAGTCAGAGACATTTTTGTATTTAATCTGGAGTCAGGGACCTATGTGACAACAAGTTGCAGAGTCAAGGACTAAAGTGACCATTTGCTCCATAATTTTATAAGCTTGTAAAGATAGATAAGGTTCACTGAGCATAGCTCCGTTGGCAGGGACATACATTGTTAGACCATTTACAATGGTGTGTTGATTGTCCTTTTCAACACTTGTGTTAAAATTTGAGGAAAAATGAGGTGGAAGAGAGAGATGTTGAAAGAACTCAACATGTTGAAATTTGCAAAAGTGGGGGCATGAGCAGGCCACGCCGCGACCCCAATTTAATGGCTGACCGAGCGCGTGCAGCCCACGCGCCATACAGGCGCGAGTGGGCGTTCCCAAGACGGGGGGAGAGAAGGTGGGTGGATAAGAAATGCCATGTGGCGCTTGCTGTTTGGCTGACTGGATTTATCTCATCTTAATTATTTGAACTCAATTATTTCATTACAAATGATTTTTTTTTACCAAAAGTCATGATTTTTTTTGTCTATAAATAGAACCGTGTTTCATTTGATTCACTATCTTAATATTATTATCTTTCTATTATCTTTTCTTTTGAAGTTTTAATCTTCTTTTTAGTGAAATGGATCGAAATAATAATAAACTATTTTAAGTTATTTGTAATGTTTGTTTGTTTTGATAATGACTATTGCTATTTCTAGAGTTTATTTAATTGAAAGATGAACCTTTTTATTAATAATATAAGATAAGAAAATAAAAATAAATTATTTAAATAAATTTTGTTTTTACAAAAATCTAAAAGATAAATTGTTAAGTGTTTATTATTTTAATTTGATTATAATCGATAATTGCAATTTTATGTAATCATAAAAACAAAAATATAAAATTAAATAAGAATATGAAATAAAAAGTGGTGGGGTAGAGTGTTGAATGTTTTAAAAAAGCCATTGAAGAGAGTAAAAGTTGAATGAGTATTGAATTATCAAGTGGAAGAGAGAGAAAATGATGTGGAGTGTTGGGAAAAGAAAAAGTGTGTTGAGTGTTGAAACCATTGTAAATTGTCTTATATGTAGGGGTCGGGGTTCGAACCCCGAACACCCAATTATTTTCCTTGAAAAAAGGCTACTTGACAAAAAAAAAGGATAGTTTATAGTCCCTGTGAGCATAGGGACATGCATTGTTACATGCAGGAGTCGGGGTTCGAACCTCGGACACCCCACTTATTCACTTCAAAAAAGATGAATTCTAGCCACTAGGCTACTTGACCAAAAAAAAAAAACAGTTTATAAAAAAATAAAGATAAATTTTTTGTTAATGAAAACTTATGAATAAAAAAAAACTCCTTTATTTGAATAAGTTTTTTTTTCCGTAAGCTCAAAAATAAATCAATACAAACAGATAACTTAAAAATTCTCGTGAAAAAAAAATGATCAATTTGATAACTGTTTTCTTTCTCACCACAAGTTTGTTTTTTTAGCAAAGACAAAATAACTCATTTCATTCAAATCAACGAATACAAAGTAGTCTATACATCATGGAAAATATGAAGGTTGGATGGTACGAGGATTGAAGATGCTTTGGCAATAACATAAGCAACTTTATTAGCTTGCATGCAAACATACGACACTATAAAGTTGGGCCAACTAATTAAAAGACTTCTATATTGAGAGACAAGATCACCAAACTCATAGTGAACTATTGGTGGTGGCAAGAGCGTCAAATAAAGATTTACAATCAGTTTAAAACAAGAGAGCACTCATCCAGTTTGAGAACAAGAGATAAGATCACCAAACTCATGTAGAGGAGTATTGGTGGTGGCAAAAACGTCAAATAAAGATTTACAATCTGTTTAAAACAAGAGAGCCATTTTGATAACTTCCAGTTGACCCATGATTTCAGCTTCTAGAACTGTGCCAAACAAGTGAAAATATATTTTTTACTCTTGTTTTTCTTTTTTAATGAGTTTTTTACTCCTGTTTTAAATAGCTTATTGGAAACTATCTTATAAACTACCCTGTTCGGTCACATTTATAAGGAAAAAAAAATGTTTTAGGTTAATTGAATAACTAGTGTATTTGACTTGTATATAGACCGGATACATTTATTATTTAATAAAGGCAAAATTACTCATTTAGTCCCTTAACTTAATTTCAATTAACACTTTTGTCCTTTATCTTTTTATTTTCCCGATTTCATCATTTATGTTACAATTATATAACACTTCCGTCCTTTATCTTTTTCTTTTCTTGATTTAGTCTTTTATGTTATAAAATGTCAACATTGTTATCCCTTTTTATGGGATGTTTCAATGAAATTCGAGTTGTTATGTTTGTGTGATGAAGATTTGAATTTGTTTATGAGTTTGATGATTTTTTTTTTTTGATTAAAAAGGATAACAATGTTGACATTTTATAACATAAAAGACTAAATCGAGAAAAGAAAAAGATAAAAGACAAAATTTTTACGTAATTGTAACATAAATGATGAAATTGAGAAAATAAAAAGATAAAGTACAAAAGTGTTATATGAAATTAAGTTAAGGGACAAAAAGAGTAATTTTGCCTTTAATAAATCTAAAAAGTACACACTGATCTACTTTTCTATACTTCCTAATAACTATTTATATTTTCATTTCCTAATTTTTTGATAATTTTACTATCAAAATATTTAACAATTCCACATTTGAAAGATTTGAAATATTGAAATTGTGTATTTTCGGCCACGGTTGTTCAAGATGTAGACAGAGGTAAGCGGTGGTGCGATGATGGCTCAGCCATCCACATCGCCTCTCGTCCCTGTTCTCTCGACAATTTCGTCGGAAGAGCAGGTTCTCAGGCGCATCTTTTTCAGTCCTATGGTGGCGCCGACGATTTAGTTTCTCTTAGATCGTGCCACCGCGACTTGATTTTGGTTGTTATGTGATTCTGTTGGATTTTGTGTCTGGGTTTCTCAAGTTTTGGGATATCTGGATCTTGGTTCGAGTACGTTTCTTATGGTCACCGTCGCCGTCGACGGCTCAAACAGGATTCTTTGTGTTCTCCGCCACTCTCAGACCCATTTGGGTAGGTTACATCAAAGCTGGTTGCAGATCTGGTTGCTTGTTCGTTCCTCAAATCCGGTGTGTCCTTCGACAACTCTCCTGGCCTTTAATTTCGTCGTGGTGCAGGTGCGCTTCTTGTGTCGGAGGGTTTAGATGATTTTGGCTCGAAAGGGCTGGTAAAGCTGCTGTGTTTTTGTAGGGGGATCTTAGTTCGTGAATCTTTATGTGTTGGCATTTGATTCATACCCTATTCTTAATGTTACTTTGGTGTCTGTTGTGTGGCCATGCCCTTTGATTCTCTGATTATTGTTATCCAAAGTTGTTGAGTTCTGCAGGTTTCAAAGATATGGTGTTCCGTCGATGTTGTTTGAATATTTGTCGCAGTCCTTGTGGCTAACTTCATACTGCTTTGGAATCCTAGTCATTTGTATGATTGACATTGGACTAATTGGACTCGAAAGAGTCGGTGTTGCTTGTTGTCTCGCTGCAAGGTGTTGTTGGTTTTTAGACTGTGTTGTGTTGACGGTTGGTTCATACACCAAATCGCTTACCTTTGTTTAATTAGGATTAATCTTTGAAGGTTGGATTTTATGTGTGGCTTAAAATGTTTGTATTGCCCATTTGGGTTGTCTTGCACATGTGCTTTTAATGGGTTAGGTATATGTCCCCCCATTATTTTTTGTATTTTTTTTCCTTTTTTGTTAATAATATATATGAGCACTAGGCACAAGTTTAGAGTATAGCTGAGAAATCACCTATTCTCTTTCTTGATGTTTATGCTCTGGCCTTATAAAAAAAAAATCTAAAAAGTACACTCTCTGATCACTATTATAAGCAAAAATCAACAATTTAAATTCATTCATTAAATGATGTATTAGGTTTATAATAAAGACCATATATATCATTAATTCAACAAATCTAAAATATAAATTTTTGCTTATAATAGTAACTAGAGGATGTAATTTTTACTTATAAATGTGATCGGATGAAGTATTATTGTATTACTATAGGCGACACCTTTTTTTATTAGCAACCTTATAGAAACGTTTTGACGTTATTATTGAAACCATTTTTTAAATTCAAGTGGGGGATTGTTGAAACATTGGTGTGATGTTGGAATAAATTGGAACATTAAACACCAAGTAATTATACTTTGATCTAATGTTTTGTGAATTGAAAAAATAGAGTGTGGGGGTCCCACATAAAATAGAACACACACTAATCTTAAAACCTTCAAAGATTAAGCTAACGTTCTTAAGACCTTCAAAGTCTACGAATGGATAATCGTTTATTTGTGATATTAAGTTAAGGTTATTAAAACCTTCAAAGATTATTAGACCACCGAAGGAATTAGGGGCTGTAATATGAGAAGAGGGTCTTTAGTCAAAGGATTGATTAGGGCTATTTTGTTAACCATCATGAAACTAGAGAATCATTCAAATGCATCTCCTAATGGAGGATATCCACTTTTCCTACTCCTCAAAACCTGTACATATTTGCAACAAGATGAGTATTCATTAACTATGCTTCAATAGCTCGATTGGAAGTCATGATAATGTTACTTGCATATGCATCTCATAGATGTTTCAAACTTTTACAAATGCATGTCAAAAGTGCTTTTTTTAAAGGTTATCTAAATGAGGAGGTGTACATACATAAACCTCCAAGAGCTTTGTATGAGATATTAATTATGTTCTTTATCAAAAACGGTTACTCAAGAGGAAAAATTGAAACTACATTTTTTTGAAAAATAAATAATTGTTTTTTAATAATTTTACAAGTATATGTTGATGACATCATTTCTCGAGTCATAAATGAGAAAATGTTTGAGGATTTTTCAAACCTCATGCAAAGTGGATTTGAAATGAGTATGAGTATATTTGAAGATCTTAAGATTTTTTCTTAGTTTGCATGTAGAGCAAAACGAAAATGGTATCTTTATATGTCAAAAAAAAAAATACATCAAATGTCTTCTAAAAAATACAATATGAATGAAGCAAAAATCATATCAACTCCCATGTATCTTTCATCAAATTTAGACAAAGATGAAACAAGTAAAACAATCTCAGAAAAAGAATATAAATGAATGATTGGATCCCTTCTATATTTAACCATAAGCATACCTGATACCTGATCCCTTACATATATACACAAAGGAATGATTGGATCCCTTCTATATTTGATAAAACTATACTAGCTACAATCATGATTCTAAAAATGCCAAAATTTGTGTCATCATAAAACAGGGGAAATTGTTGAGAAATAAAAATCTAAAAATCCTCTTTTAATGTTTTAATGATATAAACACATTTATTTTAAAAGAATGATATAAAAACATTTAATTATGTTTTATGAATTATGATATTATTGTGTTTATAACATATGCTCTTGAGTGAACTTTATAAGATAGGTTACAAAGCAAACAAAATTATCAGATGTTTTCAGGACATTGTTCATGTTCATCCTTGAATAGAATCTCTCAAATGTCAACCCACCAAAGACAAAGTGAAAAAATTATTTATTAGTCCTGGGTACAAAGAATTTGCAATTAATGGAAGAATTAATTTATCAAGGATCATTGAGAAATTAAAGTACAATTAAGGTGCATGAGACACTTGCTACAAATAGATCATAAATAATACAACATATTTTACAAAGTAGGAAAAGAATGAAGGGAGCTTCTACAGTGCAGTCAGGAAACTGACTTTTTTGAAAAAGTTAATTTTGATTTTAATGTTTGATTCATTTTTAAATGGTTGATTACTGATTAATGATCAATAGTAATTCATCTAGTAATGTTTGCAACATCTTGAACTTACAGGTACTATTTTATCGTTGCCATCTTTAACATGCAAACAGATTTGATGATATTATGTGATAGTCTTAAGTGTTACATTTTGTGGGATGTTACACTTAAAACAAGGTAGGATAAAATTAGATTAAATGTAGTCTTGTTAATATGATAAATTGATGATACTATAAGGACTGAACTTTTGATGTCACTGTACAAACAACGGGGTATTACTCACTACACTTTTGATGTTATAGTGTTAACTTCATCAGAAAAGTCATTTTCACGACTTCACCGTAAAATTTTCCAAGAAGAATTAAATCATATATGCTGTCAAACAACCTATGCTAAACAAAGCTTGGGCTTACGAGAAGTAGACCACACATCATAAAAGTAGAGTTTATAGTCCCACATACTAAGATAAAATCAAATTACTTGTATTTCCCCTCTTAACAAAACGCGAGTTTGCTAAGACTCTAACAAAATCTGCATGACAATATTCATGACATCATTCAATAGCAAGCTGTCTTACGTTTTCGTTGAAAACTTTTCACTTCCAAGCAAATTTCAACAAGAGTATGCCATTTTAATGAGTTGATAACTTTTCTCTTACAATATTACCCTAAAGAGTGTATGAAAACTATATCAGCAAAGACTCCTTTCGCCTATAAAAACAAGGGAATGCAAAGAAGTAAAGCCATTTATCCATTGAGCAAAATTCATCTCATTGGATTTTAAGCTATAAAAAAAATTTAGCGACTCTTTTATCAACATGAGAATTTCTCACCTTGCGTAACAAAATAAAAAATTCAGCAGCAACTCTTTTTCTTGTGTTATTTATAAAGGCTACAAACAAATCAAAAGCAACATCAAAAGGCTTCAACGATGCTTAAGTATAATAGTGGTTGAAAGTTGTAAAAATTAGTAAAGTTCAGACTATTGTGTTGCCCAAAGCGGTGAAAAGAAAGTGATTGTATAGATCCTGAAGTAATCTAAGAAAAGGAATAGTTGATATATACTTAAAACTCAACTATTGTTGGAAAATCTCACAATATTGTGGGCAAAGGACTAGCCACATCGGGTAAACCAAGATAACTGTTTGTGTGTGATTTTTTTTCCCTCTATCTCATTTTATTTTCAATTTCACCCACATGACATTTTTTTACCTATTATGTTTTTATCTACAAACCACCTAATCTAATCCAAGTATCTATGCTAGAAATTTTTATTGCTAAATTTGAATATAAATCACAATTCAATCTCCCTTTCTTGTTATATTATTTTACTCTAGCCATGACATGGTTCAAAACCGTAAGGCCTAGGTTGGTAGATTCCATGATGGAACTTTGTAGGAGTTTCACGATCCATTTCACTGCTTCCTATAAACAGTCCAACTTTGTCGACAGCCCTATAGAGCTATCCGCTAGAGAAGAGGAGAGACCGTGCACAATTATAACCAGAGGTTCATTAGAGAAGTGATCTCGATTCAAGAGGCCGATGACAAAATAAAAACATATTTACTAAGGAAAGGGCTGGAGAAAGGGACCAAGTTCGCGGAGAGTATCATGCTGAAAGTCCCCCAAGACTTTACCCACTTTTTGAGAAAGGTTGAGAAGTATATCCAAAACGAAGCAATGTTGGAGGCCAACAGAGTCATGAATGCTAGTCTAGAAAAGGAGAATGAGCCGAAGACCGAGAGAGGTAAGAACACCATAGAACATGCTTCCTTATACCACAAGTACACCTATCTTAACATCTTCCAGGACTGTATACTAAATGAATGCAGCAACCCTGAATTTAAAGAGGAAGGCATCTAATATCCATGCAAAGGTAGTTGTTGTACTTGAGAGAGACAAAAATAAATTATATGTCGCTTCCAATGTTGTAACCAACCTGTGATTCCAGCTGAAAGACACAACACAATAGCTGACCCTGAAGGGAAAGTTGAGAAGGTACAAGTCCGAAGATAACAAGGAATGAGCATGAGGTAAAAGGCCATACAATAAACTCCCTCCTCCAAAATGATAGGCCATTGCAGTAAATGTCGTGACCTCAACCTAAGAAAAAGAATCGTGGGGTTTACGATACTACAAGACAAATATAAAGCTTTTAAAATTTTGATGCTCAATTTGGGGGTGAAATATTAAATTTACTAATGTTCTTTAATTTATAATTAAAAACATTATTTTAACTCTAATTTTATAAGAACTAAATTATCTGTGCCTTTGCTTAAAAAAAAAAATATATCCGTGCTTGATGTGTAAGCATTTTTTAGGTGACAAATTTGATGGGTTAGCATGTCAATTTACTTATATTTTTCTTTTTCCATAAGGCAAATAGATACATAAATAATATATTTATAAAATTAGTAGCAATTGGGAGATCGGTGATGTTCGGAAGCTATATTGGTTTGAGTTAAGGGACAAGAAGTTGGAGATCCTGATTCAAACACGAGCTAAGGAGAAAAAAACTAATCTAACTACTAGCATATGATTTTTTAAAAAAATATTTGCATTACTTATTTTGTAAAAACTCATTCTTTATGTGAAATGTTTGGGTTGAGTTATACCAAATCAAATGTATATATTGTTTCTATTTAGAGAAGTGTTAGTAACAAACTCTTAGATATATATACACTTTTTTTTCCGACGAGTTCAAACAAAATTTTGTGAGTTAGACATTAATTTGGCGAGACGGGTAGTTTTAAAAAATTCATGGGTTTGGTGAGGGATTGCTTGTGTGTCTCTGCAATTACTGATATGTTTTTAGATGTTTGGATTATGAAGGAGTACGGAAATCAAGAGTCTTGGACTAAATTGTACCATGTTCCTGACATACAAGATCAGGGTCTCGAAGGCTATCAGACTTTATATATTTATGAGGATGACCAAGTGCTGTTCCAATTTCATGAGACGGGAGGTGGCAAAATGAAGTTGGTTATTTATGATTCCAAGACTGGTACTTTGAATATTCCTGAGTTTCAAAACAACTATGAACAAATAGACTCGGATGTCTACATTGAGAGTTTGATATCACCTTAAGCAAGGATTCAACTGCAGCATATATATGGATAGTTTTTTTTATTGTGTTATTTATTTTACGTCTGCTTTGGTTCTTGGTGATTTGTTGGACCATTGCTAATCAATGGTTACTGGAATCTATACATTGGACATAGCTTTTATTTTCAACAGTATGGTTAATTTGAGTTGTTGATTCTCTCTCATCTTGCATTAGATTTTAAATAATTAATAACCATGAATTGCATTAAATGGTTAATCATTTGATTTTCGAACATTGGTGTTATGGTTTAGATGTTGTAATGTTTAAAAGGTTTGAGAAATCAGTTCAGTTGGAAAACCATTCTGTAATCCTGTACTCAAATCTGTTTACTAGTTTTTGAACCATGGAAAACTGGTTCAGAATCAGAAAATTTGTTTATCCAACTATGTTAACCTTTTTATAACTAGTTTTAAACTGTTTTTCAACCAGCTCAGTTTGAAATCACAATTTTGTTCTCGAATTTTAAACCTTGTCGGTTAAAAACACAACACATGGTGCATTAAATCACAAATCAGACCGAATTGGGTTGTTTTACAACTACTTTGATTTGTCCGAATTGCCAACCCGTTTGGTTTTATTCAGTTTGGTTTTTCCATGCTGAATTTAACCAAGACCACACCTGTAGTTTGCTCAACTATATTATCTAAGCAGTGTCACCACTGCCTACAGTTACTGAGTAAACTTTTCAAGTATTTTTTCCTTCCCAAATTTAGTTTACTAATGTAAATTTCTATGCACACATTCGCCTTTTCCTGCAGAAAAGTCTAATATATGCACTTTCATGGTAATGTAATAGATTGTATTAGGCTGGTTGGTTTGTTTCTGCTGAAGATATTAGAGGTGTCTGCCTCTAGCTTCTTTGTTAGAACCCAACATGTTTCCACCCTTTGATTTGATGCTAATGCATAATTGTCTCTATGCAAAGTATGTGATACTTCCTCAGACATATGTGTTAGTGTTTCGAAGCAAATTCAAATCTCTCAACTTCAGGTTCAGTTCTAATATGAAAATATTCTAATATGACTTTAATGATTAAAGACTACAATTTTGTTGACAAATAAAAAGGAGGTGTTCAATTAGATTAAAGGTATATGCAACCAGGGGCGGAGCCACCCCCCAGCTAGCCTGGGCACTAGCCCAGGCTCAGCTCCAACTTTCTTTGTCGCAAAGCCAGTCATTACTAGAACTTTTAGCTTTTCCTGCGGATTTACCTGCGTATTTTTGTGTAAATTCCGCAGGAAACAAATTTCCTGCAGATTTTGCCAAGGATTTAGGTTCCCAATTGAGATAATACCTTAGGATTTTAGGATCCGCAGGAAAGATATATCCGCAGAAAATGTGAAATTATTCGCAGGAAGGAAGTAACGTTTTGCGATAAATTTTTTGCCCAGACTTTATAAAATTCCTGGCTCCGTCACTGTATGCAACTATGCTCATGTGTAAGTGCAAGTGCAATTACAAAAGATTTTGTATTCAATGCTTATAGTTGCCAAAGAATGCTTGATATGAAATTGTCAAAGCTTCGATAAAGTATGCTCTTATTTCTCCAAACTCCGATAGAAACCAAACTTCGCTTCAATCCATATGCTACTTACACATGAAAACCTCTTGCTACTTCTAAATTGAACGACCTCTTCAAGTCAAATTATAGTCTCAAAAGTTATATGAGTTCCTATTGAGCCTGGATTAGTGTTGAGTTTGTATTTTTTCCATTTTACTACAAACAATGATGTGAGGACCTTTAAGGTCAATATATTTCATTAGTTCTCTACACACAACTCAAAATTTCAATAATGCTACTTATATAAATAAAGATTCCTACTCACACTCGCATAATTTTAATGATTACATCACAACCTTTGGACTTTTGTTTTATTTATACGACAGAACTTCAGAAAATTTGGTTATTGTATAATCATTTAATTTATTATGAACCATATGGAATTCTTTGAGAAAACAATGTAATTTTTGACATGGTAACTTATTGTCCTAATACAGGCATGTATTGTTGGCTAGTAGATACCACCAAGACAAGTAGATAAATTACTTCATAAATTTTAGCAATTAAGATTTTGTGAATATGCTTTTGAATTTTATCACTAGAGTTGTTTCTTTATAGTTGAATTATAACAAGGATACTAATCTCAAATCACTATCTTAGATTTCAAGGCCTTTTGATAATTTGGAGATTTAGGAGGGTGGTTTACGATGTTTATTTTTCTAATCACCTAGAGGTTTGCTATTCATTCATGTGGAAAATATTCTTTTGATAAGTAACCTGAAATAATCAACTCATTTACACCACAACGATGTTTATTTATTGAATTTTTTTAAAACAACATATTGCTGAAAGCTACACTGCAGAGGAAGAGCGGCTAAGCAAAAGCAGCAATGAAATACATAATAGGCATCATAAATATGCGGCAGCCCAACCCCAACAAAAAACACCACCCTAAGCTATCACAAAAGACAACTTGGGTTCTAACACCACTCATAGTAGAGACAAGACGGAGTTTTAAACGATTTAGACTCCACTGCCAAGACAGGATCTTTATATCATCCACAATGTCATCAATCCCTTATACAATCCTTGAAAATTCCATCATTTCTAGTCTTCCATATACCCAATAGACGCATGTCAAACTAACTAAAAACCCTTGCTAAGCTTTTTGTTCCGAACCTCCGCATTCTAACGTTCAAAATGCACAAATAAATTATGTGGTATTAAGAAGAAGTGAGAACTTTCCTCGCCACACAAATAAAAAGACATTAAGTTTTTGAACTTATATCAGTAGTCAGCGAGAGCTTTGTACAAAGGATGTTTGGTTCCAGAAATCATAGTCTTACAATGAAAACGGACAACGATTCTCAATGTTCCGATTTCATTTATGTCAATTTAATTCAAAGTCATCTATATTCATTCATTTACGATTCCTCCAAATTTTATCTTCTAATTACATGTAAGGTATATGCAATTTATCTGGTACTTTAATTATGATTTTTGCAATTTACTTCCCACCAACGTTTTCTAAAATTCTTTTATGTTTTTGTCAAACTATACTCAATTTCGTTTAAACTTTCTTGTCATTTACATTTCAAAACCTTTACATCGTACTAGTCATTTACATTTTCCAAACATTTATTCTATTTTTTTTGGTAAAACATTTATTTTATTTTTACATTGTTCTTACATTTTTTTTTTCATTCAACATTACAAATTCTATCAAATTTTACTGTACTCTGTGTGAATGAAAACATTGCCCATACCCCTTATTTGGCAGAGAAGTTTGTCATTTATTTGACATGGATTTTGATCATCAAAGGGTTCCATTCTTTAGTTATAGGTGACAACTATATTACCATCAACAAAAGATAGATGATGAGATACTTATTATAATTTTCATCCTCCACTATTTATGTTTATGATATAAATATGATTTGTTGGCCCTCGTTACCTTTTCACATTTTTACAAACGAATATTAACTCTTTCATTATAAATTTAAAATGTCCGGTTTTAAGTAAGGGAGGACCGCATTGTCATCCCTATAAATCATATTATTTTAAGGAACAAATAATCTTTTTGTAAAAAAAAACTATAACTCTATTTTTTTGAAAAACTTTAAACTTGGATGTTGTGAGCTAGATGATTTTTCACATAATTATACATTAAGTTTTGTTTGAGATTAGGTAGTAATTTATTTAGGAAAAGAGATTATGTAGTATTTAGTACAGTTTATTTATATTAATTAATGAGATGGACATAGTAAGGCGGGTAACCCTAGCCTTACCCGCCTTTCATGGGTTCAGATGATCTTTTTGGATTAATATATTTGATTTGATTTTTGTTTTGTTCAGTAAAAAATGTCAAAAAAAAAAAAAATCATAATCCCAAACAAATCATCATGTTTATAACTCTATCTTTTTGTGACAAAAAATAAATAAATTCTCTCTTTTTTAAAACCTTACCATGCTGAAGGCTAGATGATTTTTCACATAATTTTATGTTCAGTTGTATTTGAGATTAGGTAGTATTTTGTTTTTTCGTAGGAAAAGAGATTAGGTAGTATTTACTGCAGGTTATTTGTACTAATTAATGAGATTAGGTAGCATTTTATGGTATAGTTTCTCTTTAAAACCAGGCATAACTATCATGCATCACCCAGTAAGCATGTTCTCAAGGTGGATACTGTGAAAAGCATGGGCATTAAGCATATATATTTTCAGTAACGCGGTTCGCATTTATATATATGAATTTAATATCTAAATCAACACTATCTATCCAAGAATATCAACACTATAGTCTTTTTGGTACATGTTGAATTTTGATTGTTCTATAAAAATAATCCAATTAAATTGTCTGTTGATGACACTTTTTGCAAGCTCTAAAAATTTCTCTATAAAATTTCTATTTTATATTATTTAATTAGATGTATATGTAAAAATTCACACCGTTAATTAATGCATAGAACCTCTAAAGAAAATAATGCATAGAAAAAAAAAATCCTATATCAACAAGTGAGAAGTGAGAACTTTCCTCGCCACGATAAAAAATTATGTGGTATTAAGAAATTAATATTAAGTCATTAGAACACCTTTAACCAAACCTTTAACACCTCATCACAATGCAAGAAGTGAGAACTTTCCTCGCCACACCAATAAAAGAATTAAGTTTTTGAACTTATATCAATAGTCAGCGAGAGCTTTGTACGAAGGATGTTTAGTTCTAGAAATCATAGTCTTACAATGAAAACGGACAAACATTTATTCTATTTTTACATTGTTCTTACAATTTTTTGTTTTACATTCAATGTTACATTTTCTATCAAATTTTACCGTACTCTGTGTGAATGAAAACATTGGCCATACCCCTTATTTGACATAGAAGTTTGTCATTTATTTGACATGGATTTTGATCGTCAAAAGGTTCCATCCTTTAGTTATAGGTGACAACTATATTGCCCGTCTATCAACAAAAGATAGATGATGAGATACTTATTATGAGTTGATATCAATCAAAATTATTCATCATCTACTATTTATTTGTTTATGATATAAATATGATTTGTTGGTCCTCGTCACCTTTTCACATTTTTACAGGTGAATATTTCCTCTTTCTTATAAATTTAAGATGTCCGATTTTAAGTAAGGGAGGACTGCATTGTCATCCCTACAAATCATATTTTTTTAAGGAACAAATAATCTTTTTGTAAAAAAAACTATAACTCTATTTTTAAAAAAACTTTAAACTTGGATGTTGTGAGCTAGATGATTTTTCACATAATTATACATTAAGTTTTGTTTGAGATTAGGTAGTATTTTTTTTAGGAAAAGAGATTAGGTAGTATTTACTGCAGGTTATTTGTATTAATTAATGAGATGGACATGTAGCATTTTATTGTATAGTTTCTCTTTATAACCAGGCATAACTGCATGCATCGTCTTTGCCACATCACATATGAGAATTTTATGAAATTCTTTGTTTTATGTACTTCTAAAAATGGACTTTCTTCTTCACCCAGTAAGCATCTTCTCAAGTTGGATATTGTGAAAAGCAAGGGAATTAAGCATATATATTTTTAGTAACGCGGTTCACATTTATATATGAATTTAATATCTATATGAACACTATCTATCCATGAATATCAACACTATAGTGTTTTTGGTACATGTTGAATTTTCGTTTGTACTATAACAATAATCCAATTTGTTTTTGATGACACTTTTTGCAAGCTCTAAAAATTTCTCTTTAAAATGTCTATTTTATATTATTTAATTAGATTAATGAGATGTATATGTAAAAACTCACACGGTTAATTAATGCATAGAACCTCTAAAAAAAAATAATGCATAGATTAAAAAAAAAAACCTATGGATTCCTTCAACAAGGATAATAAATTTTTTTTTATAAAACAAAGATAATCATATTTTATGTGTGTCAATTGATTAATGTGAGCGTAACTCTCACCTGAAATTTAATCATTATTTCACTGGATTGCAAATTATAGGGTGTTTACATTCAAACCAAACTGCATAAATAAATTTTGATACTTTTTTATTTGTATGATTTACTATATTAATCTATTATTTGCTGGATTTTAATTTTTGAATAATATTTATTAGATAAATTTAATGTATATTTTTACTATTTCATACATTTAATTTATAATCGACTCGTTTCATTTTAATTGTTAATTTTTAGTATATTATAGAATATATTTTACAACAAACATATGATTTTAGCGTGTCTTTATGATATTAATTTTAATAGATATTTTTAAAAATTGTTATTTATGATATTACATAAAAATTGAATCGGATATTTTTTTAGAAGTCATTCAAACCGTAACATAGGTATTTAAATTTTTTGATCTGATAATCTTTTTATATCAAATGAATTGTCATTTTGTATTATTAAGCAATACTCATTTTTTAATTTAATTTTTATTAAAATTAATTTTTCGGTCTCTATAAAAGCATAAGACATTACAAGAGCATTGCATTCATATTTGATTTGATTTCTAAAAACATTGTGAAGATGGATATGAAAACGAACAAGGGAATTCCACTAGCTACACTCCTCCTTCTGCTACTTATTTCTATAATTTCCCCATCACATTCCTTATCATCCTTGGATGCCAATTCCACAGATTTATCATTTCATAACCTCGTTTCTTCTACTGTTTTTCCGATTAAAGAAGAGTCACTTTGGTAAGCCATCAATGCCACTTATATTTCTTCCAAAACTTATATATATTAACTTATTCTTATTATGATGCATATATGCATTGCAGGGATTACACGGTGTCCTTCAAAATTGGCAACAATCCCGTACAGTCTTTTAACCTTGATATTGACACGGGTAGTGATCTCACTTGGGTTCAGTGTGATTCAAAATGTGGTAGGTCATTGCATTAGTGGGAAAAAAGGAGGAGGAGGGTACTTATTCTTTGGAGATATTCCCAGCTCTACTCCACGGATTAGTTATACACCTATGCTAAGTCCCTTAAAGTTAGTAAATAATTTAATAGATGTTGCCATTCATTCATACATATACTATACACAACCTTAATTAATTTAATTTGTTTGTTTATGTAGAAATAAAAAGATTGAGGAAGGACGGTATTTTGCAGGACAAGCGGATCTGCTTTACAATGGAATACATACTCGTATTACGGGTCTTAACCTTATGTTTGATTGTGGAACCACCTTTTCATACCTCAATTCTAAAGACTATAAACTTCTTCTCGATCTAGTGAGCAAAAATTATACAAATTTCGTCGTCTTATTTATTTACTATTACGTTTTCAGTTCATAGTTGTTGATCAAATATTAATTAATATTTCAGATAAACAATAAATTGAATTCGATAGAAAGATTTACACAAACTAAAGAAGACGGTATAATTTGTTGGAAGGGTAAGAAATTTCACTCTATAGACCAAGTGAGCAATGGGTATTTGAAACCTATAAAATTGAAGTTCTCAACCAATGTGCAGTTTCAACTACTAGTTGAACATTATATAATCCTCTCGGTGAGCACCTTTTTATTAACCTACCTTTTATTTTTTGA
>Ga0228710_1000089_pt1 | contig 73582 bp, 44 predicted proteins | sample MedpolnodulmetaG_FD_177995 | JGI IMG/M metagenome (GOLD analysis project Ga0228710, IMG submission 177995) | Root nodule microbial communities from Medicago polymorpha collected in Santa Monica, California, United States - pink nodules | ecosystem: Host-associated > Plants > Roots > Nodule...
ACAGTTTGAAGCTACCTCACTTTTAGGCTAAGTACTAAGTGGTTCAAGAGTAAACATGTTTATGAGAAGAACTAGATGAGATAAATTGTGTGCAAAGTACTAGTTTCAAAATTTTAGTGAATGCCTAGAAAAACAGGAAACCAATACCTTGGCTTTGCGCTTTCTCACAATTCATATCATTATCACTCATCATTGCTCAATCTTTGGCTCTTACGAGCACTTTAAACTTTTATGTTCATGAGCAATTTTCTTTTGAGAGACACAAACAAGATTAAACAATTTTTTTTTTATCCAAAGCACATCAGTTAAAACAACAATAAGCTAAGTTATTAACCAAAGTAAATAAAACTAAAAATATTAAAGCAAAGTATTGAGCACTTCAAAGCACTTCAAACCGTGCTAAAAAAATACAAGTACAAAAACAATTAAATTGTTCCAAAATAAAAGTAAAAGCATAAAGTAGAAATGAACAAAGCAAAAGCTAAAGCAACACTAAAAACTCATAGAACTGCGGTCAATTGTTCGCGTCATCCGCATCATCCTCCATGTCATCAACACCATGAACACTGGCCGTCCTCTCGTCATCATCAACAGGGCCACCGAATGCACCACCCCCTCCAGAATAAACTGGCATGTCCTCAGGCCACATGCAAGACTGCATATACTAACCAGGAGTCATCATCGGGTAGTGCGGATCCAAGCGAGCATCAAAGAGATGCTGGTAAATCCCCTGGTTACTGCGGAAGACTGCTGCCTACTGATCCATAATGAGGTAGTCCCTCTGCTCTTGTCTCTGAGCTCTCTGCTCTTGCCTCTGGTCCTGCTGAGTCAACATAGCAGATAAGGATGAAAAGTCAAAAACGTCAAGATGCTGAGGTATATCATGCTGGGGTAAATCCTCCTGTGGTATCTCAGGCTCTTGTTCAGGCTCAGGGTCATGTGGCAGTGCTCCAACTATTTTCTGGGAATGGTTGTAGATATACCTATCATTAACCACCCCCTTAATCTTCTCAGTACGAGGCTTAGGAATCTGGACACCCTGATCCTTCACTAACCCCATTATCAACCCCGGGAAAGACAATTTGGTGGCCTTACCAATGATACCACTCAAGGCTACATGCTTTAGCTGTTCAGATATGACCTGGGCCACATCCACCTCTCCTCCTCGAAGTATGTGCCATAGCAGAGGGGTAGCACTAATAGGGGTAGTGGTGACATGACTCTTGGGCATAACACATTGTGCACCAAGAACTGGAAAATGTTAGTGGCCTTGAGGGTCATGTCACTGAAGTTGGCAGTGGTTGCCTCATTGGTCCTCCCCCTATTGTAGCGTTTACTAGGTAAAAGTATATCTCTTTCGATCCGGGCATGGTTCCATGCATTGTCTCTCTCATTTTGGCAATACCTACAAATGGCTGGTTCAGTAGGGTCCTCAGGTGGTGGTAGCTCAAGTGGTTCACCAAGGTAGGTGTTTATAGTATCTCGGTCAAAGCGGATAGTGGTACCCCGGACCATGGTGGTATAAGTGAATTGGGCCACCATATCATGAGTCTCACACACATGCATGACATTTGCATAAAATTCTTTGACAATGTCAGGGTTAATGTGGGTCATGAGTTTGCTCCACCCCCTACTGGTGATCATCTCGAGGATGTTGGTATATTGTCCCGTCGGGCAAATGTCAAATACCTTTTCATGCCATGTACCCTTTTCAAATTGAGTGAACCGCTGAAAATGTTTTCCGAAAGAGAAACAGGTGCGGTAAAAGTTTCTAGATGGGGGAATGGGTCGGTCTATGATACCGGATGATGAAGGTTACAACCAGACGAATCCATATACAAAAGCAAAACAATTAGAACAAGAATGGAATCAATAATGTTAAAACAGATTGGAACAGCAAAATAAAAAAGCAGTTCTAGGCTTGTACGCTTGAGAAGCCTAGATCTGCCGTTTTATTTTGCTGTGCCAATCTGTTTTAACACTATTGATTCCTTTCTTGTTCTAATTGTTTTGCTTTTGTATATGGATTCGTCTGGTTGTTTTGCAGATGGCACCAAAAAACCAACCCCGAGCCGGTAACAAACGCCAAAAACCTTCATCATCCGGTATCATAGACCGACCAATTCCCCCACCTAGAAACTTTTACTGCACCCGTTTATCTTTCGGAAAACATTTTCAGCGGTTCACTCAATTTGAAAAGGGTACATGACATGAAAAGGTATTTGACATTCGCCCGACGGGACAATATGCTAACATCCTCGAGATGATCACCAGTAGGGGGTGGAGCAAACTCTTGACCCCCGAAACCCGCATTAACCCTGACATTGTCAAAGAATTTTATGCAAATGTCATGCCTGTGTGTGAGACTCATGATATGATGGCCCAATTCATTTATATCACCATGGTCCGGGGTACCACTGTCCGCTTTGACCGAGATACTATAAACACCTACCTTGGTGAACCACTTGAACTACCACCACCTGAGGACCCTACTGAATCAGCCCTTTATAGGTATGGCCAAAATGAGAGAGACAATGCGTGGAACCATGGCCAGATCGAAAGAGATATACTTTTACCTGGTAAACGCTACAATAAGGGGAGGACCAATGAGGCAACCACCGCCAACTTCAGTGACATGACCCTCGAGGCCGCTATCATTTTTCAGTTCTTGGTGCACAATGTGTTGCCCAAGAGTCATGTCACCACTACCCCTCTACTATGGCACATACTTCGAGGTGGATGTGGCCCAGGTCATATCTGAACAGCTAAAGCATGTAGCATTGAGTGATATCATTGGTAAGGTCCCCAAATTGTCTTTTCCGGGGTTGATAATGGGGTTAGTGAAGGATCAGGGTGTCCAGATTCCTGAGCCTCGTACTGAGAAGATTAAGGGGGTGGTTAATGATAGGTATATCTACAACCATTCCCAGAAAATAGCGGGAGCACTGCCACATGAGCAAGAGCCTGAGATACCACAGGAGGATTTACCCCAGCATGATATACCTCAGCATCTTGGCGCTTTTGACTTTTCATCCCTATCTGCTATGCTGACTCAGTAGGACCAGAGGCAAGAGCAGAGAGCTCAGAGACAAGAGCAGAGGGACTACCTCATTATGGATCAGCAGACAGCAGTTTTCCGCAGTAACCAGGGGATTTACCAACATCTCTTTGATGCTCGCTTGGATCCGCACTACCCGGTGATGACTCCTGGCTAGTATATGCAGTCTTGCATGGCCAGTTTATTCTGGAGGGGGTGGTGCATTCGGTGGCCCTGTTGATGAGGACGACCAATGTATATGGTGTTGATGACATGGAGGATGACGCGAACCATTGACTGCAGTTCTATTCTATGAGTTTTTAGTGATGCTTTAGCTTTTGCTTTGTTCATTTCTATTTTATGCTTTTACTTTTATTTTGGAACAATTTAATTGTTTCTGTACTTGTACTTTTTGACCACGGTTTGAAGTGCTCAATACTTTGCTTTAATATTTTTTGTTTTATTTACTTTGGTTAATAACTTAGCTTATTGCTGTTTTAACTGACGTGCTTTGGATAAAAAAAAAAAATTGTTTAATCTTGTTTGTGTCTCTCAAAAGAAAATTGCTCATGAACATAAAAGTTTAAAGTGCAATGATCAGGTGAGTGATAATGATATGAATTGTGAGAAAGTGCAAAACCAAGGTATTGGTTTCCTGTTTTTCTAGGCATTCACTAAAATTTTGAAACTAGTACTTTGCAGACAATTTATCTCATTCCTTCTCATAAACATGTTTACTCTTGAACCACTTAGTACTTAGCCTAAAAGTGAGGTAGCTTCAAACTGTTACACTATATGCTGGAGACTGACAATCAATGTTTAACTCGTTTTTGTTATGTTAAATCCGATAATTGTTTTGAATTGTATGAAACATTGAAAGGATCAAGACACTTTTTGAAATTGAGTGAGACACTTGACCACATAAAGCCTACCCGTGAGAAGTGTGAGTATTAAACAGAGCATTTAATGCAACACTGTTTATATTCTCTTGTAATTCCATTTTATCACGAATGTTTCTATCACATTCTTTATGCTTTGTTGTTGTTTGAAACTCTTGTAATTCCACTTGCTAATTAGTAAATTATTACAACTGTGATCCAATTACTCTAGACCCTTCAGCATGAGTTGTCTATTTCCTTAATAATTAATCTTTGCTAAAATAGTTCCGATAGGTTCTGTTTTTATTTGAAATATATTTTGCATTGGCCAAATTTTAATTTTAATTTTTCTGCAACTTCCTTATCCAAATTAGAGGCATGTAGGATGCATGTAGAGGAATATACAAGAGAGGCTACTGAAGAACTCATTCCTCCTGTTGGTAGTGTTTGGGAAAGATAATTTAATAACTGTGAAGCACCGACACAGACTGGAACACGACACTGACACAACAACACCATTAACAATTTGAGAAATGAAATAATTGAATGAGGCAATCACATGTGTTGGTGCCGTGTTGGCGTCGTACACCAAACACAGCTTCATTATAAAGTGTTAGTGCTACATAGCTCAATAACTATCATCGTTTCATTGAAAGACAATGCACTTCTTACAAAGTGCACATATAACCAAAACAAATATCATTTTTATATGATATCATCTAAAATTGAATTACAAAGCAAGACAGGTTGAGTAGATTCAAAAGCTTATGGGGTTTAAGTAGCTCTAAATAACCCTGCTTTTGATATTTAAAGATGGTCCTCATCATATGGGGTTGAAGTACATTCAAAAGTATACAAGCTGATGAGTTTAAAAATAATGGTTCTGAGTTTTCAACAGAAGCTGTTTCCTCATAGGCTTCATTCATGTCCTTAATTTTGAAAACGAGTTTACAATATAGATTAAAAGGCTAATGGAAAGAGTTCGAGTTATAACTTTGAAGAATATCGTAAAATAACTATTAATATTACTTAAATAATACTAATTTTCTCCTTCCTCAATTTTTGGAATTTTTTTCTAGTTGACCTGACCATATAGAATAAATAAAAAAAGAATCATTCGAGTTCTTTATATTTTGAGTGACTAAAATGAGACTTCCCAAAATTAAATAAATCTCCGCTAATAATGTTCATCTGCTCAGTGCGTATCCTCTGAGCATAAATCTTCTATTTATTCTATTTATTAAGTATTGAGTACAGAATCAGAATGCAAATGTATGAAGATAGCGTCAAATAAACTATAGTCAAATTGTATTGTATAAACAATACCTACATTGGGTGCATATGCCCAATATCAATAGACGGAAGATCAGTCCCAAATAGCCAGTAGATGAGATCAAGTAGATGAGGCTAGATGATGGATAAGAGTTCACCGTTCAGAGTAGTCGCCAATATGCAAGCTGATAAGAAGATCTTGCCGTCAAATACAAGTTCAGGTTCAACTTATAATTATGTTTACTAATATGTAATATCAAGGGACAAATGTGTAGTTCCTATCAAGAACAAGCTACAAGGGAACGGCTCTAAAATCATGATATGAACCTAAAGACTCAGAAAATGAAGAGCTTAACTGTCCAGGGTATCAATTTTTTAGGGACACTAAAATTATTATTTTCTATTTGATAGATGTATTTCTTTTTAACTCATTTTGATTAATTCTATTGAAAAAATAATTTTAGAGAACTTTGATTATGAATGAATCTTTTACAACAAGAAATGGAAGAAAAAAGATATTTGAATAATTAAAAAGGTACAATTTTATTGGAGATCAAACACTTTAGGATCCTGGATGCTAAACTAAATGTGGGAGATCACCCAGAGTATACTAAGAGTGTGTTTGATCTACTAAAAAGTAAGTACGGAATAGAACAACACAAGACAAAATCTTGGATCTTATACGATTTTTAGTGGGCAAAGACTATTTTGGTATGTTAAACAACTTGTACCCCTCACTTTAGATAAAGTGCATTCACAAAGACTCAAGGAGCAACGTCATCAAGGTGACGCATTGTGTTTGATTGCTAGAACACAAATGAAGGGTGCTTTGTGTTAGGCATGGAAGATCATCATTATGCCAAATGAAATGAACCAATACAATAGAAGTAATGGATGATTGTGTGATTTAATGCATAGTTCTCACCCCTACGTGTTAGTTAGTTTGGATCCTAAATTCATTCACGTGAGACATTTGAGTTTGACAATGCCACAAATAGACACGCACCCCGACAAAGTGAAGTTTATGGTCAAACACAAGATCAAGTAGAAATTCAATGTATGGGACTGTTGATACCAATCTATGATTTAAGGAAAAGAAAATTAGTTCATATTATTTGATATAGCCCTCATCTAGGGTTTTGCTGTAAACCATGGAAGACTTTGAAATAAGAAAAATGCTTAGATCATCATAATTATTTGTACATAATATTGTGGCTCACACTAAAATAAATACGTATTATTTAATTATTTTCTGAACAAAAAAAAATTAATTATTTTAAAAATACATATTATTTAATTTTTTTTCCCTCTAACTTTTTAAAAATATGTAAGTGTGTCCAAATATTGTGACCACCAAAGACTTCCTCTTAAAATAAATATTAAATACATTAGCTGTCCTAGAAGGTATCTTTTGAACCTGGGAGGAGCAAGCATAGTGAAGCATCTTTGCCTATGCCTTCCATCTATTTGCCTCTTTATAACTTTATTTATTAGAATGTCAATATCATGTTACCTGCTTCTCCTATTTCAATTTAAAATTCCCAAAGAAACAATAGGATAGAAACTCATTGTCATAGGCCTCTATTTAGCAAAGTCCCATTTTGGGAAAATATATACTCATAATGTTCATTCTACTTGTTGAGTATGACTTAGTAGACCCTTCAGCATGCTGCGGCCGAGCAAGTGAGTAACAACGCAGAGAAAGTGTTGGACAATATATAGTAGCTAAACAAAATTTAATTCACAAACACTGTCAATATAAAGATTTCTACTCTTTGAATAAATCGTTATATCATAATAAATGTTTGATTTTCATCACAACTGCTTATAAAGTCACACATGATTGATTGTGATGTACTATTGTTGTTGTGACAACCACAATGTTGTCCGGAGATATAGACACAATTAGCTGAACTTCTCAATCAATATTGTATTCTTCTCCGCTTATTTATTTGTTTACTTTAGAATATGATTGTTATTGGTCACAATAGAGAAGGGACCACTTCAACTTTATTCTAAATTTCTAGCATCATTGATATTGGTATTCAAATTCATGGAATAGAGAAGGCTACCGACAATTTGTGAGGTCAAATTCAGCAACAAAAAGTCCCATGAGAAGGTTCCTTTAAATGGTTTACTTTTAAGGGAACAAGGTCCCTTTTCTCATTTTATGATACCTTAACCATTTTTAGAAAAATATCCAAATAGATTTATTTCATCACCAATAAGACTAAAGTAACAGTACTACGCACAAACATCCCTATCTTTTGTTTGCGTAAAATGTTGCACAAATAACAAAAACATCCCAATCATTTCTTTTTATTTGAAGGGCTAGGATGTTCACTGCTCTTCCAAATATAGACTTAGCACTAGCATGTGGGACCATCTCAAAAACCACTCCATGAATAATGTGTTTTGTTATGCATATGCAAATGTAAAAGGTAAATTTAAATTTCACCCCAAATTGAACCGAACCAAACCAAATCTTAACATTCTGGAGTAAGTGTATGGTCTCTCTTAGGATCATGACAATAATCATAGACCAAGTAATTTTTTTGGACCCATTGCATTGCAACATTTTGCTGACGGCTCAGCTTGCCGCCATAGCCGGGAGGTGAGACAGAAGGCGTCCGGCATGAGGAGGTGGAATCAGTGGTACAACCTTGTAGTTTGAAGTTTTGGTATCTTCCAATGAAGGGTTGGTAAGTATAATTTGCTTTATATTTTCCATTCTCTGTAGCCCATGCAGATGCATCCCAGATTGATCCATACACATACATTGGTCTTGAAGGGAATGTTGCATCACTCTTCCTAGGATACCTCCTTATTGGAACATCATCCACTAAAAATCTGCATATATTTTCCATAAATTAATGGTAAGATATACCATAAATCAATTCAGCATGATAACGTGATATTATAATGTTAATGAGTATATATATTATAAAAGGGACCACATGTGACTTTTAAATAAAAATGATCTTTTTGATAGGAATATTTTCTAGCACCTCATTTCTCTAAACCTATTAGTAGAGTATGGAAAATTAAACACTCTTGGAATATAATATTTAACCAAACAGTGATTGATTGATAGCCATATGGCTAAATGGTTGTTGACTTGTTGATCGTTATTAAACATAGAATATTAACACAAAATATAGTTATATTTATATCGAGAATAGATTATTTCTGACGATATTCATATAACAATGTTTTAAAATTTAGATCGAAAGAACGACCGGTTCAACCAATTAAACTGAAAATTGGTGACTTTATTGATTGCTTTGATCCTAGTTCTAATGTAGCCTAATAGAACCATGTTCAACCAGGTTTGGTTTTGGTTTAAATGGTTCGTATTTATAATAAAAACTATTTTGGTACTTTTTAAATACTTTTGATCTTTTTATAATTTGTATCCGATTTAACTATAGTTGAACCAATTGAATTGTGATCTGTTGGTTCAGATTTTAAAACATTGTGGAATAGTGTATGAAAATATTACATGATCTCACTAGGTTTCCATAAAATGGCATAGTTGTGAAAATCTTGTGTTGGGTCGAACCAAAGGTGAAATCTCATCTCTCTTCCTATAATCTTCCCATCTCCACTTCCTTTAATGTACACATTTGTCTGCAACACATATGGCTTATCTTGTGTAGTACCAAGGAACTCAATGTCTATTTCATCATGGTTTCCTTTGTGATCTTCTATGTTTGAAAGCTACAATTCCCAAATGAAATTAATATCAACACCAAAAACGTAATATATAGTCAATTTTCAACATTAATTCAAAATATATGGTAATCCTCACATATAAATTTGTATTGACTCCTGCAGTATAACCTGGTTGAAGCTTAACCGCAGTACCAAAATATCCAGATTTATAAGAGTGATATGACTTGAATCCACTCCCTGTGTTGCAAAGAAATGCTTAGAAGTGACAAGAATCCATACTAAAATAATAATAGATTTTTGCATTATATTATATGTACTATGTACGTAGTTGCAGAGACTAATTTCTCAAATTATATTAGATAGGAACACGTCCGTGACAAAGTACTTCATCAAGAGTTTTAAACGCTTGCGATTTTAGATTATAGTACAATTAACAAATAAATAAAGAATCATATTTGGCTCATCTAAAATTGAGAAGAGTGTGATATGGTGCAAAGATGAAAGAAATTAATATCGTAACAAACTTTATTTACACATGCGACAAATCGAGTTAATGATTATGTATTTACACATGCGACAAAGTTCATCTAAAATCGAGTTAACGATTATATGTATGACACTTCATTTAGGTGAACTTGGGAGATGATTTGAGAGATTTGATTTCACATACCTGTGGTAGAGTCAAGCCAGATTGATAATGATCCATGGTCTAGTTTCTGATGCTGAGCTCCCCATAGGTTTCTAAATTCTTGATCAAAGCTAATAGTGCTTACTTTGGAACTAGGGTAGTACCCTGGTGAAGGTGGAACCCCAGCATTACTACTACAAATCATGAATGAGAATAAAAGAGAGAAGAAAGGAACCATATAGAGTGAAAATGGGAGTGATGATGGCATTGGCATTGGTGAGACAGAGAGAACAAAGAAAATTAAGAGGCAGGGTTGGTGCTTTGCTCATGAAAAGATTATGACTACACAGTTGATTTATATAAAGAGATTTTGAGGCATCATGGTACTAAAAATGGTGATTACTTAGTTGATTGGGGAGTTTACTTGGGGACAAAAGTTTATGAGGTTTTTGATAATAAACAAAGAGGGGGAAACAATTTAACTTTTGATGTGGACCTTTTACTTTTCGTTAGTTCTTGATATGGAATTTCCTTTACAAGTGGAACTAATGTTTTTTATCCTACATCAATTTTGGGAAGGAAAATATGAATGAGGAAATATACCCTTATGGTTTTGTCTCTTGACATTGATTTGGTTCCTTATACACGTTATTTTTTTGAACCGATAGGTCTCTTCCTGTTTAAGAAGATTATGAACATGCTTCCTCCAGTCTCAAATATAAGAAAATATTCTTTTTTTAGGTTCATTGAGTAGTTAATGTATTTGGTCTACATTGTAAATCAGATACATTAATTATTCAATGAACCTAAAAAAAAATCTTTTCTTATATTTGAGACCGGAGTGAGTATATTTTACCATGTGCTTGAATTTTAGTCCAGAAGCAAGAGCGCTCCTATTTTCTTTTAAATCGGTTGATGTTAATAATTAGTTGTTACATTACTACTTCCTCGACCATTAGGATTTGAATCTAGTCCTTCAACTCTTTAACTCTTAACTCGAATCAGTTGAGCTACTCAACCCACATGTGTATCTATTATTATAGACAATCTTATTTAGAAATATGCACAACTCATTCATCCGGGACCTCTATATATGTGAGATATACTACAATGGCATAATATAAGTTTAGGTATGAACCATTAGCCTTAACAAATCTTTGTATAATATATCATATATACTTGAACATTTTTAATGTGTATGCATATTTAGTAGAGTTCAAATTTGATACTCATTGGGGAATTGATAATTGGCAGACATGGATTTAGTCAACAGCACTAATTGAGCAACTTGGAGAGGAACTTATAACCACCACAACCTCTATGTTTGAGATGTTAATATTTTGATATATATGACATATCTACTTGAAGCCTCTTCACTTCGGTATTCAATGCTTAATTACATTTTAATTCTGTGATTTCACCACTGTGCTTCTAAAATCAACGGGCTCGATAAATTTCTATCAATATGTACAATAAAATTAAGTGTTCTTTCGTTGATCATGAAAAAGAACAATATCAAATCTCAACAACTTAGATATATAGATAGCAAAATGCGGATTAAGTTATGTGAGTGCATAATTGATCAACCACCATTGTACCTATTTTGGTGTTGACTAATTGTCAAGTAGTGCCATTTTTTGATGCGAATGTTTAATTCTGTCTGGTCTCAAAAGATTGATTTTGAATGGATTAATTCTAATTAAGAGTTGGTTGAAGATAAAATAATTTATGTTAGGAAACATTTACGTAAAAATGAATTTTTTTACAATTCAACTCAAGAACAATCAAACATATTTAAATAATTACATATCTTTAGAATGAATTTTGAAATCTATAAAAGGAAACCAAACGTACACTTAATGAACATCTTTTCTAATTTTGGTAGATCGTCTAGGTTACACCACTTATTCAAGGCTAGTGTAGTTTGGAGGAAGTTCTTAGCTCATAAGAAATGAGATAAATCATCTAATGATGTGCTCAAATTAGATGGTACATGCATTTTTCTGCTTAATCAATAGTCTTGAGTTGAAAATTTAACACTAACTATACAATTTTGTTGGTCTTGAGTTAAAAAAAAAAAAAACAATTTTGTTGTTCGTGTGGTCTACTTGCTTCATGAGATTAGTCTCCTCCACAGTCACGCCAAAATGGATGTCTAATTCATACCAAAAGAAGAAATGAAGATCACCAAGTAGTTTTTGGATTGCTAAAATTTTCTAGTATACATAGGAGCAAATAGGATAACATATAGAACTAGGGAGCAACTAAAAATGATTAAAGAGTTTAACAATTATGTTTTTTGGTTTGAAAATTAACTTTTTCTTTTCTTGTATTTCTTGATGCTTGGTAGGCCCATTATCACATAGTTGAGAAATCTAAGACATCTCTGATGGGAGGGTCTTGGATATTTAAGATCCGGTACCTATTAAGTACCTATTAGATATCTTTATTGGGGAGAATCTTTTTCAAAGTCTTATAACACCCGGGGTCTTATTTAAGACCCCCAACTTTTAACGGGACCCATACTCTTTTAATATTAAAAAATTGAAATATAGTGATATAAAGTTATTGATAGTTGATTAATTGGTCCAATTTAAGAACTTTGTGTGAGATCTGAGTTGGAGAGATTGAATGCTTATCAGATACTACTATTAAAAAATTATAAATGAGTGATGTCTACGCGTGAGACCGATTTAGATAACCCTTTCGGTTATAATCAAACTTTGCATATCTAGCCAATGACAGAAAATTAACAAAAAAACTATATGGATCTAAATTAGTGTATGAAACCAAAGAGAAAAGTTTAGCTTTATATTCAAATTGCTGTCAGCAAATGCATCTGCCACATGTTTCGCATTTCAGTTTCCATGTTTGTGAATTATGGTGCAAGATAATTTGACAATCCTTGTCTTCACGAAAAGGAATTCCACTTATGTATTTTTTTTCTTCGACAAATTGTAAATGCTTATTGCTATAAATGACCGTCGTGTATGTACTCCTAATGAACTTAATTTTTGTACACACTTGCGATAAAAACTAATTCTATACATACGTCCAACCAGATTTCACATTTTTATATTTTAGAAAGAGGAATTGTAATATAATAGATAATAGATATCATATTATGTCTATCTAATGTTATATCAATGTTAAACCATTCAAAGTCATTTTACTTAATTTATGTTTTTCATATTTGATTGTTTAATTTTAAGTTTATATCATATATATAATTTAGAGGGACGTTTTTGAGAGGGTGTAAACAACTCTACGGAACCGAGCTTCCAAAATATTAGGGTCTCAACAAATTTATTATATGTGTGGATCCAATGACCCTCACCCTATTATTTAAAAAGATTTTTTTTAGACCCTCTTAATATCTCTTTTGGCTAAGACCCTCAATATGTGTTAGATTAATTTTTCTCATTCGTTCAAATTTAAACTTAAGACCTTCAACTTTATATCCATTTGCTCAAATCAGTTAAACAATCATAATAAGATCTAATTGGACGTTGTGTGGGAAAAATCTCTATCAGGCAAACAAATTAAACCCATATGTACACTACATAACATAGGAGTTATGGAACCTATGATGACAAGTACATACGATTTTTTTTTGAGAGGAAGTATATATGAATTATAAATCGTAGATGTTGTATTATCTTCAATTTTTTTGATATAATAATGATATACTTTTTAATCTCCAAACTTTTTCTTAATAATAACGATGCCATTATTTTATTGCTTATGCATAAGTCTTTTTCATTTAAATATTTATAGTATATGTTTTTGCTTACACCAATCGAAATTTATAGATCTGTCTTGGACTATGATGCAAATATTACACGTAGGTAGTGTTTTAGTGTTTATTAGATGATTGTTGGATGGAGCCTTTGGGATTTAACTCGGTAAAGGAAAACAAGAAGCTCTAGCAAAGTTTATGCACCATGTTACTTTATACAATCAAAATTTACAACCAAAAAGTGAGAATAGATATTGAGACTTCAAAATCTATGGGAACATTTTGTGTAAATAATTTTAGGGACCATGTGGTCTATACTTTTCAAATCTCCCAACCCGCAAACAACGTAGAGGTTTAGAATTGACTCCCACATGAGCCTTCTCCATATGGTGAAACTTGTTATTATTGATAATCTTCAATGGCTGAAGTAAAATGCAATAATTTGAAATTAATTGCTCAAATAATCAAATTCAAAGACCTAAATACTTTATTGGTTTGTTTATACATTGTTAGGAAAAGATAATCATCGTTTATTCCTTTGACCGTGGTAAAAGTACTTTAAAGTCGTTTTTTTCTCTACCTAGTTTTTGGTTACAAGGTTAAAACAACAAATAAAACAAAAACAGGCAGAAAAAGAAAACTACTCCCTAAAGAAGAAAGTTCCTAAAGCATCATTTCAAAGAAGATTAAGCAAGCCTTCTGGAGGAGAAGCATGGATTAAGATATCGTTGTTTGAGGAAGTTCAAGTTTCGCTAAAAAATTTGCACATTGATTCTCTTCTTTAAGGGTGTGACAAATAGTGACATTTTTTTTAAGAAGCAATTCTTTTATGTCTTGAATAAGCACAACATAGACATGGTACTTCACAATGAGACCATTGATGAGGTTGATGCAGTGAAGTGAGTTAGAGTAACAAACAAACTTAGTGATACCCAAATTCTTGGCCAGTATCAGACCGTGATAAATTGCTAACAACTCATTGAGCAAAATATCAGAAGAATCTAGAATGGCACTTGAAAAACTAGATAAAAAGAAGCTACCATTGTTTCTTATGACTCCCCCAAAATTAGCCTGAATTGGAGACCCGAGACAACTACTATCTACATTCAGGATGGCACAAGGATAATTGTTGTTGTTCCATTTGATGAAGAGCTCGGTAGGGGCAACATTAGCACGAGGAAAGAAGCTTGACTTGAGGACTTCCACTATATTCTGAATATTAAAGGAGAGGCGGTTTAAAGACCAAGTTTCATTGTTTAAACACATCAAATTACAGTGCCTCCAAGACCACCAAGCACCTGTTGAGAACAAGTAAGCCGGAGAACCCTTAGAACCCCCCTTAGCCAATCATGAGCATCCATAACATAGAAAAAATCCGGGCTAGAGAACCCGATATGATGCCGAATGGTTCTAGAGAAATTACAGTCACGGACACAATGAAGGAACATCTCGCCATGAAGGTCACAACAAGTACAAACAGCAGAGTGTGCTATACTCCTATTGCACGAATGAAGTAACACATTTTTTCTTCAAAATAATGCTCAAATCCTACCTTAAAGAACATGAAGCACAATACGTGACGTGATGCATGACATACATGATAATTACTGGTAAGATTTTCCCAAACTTTACTATTGTGCCATAAAGAACATGAAACACAGTATGTGATACATGAAATACATGAAGGAATTTGTGGCAAGAACTTTGGCTGAAAATTGCCTAGTGGCTAGAGCTCGCAATATAAATTTGCAATATCACTATAAATATGCAATATCACTATCAACTGAGCTAGACTTACGGGAATCCTAAACGATATTTATTATAATTAAGGAAACGGTCATATGCCTTTAATGTGCCAAATGAATTTGACTCGGTATATTACTTTCTCAGTAAGTTTGATTTTTGCTGATAGTGTACATTACTTTTCTTTTCATAAACTTCTCATTCGTTGGTGTTGTTATTATCATTATTATTAATTAATATAAATAAAATTACCTTTTAAATAGGGAGAGGTGGTTATCTACCAAGTGAAAAAAGTTTCCTTTGAAAAACTGACTAATTTTACTCCCATCAGCCTAGAAAAATTGTTCTTCCTCTCTTCCTTCGTTTTACACAAAAATACGAAGTGTCTTAGTTTCTTTGTCTGTATTTTTCTCGTGTTTTGGTAATCTCGGTATGATTATCTTAAGGAAGTACCTGTACTTTAAAGTTTCCCTTCTTTAAAGTTGACATATTCACGTTTTCTTAAGGGTTGTATACATATTTATATTTGTTATAATATATTTGAATCTTGACAACCAGTTTTGTTATTCATGTTGCTAATATGGCTGACTTTGAATCCTAATTTGATTTCGGTAATTTTTCTTCTTTATTAGTTTTCAAATCAAAAATATTGCAGTTTGACTTATTTGTAAAGTTTATTGTATTGGCCAAATAAGGATTTGGAAGATTTGTTTTGAAAAGACATTTTTTATTTATTTATTGGTATAATTTTCAAATGTTATCGTATCATACCAATATTTGATGAGGGTGCGTTTGTTTTGGTCAAAATATTGTGTTTCTCCGTTGTGCACTGTAGATGTGGGTGAAGCGGTAGGTTTGTTTCGTACGTTTTAAAAGATCAATGATATGCAATTTGATAATGTTGACTTCGTACTTGATTTAAAACAACTACATATGCTTTCCATGCGACCCGAGTTGATATTACAAAGTTTGGTCAAGGCCGCAATTTCAATCGATAAGGTCTCATCATAGCATGCAAAGGAAGATCATGTGGGTTCAAATTTTAAGAATTTTGTTTCCTTTTACTATACTAATGTGCCAAAACAAATTCTTCACTTCCATTTACGTCAAGGTTTCGAAGTATGTGGTATATTGGAGGATGTGTACTTGACTAAGAAGCACAAAGTCAACAGTCATGTCTACGGTTTTGTCCGTTTCTGCAATATCAGATATGTAGGAAAATTATCTAAAGCTTTGAATAATGTATGGTATGATAATTCTCGGGTTTTTGCAAAGGTAGTAAGATTTGATCGGTTTGAATATCCTAAGGAGGGGTAGAAGGAAAGGGTGTCTTGGGTGAGGGAGTTTGTAGATATGATCAAGGTGTCAAGGGAGAAAAAAATGTGAGAGATGGGAAAGGTGTGGTGAGAGGGGGTGTTAAGGAGATCGTGAAGATGAGGGAGAGGGGGAGTTATGTTGGTGTGGTGAGGGAAGGGTTGAATGAGAGTATAGGGAGATGGCAATGGAGGGAAGCATTTGGTGTGGGGGAGGAGAGGGAGAGGGTGATATGTAAGGTGAGAGGGAGTTCTCCCCTTCCATGAACAAATTTAATATTTTTATTATTGTTATTAAAATTGGTTTATTATTATTATTATTACTAGCGTTTAAGCAGACACTCTTGCCCGTTTGTCAGATCTTTTTATTGCGTTAATGCGTATAAAGTACGAACAATATTTTTAATGAAATTTTGATTAAAATTATAGGTATAAATAATAAATATTTTTCACTTTTCATATTCTAACAGACTATACTTATATTTTTCAATGATACCAACAATATAACAAATATAATATCTTTAAAAAAATATAACAAATTTTGTCAAGAAAATATATAACAAATTCTTATCTTTTTGAATGATGTCAACAAAATAGCATTATTATAATCAAATTTGCTTAAGAGTATAATTGGAAGAAGAAAAAGTTATCCCAAAACGATCTATTTTCTTTATATATAGTATAGATTATAAATAAATGAGGTTTGTTAAAACTAATAATTAGGTTGCATAAAAACAAATAGGGTTAAATATGTTTTTGGTCCCTACAAATATACCAACTTTTCGTTTTAGTCCCTCTAAGATTTTCCTTCAACTTTTAGTCCCTATAAAATTTTTAATCACTACTTTTGGTCCCTATTTTTAAGTTAATTTTAGTATTTTTTTAATGAAATTGTGCATAAATGTGTAGAATATTGTAAAAATCTTTCCCCAAAAAAATTAGAATTTTTTAACAAAACATAAAATTAATATGATTTTTTAACCATTAAAAATAAAAAAAATTCATATTAAATTCATGTTTTGTTAAAAAATTCTACATTTTTTTGGGAGAGATTCTTATAATATTATGAATCTTTCTGTAAAATTTTATTAAAAAATATGAACTCTACATATGAGTTTACTTTAAAGGAGAGACCAAAAGTGAAGATGGAAAATTATTTAGGGACTAAAAGTTGAAGGAAAACTTTAGAGGGACTAAAACGAAAAGTTGGTATATTTATAGGGAACAAAAACATATTTAACTCTAACAAATATTTTCAACTGAAGTCACCAATGTTTGATGATCTTGTCGTTTGCTTTCACCTTCCTCACTTGTTAGCTTGGCGGTGTTGAATAACCTGGATACAAGTTTGAGCAATTCTAGCTGATCCAACATGTGTTTGCAATTCAGTTGGTGAGATATGAATTAAGAAATTAAACATATATTTATGAGATTGTAGTCTTATAATGCTCCCTCTTAACATTCATTGGAGGAACACTTAGAGGATTTAGGGGAGACAAATAGACCATAGCTAAAAACATCATAACTTATAACTTATGTTGAAAATGGATTCTTGTCAACTTCAACTCTAAAATCTAACTTATTGTTGTTGTTGTTAAAATTGATTTTAACATTTAGTGCGGGAAAAAGAAGAATAAAGTAAATGGTCCACGCACACGTACAATAAAATAAACAAATAGATAAATTTAGTTTATAATTAAATAGGTATAGAAAATGATTTAAAATAAAATAAGTATATATCTTGGGGATATGCATGAGAGGGAAATATTATAGTTTCCCGCCTAGATAATAAGCGGTAGAAATAAAAATAGAATTAAAGTTATTTTTAAATTTCAAAATTGTTTATATTTGAGAAGCACTTGCAGAGTAGAGAGAGCGTTGAGAAAAGAAAACAACTCAAAAAACTAGGTCAGTTTGGTCTGAATCTGAAACCAACAAAACAAAAGTTGACGAAGAATGAAAACGAGATGGAGAATGAAATATAAATGAATTGTGGTTGTATGAAGGGACTTTGTTTCCATCCGAAGAGGGAGTGGATCTTGGCTGGTTTGGAAATTGGAATGATTCAGGTGTAGAATTACACAACAAGATACATCATTTGTGAGTTTGAAGTGCACAATGGTGTTGTTCGTGCTATGGATTTTCTTAACTGTGATGATATTTCTGATCTAATTGTTATCCCTCTTTTTTTTTTCTTTTTTTTTTTTTTTTTTTTTTTTTATTTTAATTGTTTTTTTTAAATTTTTTTTCTTCTCTTTTTTTTTTTTCTTTTTTTTTTTGTTTATTGTTTGTAATTTTAATAGGTTTTAATAAATTTTTCTACCTTCCATGTGATGATTTTATTACCTTCCATTTTATAGTTTTATTATCTTCTCTGTTTTTTATGATACGAGGCTAACATGATTTTGATTATCTTGAGAATACCTCGTTTGTGGAAGTTGATTGAGTAGAGATAAAATTAGAGTCAAGACATTATTTTTGTTGATAATTTAACAACTAAAGAGAAGTCAGTATTATTTAATTTCGATTTATCTGTAAGTTGCAGTAGTGATTGCAATAGCTTCAGATGTAATACTTGAGAAGTCAGTATTACTTGAGTAGCGCTTCTAAGTCAAACTATACTAATACTTGTCTACTTTTTGTATGTTAATAATTGCAGGAGATGATTGCAAGATTAAGGTTTGAGAAGTCGATACTCGCAGTTATTCTTTAATCTTTCTAGGACACAAAAGATTAATAAACACTATTGAATTTCACAACAACTGTCCATGATTTTTGAGCACAAACTCCGACAAAACTATCTGTATCTAGAGCCACAAGGAAGATATTTGCATGTCTACTTTACCTACATAAGCTGGCTGTGTCCCATTAAGAAATTTTCACCCAAGTAAAGACTTCATACTCTCTGCTTTCACAGACACAATTGTCTGCATTTGTGATCTTTCTCCTTTCTTGAGGAAGACAACCCCCAATTGTGAAGTTAAACCATTTCAGTGTCATCATCATCCTGTGCATTGGACATGTTTTCATCCCATGCAGAATTTGATTGTCTTTGCCGATGCTAGAAAACTAAATCTCTAGGATATGAATGATATATATGCTTTAAGGTTGATATTTTAAAAATTATGATTAGTTTTTAAAATTTTATTGTATGTTACCGTGAAAATTGATCTTAACTATTTAAACAATAATAACGATATTTATAAATATTTTTTGGGATTACGAAATTTTTGAGGTGCCATTAATTTTAGAGATTGAGATCTTGATTCTATACCATTAACCATAGGAAATGTTTTGAGAAAAAAATATTTTGAAGAGACCTCTTTCATTTGTAGTGCATCTATTTACTAAAGAAGTTGCTGTCTATGGTATTGTACAATTCATGTTTAAACAATAAAATGATTCCAACACTGTTCAAAATCAGAAACTATAAACACTGCTATCAAAAACACAATATTTCAAAGCAAAAGAAAACGACAGAAGAATGTTATGAGGCCGCTTAGCCCTCAATTTATAGTTTTAGTGGATGAATTTGAAATTGACGTGGATTTTTATTTCACTTACCACTCTAAATGATGGATTTTGGACGTTAAGAATTTGGGATAATTTTGTTAGTAACATTAATTTTTTGGTGTAATTTATAGTTTGATTATGTGTTTAAATGTATAGCTAGAATATGTAAAGATATTGAATTAGAGTTATTTATATTGTGATTATGTTTTGGTGTAAAGGTAAAGAGATTGAATTGAAATGTGTTAAGTGTGTGTTGTAATTTTTAAACTTGGTTTGTAATGTGATTATGTTTTGGTGTAAATGTAAAAAAATTGAATCCATGTTATTTGTATTGTAATTAAGTTTTGGTATAAATGTAAAGAAATTGAACAAAAATGTGTTATGTGTGTGTTGTAATTTGTAAATTTGGGTTGTAGTTTGGTTATGTTTTAGTGTAAATGTAAAGAAATTAAATTCGTGTTATTTGTACTGTGATTATGTTTTAGTGTAAATATAAAGAAATTATATTTAAATATGTTGTATGTGTGTTGTAATTTGTAAACTTGGTTTATTAAATAAATTAAATTGGTTTTATTTGTTCTATGTTATTGTTTTGGGGTAAATGTAAATAAATTGAATTAGAATGTGTTATGTATGTGCTGTCATCTCTAAACTTGTTTTGTAGCGTGACTTTGTTTTTATTTTGTTACATGTATAATTAGAACATGTAAAGAAATTGAATTAATGTGTATTTATATTGTAATCAATCCTTCGACAACTGTCAAAATATCATTGACTTATGTTCTTAATAAAATAATGGAAACAAATAACTTATTAATGGCTAACATGATCGATTGATAAAATTTACATAAACACTTATATAAAAATAAATCTAATTTATAGCTTGTCAGATAATCGATTTGTAATCAATACCAAACACACATAGTTGTTGTGTGAATAAAAAACATTAATGAAAAATATAAATTCATGATCTAAAGTGAATTCAGTGTCAATGATGAAATCAAGTTTGCCTGTGAATCTTGAAGTTGGATATAAATAAAAACAAATTAAATACACAAGTTTATACAAGAAAAACTCAACAATCACCATAGGTTTTAAATAGTTTCATCAACCATGTAAGGTAGAAACCATAGTCAATCAACTTAAACAAACAAAACTCAAAAATCATCAATAAGTATAATTTTAAAAACCAAATGGTAGTAACCTTCCATCGGTATTTATAAAATAAAATATATTATACAAAAAAACCAAAAGGTTGATATTTTAAAAATCGTGATTAGATTTCAAAAATTTATTATAAAAATATGATTAACAAGATGGTCAACAAAATATTAAATAAAACTCAAACTTTCATTGTTGCATCTTTACTTCTAACTGTTCTTCTCTTTCTCTAATATAAAACACTAAAACATAAAATTAAATTAATTTTTTTAATACTTTGTTTATTAGTGAATTGATAATGTACTATCTTTTATATTTTAAACATGGATTGTATAACATGGATTGTTTATTAGTGAATTGTTTCTATGTACATACAAACCATTAAAATTCTAAATTTGTATTACATTAATGAAAGTAATTATTTATAAATTGTTTTAAATAATTAGTTAATGAAGATACTTGAATTGCTTTGAAATCCGTGGTTTTAGGGCTAATGATGTAGTCCTCTAAATGTATTGCACCCACACTTTCGCGAGGATGTCGAAAATCCAAGTAGCATTGAAAATAAAATTATTGTGATTGAAAATAAAGTTATTGTGCAAAATGAATTTACATAAAAATATTCTCATCATTTCCCATCCCTCGATCTATACTTGTTACACGTTCCTTTGGCTCCTTTCGTCCTTTTCTCGTGCAAAACACCTGTCACTCTCGAATTGATCAAAATATGCGTGCACACCATGTTTCGTTGTCATGTTGATCTTCCTTCGCTGAAAACGCTAGATCTGTATGATATTCATTTCGAAGATATGTAAGATTTTATGAAACTTCTCTCTAGGTGTCTTATATTGGAGGATTTTGAAAACAAATGTCGGTGTTACAACAGGAGGGTGCTTTAAACCCTTACCCATCTTGATCAATGCCGAAATACGCTCATTTGAGGTTCCGTTTAGATCAGTTTAAAATGTTAAGCATCTAACCATATTCGAGGTTGTATGACTGATATATGATATGATGCATCAATCAATATTATATTATGTATGTATATATGTTGTTCGATTTCTATGAAGCACATACATATACACTTTGAGGTCATTCAGGGTTGTAACATAGCTTAGGGTAAGGTGAGATATATTTGAGAAAGTATGCTAACAAAAGAACTTAAAGTTAAATTATCAACCTAAGGATTCCTACTAAACATTGAAGTATTACCAACCTTTCTTCCTTGAATCAAACAAGATGGGTACTAAGTAGAACTATTTATCTTTTCTTTTTCAAGATAGATACATTTTTTTTGAAGAGACCGCTTTTTTTTTTTTTTATGTTTTTCGCTCTTGATTTTTTTTTATTAGACCCATGGTAATCTACATTTTATCTTTTTTTTTTCCTTTTTGATAAATAAGTTCTCTTGGTACCCACACCAAACTTAAAATGTTGCTAATTTCAAAGAGCAACCCCAAACTTACTTTCAAATCATACCATGTTATTAAAATAGATGATATTAAGGTTCAAAACTTGTAACATGGTTTGTCAATTGGTAACAAGAAAATAAATTATTGCTAGAAGCTCAAAGTGGTTTCACAAAGGATAATAAAAATATAAAGGGTGACTGGAAAGACTCAGTGTAATAAGAATATAATTATGATTTAGTGTAATAATGTGATAGTCATCATATCTTAGTTGTTTTGGATGTGGATTTTTTGTCATTGAATCATCTTGATGTATTTGTGTTACTAGGACCTTTTTACTTTTGAGATTTACGACTGTGGTTGCTTATGTGGCACTTTTATTGCAGGAGTACATTTGTCCAAAATTGACGAGGCCATGACATGCATGATGTTATCAATATTAAATAGCGTCTAAATTTAGCTAGCTGAAATTTCATGTGGTTATTTTTTTTATCATTTAAGAGGGTGGTTGAAGATATTGTGGTTGGTGGAGGTCCGTTCTGTGAGGACCTTCAATGAAGGATGGCTTCTCTGTTTACTAGAGTTGGAATTTGGTTTGTACTCGGCGGTATAACATGTTTCCTCATGCATTTCTATGGCTTCGAAGATGGAATACTGAGTGCTACAAGATCATATATACTGAGAGACAATGCAATAAGTGTTTGGACTCTCATTTTGATTGTGTTTTGGATGGTCTTCGTGGTACGATTTTAGATTTAGATTTTAGCATTTTTACTAGCAAGAACATCGTCCTTCCTATAAAGTCCAACATATTTTGACACATGTCCTTTTTAGTAAAAGTGTATGAAAGTAAAGCTTCACACGACCACAAAACAGAAACGGTTTTTGTGTGTTTGCAAGCAGACATGCTCATGATTTTTTTCTAGCTATCTCTATTGATGAGTTAGGTCAAAATATGCCACAAGTACAATACCATATTATACTTAGATATTGTCTCGTGGTTCCCTTATTTCTTATTGATGAGGTATGTCATGTTTTCAATAAGGCGTGCCTCTATATCATTGGGGAGCACACAATTTATTGCAAGGAGCTTCCCGACTTCAATGCATGACTTTGTTTGGGATGTTCTTTTTAATATATGTATGCCAATGAAAGTATCTATGAAGAAAGAGGTGTATGTGAACTTCTTGATCGACCTATGGGAGGAAAGATTGACATTTATGCCAATAGATATTCTGGTGTAAGGAGCTTCTCCACTTTTGGGATTGGGGTCTTTTTTTTTTTTTTTTTTACTTTGGGATAGACAACCATAAAAATATTTCAAGCAAAGTGGTCAGACATGAGAAAAAATGTTCTAATAATCAATACATTTTCTATCCTATTTGTGTTAGACACTTTCGGCTTCCCTGCATCAGAGATTGTGGACTTTCTATAAAGAGTTTAAAGAGTCGTACATATCAATATTGTAAAATCTATGACTGTTGTTTTAAAAAGGAATGCTTTATCATCCATAATGAATTAGCAACACTATTTGTTGCTTAATTGCATTTGATTGATGTGTATTAGATAATATTACTGCTTTAAGATGATGAAAAACTAAAATGAGGTAAGATAAGTTGATCATAAGAGAGGAAATGTGATAAGAAAGTGGGGTGAGTTAGAAACGTGTCTTTGTTTTAAAGTATTAAACAGAAAATTATTTCTTTTTTGTCCTATTCAAAAGGAGAAAAGGTTATTCTTTCATTTTTAGGACATTATTCTTTCATTTTTTGTTTTACACAAAAAAGTTTGCAGCACATTTTGGTAATTTGACAAGGATGTTAGTGTTGGTCCTATACGTTACAAAGTGTTGATGATCTTGCACGCCACTCAGTCTCACAAATATGAGTGAAGAATATAATCAATAATAAAATGGGAATTGCTCACTTAAGGCACAACTATCAGTCTATCATATCGTACACGCTACACTTTACATTTACTAGTAGCTTCATAAATACAGAACATGATGCAAAATGATTGGAAAAAGTAATTGCATCTTTGTAAGATTTTTTTATTATTTGATACTACAATGATTTGGGGTTTAAACTTTGTTTTATTAGTGCAGTCACAAGATAATTTTTAAATAATTTCAACATAATCACTCATGTATTTTAATATTACTTTACTGTGATGTTTTTGACTGTATACTTTACTATAAGGTATCTTAAACTTTCAACTAATTATCTAAGGTTTAATTGCACTTTTGACCCCCTATGTTTCAAGAAGTTGCGATTTTGGTCCCCTAACTAATTAAAATACAAAACAGCCCCTATGTATTGGATCTTTGGCAATTTTGGCCCCCTAGACTAGTTTTGACTTGGTCAACGCTGACGTGGCACTTCAAATCCGCCACGTGTGCATTGCTTTGAAGTGCTACGTCAGCGTTGACCGAGTCAAAATTGGTCTAGGGGGCCAAAACTGTCAAAGATCCAATACATAGGGGGCTGTTTTGTATTTTAATTAGTCAGGGGGCCAAAATCACAACTTCTTAAAATATAGGGGTTCAAAAGTGCAATTAAGCCATTATCTAATATACACACAAATTTGTCTAATATACAGTTAATCACGTTATAATTTCTCACATATAAGTCTATATGATCTCGGGAAAACTATTTGAGGTACCTATACTAATTAAAGTGGCTTTCACATAAGAGTTTTGGATATTGATCTCAAAAGCTTCATGTTCAAGATTTTCTTTTTAGCTATATGAGACGTTTTTTAACATTATTTTTGACGGAATTTTACGTAGTGACATGACAAATTTGGCACGAGAAAAAACATTGCAATGTAATTTTAGTAGTTTAAAGAAAAATTTCTTTATTGAAAAAATAAAAGAAACATTTCTCTTTTTAGTGCCCAATAAAGTTTAAAGAATTAAAGCAAAACTTATTTTTTATTTAAAAAAAAATGAAACGTGTACTATCACTACCAAAGCTCGCAGTAGGGGATTAGATTGTGTTTGTTAATTTTTTTTGAAATTAGTTAGATTGTAAAAAATACATTTTCTAATTAAAACTAACCTGTTTTTAGAGATTAAATAGAAAGATTAATAAACCACTTAATTAATTAATATATATAAACCATTATTTACATTTGAATAGAAGGCAATAAATCTTTATTAAATAGAAAGATTAATAAAGGAATTTTCACTCGTAAAAAAAAAGTAATTTCCACTATCATTATTATAAACAAACATAAATCTATTCCAGCTTCACATATAAATCTCTAAAACTAATCTTTTGATAATTGAATTTATTTTAATCTTAAACTCACATTCTAAACAATTAGTGAAAAATAATTTTCTTTTTCATAAATCATTCACTTATCCGATGGTAAAAAGACAAGTCTTGGATTTTGAGGTTGGGGTTTGAGCCCCATTAATGTACTTAGAGAGAGATAAAAGTAAAATATTTTATAAATGTTCTTTAAGCTCTAAGGTTTTCTCTCTTACATCATTCCCTCATCCTAAGTTTTTTATTAAAAAAAAATTATCCGCTTATCTTGTATATAAGGTGGGATTCAAAATCAAACGACTAGTATGTTTAAATAATCTAAATTTATTAGAGTAATCATTAAGTGTACTATTAAAAGTGTTTAGTCTATTAGAAGAGACTAAACTTCTATAACATGATGAACAAAAGAGTAAATCGTGATCGAGTGAAATGACTATATTTAGTGTCCGACAAAATATATAATAATAATAATTATTATCTGTACCGGATAAGATTTTGAAATTAGATTTAAAACCAAATAACTTAATTTTTAAGGTTGAAATGCAATTCAATATAATTGCATGTATGCTAATTTCAAAAGACAAAGCAACCTGAAAATTGTTGGAAACTATTAACCCTCTCATACTCAACTCAACTTTTGCATACGTAGAACAAGCACTATAAATTCACATCCATTTATTTCATTCTTTCAACAAAAACAAAACAAAACAGCATGGCATCATCTTTAAGGTTCCTCAAAATGTGTCTGTCTTTTATAATGTTCTTCCTCTTCATTTCACATTCATTCTCATCTCCAAGTTATCCCACAAACAATGACATTCTCCTCTCTTCAATTGCATCATCCTACCCAAAATTACAAGCAGAAAATCTCATAAGAGGGCTTAATCTTTTTCCAAAAGATTCCATAAACACACCAGAGAGTGATCCTCATTTTGTTCATGGAAATATTGTGGAGAAGAAGTTCACTTTCCCTGGTTTTGTTGACTCTGGTGCTTCTGTTGAAGAACTTGGTCATCATGCAGGCTATTACCGTCTTCCTCATTCCAAAGCTGCAAGGTAAATACTTCATGTTGTATGATCTGGATCATAAGGAGAAAAGATCATGACTATCCTTTAATTTTAGGACCAAAAATAAGATAAAATAGAATGAAATAGGAGGTAAGTTTTTTGTGGTAAAAAAAATGATCTAAGCATAAAGTAAGAAAAGTTTTAGTCAGAATAAAAATATAGTTCTTGAAAGTATAAAGTAAGAATAATAAAAGTGAAAGTGAACAAGCAAAGAATTTATAAAATATGGAATAGTTTGGATTTCTTATGTTCAATTTGTTTGATCATGTATTTTTATCTTGTCATTGATGTTGTCATTACTCGTGTATCAACTTAATCAAAATATATGTCAAAGTATCATAATTTGAAATATCTGTTACAACATCTTCACTTCTAAAATCAAACTCTACAATAGACAATTTTTTACATTACTTCACTAAAATATAAAATTGATGACAACTCTATTGCTTTATATTATTTGGTTTTATGTCACCTCACATCATAATAATGTGTGAACAATTTATTCTGTAAATTGCAGGATGTTCTACTTTTTCTTTGAATCTCGAAACACTAAGGATGATCCTGTTGTTATATGGTTAACCGGAGGTCCAGGATGCAGCAGTGAAATTGCTATGTTTTATGAAAATGGTCCTTTTAAATTTTCCAAGGATAAGAACTTGTCCCTTGTTTGGAATGAATATGGATGGGACATGGTACCTATGATATTCTTCCCTTTTCTTTTTTTCCCCACTTTAGATCTCACTCATATATGATCATGATCATCTTGCAATAATGACATGTTTGGATCGACTTATTTGAACTTATGGAAACAACTTAAGTCATATTCATAATTTTTTTAGGCTTATTTCCATAAGCTCCAAACTAATATAGCTTGTGAAACAATTTGATTTTACTTATCTTTTGTTGTAAAAATAACTTATACATAAGCACTTATATGACAAGCGCTTATGCTATAAGTGCTTAACTAAGTTGTTTATCCAATCATAGCTTAAACCCCCTAGATTTTCCCTTTTTTTCTATGTTCAATCAATGTAGAATGTCAACAACAACAAAAGTAATGATATTGTTATTAGTGCCAATACATTTTTTCTTGTTTGCAGGCATCAAATATTATATTTGTAGACCAACCCACTGGAACAGGTTTCAGCTATACCACTGATGATAGTGACGTTCGACATGATGAAGACGGTGTTAGCAACGATCTATATGATTTCTTGCAGGTAATTTGATTTATTCAGTGATTAAAGAAAATAATATCACAATTCACAATAACATTTGAAATGATTACTCTATTTATTGAATTAATTACTTGTATTAAGGGGTGAAACTTGATTCACATTGCATACAATCTAATTTGCAAATTCTACGTTAAACTCTAATGTTGTGCATACATAAGATTCTCTAAATTTCACAATGACAGGCATTTTTCAAGGAACACCCTCAGTTCACTAAGAATGATTTTTATATTACCGGAGAGTCATACGCCGGACATTACATTCCAGCATTTGCATCCAGAGTTCACCAAGGAAACAAGGCAAAAGAGGGAATTCATATAAATCTAAAGGTAATATTACATTGTCATATAATGTACATTATATTTATGTAAAGGTAAACTTTTGCCAAAACAGTGTCAATGCAATGTAAACTAATTTGTAAACCTTTATAATAAACAGGGTTTTGCTATTGGTAACGGATTAACCAATCCGGAAATTCAGTACAAGGCATATCCGGATTTTGCATTAGACAATGGACTAATTAATAAGGATGAACATGCCAACATCAACAAGTTGTTCCCACGATGCCAAAAGGCTATAGAATCTTGTGGTATGACATTTTAAGTTTGCTCCATTCTCAGTCATCAATAGAAAATTTTACCAATTTGTTGTGCCATTTACTTGTTATTTTTCCTCACTGACAGTCATAGTTTGTATTTGATTTGTTAGGCACTAAAGGTGGAGACGCATGCATGTCTTCAAGAAGCATTTGCAGTGAAATATTTGATCAGATCATGGACATAGCCGGAAACATTAATGTATGATATCAAAAATGAAAAGAACTAAAAGTATTTGATAAATATAGTATGAAAATAATGCTGTTTGAGTTATCTAATGCATTATGTTATTCTTACTGCAGTACTATGACATTAGAAAACAATGTGAGGGAAGTCTTTGTTATGACTTCTCAAATGCGGAAACATTCTTGAACATGAAGACAGTAAGGGAAGCTTTAGGTGTTGGGGACTTGGAATTTGTTTCTTGCAGTAGCACAGTATACAGTGCCATGTTGCAGGATTGGATGAAAAACCTTGAAGTGGGTATTCCTGCTCTTCTTGAGGACGGAATCAAGGTGCTTGTGTATGCTGGTGAAGAAGATCTCATATGCAATTGGCTTGGTAAGCTCAATTACGGTAATACGTGTTAGTCCTCCGGTTCCCAAGGAACCGGGTAATCCAGCGTTCGAAGTCCGGCTCTCTCAAATAATTCGTCCTTAACTGAAACACCTTAATTATAAGTGTAATTAATTTGGAACCAGAATTGCTTTTGTCAAAATAGAATGCACAGATATGTTGGTTAGATTTATAAATGTGTTTCTCATTTGGCAGGGAATTCAAGGTGGGTTGACGCCATGACGTGGTCAGGTCAAAAAGAATTTAAGGCGTCTCCAACAACCCCATATTTGGTTGATAGTGAAGAAGCAGGAGATCTGAAAAGCCATGGACCTCTTGCTTTCCTCAAGGTTTGTGTTTAAGGATGTATTCGTTAGCGTATTAGACGATTATTGATCTATATAGCACTGACCTTCAAACTAAAAGTGTGGTTGGTTTTCGACGCATGTTGTGTTCGAGATTGAGACAAGTATTTGCATTCGATCATTTTTATTTTCTCAAATTATTACTGATGTTTACATGTCACTATCGGTGTTGTGTCTAACACATGTGTCTGTCAGTGCTTTGTAGCTATTGATTCGCGCGTGTTTAACCTCCATTTTTTTTTTTGGAACAACAGGTGAAAGAAGCAGGTCACATGGTTCCTATGGATCAACCAAAAGCTGCACTTCAGATGTTACAAGATTGGATGCAAGGGAAACTGATAAGGACAAAGGGAGGAGATAATGTCTCGTCTATATGATGCACCCATCTTAAAACCAAAATCACATTCTTATTGTATACACATTAATGGCATTTCCTTGTGAACATTAGAAGGATGAATAAAATACATTTCTTTTTCCCTAAGTCACTCTCAAATTTTTGGGACTTTTGCTCCTACTATTTCTTAAATTCTCAATACCAGTTCATTGTTTTCTCTAAACTGGTGGAGTTATAAACGCGATAGGAAAATCGAATGTGTAAACTGAATTACAAATGCTTACAATTTTTACTAATATTACAAACAAATCAACGAGATACACTATTGGCAATGAAAAAGACATTGAACTCCTGAGTCGAAAAAAAAACGAGGTAACCTTGGCAATATAAATATTGCCTTCCCTTTTTCCAAACTCTAATTCTGTTTTAGTCCTATTATTTCTCCTTAGATTTAGGTTCACTAACCAATTTACGGTTTTGTTTGATTTTAGTTTGAGTTAGTTTTCTATTAATCTTTTCTTAAAGGTTGTAATCATTTTTCTATTTTACAATGATTCAATAAATGAGGTGCACTCAGTTTATATGATTTAATAGACATAACACTGGGAAAAAGGGAAAGCACCAAATGAGCTATAGAGTGTTTTAGAAGAAAACAGAAGAAAATAATGAGAATGATTCAATGTCCCTCCAAAACAAGAAAATCATTTATTTATATACCAAGCAAATCAACGTATGCAAATGAAAAGTCACGAAACAATTCAACTAATTAGAAATGTTACCGTAAAGGTAGAGTACATTTTTGAACCATCCTGTTGGAGGACGACTATTCTCCTTGACACATAATGTAATAAAGTTTTTTTCTCAACAAAATCCTCTTCGGGATAGCCTCAAATGTCTTCGACAATGTAATACTAAATATCTTCTCAATAGAATCATCGTTAAATTGTTCTCCTATATCCTCGACAAAATAATAAGTCGTCCTTTTAATAGAATGTTCTTCAGATTGTCCGTTAGACTCAACAAAATCCAACGTTTAGGCTAAGACGTCATTCTTCAAATTTTCCGCTGTGACTCAACAGAGTTCAACATTTCAGCTAAGACGTCATTTTTTTTATGTCATCATTACTCATTAGTATGCAAAGTCACCAAGTCATCCCCACTAATTGTTGACTTGGGGGACAACTCTTTTGGACTTGGCCTAAGTACAATCCATTATAAATCTAGACCAACTAAAATGTCAAAACTTGGTCAATACTTATCCTTCAAGCTAACTACAGCTAGTAGAAATAATTGCCAAGATCGAGGCGGGGACAACGGGGGAAGGTCAAGGAGACGTTTCTACAATTACAATCGCGGTCATAAACATCCCAACTCCTCAAGAATCTCGTAATCCTCTTATGATAGAGGCAAATGTACACTATTCTCAAATTACTTACCTATTATTTTACTTTTCTTGCTTATATACTTGAACGTGAGAGTATTTACATGTGCAATTTCGATCAATTCATACAAAGGGATGATCAACACTTTCCCACATATGAAATCTCTAGATACAATTTGGATCAATCATCAATGTGTTTTATTGCTACTTTATTACAAAACTATTACTTTTCCCACCCCATGTGTTTCTCGCACACCCTATTTTATTCTGAAAATACCATTCAGAATTTATAATTTGAAATCTATTCCCAAAAAATTTAGGATTATATAATCCGAAAATAGCTTTTACTAGAATTAAAATAAATTTTGGTCTATTTTATATTATTTAGATGGCAAAATATAAAATAAATGCAAATATCAATGAAAATAAGGACAAAATAATACATATAAATTCTCATTTTATTATTATATTAATACATTTACAATAAAGTTGAAGCTTAAAGCTTATTACATAGAATATTCAAACACAAAGTTAATTTAGTAAAAACCTAAAACTAAATGAAAGAAGAAATAGATGGTTGGGGAGAAGGGAACTGGGGTAAGGTTTATTTCCTCTCTAGAGTGAAAGAGACATGATTAGTCAACTTTGCACCTAGACAGATCAACTTGACACTCAGACAAACCGTACTCCTTTGCAGCGCGTTACCATCCTCATTGACCGTTCATACAATCCCTGAGTTTCCAAAGCAACCTATTCTTATGAAAGACCAACGATGGAAACACATTGCTGCATAAGGAAGAGGATGAGAGGGTGTGAGATGATGGTGTGAGAATTGGCGAAGGTGTGAAGCTTATTTATAGGGGAAATGGTTACATAGGTTATAACGACACTAAATGCATTCAAAAAAACTTGTAAAATCAAGTTTGAACAACTGACAAACGTGTTGCATATCATGCTGACCACGGGCCAAAGAACACTGACTTACTTCGAATTATATAATATGAATCCTATACATGGTTTCGAATTATATAATCCAAATTTATTCGATACTGGGTGAAAAATGAGAGAAACTGCATACCTTAAGTAGGGTGAGGGACATTTCCGATTATATAATCCGAAATATGATTTTATTTTCCTGTGGACCACATTGCACCGACAGTTTTTGTGGTCCAGGACGCCCAGAAACCTCTATAAATAGGTGTCCATGTTTTCATAACTAGTAAACCACACCAAGATAAAAAAAACCATGGAAAACTCTGTCTTTAATTCGAACACCAAGTTAGCTGCACTTTACTACAACGGGGGGAAACCACCCCATCTGTTCAGGATTCACACTTATGTCACTCTCTTCGGGTTGAAGGGTCAGCTGGATCAAATCAACCGCAAACTCAACTACAGACACACAGAGGGTAGATGGTGTTGAGTATCGACGTCCATCGACCGACTCAGCCGAAAGTGTGTGGTTCATCCAGATGAAGCTCATGAACGACGACAACGTGAGAACCATGTTCTCGATCTTTGGTCAGTACAATACTAGAGGGTCGACCGAGTTGGACGCTTCGTTGGTCAGATTTGTTGAACAAATTCAGAAAAGTTTGATCCGGCCCAGGAACTATGAAGAGATCAGGGCACTTCTGGACGCACCATATGATGACATTAATTTAGTTGATCAGTGATGATGTGCTATGTTTTATTTAATTACGTGTTTTATGTTGTTTTTATTAAATGTTGTTGAATTAAGTTGTTTTATTATGTTTTAAATAATATATATTATTTATATTTTTATTATGTTTTACTATACGCCAAAGATGTTCATTTAAACGCTAAAATAATCTGAATTCAACTCAATTTTATAGGGTGTAAGTACAATTCGGATTATATAATCCAAATTCAACTAGGGTGTAAATCTGAATTCATTCAGCATAGAATTCTTTTGTATGGTCTACATTGCACTGACTGTTTTTGTGGTCCACAACGTCCAAATACCTCGATAAAAAAGTGTTTTCGGTTTTCATTATCATTTCTAGCAAAACACACACGCGTGCACACACACACACACACACCAAAGAAACCATAAATTTTTTGTCATTGTGCTGAGGATCTTTCTCATGCTGTTGCAAATAGATTGCTCTCTATTTGAAACCATGATGAAGATCTTCAATATGTTGTCAATAATATATAGATAGATCTTGCTTCCTTGGTTTATTTGTTGCAAAACACACACACAAAAAACTTTGAATACCAAGAGGTTGCTATGAGCTAGATCTTGCTTCCTTGGCGATATAAATATCTCAGCTGGCAAGGCAGAAAGATTTAACTCAAAATAATCCTCTGGAAACACCTTTTATTTCATTGTTATGTTGCAGATTTAATTCCGAAGAGGTTCTTATGAACTCGATCCAGTTGGTCTGCCGATCGAAATATGTCAGTTGGCAGGCCTGCAAGATCGAGTTCAAAAACGCCTCTTCGAACACCATACTAGAATATTATGTTGTTTTTAGTTGTTTACTTTTTTTTAATACATTTTTTAATTTTTTTTCTCTAAGTTATCTTCCATTAAAACCCTCCAAAAACACAGTCTGGTGCACTTTGGATTATATAATCCAATTTTTTTTGGACGGTGGCGTTTCACCAAAGGTTTGAACGGTTGGTGGAGTGTTTAATGCATTTTTGGACGGTGGGACACATTTTATTTGATTGTAGTTATGATCTAGAACTTGTTTTAGGCTATAAATAAGACTGCGTCTTAAACAAATCTCTTCATTCTTCACTTCACCTCTTTTCTTACTTTTTCTTCAACATTTTTTAGTTTTTTTGGAGTGTTTATGGTGTCATGGTCATTGTTGACTGGACATATAATCCCTGCAATTGCTTTACAACTTATACGGGGATTATACGACAATCAACAGAGACCTTTGACATCAAAGCAAACACAAAAAAATCACAGTTCGTAACATTTCAGATTTTATATTCCAAAAAATGCTAACAATCTGGTTCAGGTTATATTATCCGAATCAGGGATATTTTGGTCATGTTTGCAAAGCGCGTGAGAATGACATAGAGTGAGAAAAATAATAGTTTTATTGCAATGCATCTTGAACTTTTGAGTACTTGTATCATATACACCTGTTGCGTAATAATGGCCCACATAGTCTAATTAAAGTGGCTTTTCCATATGAATTTTGGGATATTGATCAAAAGCTTTACGTTTAAGATTAATTTTAGCTGAATGACACTTTTATTTTTAGCTGAATTGAAGTTTAGTAGTTTAAGAAAAAAGAAACTAACTTTTCTATTTTTAGTCTCAATTTTGTTTTTTTTGAAGAAAGTCTCAAAAAATTTTAGAGAGTTGAGCCTTTCATACTCAACTCAACTTTTCCGTTAATCATGAAACTAAAGCAACTTTGTATACGTAGAGCTAGCACTATAAATTCACATCCATTTCTTCCATTCTTTCAACAAAAATAAAACAACATGGCATCATCTTTAAGGTTCCTCAAAATGTGTATGCCTTTTACAATGTTGTTGCACTTCCTCTTCTTCATTTCATCTTCATTCTCCTTTCTTCAACTGCATCCCAAAAACAATGACATTCTCCTTTCTTCAACTGCATCTTCAAGATTACAAGCAGAAAATATCATAAGAGGACTTAACCTTTTTCCTAAAAGTTCCATAAACATACCGGAGAATGATCCTCGTGTCCTCCATGGAAACATTGTGGAGAAGAAGTTCACTTTCCCTGGTTTTGATGACTCTGGTTATTCTGTTGAAGAACTTGGTCATCATGCAGGCTATTATAGTCTTCCTCATTCCAAAGCTGCTAGGTAAATGTTTTATGTCGTGTATGTGTGCGCGCTTTTTTATGTATTTTCTACCCTTTTTTTCTTTTTGAAGTTCAAGATTAATAAATGTTTTTTATTTTTAAAAGTGGACAGACGGACACTAATATGCTTTTTTATATATTATTTAGATTAAGTGCAACAGGAAAGCGGATTAGTATCCACTAGTTTAATTGATTTATTTATCTGTTTTATGTCACCCCGCATCATAATAATGTGTGCATGAACATATTTCCATTGAACAACTTGTTATGTCAATTGCAGGATGTTCTATTTTTTCTTTGAATCTCGAAACAGTAAGGATGACCCTGTCGTCATATGGTTAACTGGAGGTCCAGGATGCGGCAGTGAAATTGCCTTGTTTTATGAAAATGGACCTTTTCAGTTCTCAAAGGACAAGAACTTGTCCCTTGTTTGGAATGAATATGGATGGGACAAGGTAGCAGATATTCATTCTACCCTTTTCTTTTTTCCACTTTAGTTCTCACTGATACATAATCATCTTGCAACTTATACTTTTTTCTTTCTCTTTTGTAGGCATCAAATATTATATTTGTAGACCAACCCATTGGATCAGGTTTCAGCTACACCACCGATGTTAGTGATGATATTCGCCGTGATGAAGACAGTATTAGCAACGATTTGTATGACTTCTTGCAGGTAACTTGATTTGTTCAGTACTTTATTAATTGATTAATCACTTGAATTAAGTGGTTAAACTTTTTTTATAACGAGAAATTAAGTGGTTAAACTTGATTCATTGTTAGTTAGTACTTATATTTAATTTTAAAATTCAAAGACGACATTACATACTATCTATGGTTCTAAACTACAAATTGTATGTTAAACTATGATGTTGTGCAAACATAAGATCAACTTAAATTTTTACAATTATGACAGGCATTTTTCAAGGAACACCCTCAGTTCAATAAGAATGATTTTTATATTACCGGAGAGTCATACGCTGGACATTACATTCCAGCTTTTGCATCTAGGGTTCACAAAGGAAACAAAGCAAAAGAAGGAATTCATATAAATCTGAAGGTATTATTATTACATTGTCATATAATGTAACTTTATATTCATTCAAAGGTAAACTTTATATCAATGTAATGCAAACTAATCACCTTGATTGTATTAACTTCTTTCATCTTTTATAATAAACAGGGCTTTGCTATTGGTAATGGATTGACCAATCCTGAAATTCAGTACATGGCATATACAGATTATGCATTAGACAGTGGACTAATTAATAAGGATGAATATGAAAGAATCAACAAGTTGATCCCACCGTGTCAAAAGGCCACAAAAAAATGTGGTATAACATTGAGCTCTTTTGTCTTTCTCAGTCACAAATCACTTAGCACCAAGAGAGAATTTTACCAATTTATTGTGCAAGTTATGTGTTATTTTTCCTTATTGACACATAATTTATTTGTTAGGCACTGAAGGTGGACATGCATGCGCGACTTCATTAAGTACTTGTATGAATATATTCTATCAGATCAGAAACATCACCGGCAACACTAATGTATGCTGTCAAAAAAGAAAAGTAGCACTAAAAGTATAAGGTAAAGATTGTATGAAAATAATGAAGTTTGAATACACTAATGCATTATGTTATTCGAACTGCAGTACTACGACATTAGAAAGAAATGTGAGGGAGGTTATTGTGCTGACTTCTCTGACATAGAGACATTCTTGAACATGAAGACAGTAAAGGAAGCTTTAGGTGTTGGGGACTTGAAATTTGATGCTTGCAGTTTCTTAGTACACGCTGCCTTGACGGAGGATTGGATGAAAAATCTTGAAGTGGGTATTCCTGCTCTTCTTGAGGATGGAATCAAGTTACTTGTCTACGCCGGAGAAAAAGATCTAATATGCAATTGGCTTGGTAAGCTCAATTAATTTTTCCAATCTTAAACAAGATACAAATTAGTTAGTTATAGAACTCTAAATGTACTTCTCATTTGGTAGGGAATTCAAGGTGGGTTGATGCCATGAAGTGGTCAGGTCAGACAGCATTTGATGAATCTCCTACAACTCCATTTTTGGTTGATAGTGAAGAAGCAGGAATTCTGAAAAGCCATGGACCTTTGGCTTTCCTCAAGGTTAGTGTTTAAGGAAGTATTCATGAGCATAAGAGGCTATTGATCTACATAGTACAGACACTTCAAATTAAAAGTGTGTATGGTGTTCGACATATGTGTGTCTGGTGTATGTGTGTGTCTGTTGGTGTTTTGTAGCTATTGGTTCGCTTGTATTTAACTATATATATTTTTTTTGGAACAATATATAGGTGAAAGAGGCTGGTCACATGGTTCCTATGGATCAACCAAAAGTTGCACTTCAGATGTTACAAGATTGGATGCAAGGGAAACTGCACTCAGCACAAAACCAAAATCACATTTTTGTTGTATAAACATTAGTGGCATTTCCTTGTAAACATTGGAATGATGAATAAAACACATCTGTTTTTCCCTAAGTCAGTCTGAAATTCTAGGCATTTTTGCTTCTACTATCTCTTAAATTCTCAACCAATTCATTAAGTCATGTTATTCATGGTTAACTCCACACTTGAAGAATTATAAACGCGATAGGAAAATCGAACTTCGACACACCTTTTAAATATGTTCAAATTTTACAATTACAAACAAATCAACGACATAAAAGTTTACATTGTAGCACTTCAAGAATCATTTTTCATGGTACCGCGAAGAACTTGGGTTCCATTGAAATATGTACCTGATTTTTTATCAGGCATGTCCTTAGTCAAAACAGAAATTGGATCCATAAACCGGCACGGCTCAGTGCCTCAAGATAAAACTTAATCACCCTTTGTCCCATATGAACATGCTCTTGAGCTTGCAGAACATTAAAGGATACCAGTTCTTTGAGATTTGTGTACAATATCCATTTAGATTGGTTCTCCTTATGAGCCCAATAAGTGTGTATACCGTCTTCAAGAACTTTGTAGGGACTACAACGTGTATCTCGGAATCCTCCTCTTGTGCTGCTGGAATTAAGGGACGCACTTGCAGCCAAATTGTGGGAAAATATGGAGCAACGGAGTTTGCTAAACTTTCGAAGAACCTGGATATCCTCAGCATAAATATGGCCTGATGAATTTGGGGGGGCGTTCAATAATAGCTTACAGTTTCGACCAACAAATTTATAGTATATTTCGAGTAGTTTCCTTGCAGACTTTGGATACTCTGAAGCATGCCAAAACCAACCAGGTTTGTTAGAGACATCACAAAGTGCAGGCACCCAATTAAGACCAAATGGATCTCTCTGCCTTTGGTATCCATTAGATCCCGCAAAACATTAATAAGTAGCTATCTTGAGTCCTATTTGGATAACCAACTAAATTATTAGCACTTCATATAAACACTTATGATGTATAAGCTATTTCTATAACAAAAGATAAATTAAAGTCAAATTGTTCTAAAATTAAAGACTTGGGTAAACTTAGATATTTTCTTGGTTTAGAAATTGCTAGGTCTCCTACTGGTATTCTTCTAAACCAAAGGAAATACATCCTTAATCTTCTAGATGACACTGAAACACTTTCTTGTAAACCATAATCTACTCCTTCTGAATCTTCCTTAAAACTACATGATTCTGATTCCCCAAATTATCCTGATGAATCACAATTTAGAAGATAAATAGGAAGGTTGATTTATTTGACAACAACTAGACCTGATATTAGTTTTGTTGTGCAACAACTTAGCCAATGTGTGTTTAAACCTAAACTTATTCATCATAAGACTGCCTTAAAAGTCTTACTTTATTTAAAATCTTCGCCAAGTAAAGGTTTATTTTATTCATAGGATTCTAAACTTCACTTTTCTGGTTTCCCATATTCAGATTAGAAGATCTGCAATGGTTGCACTTCCTGCTGCATTTATTGTGACAACAAGTCAACTATATATCTTGCTCACAACCCAACCTTTCATTAAAGGAGCAAACATATTGAGATAGATTGTCACATCATACGGGAAAAGATCAATCAAGGGTTCATCAAACTGTTTCCAGTTTCATTTTCTGCTCAGATAACAGATATATTTACCAAACTCCTGTATATGGTCCTTCTTTTGGGAAGCTAGTGTCAGAGCTAGGACCATTGGATGTTCATAGCCCAGCTTGAGGGATATCAATTATTGCCTTCCCTTTTTCCCAGCTATATTTCTATTTTCACCTATTAGTTCTCCTTAGATTTAGGTTCAATAACTAATTTACTGTTTTGTTTGTTTTGAGATTAGTTTTCTATTAGTCTTTTCTTATATAAAAGGAGTATCCTCCTCCTATTAGGTTGTAATCATTTTTCTATTTTACAATGATTCAATAAATGAGGTGCATTCAATTTATGATTTAATAGAATCAAATGTCTTCGACAATATAATACCAAATATATTCTCTAATAGAATCATCATTGGGTTGTTCTCATACATCCTGGACAAAATAATAAGTCATCCTTTTAGATAGAATCTTCTTCGGATTATCCGCTAGACTCAACAGAATCCAACGTTTTTGCTAAGACGTCATTCTTTAGATTATACGCTAGACTCAACAGAATCCAACGTTTCGGCTAAGACGACATTCTTCGAATTGTCCGCTTCAATCCTCTTATGATAGAGGCAAATGTACACGATTTTCACATTACTTACCCATTATTTTACTTTTCTTGATTATATACTTGAACGTCAGAGTATTTACATGTGCAATTTCCATCAATTCATACGAAGGGATGTTCGACCCTTTCCCACGGATGAAATCTCTAGATCCAATTCGGATCAATCATCAATGTTTTTTTTTGTCAAGTAGTCTAGTGGTTAGAGTTCACACATTTAAATGTGGAGAAGTGAGGTATCCGGAGTTTGAACCCCGACCCCTGCATATAATATACATTATCCCTATCAACTAAGCTAAGCTCATGTGGATATCATCAATGTGTTTTATTGCTACTTTATTACAATGCATCTTGAACTTTTCAGTACTTGTATCATATACACTTGTTACATAATAATGGCCCACATAGTCTAATTAAAGTGGCTTTCACATAGGAATTTCGGGATATTGATCAAAAACTTTAAGTTTTTTTAGCTGAATGACACTTTTATTTTTAGGTGAATTGAAGTTTAGTAGTTTTGAAAATTATCTTTATTGAAAAAAGAAACTAACTTTTCTATTTTTAGTCTCAATATTTTTTTTTTTTGAAGAAAGTCTCAAAAAAGTTTAAAGAGTTAAGCCTTTCATACTCAACTCAACTTTTCCGTTAATCATGAAACTAAAGTAACTTTGCATACGTAGAGCTAGCACTATAAATTCACATCCATTTCTTTCAACAAAAACAAAACATCATGGCATCATGGTTCCTCAAAATGTGTCTGTCTTTTACAATGCTGTTGCACTTCCTCTTCTTCATTTCACCTTCCCTCTCATCTCCAACTCATCCCAAAACAATGACATTCTCCTTTCTTCAACTGCATTCGCTTCAAGATTACACGCAGAAAATCTCATAAGAGTACTTAACCTTTTTCCTAAAAGTTCCATAAACATACCAGAGAAATGATCCTCATGTCCTCTATGGAAACCTTGTGGAGAAGAAGTTCACTTTCCCTGATTTTGATGACTCTGGTTATTCTGTTGAAGAACTTGGTCATCATGCAGGCTATTATAGTCTTCCTCATTCCAAAGCTGCTAGGTAAATGTTTTATGTCGTGTGTGTGCACGCTCGCGCTTTTTTATGTATTTTCTACCCTTTTTTTCTTTTTAAAGTTCAAGATTATTAATAAATTCCTCGAAAAAAAAGGTTATTAATAAATGTTTTTAATTTTTAAAAGTGGACAGACGGATACTAATATGCTTTTCTGTATATTATTTAGATTAAGTGCGGATTAGTACTCATCTATCCACACATCATAATAATGTGTGCATGGACATATTTCCATTGAACAATTTGTTATGTCAATTGCAGGATGTTCTATTTTTTCTTTGAATCTCGAAACAGTAAGGATGACCCTGTTGTCATATGGTTATCTGGAGGTCCAGGATGCGGTTGCGAAATTGCCTTGTTTATTGAAAATGGACCTTTTCAGTTCTCCAAGGACAAGAACTTGTCCCTTGTTTGGAATGAATATGGATGGGATAAGGTAGCTATTCATTCTTCCTTTTTCCTTTTTCCACTTTAGTTCTCACTGATACATAATCATCTTGCAACATATACTTTTTTCTCTCTCTTTTGTAGGCATCAAATATTATATTTGGAGACCAACCCATTGGATCAGGTTTCAGCTATACCACCGACGTTCGACATGATGAAGACGGTGTTAGCAATGATCTATATGATTTCTTGCAGGTAACTTGATTTGTTAAGTGATTAAAGAAAATAATATCACAATAACATATGAAATGATTACTTTATTTATTGAATTAATCACTTGTATTAAGTGGTTAAACTTGATTCATTTGTTTTTGACAATATGATTCATAGTTAGTTAGTACTTATATTTAATTTTGAAGTTGTATGTTACACTATGATGTTGTGCAAACATAAGCTCAATTTAAATTTTTACAATAACAGGCATTTTTCAAGGAACACCCGCAGTTCACTGAGAATGACTTTTATATTACCGGAGAGTCATACGCTGGACATTACGTTCCAGCTTTTGCATCTAGTGTTCCCCAAGGAAACAAAGCAAAAGAAGGAATTCATATAAATCTAAAGGTATTATTACATAGTCATATAATGTAATTTATATTTATGAAAAGGTAAACTTTTCTCAAAAAATTATATCAATGTAATGTAAACTAATCACTTTAATTTTATTAACTCCTTCCATCCTTTATAATAAACAGGGCTTTGCTATTGGTAATGGATTAACCAATCCTGAAATTCAGTACATGTCATATACAGATTTTGCATTAGACAATGGACTGATTAATAAGGATGAATATGAAAGAATCAAAAAGTTGACAACATTGAAGAATTATAAACGATAGGAAAATCAAACGTGGACACACCTTTTAAAATATTTTCAAATTTTACAATTACAAACAAATTGACAACATCAAAGTTTACATTGTAGCACTTCGAGAATCATTTTTCATGGTACTGCGAAGAACTTGGGTTCCATTGAAACATGTACCAGATTTTTTATCAGGCATGTCCTCACTCAAAACTGTAACTGGGTCCAAATAGATTCCTAAGTAAGATATCAAAGGTTCTGCCCTTGACTTGTCAACAACTAGCTTCAAATACTGAGATTTTAGTTTCGGAAACAGCAACAGCCTCTGATATCCAATTGTGGTGCCATTTACAACACTCTTCCAAAAACCGTCTCGGTTCAATGCCTCCAGATGAAACTTAATCACCCTTTGTCCCATGTGAATAGGTTCTTGAACTTGCAGAACATTAAAGGATACTAGTTTTTTGAGATTTATGTACAATATCCATTTAGATTGGTTCTCCTCTGGAGCCCAATAAGTGTGTATACCTTCTTCAAGAACTTTGTAGGGACTAAAGCGAGTATCTTGGATTCCTCCTCTTGTGCTGCTGGCATTAAGGGAAGCACTTGTAGCAAAATTGTGGGAAAATATGGAATGGCGGAGTTCACTGAACTCTCGAAGAACTTGGATATCCTCAGCTGAAATAAGGCCTGATGAGTTTGGGGGGACGTTCAATAATAGCTTACAGTTTCGACCAACAGATTTATAGTATATTTCAAGTAGTTTCCTTGCAGACTTTGGATGCTCTGAAGCATGCCAAAACCAACCAGGTCTGATAGAGACATCACAAAGTGCAGGCACCCAATCAAGACCAAATGGATCTCCCTGCTTTTGGTATCTGTTAGATCCCCCAAAACATTAATAAGTAGCTATCTTAAGTCCTATTTGGATAAACAGCTAAATTATAAGCACTTATTACATAAACACTTATGATGTATAAGCTATTTCTATAACAAAAGATAAATTAAAGTCAAATTGTTTTCATATATGTTGTTTTAATAAGCTATCATGGAGAACTTATGGAAATAAGCTGAAAATAGCTATGGACAACATGCATAAGATGTTTTCATAAACTCTCCCAAACAGTCATGTGTTTATGCCAGTAGATAAGCTCAAATAAACCAATCCAAACAAGCCTAATCTGAGTTGCAACAAATGGACCTCTCATACTATGCAACCATGACACTAAAGCATTTTTAGGGTTTGGATTCCATGTTGTCAATGTCAAGAGAACACACTGTCACACAGTCAGTGAATTTACACAGCATTGGATTTCATGCAGTCTTTGGCTACAAGAGAAAGATAAAAGTAATTAATCTAATGCTGTAAATCCCTTGATAACAGGAAATTCAAATCCCATTTCTACCCATCTACATCCTGAGTGTGAAGCCTTGCCATTAATATTTGCAGCAAAGAACAAATGATTGAAACTTGCATGCTTCAACTTCATTTGAAATCAATAAATCCTCTTAATCAGGGTAAGTTAAATCCTTTCAATCCCGATGAACAAATAATGCAACGATTCAACTCCAAGACTATTTAAATTGTTTAACGAAAAATGCATTAATTATATGATGATGACTGACACTGTAACAGATTTTTGAATCCGAGATAATTTCAAACAAGGACATAATGAACCAACCAATGCGAAAGCAAAGGAAACTATATTAGGAGTGTTAGTATGAAAGAGAACTCACTGTGGATCATTGTCAACGCCACCAATTTCAATGACGGATTGGTTGAAAAGAGACCAACAAGTGGATCCAGCAACCCCTTGTTCATCACCAACCCACCTTGTGTCAGGACCAGAATCAGAAAAAATGGTGGCACCTGGTTGGAGCTGGTGAATGAGAGAAAACCAACTCTCAAAGAAATATTTCATGTTCTTCTCCCCTTCTCCTTTCGCACCATCCAGAAAAACGTCCTTTATCTCTCCATACCTGCATTAAATGCAAAAGTGAATGCACATTGTATTAGCAATACATTGTCAAACGGAAAGAAACCAAATCGATCAATCCAAACCAATCACAAATATCAACTTCCTCAGTATAAAAATCAAAATCAAGTATACTTTAAAAGAAAAAAGTTCCTTTAAAACTAGCATGGTTCTAAAATAGAAAGGATGTACTTATTCTCAAGTTAATGAACCAACAAATGCGAAAGCAACACACCCTAAATTTATTACTTCATAATTCAGTTACAAGCTTACTTTACAGTAGTGTTTGTATCAAGAGTTACTTCCAATAAGTAACATATTAATTACAAGTTTGTAAAACAATTACATTTCTTAAATAAATTAATACCAGTTGAAAAGGATAAAAGACTAACCAACCAAGTGGTTGGGCTAAAGTGGTTAATAAGCTTCAGTGGGAACAACCAAGTTCAATCCCTAGACTTTTCTTACCTACCAGTCAAACCATTTACATACATTTTGTTAGACTGTTTGGGATAACTTATGAAAATAGCTAATGACAATTTTCGCAAGCTTTTTTCGGCTTATTTTCATAAGTTGTCCAATATAGCTTATAAATTATAGCACAAACAAAAACAAGTTAACATTAATTTCTATAAAATAACTTATGTAAGCATATGCATAAACGTGTGTGCTATAAGTTGTTCATCCAAACAAGTCCTAAATGATCAACCAAGTCAAAATAACAAATACCTAGTGAGCAACTCAGTCATTTGAGCCAAGTAATGTTGATTATACCGCAAGGTATGACCATAACACACTTCATGACGATCCCACGGAGAAAGATAAATCCCAAACCCAACACCAGCCTCTCTAGCAGCAGCAGCAACATCAGCAACAACATCACCATCTCCATTTCTCCAATTACTCGACCGAACCGAATAATCAGTATAGTCAGAAGGCCACAAACAAAACCCATCATGATGCTTAGCAGTTAACAAAACTCGGGAAAAGCCATAATCTTTAGCAACGTGAATCCATTGAGATGCGTTGAGTTTTATTGGGTTGAAGATTGTTGGGTCAGCTTGACCAGTACCCCATTCGGAGTCTGTGAAGGTGTTTGTGCCGAAGTGGAAGAAAAGGGCCATGTTGGAAATTTGCCATTGGAGCTGGAATGCTGTTGGGAGAGGGAGGATTGGAAGTGGTGGGGGGGTTTGGATTGATGAGACTGGGGTTAGAGATGAACAGAGAAGTACTATAAGGAGTGTTTGGATTGGGAAAATCAGTAAAGTGGAAGTATGGATTTTGTGAGTTTTGATAGAGTAGCTTAATCTTCTTTTCATGTTTTTGTTCTTGCTTCAGTTTGAGATTAAGTTTGACTTTCCTCAACTTGTACTTTCATGTTTCGAGTTCTCCAAAACTATTTGTTTTAAGGTGGGAGTTTATTCTCAATCATTAGGTTTGTTTCAAAATATCTTTTTATTTTTAGTAAAATGTAAGTATTTTGATTATTTCACTTGTACAAGTGAAACTTGAATCACATCTTTTAAGCGAATTTGAAATTCAAGTTTTGTGAAGAAAAAAATCGTTGATAGAAGAAACAATCGAGTCATGTTAACTTGTGTTGTGAGGGAACATGTTAATGAACCCAAAAAAATAACTTTGCATTAAAGAAACATAATATTTTAGCTTTTAAATAGTTGAATGCACAACTTTTAATACTTATATTTCTATAATGAATTCCTAAACATATTCTCTTGAAGTACAAGTTAACATTTCCCAAAACAAATAAAGATGATTAGTCAAACTTTCATGTGCTCAATGACAAAGCCATTTTTTTTATCAATATTGACCAAAGCCAATTGATACTTCACACTAATGTCATGGCTATTAAATAATTGAGACAAAATTTTCAAACTTTTTTTGAGATATACATCTAATTCTAAACTCATGTGGGATGTGTTTTCCCCTCTTCTTTTCACAAGACTGACAAAGACGTTTATTGGGCCAACTAGCCCAGAGCAGGTACTTGTAAGGTAAGTGAGTTACTATTTGCAAGCCTTTTTCGCTGATACACCACCAGTTTTTATAATCTAGATTTATTTTCAAAATAACATTCTTAAAAACGTGTTAACAAGTGTATTTGGGATATATTTCTTTATTGGATAGTCCTTGGGACATTATTTAAGTAGTAAAAGAAATAACTTCTGCATAAAAAGTTGTGTATTTATTTGACTAGTGTTTTTAAGACAATGTTGATTTTTTTTTTAATTTCTTAAAAAATATCTTTATGACATCTGATAGCATTACATTTTCTGTAATATTGAAAATAAACTTTTTTGGGTTAGGGGGATTTTGAATTGTTGGGAAATTATTAGATGATGCATGCTAGTTGTGGTTCTCATTTGATATGCAAAATTAACAATTTGTGCTCAAAATATTAGACTTCATTAGAATGTGTGTGACAGACTAAGTAGAGACATTGAGAAATGAGGATAAGTTGAAGCTTTGAGAATTACTCTATCCATCTTTTTTAGTAGTCATTCTTTTTAAACCTCTATTTTTTTTTTACTAGGAAAAAAAACCACCAGATTCTACCATTACATTATTATTATTATTTGTTTCATATTTAGATTCTACCACCATCAGATTTTAGGAGGTTTTTGTAACGTAAAAGCCACCAATACCTCAAACTATGTGGAGCATCAAACACTATCATCGTTTGTAATTTGTTATTTACAAATGAACAACAGTCACAAAAATCTACTACCAGGATTGGACATGGCTGGAGAAGATTTTGCTTCACAAAAAATATTAACCCTAATAATACTCTAGATTTTAACTGTGACTCTATCATCGCCACCAATATTATAATTGTCTTAAAATATCCTCAACTTTGAACTAATTCAATTGCAAATTCTATAGAACTATTATGAATCGCACTATTTGTATTACTATTATGAAGCTTTTATGAATAAGATTTCTATGTATGTACTGTACCTCTTATCAAATGTAATATTAATGTTAATTTGAAGAGCTTATTTATATACCATACTATCTTTTTATATTGAAGAAATATATATCATTCTCCTATTCAATAGTATATTTTTTTCAAAATTGTATACTATTTATTTATGATAACTACTACAAAACCAATTAAATTCATATTATTAGCATAAGGATAACTATTTAATTTATACTAATTATTTTTTGTTAAACAAATAAAAAATTTGTACTAATTAGTTGGTACTACATAATAGCCATGGTTTGAGAAAAAGACTTGGTTTAGCCACTAGCATTTAAACACTTTATTTGGACATATACACAGTTAAAATAATTTATTAATATGTATTTTTTATGTGTGCCTTCAAATCATGTTTCCAAATACTTGAGAACATGGAAAATTTCCTCTTACTTTGATCAGTGTGTGTGTTTGTTATGGAGGAGCCGTTATATTTAAAATAGGTCATCCGTTGCAACTTGCATAATGTGGCAGGGTAGGGTAGGTAGCTAGCTGGCTTCAAAATATTTCAAAGTCGCAAATTAACCAACCTCATCAAACTGATGTAAACAGGTTAAAAATCAAGCAGTAAAATTCATAGAATTTAATAATCTATCACAAACAATAACACTAGCTAAACTAGATAAGTAAAAGAAGGAAAATAATATGTGAAATGAGGTGAGTGATTGATTGGAAATTGGTCATTTTACCATCCCCTATTTCTTAGGCCATGGCCAGAGAGAATACATAGCCACCACGCTTTCTGAATCTCATCTACTATATTTATTATATTTTCTCTGCTCCAAGTGATCTTAACTCTTTCATTTCTTCTATATATATTGACCAACCAACCCCTACTCTATCTTTATATGTATATCAATAGCATATGTAACATATTCCTAAATATATCTCCTCGCACATATAACAAATCTAAATTAACAACTTGAATTAATTTATTTATTTATTATTATTTGTACATCATCCATCGTAATTCAGATATCTAATACATTTGTCGAAAATATATTGCATGAATCATAATGTTGCAGCTAGTCTACACTATTAGGATGCAAGTTTGCTTCCTTCAAATCTGACTATCTAATCTAACCTTCAAAATATTTATTAGTAACTACTTGAGTAGAAAACCGATCACTAAAAATGTATACAAATGAATTGTAGTGTGTTGATCAGATTTCCTCCAGCAGACAATCTGTTAATCAGTTGTGATTTTGGTGCATTTTATTGGAAGTCTTGCTTTGTTTTGATTTGCTTCTAGTTAATTGAGTTTTTTTTTTGTTATAACTAATGGGGATGTTTTTGACAGTTCTATTTGGTGAACTTATTTTTATTTGGTGTACTTTGGTGACTATTATTACTAGCACCATTTGTCAAACAAAAAAAAAATTATACTAGCACTGTGATTCTAGGAATGAGATATTTTGGATCATATATGCAAGCCATTTTTCAACATTTACCATAACGCTAAATCTTTTTATCAGATAAAATCAATATAGATACCACCATTTTTTTTAAGATCAAAATGAAATATATTACAGCCAACAACATATCAATCCAGCACAAGATGTTGCAGAGAATATAGTCAAAAAATACAACACAAGTTCAACAATTTGAAGCACCGATTAGCCAATACCCAAACACACAAATGGATTTTGGCACCAATTATGAAAACTATAATAAAAACAGCAAATTTACCTTTAAACCACCATAAAGAGAGAAGTTTAATATTCTCCACAAGCTGAAGAGGAGACTTTTCTTTACCATTAAATAGTCTGTCATTTCTTTCCTTCCAAATAACCCAAGAATTGACAAACAAGATCAGATGCATGAAAGAACACTTTGATTGAGCATAACCCGAAGAGGTAGCAAACTGGTAAAAATGATCCAATATATTAGACGGATCCGTTGAGTAAACACAAAGCCAATTCCTAACAAACTGTCAAATCTGACCAAAGTAAACCGCAACCACTAACACACACTTGAGCTTCATGAGAAATAATCTCTCTCCGAAATAAATTGATTCTAGTGGACAATCTATTTCGAAAAAAGTCGTCAAGCAAACACGAGACTTTCACATGAATATCCTACCTCCATAAGATAGCACCATTTATTAGTTTCATTGAATAAAAATATATTTAAAATGGTATCCATTGCACTTCCTACAACCTTATGCATGGTTTTCGTCTGGGATAGACAAGAAATTCAATAAATTTACATGTTGTCCATACTGGGTATGGGGTTTGTCAAATTTACTACTGATTGGTATTGTATTTCATGTACTCAAATTTTCTATTTATTTCCAATAAATTATCTTACTTAAAAGAAAACGTTGTATTAACTTTTTTCATCAATGACTTCTCTCTTACAAAGTTAAATTCTGATATAATCTATTATTATTTTTAATTTTTATTGGTAGCATCTAGTATGTCTTTCTGGTTTTATCAATAAAAATAATAAAAGTTATAAAATTTATCTAATTATTTAAAAATTTAAGTTATTTGATTTGTAAACAAGAATTAAATTGTAAAAACAAAAAGGAAATGAAGGGTAAAACTGAAAGAAAAAAAGTGTGTGTATAAATGATTATTTAACTAAATAATAAAAAAAATCATAAATAAAATAGTTTATATCTCCTAAAAAATAGAAAGAAACTAATGTCAAAATTCTAATGGAAAATGATAACAACACTCACCTAAACAATGTCAAATTCTATGATTCATGCTCTTGGTTGTTGTGATGATCATTATCATGTCTTTCACCATGTTTAATGGCACCCGTTGTTGATTTCTATATTAAAGTCAATGTGGATAATTCCTCCTTTGGTTGGAAACTCCAAAAATGCAAGTGTTAGTGGCCTCTAAAGAGACGTACTAATGGTATATGGATTTCTAATTTTTCTGAAACTTGTGGATGAGCTTCTGATTTGATTGTGGATGGTCATTACTTTCAATTTCGTCCTGATGTGATTATTATTTCTTCATTAAAAACCATCTTCTATTTTTTTTTTTAAGATTTCCTTAACTCATACTTTGAGGAAAGACAACGAATGTGTTGATTGACTAATTAAATTTGGGATCACAAATGTCAACACCTTGAAGATGTGTATTTCTATTCCTCTAGATTTAGTTATTACTTTGTTGTCCGACTCCTCTCCTATGAAGTCGTTAGGCAACATATTAGTTATCTGGCTTGTTTTTCTGATCCTTTTCTTTTGATAAAAAAAAATGCAAAATCATCTTAGTCTAAATTATTTATTTTGTTATTGGTTGTTGAATAGTTTATTTTTTATTTACTGAAAATTATTCAAAAATTTACCAGTGCAGGATAAAAATGAGTAGAGATTTTCTCCATTTCGTGAAATATCGTGAAATAAATGGACATCTTTTTAAGAGAAAAATAAATGGACATATTAATTACTATAGTTTTTATATATAAACTTCGAATTAATTCTAAAAATATGTGATTTATTCATTTAAGAGAAAAATATTAGTTTTTCTCACAACAAACGTCTAATTAATAAAAGTAAAAATTCCACACATTATTATCTAATCAAATATTATTTTATGTGTAATTTTTAAAACAGTTATGATGTTAAATTTTAAATTATTTGGCAATTTACTTTATTCACATTGTATACAAATTGAATTTTTCTAAATACTTTTATTTATAATGTCCAACCACTCTTTGACAAGTATTTATCTTAAATAAGAGGACTAGTTTGTCTTTTCTCTTCAAATTTACTACTGATTGGCATTGTATTTCATGTACTCAAATTTTATATTTATTTCCAATAAATTATTTTACTTATAAGAAAACGTTATATTAACTTTTTTCATCAATGATTTATCTCTTACAAAGTTAAATTCTGATATAATCTATTATTATTTTTAATTTTTATTGGTAGCATCTAGTATGTCTTTTTTATCAATAAAAATAATAAAAGTTATAAAATTTATCTAATTATTTAAAAATTTAAGTTATTTGATTCGTAAACTAGAATTGAATTGTAAAAACAAAAATGAAATAAGGGTAAAACTGAAAGAAAAAAGTGTTTGTACAAATATCATTTCTCTTAACTAAATACTAAAAAAATTGTAAATAAAATAGTTTATATCTCCTAAAAAATAGTTTATATAAAGAATAAAATTGAAAAAGAAAAAGTCACACCAAAAATTTGTATTCCCATTTGTATAAATAATTAAAATTGACGTGAATTTTTTTAATATGATGTAGATTGTTCATATAGAAATCACATCATTTGAATTAAATATATGAATATTTTATGTTTTATAACTTAAAATTTTAAATAAACAAGTTAATAATTGTTTTTTTAAGAAGCTAAATTAGCCCACTCATATTAGCATCGGAAAAAATCGAACCTGACCTTGAAGAGATTAGTTGTTAATATCAGGCTACCAGGTCCCAAATCAATACTATTAGGTTGATCCAAGTGAATTAGTTAATAATTGTTATTACCAAAAGAAATAAAAAAAAAATTATGAACTCACTCCATCATCAACACCATCATTCACCATCATCATCATTAACAACATCCAACATCTCATTTCAACAACAACAAAAATCCAACATTTCACCATACAAAAAATAAAATCAAACAAGTTTCATCAAAGTTTATAAATCAAAATTATTTTCACTCGGTTTGGATTTTTTTAGACTCAATGACTCTGGACAAACCAATTTGAAAGAAACTAATGTCAAATTCAAATGGACAGTGATAACAACACTCATTTAAACAATGTCAAATTCTATGGTTCATACTCTTGGTTGTTCTGGTGACTATCATGTCTTTCGCCATGTTCAGTGGCGCCTTAAGAGACACTAATGGTATACGATTCATAATTTTTCTGAAATATGTGGAAGAGCTTCTAATTTGTTAGTTAAACTCTCAACAATTTGGTAAAGGCCTTTGTTTGGCATGGAACCTTGGTTACAAGTCTATTATTTTGTGATATAACTTCAAGGCGGCTATATATGTGATTGTGGATGTTCATGACTTTGAATTTCATCCCCATGTGATTATTATTTCTCTCATTAGGTAACTCTCTTTTATTTCTTGTAAGATTTCCTTAACTCCTATTTTGAGTAAAAATAATGAATGTGTTGATTGACTAATTTAAGTTTGGGGCACAAATATCAACACCTTGAAGACGTGGATTTCTCCTCCTTCAAATTTAGTTCTAGTCAGCTTGTTTTCCTTGTCCTTTTCTTTTGATAACATATTAGTTAATTGCCTCCTCTAAATTATTTATTTTGTTATTGGTTGTTAAATAGTTTATTTTTTATTTACTAAAAATTAATCAAAAATTTATGTATGCTGAATAAAATGAGTACAGGTCTCCTCTATTTCGTGAAATAAATGGACATCTTAATTATTATAGTTTTTATTTACAAACGACTAATTAATTTTAAAAATATGTGTATTTATATCATTTAAGAGGAAAATATTATTATTTTCTCGCAATAAACGTCGAATTAATAAAAGTAAAAATTCCACACATTATTATCTAATTAAATATTATTTTATATGTAATTTTTAAAACAGTTATGCTGTTAAATTTTAAATAATTTGGCAATTTACTTTATTCACATTGTATACAAATTGAATTTTGCTAAATACTTTTATTTATAATGTCCAATCACTCTTTGACAAGTATTTATCTTAAATAAGAGGACTAGTTTGACTTTTCTCTTCAATTTTTCCAGCCGTTGACATTTTCTACTAAGTGGATTTCATTTGGGTTATGTATTTGTATGATTCATTTGTCTTTTGCCTAACTTCTAAAGTTCTTATTCGAAATTTACATAGCAAACTAAATATAACATACATTAATTTAAACCAAAATAGCATAAATTAAAGACCAATTCAAAAAAAATACTCATTAAAAATTTAATCCGAGAGAAATGTCAATTTAAAGGATTGAACATTAGTTTGCCAACCTGTCAGAAAAGTGAGAGCAACATCTCTTAATTGGAAGTCAACATGGCACCAGTAAGTTTAATTGATTAATCAATTAAACTGAGATTTTTTATGAATATCGTGAAATGCATGATTAGTTACTTTTTAATAAATGATTGATGCATTGGTCTTTGGAGACGATGGCCCATATGTTTTTCTCGATTATTTTGTATACGAGTGACATTTTGCTTTAACAGAGAAACTTAGACTTAATTTGTACTCGTACATGAACAAAAATAAAATGACCCTTCTTTTCTTTTAAATAATATAAAAAAATTATCAGTGCTTAATAATTCGTAAGAAAACCGCTCAAAGAAAATAATTCGTAAGAAAAATATATTGTCAATTTGCAATTACATATATCACAAAATCGGGAATTGGGGTCCCACATTTCATTTTGATTTGTGCGGTCACACTCGTGGACAACATACAAATGGGGAACAACATGAGCCACTATCAATTTTAACTCTTGACATATTTGTCCACATAGAAATTTGTCATTACATTGTGATATGGATTATGTCAAGGAGTTGACATGAAGACGACGATGGAGTTGTTTGTATATATGTCAAAGGACATCATTGGTGCTCCATGAGGGATAGTGTATGTATGTGCAAGGACTTTTACGTTCAAGTTAGTGAAAATTTTAGGAGAGCGAGAAATTTAATCAGAATTGAGAACAAGTTTTTTATAAAGTGTTGGCGACTTTATATAGGTTTGTAAAAAACTTTAGATACGGTTATTCTGTTGAGTAGGTTTGAACGTAATTCACAGATCATCGTTTCATTATCACGAGAGTCGTGATTTGACTATTGTAATTAATTTAGTGTATTGTTGAACACGATATAACTCATTTAATTGGATAAAGAGAATTTGAAAATGGGAAAGTAAAAGAAAGTGAAGGAATATGTAGCTTAGAAGTTAGAACACTGCATATCTATAAATTTTGTTCAATTTCAAATTTTCAATAGGATCTTTTATATTTACGTGTTAAACATTACATCTATAAATTAGTTTCCTGACATGCACGCCCAAGAGTCAATCTTTAAGAACATATTACAGATAAGATTCAACTTTATAATTTGACTATTCCATATTTTCGTATATACATTCAATACAATACAATGGAATATATGGTTCCTATGCTACCAATACCATATTCATCTCAAAGAGCTAATATTATTCTATCATGTCCCATGTACTGCAACCAGATTGACATGCTGCTGCTTTTGAACTGCTTGCCACAACTTTATACAGCATCACATTATATCAAGGACAACTGAAAATATTTTGGTTACATCACAAGCAAGAGATTTACTCAATTCATAGCCCAGCTAAACTTATAGACATAGCTATGTATTTTTCCAGAGTAATTATATTATTTTATACACATCCTACCGTCCTTTTTTCATTTTAATTTAAAATAGAATAAAATTATAAGTTTAAATATAGGCTAAAATATGGTTTTGGTCCCTGCAAATATGCCTCGTTTTGGTTATAATCCCTGTAATTTTTTTTTGTTGTTTTTGGTCCCTGTAAATATGTCTCGTTTTGGTTTTGGTCCCTGACCCCACTTTAGTGATGATTTGCACACGTGGCACATGATGACTGAACCCATTTATTAGAAAAATAGTCCCTGCAAAATCTTTTGATTTTTAAAAAGGTCCCTGCAAAATATTTTACTTTTGAAAATAGTCCCTGGAGGGACTATTTTCAAAAACAAAATATTTTGCAGGGACCAAAAACAATAATTTTTTTTTACATGGACTAAAACCAAAACGAGGCATATTTGCAGGGACCAAAACCATATTTAAGCCTTAAATATATTTGCAAAACAGTAAAAGTAATTATTTATATAAAAAGGGTTTGTATTTGATTTTATTTTTTAAAAATTTAATTTTGATGATGTGGCATGATTAAATTTGGAGGGTGAAACGTTTCTTTCATAAAGAGATAATGACGGCCTTATAATTGTCAGATACAGTGGTCAAATGTTATAGTATTACTGTATTAAGCACTATATACAGTGCCAAAAAGTTGTGAGAACAAAGATGCAGGTATTATATATATCACTAATTACAAAAAAGGGTGGACTCTAAACTTAAGCCAGCCAGCATATCTTCCTAGATCCCTGCCTACCGACGAAGATTAATTAATTTGATAATTCAATTAATTAATATTTATAAAGTTTACTTTATGGTGTCACACTATATATTTATTCTTTTTACAAACATGACTTTCATTGTCTTCATTCATTTCATTAAAACAATTTAAGTATTTAACACAAGAAATATAAATGGTATAGTACTTTTGAAGAGAAATCTGTTTTTGCTTTTACCACTGATCTGTGATTAGTGCCAAGGAATTGAGATTGAGACTTTTTTAATTAGTTTTTTTTCCTTGGTAGATAATGTATCCTCAAGTAAAATTGTAAAGACTAATTTTTTGATGTAATGACATCGTTTCTATGTTAATTGAATTGTTTGGATTGTTTTTGGTGTTCATTTACTTTGGAGTAGTCCTCATCATAGAAAGGTTTTGGCCCTAGTTTGGTAAGCAATGGCGTGGATTATTTGGAGATCACGAAATTATGGTATCTTTTCCTACATGGTTGAATATGTTGAACAATTGGTGGATAGAGTTATATTTTCTTCTTGTAAAGAGTTCTTCGCGAAGTCTTGTGGGTCCTCTTGAACTTTTTATGAGTGAGTGGTGAAACATTCTCTATGCTTTTTTAGGTGGAGTGGGGGTGTCGATTTAAACACGCACATCAATTAAATGACCATGTAATCCTAAGGTACTCGCATTAGAGCGAATGATATGCACTAGGTTTAGTCTATCTTTAACAAGGTAGATTGATAAGGTTAGAGTAAAGTTAGGTATGTATTCCCATCTACGATCCATATCCTTGTTTCGTTTATTGTGTCCCCCTTCATGACGTTAGTCGTTGTTTGTGGGGGAGGCCTCGCTTTGCTGGTGATGTAGAATTTCGTTAGCTTGTCCAACTTGTATATGGTCTTAAAGGGTCATCTTGTCAATGAGTTAGTAAATGATCCTATTTTGAGGCCTGAAATCAGCGCATGGAGCGTTACCGTCAGATTCAAATATTTCATTTAGGAAGTTTCATCGTTGAAACCACCCCTGAAAGCACTCAAAGCTTGATCTTGTATCTGCATGAGTTCAACTAGGTACGTCGAACTCTCTAACTATTCAACTTGTAGTGAAATGATCCACGAACATTTTAACTAACTACTTCTAAATCTCACTAATCTTCTGTGAAGATGGATGAATCACAGTAAAGCAACTTGTTTTAGAGTGCAAGGAAAGACTATGCACTCAAGGGAATCTGAAACCCTTTTATATTCATTCTTGCATTAAAGGAGGGATAAGTGTTCATGCGGATAACTCTTGCTGTCGTAGCCCTCGATGGTCGGAATATGAAAGCACCTCACTATGCTAGAATTGGTATTGATGTCGTATTTGTGGTGGCTATCATACTTAGGAGCGCGACCATTTTCACCTGTGTTTTACCACTTTAGCTATTTTGTCCTTAAGCCTTTTCATTTACGCATGCATTTCGTTCACGTAAGATGGCGTAGGACTGCGAGTCTTACACCTTCAAGAAGTTGAACAACTCCATGTGTTATGACGTCATTCAACACTAGGTTTATCGTCGATGTAGTAGTGTACGGCTGCGACTATTTTGTCGCATATGAGGTGAGGCACCACGATGGCGCAACTTTGGAATTGTCTCACATGAAGAGGGACTAAAATGAAAAGTTGGTATAGTTATAGGGAACAAAATCATATTTAACCCTTTCTTAACATGAGATAAACTTGAATAATTTTACAATTCGATTTTCTGACAACCTTGACTCCCACAAGTAACTGCTAGCGGGTTGCAAGTGAAGTGTATAATGAGTATATGTTCATACTTGGGGGTCGTTGCCATATCTATAGTCGTGGATCCACTGTTAAGCTCCTTGTTTGTTACTATTATTGCTCTTGCAATTTGGTGGAATTAGTTACAAGATATTCATGTATGTTTAGAGTGTAATTGAACCTAAGATAAGCGGGGGTGCATGTCCAAATCAAATGAGGTACCGATAAATAGGAACAACATGATAGCTTTGTTAATATCCAAGATGGAAACGAAGTGGTTCTTGAAACGTCATGGAAGTTTATTTTCTTGTGTCACATGTCATTCTGATGAGAGATGTTTCCCATGATGGTAACGTAGGTAGGATCTTGTGTTGCACGATGTGGTAGAACAAGGTGGTCACTTCAATAGACATGGACTTACTCGTTTATTAGGTCTTCATGACATATTCTCTTAACGAACTTTGCTATTTGATAACCCCAAAAGATAATTGGGTCTGACCTTTTAGGAATGTGCCACTACACTTCCTATTTAACATCAAATTAAAAAGGCTTCCTCATTGTGGCAATAAAAAATTTAAAAAGGCTTCCTCATTAGGGCAATAAAAAATTGAGTGGTTATAGATGTTGGAACAAATGGTGTTTCGCAAAATCACCTCTTGAGTTTTGATGATAACAAGGTATTAAAAATTATCTATTGGATATGCTAAACATTTGGTCAAGTGTACATGATCCAAATCAAAGTACTATTCTTAAAGATTCTGATTGAACAAGTCAAAGAGCAAAGGAATTTTAATTGAAGCTTAGAACGTCTGAAAGAAATGCGTCTGAAGAAACGAGTCTGAAGAAAGAGCTCCTGAAGACACGTCATCAGAAGCAAGGTTATCAGAAGCATCTCATTAGAAGCCACTTCACCAGAGTTGACAAAGTACAGTGTACGAAGTGTACGACCACTAACTCTGCGCATGCCTCTGCAACCACCATCTCTGCAACTTGTCTCCACATCAAGACAAGAATAACAGTAATATTGCTGCAAACATTGTTCCGTTTCAAATGGAATGGATTTGAACTTAGTTCTTAATAGGACAATTATCAAATCAGGCAAAAGATCAATGGTGAAGAATCAAAGCTTCAAGCAAGACAAGTTGATGTAACGGCTAATTCTCAACGTCTCTCAAATTCTCTATAAATAGGGATAGGGATAAAGACTTGAAGAAAAAATATACACAGACACATACAAAGCAAAGGCCAATACTCTATGCAAAACGTCGCAAACTTAAACACATCAACAACTTAGAGAATTCTTACAATAGTTCATATCTTAGAATTCTCAAGTGTCTAGAAAAACAGAATCTGTTTTGTTCGTATTGTTTTGTGAATACCTCTGATTGTATATCAAGTATTCAAAACCTTATCCAATTATTTGTAATTGTTAAGAGAAGTCTCTTGGAGTTGTCCTTGAGCATAGAAGTCTCTTTCTTGTGTGACTGAGCATAGAAGTCTCTTGGAGTTGTCCTTGAGCATTGAGAAGTCTCTTTCTTATGTGACTGAGCATAGAAGTCTCTTGGAGTTGTCCTTGAACATTGATAAGTCTCTTTCTTGTGTGATTGAACAACTTGTAATCTGACATTACATTTTAGTGGAACTCTCCTTGAAAGTGCAAGGGGGACAAGACTACTTCCGGTTTGTGGAAGGAACCTGTATAATTGCTTGTGTTCTTTCTCTCTCCGTTCTCTTACTATTATCCGCTGCACTAAGACTCTGAACTCAAGTCAGACTCTGAACTATTTCAAACTCTGAATCTGGGAACAGTTTTTCAGAACGTAAGAAAGAGAAGTTTTTTTTTTAAAACACAATTCAACCCCCCCTTCTTGTGGTTTTTCTCACCTTCAATAAAAGTATAGTATCTCTCTCCTTTTTGCATGCCCCCACTTAATAATTTGCATTAAAATAAATAAATTTTATTGAAATATAATGACACAAAATTATTTACAAGATCTATTCAATAAGAAAAATTAAGGTGTTCGATTGGAGTAATTGTGTTTTTAAATAATAAATATTATAAATTATAAAATTAGTGATGTGTATATACAAGGTGCAATCAGGCATTAAAAAAAATGGATCAATTATATTTGAATTATAATAGATGGATCAAAATTGTTCTTTAATATTATTACTTAATTAATTTTTATAGTGAAATGGTAAATGGACTAAAGAATAATTTTGATCCATCCATTATAATTCAAATTGACTAAATCCTTTTTTTTTTCACCTACATGATCTTAACAAATCATGTTGAAAATGTATGTATGCACAAAATATATATCATATCTTATCTTATTTCTTCTAACAACTAAAACTCACGATCCAGCATAGATCACATGCAGCACCGAGTAATAACACACTACCTTCCTGTTCAACTATAGGATATGGATATAGGCATATGATCAGCATGATCTAAGAAATTGAATGGGGCATTTCCAGATAGACCTTAGGTTCTATTCTTATGTCTCCAAGCAACATGAGGCTCCCTAGCAAGAATGTTATTAGTGTGACTAGGGTATAGTAAGTGATTCTTTTGCTTATTTAAATTTCACAATGATGCTGATCAAGGACAATCGCTAGGTAGGTAATATGATGCATTGCATCATGTAAATGTATTGATTAGTCAATCCAGACACCTGATCACTTTAATTTACGGGCAAAGAATCTATCTCATCCCTAGAGCTCAAATGAAACCTAATGAGGATCTATTATCATCATGTGTTCATGTTTATATATAGAGTTAATAAGGTTTTAGTTCCTTAGTGAATTTTATTTAGTTCTCATAAAAAACCGACACGTTTTGATCTTTATAAAAAGTTTGGGAAATATTAACTTATGGCTTTGAGGTACAAGTTTAGAAACTAATTAAGTATAGAAACTTTTTTTTGGAAATTGTGCATTCGATGTATTAAAATTATAAAATTTTGACTTTTCAATACAAACGTTACTCCATCTGTCCCATAATAACTGAATCATTTCACTTTTCAATATTATATTAATTACTTTTTTCTCTTTATAACTCTAATTAATACTACTTTCATCACCCCCAATTCAATATATTCCACTTTGCATTTATGATAGTGGATAATGCATCAACACTTAACAGTAGCACTTAAAACCATTTTTCTCTCTCATTCATTTATACATTTTTCTTAATACGTGTGAAATGAGCAAGTGACTCAGTTAATCCGGGACGGAGGGAGTATATTTTAATTTCCTTTTTAGCTTCTTAACTTGTGCCCCAAGGGCACAAGTTAACATGACTCAAAAAGTTTTATTCCTTGTTGAATAAAAAATTGTTTAATTATACTTAGATTTTAAATTTTTGAATGATTTTTTACAGATAAACATTATAAGAAAGTCTTTTATAAAAAATTAGAATTTTTTAACTTGTAAGAAATTAAATATAAAGTTTTTTAAACATCAAAATTTCAAGATAAAAGTAATGAAAAATTGGAGTTTTTGTTTTTATTTTTAAGTTTTACCTAAATAAAAAAAATAAAATTAACCTTTTCTTATTAAGGTAAAACTTAAAAATAAAAAGTTGAGGGACATAAACCTTGCACGGTAAAAGATAAAGACAAAAATAAAAAGCAAATACAAAGATCTCCTCAAATTACGGAAGGGTTCTACCTCTACATTTTGGACAATGGTTTTTCATGTCAATGTCTCACTCCAAGAGTCAACAAGACGCATATTCGAGTATGTATTATTTGAGCAACTCTATCCATTTAAACTTCTTTCGATCAATTGTTCATACCAAATGCATTGTGGTTGCTCGTCCCTTCTTTAAATTTAAAAGAATCTATCATTTCTATCGCAGGAGTGCTATAAATAGCGAAATATGTATTCACGACATTTTCACGATGCGTATTTTGAGTTAAAAACAAAATTGCAAACTACCTTTTGTTTTGGAAAAGATAGAAATCACCTCTAGTAGTAGGCTTGAAGATAACTGTCGTGATGTATCCGGGATTAATGTTCTCGCAAAACATAGCATTTTTCTTTCTATCGATCTTGAAGATGAGTCTCCAAGAACACTCTTACTTTCAGACGACTATGCTGAATTTAATTCAAAAAATGTGATACTAATTTAAAAATGTTATATATAGTTTATTGCAAAATATTATATATATTTAACTATACATGCATGTATGAATCATTTTGATATTTTGGTTGTAAAGTTTAAGGACGTGGTTGTATGCAGTCACAAAAGATACATGACCTGCTTTTGCACAATTATTTAATGACAACGTAATTTCATGAAAGTTCAGGTGCGCCCTAATTATACATGTCCTCCAGTTAGATATACTTATGTATTTTAATTGCTAATTGCGTGCTCCTTTCCAATTTTTTCTCTCAATCTTTAATATAATGTTCTACTACTTTTTCAGAGTGTCAATGCTTTGATTAATAAATTATTATGATTATTAAAATAATAATTAAACCCCACTATGCTGAAGAAAATCAGGTCAATCATCCATTTTGGTCCGTGTGTTCGGATTTGAGTCACAATGTTGGTAGCTGTAAACATCACTAACACTACAATTACAATGTTTCTTTCTTTATAACAAACTTTGGATACTTTTTTGTCATTACAAAACAATCAAACCTTACTAATTAATCAAACGGTCAAAATTTGATTGGATACATTAAAAACAATCCAAATCCAATCCTATTTGAGATTAGAAAGCTCTCTTCTAGACAAATGACTAAACATTAAGAAGATTGGTAAATTAAATTAAACTAAATATATCTCAACATTTTCTTCATTTGAGTTTTGCATGCTTTTTTTCTCTCTCAATGAAAATCTAATAAAATAACAATTTTTTAACTGTTTAAAAACAAGGTCTCTTTATTATAAAGCACAAGAAGCCCCCACAAAAGAGATAACCATCAGAGAAAGAGAGAGAGAAATGGGAAGAGCTCCTTGCTGTGACAAAGCAAATGTGAAGAAAGGACCATGGTCTCCAGAAGAAGATACAAAGCTCAAAGAGTATATAGAAAAACATGGAACTGGTGGAAATTGGATTTCTCTTCCTCAAAAAGCTGGTAAGAATTCTTAGTATTTCATGAAAAATGCTTGATGAAGTTATATAAGTTACATAGTTTTAAACCTAACAAATCTCATGTTATATATCGTTTTAGGTCTACGGAGATGTGGAAAAAGTTGTAGATTGAGATGGCTTAACTATTTAAGGCCAAACATTAAGCATGGAGAATTTTCAGATGAAGAAGACAGAATCATTTGCACTCTTTATGCTAATATTGGAAGCAGGTATTAGTTATTATACTAATATTTTTATACACTATATATAGAAAAAAAAAACTCACTACTAGTACTACTTGTACTTATTTTCACACATTTTTTTGCTTTTTATACCTAATAATCTACTTTGAAATTAACTATCCAGATCCAGAAATATTGACATTGACATTTTCTTTCCCCTTTTTTTTTTGCTTCATTTTTTTTATCATGATATCTAGGGATTTTACCATTTTCAAAGGTGTATAAACACAGTTTTTTTTATAAGCATTTTTTCCATTTTGATTAAAACCTCATCTATATTCTACCTACATTTTGACTACATGGATTTCAAGTTTAGATCTAGCATCATCATCATCCACTCATATGTATTGTTTGGTTAATGAAAACTACATTTTTTTTTTGTCTTATTTTCATGATATTGTTTTAGGTGGTCAATTATAGCTGCTCAATTACCTGGAAGAACTGATAATGATATCAAAAACTACTGGAACACAAAACTAAAGAAGAAACTCATGAATCTTCTTCCTCAATCTCATAGCACAGTCTTACCTTATCTAACCTCTTCTTCATTTCCTTCTCATTGCACCTCCTATTACAACCAAACACCAACAAACACATCTTTCACAACATCTCTTGAACAACAATTTTCTGTTCCTTCATCAAGTAACTCAATCTCTCTCCCTTTTTACCATAACCAAGAGTCCTTACTCAATGGTTTTAGTAGTAATACTAATACTACTTCCATGCAATATCAAAACCCTATGATGAAAGAAAGTCTTGTCATGTTTGGAAATGAGGGAAGTTGTTGCAGTTCATCTGATGGAAGTCTTGGGAAACAAGAAGAAATAATGGGGTTTCAGAATTTCATGCAAATCAACAAGTTCAATCTTAGTCATGGAAGTGATGTTGTTGATGTTAACCAATGGGAAAGAGAAAAGGTGAATTTATGCTTTAGTCAAAATCAAAAGGAAATTACTACTACACCTTTGGATTATGATCTTGAGTATATTAAGCAATTAATTAGTAGTAATAGTGGTAGTTGTAATAATGGTTACTTGAGTATTGATGAAAACAAGATGGAGGAGAAGACTATGTACTATTACTGATTACTGAACTGAGTGGAAGTGAAATCAGAAAGATATGTTTCAGTGAGAGGTATGGTGTATGGTAGTGTGGAAGATTCAGAAAAGACAATTTAAGCTAATTATTATTTTTATGGGATTCTGTGTTCTTTTCATGAAATTAATAGTAGAAATTTCTTATTTTGATAGTACATGGTAGTATGGATTTAAGTATAACCTTCTTTTGTATTTTGTGTAGAATGCTTCTTGCAACTAATTAATGTTAACCATGATGTTAGATTTTTACAAGTATTCTTCTCTATGAGCAAGTGCATCCCAACCAGACATTATTAACGTTAATTAGTACCTAGTAAGGATTTATGTGTACTAATAATACAGCATTGTCGAAATATTATTTTATATTTATTATTGTATAAATTTAAATTTAATTAATATTTATTAACATATATTATTATGATGAATAGTCGAACATGATGTGATACAGGTCTTTTGAATATGTGTTTAGTTTAGTTTGCCTCAAACCCTATATACCATTGGCAAGAAACTATGGAGCACGTCTTCAGATTAAACGTCCGATGTTGGACATGTATTGTCTGACAATGACGTGACATTAACACTTACAATTACATTAAATCATATGATTTTTTTGTTAGTGGTGTGGGCATATCCGTGTTTGTGTCGTGTCTGGTATTCGTGTTCGTATCATGCTTCTTAAATAAGAAAAACTGTAAAGTTCATTTATTAATTTTAACTTTAATTTTAATTATGAAATTAAAATGTATCACAAAAAATCAAATGATCAGTGTATCGTGTAAATATAACAAACAATCAATAGAACAAACACCCTGACTAAGAATTTTCTGTACTAGATAGATGTATGCTTTGTTTGTCCAAAAGGCTTTCTTGTTTTGATACGTCAGAAGTCAATGGAAGCTTGTTTACCTTGAACGAACATCGAGTATCTTGACATTAACAAACAAAAAAGCAATCATAATTCTAAAAGAAATAAAAGAGAAAGAGTGTGATGGTGGAGAAATTTTGTTGTTTTGCGTAGAAGTTTGGGAATTCAAGCTGTAACTTCAATTATTTAGCACAATCTTAGTCATATTGCACAACTTTTTGTTATTTTAATACTAGTATATCCGAACGACTAAAGGCACAACCATCAAACTTATATCTTGTTTAATTGTGTGTGTAAATTTATTTCATTAATAATGAGTTTTGTGAGATTAATATCATCAAATATAATGAAATTATTGGAGAGACTGGCAAGAGAGGGTCAATGTTTTATGACAACGAAAGATGGATACATTATATCTTCATCTAAAATCTTAAGGTGTCGGATATATGAATTATCTTTCTTATTCTATGATTTATCTATTCACAGATTATGTAGGACTTAACCACTCACACTTAAACTCAACAATCTTTCCGCCAAGTATTAATAAACATGATCTAGCTCCCGCCCCCCGCCAAGTCAAATCAGAGTTTTGATACTACTTGTTGGAAATTCCAAAAGCATAAGAGCAGCAACGAGTCAATGCTTCAGAACCACGAGAAAGAGAGATGTCTGATCTCCTCCCTAAACTTTAAGACATTAGGATATGGACTGTCTCTCTATGAATCCAATTTTTTTTTATCAATTCACACACGATGTGATACGTAACCATTCACACATAAAGCTTAATAAAATTTAGTTAGATTTTGCTTATATTTTTAATCATCAAATATAACTTATATCTGAGTTCAGAATAAATTCAACAAAAAAATATTTTATAAAAAAATGAGCTTCAACTTGTTAGAGTTATATCAAAATGTGTCAGCTCAATAACAAAAAAATATTTTACATTTACAAATTTGATAAACAGAAAACATTTAACCAAAACTTTTAAATTTAAAGTGTATAAATTATAAATTATTAATTTAGTTCAACTAAATGAATAAAACTTATGGCTATTTTCGATGGTTTGAGTCTAGCAAGGAATATTATTGGTTGCACTTATCTTTATTGCTACTCTCATTCTAAAACTGTCCGTTAATGATTTCTTCACCAAGCCTTTCAATAAGTTTCATTGAATATTGTTCACATCAAAGATTATGTAGAATTTGGATTGAGAAGCGAATTTTTCTCACACTCTTATAATGTAATATTTATTATATAATTACATATGAGCATTTATCTTTGTTAAAAAAAAAAAAAGGGCAATAATTATCTTTCTGTACAGGCCAAGTTCAAGCTCGTGTTACATTGACTTCTGTTCTGAGTTCTGAAGTTTAGATTCTGAAGAGAGATGAAGAGGTTCCTTTCCTTAGTTTTGAACCTGACATTCATTTTCTTGGGACTGGTTATACCTCTCAAAATCAAAATCTTCTCTCTTCTTGTCTAATAGTACTGCGTATTACTACCATAAGGGAGAAGACAACTGTGTTGCTAAGCTGACTGATCAGTCTGAGATTATTATATATACGTCAAAAAACTGTAGTAGTACCACAGCCTGTAAGTTTCAGACAATATCAAAATAGACTCATGTTACATGGTTCCATTAAATTTCTAAATGTACAATACACACAATATAAATTCAATGTAGTAAGTATTTTTTTCATACGAATTCGATAAGATGATATAAAATTAATTTGGGAAATTTAAATTTTGTATATAACTTTCATTTTCTATATAGTTTTTCATTTTATGTAAATAGATTTCTTCAATACATTTTTAACAAATAATTAACGTGAATAGTTTTCTGCACTAAAATAGATAAATAAATTTCACAGGTCCCCTAAACCCAATCATATTCGAAGGCACCGACGAAAAACATGAATATCTTTTTCAACCGTTTCATCCGACTCTGTTGATGAAGCCTATAATGTTAGAATATGTTATTTCTCATTTTTTTTTAAACCATATATCCTCCATGAGCAATTGTGTAAACCATATATCCTCCATACGCAATTGTAGATCTAATTCCTCATGTTTTTTTAGATCCAAATGAGTGGCAAACTCTCCATAAGATTTTATAGTTGTTGCATGCCCATTGCTAAATTCGAACACAGAACCTTAATTAAACTAGAATTTTATAAAGCCTCCCATAGAAAGTATACATAGGTATACTATCAAAATAAACATGGATGGTATCTATTGCACCCAGGGCCGGCCTTTAGGGAGTGCAAACAGCTCAGCTCTACCGAGCTGGGCCTCCCAAAGTGCGAGGCCCAATTTTTTTATTTTATATATATATGGAAAAATCCTATATCTACTAATAACGCGCGAGCATATCATATTTATTAAGATGGCTTGGTGGTACAGAACTGTGCTTGCATTGTAATTATCATTGGGTTCAACTCCCAGAAGCTAAGCTAGATACATTTTTACTTTAATTACTTTTTTCATTCAACATGATTGGGCCTCAATTTAAGCCTAATTTATCATCGATTTGAGTTCTAAATATCCTCAATACTCACTTCTTCCTTAAAAACACAATATAATTTTTTTTCTTATTTTGTTTAGAACACTTGTAACTTTTGGCTCACAGTTACAATTACGTTATCATGTAAAATAACAAAGTTCTAATAATAGACTTTTTTGTTCTCTTTTAAAAAAAGTTGTGTTTTTTATTAGGGGACCTATTTTTACTATCAGAGTCGAGCCTCCAATTTCATAGGAACGATTCTGATTGCACCTATGACAATTGGGTTTCTATGTAGTCGGAGGGTTCAAGTCCATCCTATAAGATCGGATGATTCTGATTTCAACATTAAAATTTCATATTTAATAAAAAGAAAAAAATCTTGAGATATGAACCATTTGATCAAAATCTACAATCCTGACTGAATCTGATCCAATTCCCTATCTACCACCCCTTGGCTACGCCAAATGAGAGAGTTGTCAGAAACTCTTCATAAAAATTAGTTTTGTAAGTGTAGTGGAAAACAAGAATTTTACGATAATTGTGGGTAGAGATCAAATTTGAGGGTATGAAACAAACAAATTTCAAGCTGGAGCTCGGCCAAGTTGTATATTTCTATGGAATAGGCCCAATAGTTGATCGGCTCTCGTTTTTGCACACTTCAAAGTTTAATTTTTTGCTTTATAAATCAATTTAGGCTTTAAATTTTTTCAAAAAAGAGATATTTTTTTGAAGGAGAAAAAGAGATACTTATATATTGGAATTATTAATTTCTAGAAAAACCAACAATCAAAGTCAGACCTTTCAGAAATATACAATATATTACCTCATAAAAAAAAAACAATATATAGGCAATGTCAAAGTTAGCATAGATTTGATGTTTTTATTTTATTTTTATAATAACATAGATTTGATGGTTGCTATTTTAAAAGGAGAAATAGAAATATACCTAAAGGAAAAAAATATGTTTTTTTTGAAGGGATTTAGAAACATATTTACAAATAGAACAATTGTACAAGTTATACCACTATAGTATAGTATATTACAATAAAGCATGATTTGCATGATCATCATCCAATACACCTTACGCACTTGATATTAACATGCAATAAAAAAATAAAAAATCAAAATATGACACACCAAGCTTTACTTTGTTCTAATATACTAAAAAAACCAGCTATTCAACAAAAAAAATTATACTATAAACCAGCTCAAAACATAATTACAACAGGACCAGCAATAAAGATAACACCACTAATTTGTGAACATCACATATGCATACTACACCTTTATCAAAAAAAAGTATTCATTCTACACCCAACCGCAACTTATTTTGCATTAAAATCCTTGTCATCATTATATGCCTACCTTAATTATCTACATCACAAAAATGGTATTGCACTTATTTTATTTATTTTTTAGTAGACCAATGGCAGGAGCTCACACATTTAAATGTAGAGAAGTGGGGTGTCTGAGGTTCGAACCCCGATCCCTATATAAACTATGCGATGTCCTTGTCAATTGAGATAAACTCACGAAGACAATGATATTGCACTTATACCCGCAACTCAAACCTCCATCTTCACTCCAACTCAAAGATTTTACCACAGTTTTTTACGATCTAAACTGCTTTATGATATATTTTCCGTCATTTGTTGATATGCTCAAATCATTTGAAATGTTTTTTTTGGAGTCAAATGTTAATTTTGTTTATTAGTAAATTAAATACTAATAGTATAAAATTGCATAAAATTGATATTAAAGTAAATAATTAAGATTTTGTCAAAAAAAACACTAAATAATTAAGATTTATAGTAGGTCACCTATCAATCAATAGAATTCAACATATCAATACTTTGAATCTGTAAAAGTCAACTGTCGATATTTATTCATTTTCATAAAAAAAAATATCCATATGGAGTAAAAAAAAAAAAAAAAAAAAAAAAAAAATTAAAAATTTTTTTTATTTAAAAAAAAAAAAAAATAATAAAAAAAAAAAAAAAAAAAAAGGAAAAAAATCTTCAATTTTTAAATTTTTGAGATAAAAAAAAAAAATCCTTCCACTTGTTTCCCTCTTTTTCAGATTAATCTCGTACACTAAATACAAAAGTACAAACACACCATCATCACCAAAAGTACTAAAAAATCTGTGTTTCTTGAAAACCAAAAAACAAAACTCAAAACCAAAAAGCGATTATCGAAAAAAGTGCTTTTCCAATGCAGAGATCAGGTTACGGTTCAGATGGAATATACAGGTCCTTAAGACCTTCCCTTATCTTACCAAAAAATCCAAACCTTTCTCTTGTCACACATCTCTTCAACAAAGTCGCTTCTTCCCCAAACAAAACCGCTCTTATAGATGCCGATTCTTCTCAAACACTTACCTTCGCTCAATTAAAATCCCTTACAATTAAACTCGCTCACTCTTTAATTCAAATCGGTTTAACCAAAAACGACGTCGTTCTCTTCCTCGCTCCTAATAGTTATCTCTACCCCGTTTTCTTCCTCGCCGTTGCTTCCATCGGCGCCGTCGCTTCCACCGTCAATCCACAATACACCACCGTCGAAGTTTCTAAACAAGCTAAAGATTCAAATCCGAAACTCATTATCACCGTCGCTGAATTATGGGAGAAAGTAAATCACCTCAACATCCCCGCCGTTTTTCTCAATTCCTCCGGCGTTGCAACACCGGAGACAGTTACGAGTTTCGAATCGTTTGTGAAACTCGGTGAATCAGCAACCGAATTTCCGAAAATTGACGTGAAACAAACCGATACGGCGGCGTTGCTGTATTCCTCCGGTACTACCGGTGTAAGCAAAGGAGTGATTCTAACTCACCAGAATTTCATCGCTTCAGCTGCAATGATTTCAATGGACGATGAATTGAACGGTGAAATCAACGACGTGTATCTCGTTGTTCTACCAATGTTTCATGTGTTTGGGCTTGCGGTGATAACGTATTCGCAGCTTCAGAGAGGGAATGCGATTGTTTCGTTGAAGCGGTTTGAGTTTGAAGTGGTTTTGAAAACGATTGAGAAGTTTAGGGTTACGAGATTATGGATTGTGCCACCGATTGTACTTGCTCTTGCGAAACATGGTTTGGTTGATAAGTATGATCTTTCGAGTTTGAAGTATATTGGTTCTGGTGCTGCTCCTCTTGGGAAAGAGTTGATGGAAGAGTGTGCTAAGCGCTTTCCGAATGCTATTGTTTCTCAGGTCCATTATCTTAAAGTTAAATCATAAGTTTAAGATGGATTAATGTGATTGAATATTTAATTTTAGTTTTTGTGTCGAAATTTTGGTAATTAAGGCTCTGTTTGGCATAAATAATAGCGGATAAATGATAATCTGGCTTATAGCGAATGAGCTTTTAGCGTATAACTAGATTATAACATATAAGCTAGCTTATAGCAGGTTAGCGGTTGAATTAGATTAAAAATATTAAATGACATAAAAAGAATAAGATGACATGGGTAAAATTGAGAGATAAAATGTTAAGCTATAAGCTATAAGCTCATGAGAATAAAATGTTACCGAATGAGCCTTTTTTGTCATATGAATTTATAAGCTATAAATTAAAAATCTGGCATTGCCAAACAAAACCTAAATTTCAAATAAATTGACTGAGGTCGTGTTTGGATAAACAATTTATTTTGCAGCATATAGCATAAATGCTTATGATACAAGTGCTCATGAACAAGTTATTTCTATTACACAAGATAAAATAAAGGCAGACTGTTTTTGTATAATCTATAATCCTTTTTTCATAAGATATCCTGAATACCTTATAAAATAAGTTGAAAACAGATTACGACATGTCATACAAGCTATTTTCATAAGTTCTCCGAAACAGTATCACAAGTGCTTATGCCAATAGATATACTCATGCCATGCAAATCTTAACAGGCCTTGATCCTACAATTTGAGAGGCTCAATTGGTGATGTACTCGATTGATTATTTTGTACATCTTTGGTTTTGGAAAAAAAAAATTGATTTTGTTATGTGGGATATTATGATTATGACTGGAAGTGATTTGAACATAAGATGAGCCTGTTATGTGTGATTTTTGTGGTTCCAGGGCTATGGTATGACTGAAACGTGTGGGATTGTTTCTGTGGAGAATACTAGAATGGGGATTCGTCATACTGGCTCAGCTGGAATGCTTGTTGCGGGTGTGGAAGCCCAAATTGTCAGTGTGGATACACTGAAGCCACTCCCTCCTGGACAGCTCGGGGAGATATGGGTGCGGGGTCCTAATATGATGCCAGGTACACTGCAATGTAGCATCTGTGCATGAAATTTCCTTCATATGAATGAATAGGAAATGGTTTGTTTTTTGGTACATTGCCAATGAAAATTGAATTCCCTAGACTATACAGGTTGAACATAACTGGAATAATATTTTACTCTGGTTTGATTCTTCTTATTTTGTTCTCAGCTGATTCAACTTAACTTGGTCTGCTTTGACAACTCTTGTGCTAAATTACTTGTTTGACCTGTTTTGGGCAATTCTGCTGATAGAATCTACCCCTCTTTTGACCAGAAATGTTAGGAGTTATATTGGCAAGATTAAGCTGGCACGATTAAGCATCAGATGTTTGAGTTTGAACAATAGTTCTTCTTAGTGCTTTGCCTTTTCTTCCTGATGTGCATAGATGCACGGTGTGATTTAATAACCTTGCTTTCATTCCATATTTTTGCTTTCTGGATGTAAAAAGTGGGACTCAGCTGCTGATACATGTTATACTCAGCCCCCAATGTTATCATCAAATGAATGATGCTTTTTCCCAAGTATTTTGCTTGCACTGGTATATAGCTGGCATATAGAGCATTTAAGCTCTGTTTAGGAAGTTCAATATATATACACAAGTAATTTTCTTTGAAACACCGCATATGGATTTATCAGATATCAAATTTAGAATATAAAAAAGATCAAAATATGTCACCACTAAAGCTTATGTTTGAAGACAAAACTTTGGTTATTAAAGGTGACTGGAAGGAGATTTCTTATGTGATATGTGGAAATGCATCCCAGTGGCTTTAGATGATCTAGTGGTGTTTCCTATACTTTAAATTGTTTATGGTTTGGTTGCGATTCCTTTCTTTACTTCATATACAGTATGTCATTTGATTTATATTCCTTAATTTTTCAGGTTATTACAACAATCCACAGGCCACAAGATTGACTATAGATGAAAAAGGGTGGGTACATACAGGAGATCTTGGATATTTTGATGAGGATGGAAATCTTTTTGTCGTTGACCGTATCAAAGAACTGATCAAGTATAAAGGTTTCCAGGTATGTAATTCAAATGCCTTGTTAGTAATGATAGATGAATATAAAATGTGTAACATGTCATACATACATGCCAATTTCAACTGAAATCGCTGTCAGGTTTAGTGTGATATTCTGGGATTGAAGTGCATTTAACATATGTTAAATACCAAACTAATTGTATCTGAAAGTCGAGTATTGTAACTTCAGACCAGCATAATGCATATGCTGCTCTGTGTGGTTAATTATTTTGTTTATAACCCTTCTGGTTATACTTGATGTAGAATATTTATGATCAGCGTCTGTCATCTGACTGAATTGTTTTCCATTTTCTTCATCCCTATCTTAGGTTGCACCAGCGGAACTTGAAGGGCTTCTCGTTTCTCATCCTGAAATACTTGATGCTGTTGTCATTCCGTAAGTCTCCCCTGTGTTATCATTATTCCATTTTGCCAACGCAAGAAACACATCTTATGTTTTCAGTAATTGGGAATCTTAGTTAAGCTATTTCTGTTCTGTAGATTTCCTGATGCTGAAGCTGGTGAGGTTCCGGTTGCCTATGTTGTGCGATCACCCAATAGTTCACTAACCGAGGAAGATATTCAAAAGTTTATTGCTGATCAGGTAAGATAATGGACAAACTTGGTCTCTGACCTCTCATGACATTATGCTAGTGATAAACTAACACAAAATCATAAGCAAAACCCAATTAAGTAAAATTTAAAATTGGCATGAAATTCATACATAAGCCTTTTTAGCTCAACATTAATCTTGTTTGCATGTTTCCACTGCTGGCCAATTATCTCATCTGACCTACTTGTTTCTGCATTTTTTCGGCTGTCACTTATGTTTGTATTTGTTTGCAGGTAGCACCTTTCAAAAGACTGCGAAGGGTGACATTTATCAACACTGTTCCAAAAACAGCATCAGGAAAAATTCTGAGAAGAGAGCTTATTGACAAAGCACGATCCAAAATATAAGATCACATATCTTTTCTATTTCTAAAACCATTTTATTATCTAAAAAAGAAACAGTTTAAGAGTCCACTTAAAAGCCCTTTTAATAAGTTCTGTGATAGAACGCAAATTGTAAATCGTATAGGTATAATAAAAAGCAAAAGTTTGGACCCCTCGTGTGGAAGAGAAAAACTATTAATCAATTGAAGAGATTGCTGAAAATTTGATTGACACGTGTGGTGAAGAAAATTTTGGACCACTGTTTAAAATTTGATCTTGTTGTGGTTACTGAACAATCTTATTATTTAGAGGCCATGAATAAGTACGAGAATCTTTGCAAGTTGAGAAATGACATCACATAGTCTCGTTCTCGTTCTCTAAACCCAAATAACTCAACATATAAAATTAATTTTGACGTATTAAAATTACATCGAATTTTCAAAATAAAATTTAACTTAAATTTGAGATTTGTAGTTTTTACATTTAAAGGTAATCTTTTTAAATTTCTTTAAATTTATTGTTCATATCACATTCACGCGATTTTAAATGTACTCAAACATAATGCGGAACATGGAGTTTTAGGGTCCGTTTCGTTCAAGAGTTTTGGAGGGGAGGGGAGGGGAGCAAATCTTTTTAAAATTTGATTGCATTGCCATAATTATCCTTAAATTAATTTCAAATCTCAATATTAACCTTGTAACAACTTTTATTATTATTTATTATTATTAGGTTATCTTAT